>Ga0326728_10003473_pt1 | contig 48776 bp, 40 predicted proteins | sample MB3enrmetagenome_FD_207602 | JGI IMG/M metagenome (GOLD analysis project Ga0326728, IMG submission 207602) | Lab enriched peat soil microbial communities from McLean, Ithaca, NY, United States - MB31MN | ecosystem: Environmental > Terrestrial > Soil > Wetlands > Peat | place: USA: New York... | reverse complement strand
CAGAGCCCGCCTCCGCTTCACCGGCTGCCGCCATTCTGAAGTCCCGAGGAGAGGTGTGTCAATCGCGGATCAAGCTCAACAAAAAATCCGCTTGACACCACATCAAGGTTTCAGAGATGCGCAATCCAAAATCCACCAATCCAAAATCCACCAATCTACAACCACCTGGCCGGGAAACGACCACAGGCCGGCTTTCTGCCAGCCAGCGAGGTCCTCCCGGTACACCTTGACTTGGTCGAACGCACAAACGTGAGACTGCCGCCGTCTCAATGCGGGTTTGCGGTCATCGACGCGCGGTGCCCCGTAGTCATCGAAAAATACTCCATCCACAGTTTGCGAATCGCCTCGGTTCGTCCCACCAGCTCGCTACTTGGTTTTGCGCCGTGCTGAACCAGGATGACCATCCCGGTATTGAATTGCCGTTGCGATTTGTCCACGGCGGGCAAGCGGGGGCCTTCGGCCGCGATGACGTCCTGAATGGTCACCTTGGTCCGGTCCGCCTTGAAAATGGGGTGCCCACTCGCGTCTTTGCCCGCGGCGACCAGATGGCGCAGAATGAAAAAGTCGGGAACCTCCACCGGGGAGATCAGGCCCATGAGATAGAGATCAAGGTATGACCATCCCGTCGCGGGCACGTAGTAGTCGTCATCGAGTTGCGTGTAGGTGCCGTCAAAGTTGTCCTGCCACACGCCGCCTCCCATGATGGATGCCTCCGTAGGCCGCCGGTACGGAAACGCGACGGGAGCCTGCAACCCCAACGCCCAGTGGACGGGGCCGAGGGGAATCGTCTCACTGCCCACCTTGGCCGAAACAAACGCTCCCCATCGATGGCCCATTTCGTGCGCAATTTGTGACATCGCGTACATGTACGGTGGCATCTTGCCGTCCTGCGAAATCTCCTCGAGCTGCCGCCGGTAGAAAGTGATGTCGCGACTGGTGCCCATCGGCGCGTCCGCGGGCGGCCGCTCCTGCATCTGATTCGAGCCGACGTACACAGGTTGTATGAATTGCCACTGGAACCTGCCCGGCGTGCAGTAGGACGCGAGGCCCCGCTGCGTCGCGCCAATTCCGGTGACGGCGCCCCCCACCGCTCCCAGCGGCCCGTCACTCGGAGTGCCCGCTTCCTGGTTGTCGACGCGGAAGTCCGAGTAGTAGGCAAGAAAATCGAAGCGGTCACCAAGGCCCTTGATCACCGTGCAAGTCAAATCACGGGGATTTGGCAGCGCATAATAATGGAAAGCTTCGTAGACAACCGTAAAGGGGCCATCCTGCGGCTGGAGAGAGGATAGATGTACTTCCGGAGAATGCTTCAGGCCTTGAAGGTCGAGATGGGCAGCCACCGGAGGGTGTTGCGTAGCGGAGAGCGAGGCGAGAGGCTTTTCTGCTGCGCCCGAAACGACCGGGTAAATCCCGACGATCGCGTCCCGGGCGGCAAGCTGATTGTACGACATCTCGATCGCACCGTCTTGGTGAAGCACCGCCTGGAACCGGTTGATGGTCTTCATCCACGTAAAGTCCTGGATGTTCCCGTACGGTTCGGTGACATCCCACGTCACGACCACGCGATCCGCGAGTTCCCTCACGTAGCGATCGCCTCTCATGCGCGGCTTGAAAAACACGCAGATCGCCGGAACGGTGTTCACCAGTCTCGCCGCCGCTTCGCTCAGCGGGTCGAAGCGGCCAATCGAAACGCCACCCTGGTCGCGGGGCGCGGAGCCCGAGCCCAAGTCTCCAGCGTTGGCCGCTTCGCCGAACCGAATCGATCCGGTAACGCCGACCGAGAACGAATCCCAACTCTTCCCGGAAAAAGGAAATGAAAAGCTGTGCAGCGTCACCCGAGGGTCAGTAATGGGCGGGCCGAAGTCCGCATCCCACTTCAACGCGAGGTTTTCGACGCGGTAGCCTGAATGTCCGGGCGTGAAGCGAAGGGTGTGCCGCCCCAGGTCGAAGAGGTTCTCCCGGCCGAGCGCGCCTTTGTCCAGCTCCATCAGGATCAGGTTTCCGACCACGGAGACCTTGCCGACAGGCTTGCCCGGCTCCTCCCGTTCTTGAGCACGTATGCCCGTGCCCGGCAGAAGAGTGGCACAAACGATTAGGGACAGTTCGAAAATAAGGCGGTCTCTTCTGGTCATGCGCGGGCTCCTCAGCAGGAGGTGGGCACCGGTTTACGTTAGATACGATTGCGACTTTGGTCCACTAATCGTAGATGCCTCTTAGAAGGGCCAACAAAAGAGTCAACAGTTGATTAAATCGATTCCCGCTTTCCTCGTCGAACACACTGCCGCGTGGCATCATTCCGGGAATGAGGAGACTGCGCCGTCCTTCATCGGCAGTTTCCTTTGCAAGTATTTCTTTGATCCACTTTATGGTTTCTGGTGCGGCGATTTTCGCAAGATCACGCCCCAGCAACCTGGCGCCGGCCCTCTCATAATCGGAGCCTTCAGCGTCGACGAGATCAAGATGCTCTTCATACAGGCGATCGATGTTTCCCGCATCCAGGTAATGCTCCAAAATGAATGCCAGGTCTATAGCGTCTCTTGAGCGCGCGGGAGGACGCTCTGCCCATGCGATGATCTTCAGGATCGTCAAGCCGGGGATGGACGCCACCAGGATGTCGAGCGGTGGATTGGCTTTAACCCGCACTCTTTGGGCCGCGCGATAGGCGTCCTCAAATCCTACCGTGCTCATGACAACATCCTCATCCGGCGGCCAGCGAATCGTCCCTTGGTTGTCAGCGACTCCACCGAAGGGCACGATATCAACATCGAGTTCGCCTTGGAACCGCAGCCGCTGCACGTCTTTCGTCTCTTGGAAGAGCCCGCTGGTCAAAAAAGATTTCTTCAGTTTCGCAAATTCCGCCCAGCTTTCGACGCGGACGCCGAAATCTCGATCGAGTGTGGCGCGTCCGCTTGGCCGCCCGTGGCCGAGCTCAAAGATCATGTCACGCGCCGTTGCGCCGACCACAAAGAACGCAATGCCCAATGACCCTACCGTCTCACTCACGGATGTGAAGAGCGCCGCGGATAGTGGATCAATCTTCCTTGACAAGTCCAGCAAGTCGTTCATCGTAGATCCGCCTTGCGGTTTCCAGGTTGCGGGGATCCCCAGTTGCCAGCAGGTCCGCGTAGACCAGCATCGGGTGTACGATTTCGGGATCGGTCCAGTCGCACACCGTATCCCAGAAGGCTCTGAGTATTTCGACGTTTCCTTTGGGGTCGGCGCGCAATCGATTTGCCGCCAGGAATCGCCCGGGCAAATCGCGGATGTACACCGTCACCAACTCCGGCTTCAAGTAACCGGTAAGGCGGGCGGCGGCGGGTTCAGCTCCCCAGTAAGCGTGGAAGTCACGGATTCGCGCCTTCTCCCACCACCTGGGATCGGGTGCGGTGTACCTGCCCAAAACCAGTTTGGGCCGCAACTGGTCCGGGAATGCCGTTACCCAACGATCGAGCAACCGCTGCTTGTTCATCAACCTTCGGCCGCGCTTTCCCATGTCAACAAGATGGCCAGTGCCTTCCAGGTCGCCCAAAACCCATGCCACCGTTCCCAGCGCAACATGGGCAGTCTGCGCGATGGTTCGAAACGGTGCGCCAACCAATTCCTGCCGGCAGAGCAATGCAAATACTACCCTCAGGCCCGCAGGTACGAAAGCACGGGTGGGCCTTTGCCTGGGGAAGCGCCGGGGTTCACGCCCGCGGATGTATACAAAAACCGGAGGATCGTTCAGATAGGCGTTTCCCAAGGTGTCCAGAAACGGGATTCCCAGTTCTTTCAGCCGTTCTGCCATGTTCGGATTCACATACCGGGTTACCAGAAGGGCTCCTTCGGGAAGCCGCTTCATCTGGTCGATCGCTGGACCAAGAGTCTGAGTGGTCAGCGCCCGCTTGACTTCTGCATCCATGCCCCATTCCGCGCGCGGGAAGGCAAAGCGCAATCTGGCATCCGCTCGGGCCGTGCCGCGCCGGGGCTGCAATTGCTGCATTCGGACACGTATCCCGGTGGTCCGCTGAAATGCCGCAATGGCCTCTTGCAAAAGTTCGGTTTCGGTCTCGTGGAGCTCCATCTGGGTTACCATGACTTCTTCCTCCTAAGGCAATCGTTCACGTTTTAGACGTGTTCATTATAACTGAACATCGATAAATAATGAACAAACTTCTCTTAAGAGGATTCTTGGCTAAACTTGGGATTGCCGATTGTGGTGAGCACGAAGTGCTCGGACAACCCCCCCGACGGGTACTGCCAGATGGACACTTTGCCGCTAACGGCCCATCTGTGGAAGTGTCCTGTGCCCGCGGAGGATCGCAGTAGAACAATCTGTCATCGGCCACTGCCGAAATACACGATGTAAGGCTATCCGCAATCTACTTGGCCGAGAAACGGTTACAGGCCGGCTTTCTGCCAGCCGGCCAGCCCCTCCTGGTACACCTTCACGTGGTCAAACGCATAGCCATGTTCGAGCATGAAACTTCCTGCCTTGCGGCCGGAGGCGCAAATATCATTCCCGGCAGATTTCCCGCTTTCATAGAAAACGATGATGCGGTCTTTGGGCAGGGTGCTCCAACTCTTGGGCAGGTCGCTCAGGGGAATATTGATGGCGCCGGGGATTTGTCCCGCGGCGTACTCTTTGGCGGGGCGGACATCCACAAACAGCGGCTTGGGATTTCCCGCCAGGATTTCCCGCAGCCGGTCAGTGTGAATCACCGCCGGTTGTTTCTTGGTGAGTTCGTTTTCGTTGCAGGTGTCGATGCCGGACGAGAAACTTTGCAGCGCGCCACCCGAGGATGATCCGAGCAAGCCGAATCCCGAGGGGGCGGGTTCGCTGCTCGCTTTCGCGGGCGCGGGTGGCGAGGGGGTGGATTCAGGTTTGGTCGGGTTCTTCGTTTCTTTCGGCGCCGGGGCGGTGGTCAATGCGGGGGCCGCGGGCGCCGCAGGTCCGGAGGGCAGCTCTACTCCCTCAGCCGTAAGTTCCTCGTCGATGGCCTGCGATAGGTCGTCCAGATCCGGCACCCCGGGTAGGGGACGGCGTCCGACGAAAAAGGTGGGCGTTCCGACCACCCCCAGCGCCACGCCATCCGCGTGGTCCCGATTGACGCGCGCCGTCTCCGCGCCGCCGGCCATGCACTGGTCGAACTTGCCGGGGTCCAACCCGATGGCGGCGGCGTCATGCTTCAATCCGTCTTCGCTCAAATCGTCTTGCCGGGAATAAATCTCGTGCACGGCTTCCCAGAACTTTCCCTGCTCGCCCGCGCACTCCGAGGCTTCCGCCATGCGCTGGGAAAAAGGGTGAATGTGGACCAGGGGGAATTGCCGGAAGACGAAGCGAATCCGGTTCGCATACTTGGCGCGAACCTTTTCTGCCACCGGTTCCTCGGTCCCACAGATCGGGCATTCGAAATCTCCAAACTCCACCAGCGTCACAGCCGCATGGGGATTGCCCGCCACGTGGCTATCAGGCCTCACCAATGTTTCCGCCGTGGTTTCGGTCGGGGACGGGGGCGGCGCGGGAGGCGGTTCCCCATGCGTGGCCAGCTCGTAGAAAGCCGGGACGCCGATCACCAACGCTGCCACGCCTACCACGAAATAGTTGCGCACCTCGGCGAGCTGCACGGGCGGATCGGCTTCCGGCGGGGCGTGCACCACGTTGTAAATGGCCAGGGCGCAGAGCGCGGTCATCACCAGTCCCGAGGTTACGCACCACGCGCAGAAGGCGTGAATCACGAAGCCTTGCAGGTATTCGAGGTACACCGAAAAGAGGAATCCGAACCCCGTGGCGCCCGCCAGCGCATAGCGGACCTCAATGGCCAGCGCCGCGGGCGCCAGCGATTCCGCCACAATCAGCAAAGCCACCACGATGTAACCCGCCACTCCGAAGACCGGCGTGGGCACGCCATGAAAGTGGGAGTACGCGCTCAGGCGCACGGCGTCGCAGCCCGTTCCCATACAGATCATCGTGCGGTTCGGATCGGTGTAAATCCAGAGAAGGTAGAGCGAATCAAAGAGCCCCAGCAGGGCGAGGAGAAGAGAAATGGATTTCCGCATAATCACCTATTCTACAACCTCAGAGGTGCGCGAGCGGCTGCGGGTTGCTTGGCACGGTGGCGAATTTTGTGGCGACGCGTTTACCGCGTCATACGGCGCCGTAGCGGCGAGTTTACCTCGCCAACGTGCCGTAGCGGCGAGTTTACCTCGCCATATGGCGGCGTCCCGATAATATCGGGACAGGTTCCGCCGCCTCTACGTTTCCGGCGCGGCGCGGGCTTTTGCTTCCAACATCGACGCCGCGAGTCCATAGGGCTCCAGCTCCGGAAGAATCTGTTCGGTCGTGCGGAACAGGATGCCGGGCATTCCGAGGGCGCGCCCCGCCGTGATGTTCACCTCGCGGTCGTCAATGAACAGCGCTTGCGCCGCGGGCACGCCCAGCGCCTTCAGACAAATGTGATAAATCGCCGGGTCAGGTTTGCCGATTCCCAGCTCGCTGGAAAAACAGAGATGGTCGAAGAGTTCAAACCACGGGTACGTCCGGCGCAGGTAGCCGCCCACATTTCGCGACATGTTGGAGAGCACGCCGGTCTTCCATCCGCGCGCGTGGAGCACTTGCGCCCACTCCACCATGACGGGATCGGGCCGGCCCCAGAGGTGACAGTCCAGCAGGGCGAGTTTCTGAATCTGCTCAGCCGAGAAGGTGAGGCCCGCGTCGCGCCCAATCCCCTGCCAGTAGGCGGTGGTGTCAAGCGCATCGCTGTCGTAGGCCTCGCGATGTCGCCAGTAATATTCCTGGAAGGCCGCCGCCTCCACTCCCAGGGCCGCGCGCAACGGCTCATAATCCGCCGGGCCCGGCGGCAAACTGAGCACGCACCCGTAGTCGAAAATAACTGTGGTGATGGGCATGGGTTATGTGTGACAAAAAGGCCTTTCTAACACTGTTGCTCAATCCGATCCCGCGGTGGCCAATGGGCCCGTCCTCATTTTCACGACGGCGCTGAAAACTGATTACTCCTTTATTTTCATCAACATCGTGATAAAATAGTTATAACTGATTTGTTTTCATCGACATCGTGTCAAAGCCTAAAACTGACATTTTTTCTATATGTGTTTTCAATAACTTGCGGTCAATGGCTGGCGTTTTTTGACCCTTTTTATTTTGCTCTTTCCGGGCTCAATCAGTGTAACCATCTTTATTTCAACTAGATAGAATTTTAAGAGGTTTACCCTGCATTGATGTAACCCCTTTATTTTCTAGCATATCGTGATAACTCTCGGCAAATTTCTTATGCTGCCATTTGGAATCGAGCAAGCCATTTATTTTCAATGCGATAGATTTTTGCGACATTTTGCCTGTTTCAATATAACCCATTTTTTTTCTAATACATCGTGTTAAACTGCGGACTTTTCTTATGATTGCGCCTTAACGCTTGCAAGCCCTTTTATTTCAATAACATGAATTTTCTCAACAACTTGGCGTGCAATCCTGTAACCCATTTATTTTCTGCTATATCGTGTCAAACCACAGCCATTATTCTGGCTCGAAGTTGCAATTCTGGAACCTGATCGCCTGTCATTAGCATGGTAGGGGTGCGGCCTGCCGTACCCTCTTGGTTCGGTCTCGCAACAAGAATAAAGAGGGTGCGCCAAGCCATACCCCCCACCCCTTTGTCGCGCGACCTGCCGCCAGGACAATCGCGCCGCTTACCCTTGGTCAAAACCTGGGTGTGCACGGCACCGGATAAGTCTACACCCGAAATGGGGATTGTCAAGGATTATTTTAGCCTACAATGAAAAGCCCATCGCTCTGGGCATACATCTAGTCAAAAAGACTAGAGAAAAAGTCCAGACACGCCTAAATGTCCGAGGCAGACGAGAACTGTGTTTCCCCAATAGCCGGAATTAGTACTTTTTCTTGGAATATCCACCGTTAATTTTGGGCGCGGTGGTTACGCCTCAAAAAGCGATTCCACAAATTCCCGGGGGTCAAAGGGCAGCAGGTCGTCGATTTTTTCGCCGACGCCCACGAACTGAATGGGCAGGCCGAGCTCGCGCGCGATGGCCACCACCACGCCGCCCTTGGCGGTGCCGTCAAGCTTGGTCAGAATGATGCCCGTGGCGCCGCCGTGGTCGACGAACTGCCGCGCCTGCTGAAGCCCGTTCTGCCCCGTGGTGGCATCGATCACCAGCAGCACTTCGTGCGGGGCATTGGAGATTTCGCGCGCGGCGATGCGGCACATCTTCTCCAACTCCGCCATCAGGTTGGTCTTGGTGTGCAAGCGGCCCGCCGTGTCCACGATCACCAGATCGTTGTGCCGAGTTTTGGCTGCGGCGAGGGCATCAAAGAGAACCGCCGCCGGGTCCGCGCCGGATTTCTGTTTGATCATCTCGATGCCCAGGCGTCCCGCCCAAATCTCCAATTGCTCGTTGGCGGCGGCGCGGAAAGTGTCCGCGGCGCAGAGCAGGGGGCGGCGGTTCTGCTGCAAAAAGTAATGGGCCAGCTTGGCGATGCTGGTGGTTTTGCCCACGCCGTTTACGCCCACCACAAAGATAACGGCGGGCATGCCGGGCGGCGGCTGTTTGGCCTGGGGGGCTGCGGAGCCCGCGCCGGAGTTTTCCAATATCGCCAGAATCCCCTGTTCCACGGCGGGGCGCAATTGCGCCGTCTCCCGCAGCTTGCCCTCTTTGATTTGCTGTTTCAGCCGGCCCAGAATTTCCGATGTAGTGCGGACTCCCAGGTCGGCGGTGATCAGGGTCGCCTCCAATTCGTCGAGCACTGACGCGTCCAGCGCCACTTTGCTCTCGACAATTTCCTCGATGCGTTCCACCAGTTGCGCCTTGGTGGAGGCCACGGCCTGCTTCAGCCGGTCCATGAAGCCGGGCTTTTTCACTTTGTCTTTATCGCTGGAACCAAACAGGGAAATCATAGGGGCTTATTGTAGCAGGAGTCAGGAGCTTGGAGACAGGAGTCAGGAGTCCTGTCTCCTGCCTTCTAACTGTGAGGCAGGCTAACCGGATCAGCGGGTGCTGCGGCCACAGTTCGCCGCCGCGATTCGAATTTGGCCAGGCTGCCCTTGGCCAGAGCCGAATCCATGGCGTCGACGACGAGGGGGTCGTATTTGGTGCCCGCGTGCTTGCGCAGGATTTCGAGGGCCTTGGGAAATTCCGAACCCGCCTGGTAAGGCCGGTCGGTGGTGATGGCGTCAAAGGTATCGGCCACGGCGATGATGCGCACCATGAGCGGCAACTCATCGCCCTTGATGCCATCGGGATAGCCCCGCCCGTTCAGCGCCTCATGGTGCCAGCGGATGCCGGGCAGCATATCCGTGAGCTGTTTGACCTGGCGCACGATTTCATAACCCATCACCGTGTGCCGCTTCATGACTTCAAACTCTTCATTGGTGAGCACGCCGGGCTTTTTGAGGACGCGGTCTTCGATGCCGATCTTGCCGACGTCGTGCAGGGTCGCCGAGACACGAATCTTTTCGACTTCCTCCTCCGGCAGGCCAATCTCCCGCGCCAGGATGATGGAGAACTGCGAAACCCGTCCGGAATGGCCTTTTGTGTATGGGTCCTTGGCGTCGACCGCGGCCGCGATCATTTCAATCGAGTCGATAAACAGTTGGCGGTTCTGTTCGGAAGCCATCTTCAAATTGCCGATGTAGCGCTGAATGTCCTCGGCCATTTGGTTGAAGGTGGCGGCGAGTTCGCCAATTTCCGTGCGGCTGGTGATCTCCGCGCGCTGGGTGAAGTCGCGCTGGGCGATGGAGCGGGCCGTCTGCGTCAGCAAATCGATGGGAGCGGTAATCGTCTTGGCGGCCATAAAGCCGATCACCAGGCTGAGGACCACCAGCAGCAGTCCCCACCAGAAGGTCTGGCGGCCCATTTCGGAGACGGTAGCGTAGGCTTCGCTGGTTTTCCTTTGGACGATCACACCCCAGCCCAACTTTTGCGTGGGCGCGTAGGTACCCAGCATCGAGACCACTTGATTGCCCTTTTGGAGTGAAAAGAGAGAAGTCTCCGCCACGCGCGCGCGCCCGCTCCCGAGGAACTTCTGCACGATGGGGATGGCCACCATATCCATTCCGGCGAACTGGTCGGGGTCGTACGACGTGACCAAGCGCCCGGCGTTGTCAACCACGTAGGCTTCCAAGCCCCCGGACCGCTCATTGGTATCCACCAACTCCTGGGTAATGGGTTTGAGGGTAACGACGACTCCCACCATGCCCAGGAACTGGTCCTTCTGCTTGATGGGTTCCGCCATCACCATGACCACATCTTTCGCATCCGGAACCGTGATGGGGTTGCTCCGATACTCCTGCCCCTGTTGGGCGGCAGTGAAGGCGGCCTCCAGAGATTTGAGCAGAAACGGGTCGTTGGCGGCATTGAAGTCGTGCACCTGCGCATCCGGTCCCCGTGCCTGATTGTTGAGCACGGTGGCATAAAGAACCGCCGGCCGGTCCGCCACGAGACCTTCCAGCGCCACGCGCAGATCCGGATCGGAGGAGTATTTGGCGGCCGGGATGTGCGTTGCCAGCGGCGCCACGGTGTCAAAGAACTCCTTTAACTGCTGATTCAAGTTCTCCATGTAGAGCGAAATGACCTGGGAAAGCGATTGCGAGGTGATCGTTTGGAGGATGCCTTCCTGCGTTTCCAGCCGTTCCCGATTCATCTGCATCATTTTGGATCCGTAGAACCAGAGCGGACCTACAGTGATGCCGATGAGGATCAGCAGAATAACGTAGAGGATCCGGAGGCGCGTTCTCTTTTGCTTCATTTGCGGCCCTATAAGCGTATTTTAGGCAATTGCGGGCTTGAAATCAATAGGTTGTGAATGCCGGTAGTGTCTCAGTTTGATGTAGAGGCGGCTTTACGCCGCCATTTGGCGAGGTAAACTCGCCGCTACATCATCAAACTGAGACATTACCTGAATACCTGGCACCTTGGGATTTGACCTGTATCACATTTAGTATCAAGACGGTGGCCTGTTGCGGTGTCAGGTGGCGTCCCCATTTGGATGCTCTGTCTGACCGCCAGGATTCAGGGTACGCGAGAAAATGGTATAATGAAAGTTGGGTTGTTCTCGGGGCAACCAGGACAATTTGTAGCAATAAAACGCCCGGCGAGTTGCCAGGGTTCGGATTCCGCCTCGCAAGAAGCGGTCCGAGGCTGGCGCGCCGCGGCAATCAGGAGGATTGATTATGTACCCAGACGAATATGTGGCGCCCATGAGGCATGAACTTACGAGTATTGGTTTTCAGGAACTGCGCACGCCGGAAGAGGTGGATGCCCTCTTGACGAAATCCAACGGCACCGTGCTGGTGGTGGTCAATTCCATCTGCGGGTGCGCGGCAGGAAGAGCACGGCCGGCCGTCGCCATGGCAATCGAAAACAAAGCGAGGCCCGACGTTTTGGCGACGGTGTTTGCGGGCCAGGACACCGACGCCACCGCTCAAGCACGCACCTACTTCACCGGATACCCACCTTCTTCGCCCTCCGTTGCCCTGCTCCGCGACGGCAAGCTGGTCTATATGTTGGAGCGGAGAGAAATTGAAGGGCGCGATCCTTTCGCCATCGCTGAAGATCTCACCAAGGCGTTCAACCAACATTGCAGTAAGAGCGCGGTGGCGCAGGCGAACTAAAGGAAAAATGTAAAGGGTAAAGTGTAAAGGTTAAGATTCAAAGGCTTAAGGGCCTGCGGGATAAAGTGCCTGCTGCGGTGCTCAGCCTTTATCCTTTACACTTTACCCTTCACTCTTTCACTCTTCCTTCAGCGACCGCTCCATTAACTCGCGGATGGCCTCGCGCGGGGAAACTTCTCCTTCCAAAATCCTGTGGACTTGCTGGGTGATGGGCATCTCCACCTGAAGCTTCCTGGCCAGCGCTACGGTGGCGGCGGTGGTCTTTACGCCTTCCGCAATCATGCGCATGGAGCCGATGATGTCAGCGAGTTTGCGCCCTTTGCCCAGTTCCACGCCCACGGTGCGATTGCGGCTGAGGTCACCGGTGCAAGTCAATACCAAGTCACCCATGCCGGCGAGGCCGGCGAGCGTCTCGCGCTTTGCTCCGCAGGCGCAGGCCAGGCGCGTCATTTCCGCGAGGCCTCGCGTAATCAGCGCGGCGGTGGGATTGTGCCCCAGCCCCAACCCTTCCACTACGCCGGCGGCGAGGGCAATCACGTTCTTCACCGACCCGCCCAATTCCACTCCCACCACGTCGCTCGAGGTGTAAAGACGCAGCACCCGTGAAGCGAATTCGCGCTGCACCTGTTGGGCGGCGTCGCGGTCGTCGGAAGCCACCACTACGGCAGTGGGGTCGCCGCGAATGACCTCCTTGGCAAAGCTCGGTCCGGAAAGCACACACAGGCGGGGCGGGAACGATTCCCCCACCACGCTGCGGATGACTTCACTCATGCGCATCAAGCGGCCGGTGTCCAGACCTTTGGTGGCGCTCACGAAGATCATTTCAGGGTGCAGGTGCGGTAACATTTGCTGAAAGATGGTCCCGCAAACGTGCGAGGGCATGACGGTAACCACAATTTCCGCGCCCGCCAACGCTTCCCCCAGGTCGCCCGTGGCGTAAAGATTTTCCGGCAGCTTGATCCCGGGCATGAAGAGCGCGTTTTCATGCCGGGAGCGGATGCTCTCTACCACCTCCGGCTCATAAGCCCACAGCGTCACGGCATGGCCCAATTGCGCGAGCGTCGCCGCCAAGGCTGTGCCCCAGTTACCGGCGCCGATCGTGGCAATGTGTCTCATAAAGAACTGTCCGTGGTCAGTAGTCCGTTGTCAGTTGTCCGTGGCAGGATGGGCCGCCTGCACCCAAAATGAGTCATGAGTTACTACAGAATCCCCTCTTGCTGTACCTATTTTGTGGCCACGGGCAACGGACCACGGACAACTGACTACGGACAACGGACTACTGACAACTGACTACTGACGTTTCTTCTTCCCAACCTTACTTTCCGTCCCGTTCATCAGCCTGCGAATATTAGCATGGTGCATGGCGATGATAATCAGCGCGCTGCCCGCCGCGCCAAGAACAATGGGCAGAGGCGGATGTTTCATAAGATACACGAGAAGCGGAAACGCCGCCGTGGCGATAATCGAGCCCAGGGAAATATAACGCCAAATCCCCACGATGATGGCGAAGATGACCAGCACCAGCGCCACCTGAACTGGAGCGAGGGCAATGAAGACTCCCACGCCGGTGGCGACGCCCTTGCCACCGCGGAATTTCAGCCAGACGGGGAAGCAGTGGCCCAGAATGGCCGCCACCGACGCGAGAGCAATCCATTGCGGGTCGCCCGAAAGGGGAAACCACCGCGTATCGCCCGACGTCAGCCGGGATGCCAGCAGGACGGCGAAAGTTCCTTTCCCAACGTCCAGGATGAAGGTGGCCACAAAGCCGATGATTCCGAGGTTCCGCATCACGTTGGTGGCGCCCGTGGAACCGCTGCCCGTACTGCGGACATCAACTCCCTTTTGCCAGCGGACAATGAGGTAGCCGAAGGGAATGGAGCCAAGAAGATAAGCGAACAATGGAGTGAGGGAGCCGATCATGGATTTTTGTGACCTTTAAGCAAGCGAGGGTAAGTATGGCCTCCTATCCAAACAGATCTCTGATCATGCTGGAATATTTCTTATGGCGGCGTTGGAGCAGGCGCCAATAGAGCTGACGGACGACCGGTTTGCCAGTCCTACGTGCCCTGTCTGCCAGTACTGTCAGTTTCAGCCCCCTACCCATCAGATGATAGCCTTGCTCTGTCTGGTCTTTCGGGGCCCAAACGTAACAACATGTTGCGTTCTTTAGCTCGCAGATAGTGTCGAATAGAATCCCCAAGCCATTGCTCATCCCTGACGTGAAACGCTCGCGCGCATGGATTAGGTTTTCTGCCGGAACGGGTAGCTTAACGTACATCGCACCTCGGCCAGAAAGCAACAGGTCCGTCGGCTCGACCCAAACCAGGTTCGTCGACCAACCGTTTTGGTGCAGAAACTCTTGGAACCGCGAAACGGCTTCCTCGAAGGTCTGCGGTTCAGTCGCGGCTGTCATAGAATTTCTGTCCGCAAGGATTTTCTCACGCGCTTGGCTCGGCTCTTAATCCGGCCTCAGCGCGGAAATCGCATCACTTTCCGGTACTGCGCGCCTTGCGGCGACAGTTTACTTTCAAACAGGAAAAACTCCGAGGCTTCAAACTTCCCCAGCAAGTCAGTGGACCGTGCGGCGGCTGCCGCCTCCAGGGTCGGCTGTGGGCGCGGGACTTGAAAGCGCGCCAGGGTCAGGTGGGGGTTGAAGGCGCGATCCTCGCGCGCAAACCCGATTTTTTCCATGCGGCGCTCCACCTGCGCGGCGAGTTCCGCCAGCGCCGGCGGCGCCTCGACCCCGGCCCAGAACACGCGTGGCCGGTGTGCATGGGGAAAAAATCCGAACCCCTTCACTTCCACGGAGAACGGCTCGAACGGGCCCATTTGCGCCAACGCTTCCACCACCTGCTTGGTTTGCGCGTCGGAGATTTCGCCGAGAAATTTGAGGGTAAGATGAATGCCCTCCGGCCGCGTCCAGCGCGCGTCGCGGCAGGCGCTGCGAAAAACTTGCTGCGCTTCTGCCAGCGCGGCACGAAGGGGTTCCGGCAGGTCAATGGCAATGAAAGCGCGCATAAAAGATCGGGACAAGGGACACGGGATACGCGACACGTAATACGGGATACGGGAATTCCCTTCCTAACCCCGAATATCAAATCTCAAATTCCCAGTTCCCTAACCGCTAATACGGTATAGCGCGTCTCGCGTCCCTTGTCCCGTGCCCCGTATCCCTAATCCCTAATTCTCCTCCGCACCATTTCCAGCGCCATCTGGGTGGCCCAGTGGCGCACGCGGTCGCGCGAGCCGGGAAAATGAAACTCGCGGACTTGCGTTCCGCGCTCATCGGCGAGGGCGACGAAAACCAGTCCCACCGGTTTCTCGGGGCTACCCCCCGTGGGGCCTGCAATCCCCGTGATTCCCACTCCGATGGACGCGCCGGCGCGGGCGCGCACGCCTTCCGCCAGTGCCTGGGCGACGGGTTGGGAAACGGCGCCATGAGTTTTAATCAGGTCCGCCGGAACTCCCGCCCAACGGGTTTTCATCTCATTGGTATAACAGACGGCGCCGCCCAGGAAATAGCTGGAGCTTCCGGAAATACGCGTCAGGCGTTCGGCCAGCAAACCCCCCGTGCAGCTTTCCGCCACCGCTACAGTTTTCTGCCGCATCACCAGGTACATGCCCACGATTTCTTCCAAGCTTTCGCCTTTGGTGGAATAGACGTGGTCCCCGAGAGCCAATTCGATTTTGTCGCCGAGTTCGGCGAGGCGAGATTCCGCCTCCTGGTCAGTCGCGGCCCGGGCACGCAAGTGGACTTCAATGGTGCCGAGCGAGGCGAGGATCGTGGTGGTGGGGTTGGCGTAGGGGCGATAGAGTGGGGCAATGAGCTGGTCGACTTCCGATTCCGGCAGTCCCACCACTTTGTAGACCCGCGATTTGATTCGCGCCCCGGAAGCCATATGTTCCAACCGCGGAACACAGGTGGCATCAAACAGGGGTTCGAGTTCGCGGGGCGGGCCCGGCAACAGCACCACGATATTGCCGGCGTGTGCGATCCAAATTCCCGGCGCCGTGCCGTTGCGGTTTTCCAGCCACTCGCCGCCTTCCGGTACCTGGGCTTGGCGCAGATTATTTTCCGGCATGGTACGGCCCAGTCGCGCATAGCGGTCCTGAATACGTTGGCGCACTTCCGCGACTTCGTGGAGAGGGCGTCCCAGAACCTCCGCCACGACGTCGCGCGTCAAGTCGTCTTCCGTCGGCCCCAGTCCGCCGGTCAGCACGATGAGGGGTGAGCGCTCGAGCGCCGCGCGCAGCACCGACGCCAGGTCCTCCTTCGAGTCCCCCACAATGGTCTTGAATCGCACCAGGATTCCCAAGCTGTTGAGTTTTTCCGTGAGGTAAAGGGAATTGGTATCCGTGTGTTGGGGGGTCAGGAGTTCCGAACCGACGGCAATGATTTCGGCATCCATGTTTAGCCATCAGCTTTCAGTGATCAGTTAGCAGCGATGGGCACTCAGCGCTAAGGGACAAGCCAACGATTGGATCTTTATGCTGATAGCTGAGAGCTGACAACTGAAAGCTACCTCACCAGCGGCATCCCCTCGACGCCCAGGGGCAGATCGACCAGCGAACTATTGGTGGCGAGAATCATCGATCCGTGGCGGCCAAAGGCCAAGCCCACCAGGTCATATCCGGAGACGACCAATTCCGCGTGAGCGTCCGGCGTCAAGCGCACCACGCCGCGCGTGCCCGCCAGCGAAGCCGTTACATAAAGATTGCCTTCAATGTCGAAAGCCATTCCCTGCGGCCGTCCCAGGCCGCGATAAAATGACGCGACCTCGCCCGCCGGAGATATGCGAATAACGTGATCAAAACTGGAGGTCGTGGGCCCCGTCACAAAAAGGTCGCCGGCAGCGCTGAAGGCCAAATGATAAGCCGACACGCTGGGCTCGATGGTGGCGAAAACAAAAATCTGGCGATCCGGGCTGATCTTGAAGATTGTGCCGGTGCGGTCGCCCACATAGAGGTTTTCATTGCGGTCGAAGGCAATTCCCGTCGCTACGCCCATCCCCTGCGCGTAAGCGGAGCGCTGGCCGCTGGGCGTCACCTGGTAAATCGACCCTTCCATGCGGCTCGAGACGTAGAGGTTCCCTTCGTGGTCAAAAGCCAGTCCCGTAGCATTCATGACCTCGCTCAAGAACGCGTGCATGACCCGGTTCAAATCGATCTTGAACACCGAAGTCGTAACCTTTTGCCCGCGCGTGCCGCTGAAGGTGGAGAAGATGTTGCCTTGGGAATCCAAAGCGGGATTGGCCACCGGATGCAGATTCTGGGCGATGGTCCTGCCTACCACGACGGGGGCGGGAGCACTTAAACCGGCCACGGTCTCCACCGTCAGGTTGCGGCTGACCACGTCTTCGGGGACGCGAACAATCAAACGGTTCGATGAACTCAACAGCAAGCTTCCCGGCAGATCGCCAAAGCGCACTCGCGGGCGGCGGCCGTCCTCCGCCAGACTGTTGCCCCGGACGACAAGCTCACCGCCCGGAATCGCGGCGCGCGGACTCACACCGGTGATTTGTGGCCGGTTCTTTCCTCTTGCCGCGGCCTTGTCGGCGGGGAGTCCCGGCTTCTCCGCTTGCTTGCTCTCAGGCTTTTCCGCCTCGGACTTTTCAGTTTTTTTCCACAAGCTCATCGGATGACCAATCCTATCACCGCCAGCACCGCCAAGCTGTACACACCCGCCACGACATCATCTAACATGATACCCCAGCCGCGCGGAATTCGCTCGGCTTGTCGAGCCGGAAAAGGTTTCACGATGTCAAACACCCGGAACAGCAGGAAACCGCCCACCAGCCATTTCCACGTGGCGTGAGGAATCAGCAGGAACGTCAGCATCTGTCCGACAACTTCATCCACCACCACTTGTCCGGGGTCCGTCCGCCCAAAAAACTCTTCTGCTTTGCCCGCCGCCCAAACGCCCAGGGCAAATAGCGTCAGCGAAGCCGCACCCAGAACGGCAATCGCCGCGTTGCGGTGCAGGGGCAGTCGCCCCAATGCCACCACCACGGCCACTCCCACCAGGGATCCGGCGGTTCCGGGGGCAATCGGAAAGTAACCCGCGCCGCCCGCCGTGGCAATCCAGATGGCCGGTCCCGCCCGCCGTTCAGTCACGTTCCCCCTTGGTGTCGGTGGGGCTTTCCTCGGCCGCGTTTTCATCGTCGGGATCACGCGGCGCCGGAATGCGGTAGCGTCCATCCAACCAATTATCGAGGTCAATCAGCTTGCATCGCTCACTGCAAAAGGGACGGAACGGATTGCCTTCCCGCGCAACACTCTGCTTGCAGATGGGGCAGCGCATAAGACCACGTAGCACCGGGCTTCAGCCCGGCATCCCGCCTTGTAACGCCAGCCTTTAGCCCAGCATACCTTCAGGGTAACGGCGCAGCCGCGGCCGGTTGAATCTGCACCAGCGCGCCTCCCGCTGGCAACGGACCTGCTGATGGCAGCCTCTCGGCAAAGACTCGCGCCTCCAGGCGCGCCACCAAATCGTAATCGCCCGCTTCCGTAACCGTGGCCCAGCGAAAATCCCCCGGTTGCGGCGCGGGCCCCTCGATATCATTGATGAGGATGCACCCGTCGATGCCAGGCGCCTGCCGTTCGCTGCGCCCCTGAAAGAGCAACTCGGTTTCTTCCGAAGGTCCTTCCACCAGCACCGGCAGGGATTTTCCTACCATCCGGCGCAAGTTACGCCGCGAGATTTTTCGCTGGAGGGCCATGAGTTGCTTCTGCCGACGGCGAGCGGTGGGCGCCGGAACTTGATTCGGCAGTTCGAAACTCCCGCTGCTTTCCTCGTTGGAATACAGGAAGACACCCAGGTGGTCGAACTCCGCCGCCGCGACGAAATCCAGCAGGGCCTTGAAATCATCATCGGCTTCACCGGGGAACCCGACAATGAATGACGTCCGCAGAGCCACGCCGGGAATGGCGGCGCGGATTTTTTCCAGCAAGCGCAGAAACTGCCGGCCATTCGAACCGCGCTTCATCAGCTTCAGGACGCCGGAACTTGCGTGCTGGAGGGGAATGTCAAAATACTTCGCCACCTTGGGTGTTTCCGCCACGGCGGCGATCAGCGCATCCGTGACCCGGTTCGGGTAGCAGTAGAGAAAGCGCACCCAGACGAGCTCGGGAATCTTGCCGAGCTCGCGCAGCAGCGCCGGCAATCCGTCGCGGAGGCCCAGGTCTTCACCATAGCTGGTGGTGTCCTGTCCGACAATGGTGATTTCCCGCACCCCCTGTCTGGCCAGGTTTTCCGCCTCGCGAATCACTGAGGCAAAGCGCCGGGAACGAAAAGCGCCACGCATTTGCGGAATCACGCAGAACGTGCAGGGATGGTCGCAGCCCTCGGCAATCTTCAAATAGGCGGAATAACCGGGAGTGGAGAGCACGCGCGGGGTGAATTCATGGTAAAGATACGGCTCCGCCGGTGTGCCCGCAGCGCTGGGCTGGGATTTTTCTGTGCAAGCCACCAGCACGTTTTCCAGTTCATTCGTGCCGATCACGTAATCAACTTCCGGAATCTGTTCCCGAATTTCCCGCCGGTAGCGCTCCACCAGGCACCCGGCCACCACCAGTTTCCGGGCGGCGCCGAACTTCTTGTACTCGGCCATTTCCAAGATGGTGTTGATGGATTCCTGTTTGGCGGGTTCAATGAAGGCGCAGGTATTGACAATGATGACGTCCGCTTCGTCGGGGCGCGGCGTCAGCTCGTACCCCTGGTGCGCCAGGATCCCCAGCATCACCTCGCTGTCCACAAGATTCTTCGGACAGCCCAGACTCACCATTCCGACTTTGGGCATAAGGTTTCTGTATCGCGCCAATTTCTGAAGTGCTTGGTCACTAGAAATTTTAACACAAGTCGGAGAGACGCGGGAATCGGGACACGTGATACAACTCAGGTTAGTCCCCGCCCTGCCGTTGCCAGGTGAGAACCAACTCTTCTGCGGAGGCAGCAATAAAGCGGCTGTCGGGGGAGAAGGCGACGTCCAGCAGCGGCACCTGACTTTCCTGGAGGGTTTGCAGCAATGTTCCATCTTCCGCGGACCATACGCGCACCGTCTGGTCTTCACCCGCGGAGGCAATCCATTTGCCATTGGGTGAGAACTCCGCCCGATGCACGGGGCCATGGTGACCCGTGAGCGTCTGCAAAAGCTTCCAGTCGCCCTCCGAAAAAACGCGTACCTTGCCATCTTCACACGCGGTCACCACTTTCTTGGCGTCGCGGGAGAAGGCCATGCTCAGGACGGTGCCCTCATGCCCGCGCAGCGAATCCACAAACTTGTGGGTTTTCAATTCCACCACGGAGGGGTCGGCAACGGAAGAAGTCTGAATCTGTGCCAGCAACAGCCAATGGCCGTCCGGAGAAATCTCGTAGAGGTTGGGAACCTGCATCAGGTCGGGAATGGTAATCGTGCCGCTTTGGCCCGTCCGCGGATTCCACAAATCAAAGTTGCTCTCCTTATAGATTAGGAGGTAGCCGATCATCGGGAAGTAACGCGCCGGACTGAATCCACCCTTGGCGCCGACGGCATCCACCTTTCCTTCCACACGATCTGCATCGATATCCCATTGGAACGCCAACAGGGGAGTGGGGCCCGGCCGCTTGCCCTTGACATGGAAAACCCCATTGGCGACCAGGAAGAGCTGATGAGGAGAGAGGAAATTGGCGGAGTGAATCTCCAGTTCTTCGATATCCGCTAGGCGCGGCTTCAAGACCTTTTGGACGCTGTCGGTCCGCAAGTTCATGATCAGCACTTTCTCGCCGGCGGCCACGGCGAGCAGGGAAGCATCGGGTGAAAAGGCTCCGTCCGACGAGTACTTTAAAGCCAGATGGCCTTCCATGTGGCCATGACTGACCCATTGGGCGGCCGCGGGAGGCGACTCCACGGACTCCACCTGCCCCGACAGAATTGCTGTGGGCAGGATTATAGCAGCAGCCAGGAAAAGAAACCGAATTTTGATTTCCGTCTTTGACGTGAAGTTAAACAATCTCCCCCTTGGATATGCGCTTCACCAACTCGCGGTCCGCTTCCAGAAAGTTGTGCTCCGGAAGCTTGGCGCGCGGCGCCCACGCAATGGCCTCAAACACCTGGTTGCGAAGCTCGCCGGCGTAGTTGGTAATCGCAAAAAAAACCACTTCCACGTAGCGGTCGGGATAATGGTGGCGCAGGCGAAAGACCTCCCCGCCAATTTCCGCCCGAATCGCCAGTTCTTCTTCCAGTTCCCGCTTCAGCGCGGTGGACAATCCTTCTCCGTCTTTCACCTTGCCGCCGGGGAATTCCCACTGCAGGCCGTAAGCGTCAGAGCGCTGCCGCTGGCAAATCAGAATGCTGTCGCCCTTCCATAGGATGCCGGCGACGACCAGAATGGGTTTCTGCTCTGTCATCAAGGAATCAGATTGTAGCAGAGGTAAGGCTTTCGAGAGCACGTCCTTTGACCTTGCCCTTTCGGCGTCAACCGCCGGTCCCCGTCGCCTCCCGCCAACTGCCTCTTGCCCAGGGTGTCCGCCTCAATATATGACATTTAGCAAAGGGTACCTCCAAAGGAACGCTCAAAGTGGAACCCCGATTGCGCCGACGGCGGCAATTAGGATACACTGGCCCGTTTCGGGATGGCCTCTTGCGCAAGTCCTGACGGTCTTTGAGTTCCATTAAAGCAGGGACTATGCTCGCCAACGAAGGTACAGGCATAAGTGGAACCTGAAAACAAATCGGATAGCATCCTCACCAGGCTTAGCCAGCAACTGACCGCCTTGGAGAGGCGTGACTTTGAGCAATGGGTCATTGTTGTCGGCACGGGCATCCTGGTGGGGACGGGCCTGGTGGTGATTCTTCTCCCCAGCGCCATCCTGCGCAGCGGGAATTTGCATTTTGAGCTCACGGTTTCCCGGGAACTTTTCCTGGCACTCATCGCCCTGCTGATTCTTTTCAACACTTACATGATTTCGAGCCGCCTCAGGTTGCGGCGCACACGCGGCGAAGTCATCTCCACGGCGATTCATAGTGAACTTCTTCGCCTGCAATCCTTCAGTGATCCCCTCACGGAGGTTTACAACCGGCGCGCGCTCGACGATATGCTGAAGAAATACACCCGACGTGCCGAGCGCCTGAAGAAGCCGCTCAGTTTCCTGATGATCGACGTGGATGAGTTCCGCGAAATCAACTCCCGCTTCGGCCACACCACCGGCGATTTTGTGCTGCTGGAGGTGGCGACCATTCTCAAATCCGCAGTGCGCGGCTCCGATGCCGTGATCCGTTACGGCGGAGACGAATTTCTGATCATCCTCGCCGACGCACCCGTGGAGGATGTCGAGGTGGTCATGGGACGTATCGAAAGGTTTGTGCAGGATTGGAACCAAAGTGGACACTTGAAGGATTATGAACTGGCCCTCAGTGTGGGCGCCTCCCAGTGGGCCTCGGGCAAGACTGCCGACGAAATCATGAACGAAGCCGACCAGCATATGTACGCCGCCAAAGCCCGCGGCAAGGAAAGCCGTCCCCCCTCCGCGGAATGACGCCCAGTCGGGTAAGAAATCACCCTCAACTTCAGTGGCACCCACACGGGTAGGGGGGAGACCAGGCCTTGGAGAATGCCGCTCAACAAGCCACCGGTGTTGCCCGTGGACTAGTTGGCGTCGTTGGCGTTATTCAGCGCGTTATTGATATAGCTCTTGATATTATTCATATTAGTATATGCCACGTTGAGCCTTCGGGAATTGCGAAAACCGTTTGCCCGTGCTTCGCGAGGCATGAGGGGGAACGCTTGCCGGATTCCCTGTCGGCTCATGGGGAATTACGGTGCTCGCAGGGCGCTGGCAAGGTAGCTCAGGGATGCGGGGGCGATGAGTCGATAGGAAACGACGCTTCGGTGCTTGACCTCCTTCACAGCGATGGAGTCGGCGAAGACCACGTCGGCGGCCGCCAGCGATTTGGGGTCAGGGAGGGGAAGCAGGAACTCTTGCAGGACGTGGCGGCGTCCGGCGGCGGTGGCGAGCACGCTGCGCGCAGTTTGCAGGAATCCCTGGCTGACGGAAACCACGGCCACCACGGAGGGCTCGCGCCGCTTGCGGATCAGGTCCACGTGCTCGTCCGCCGCGCCGAAGGCCAAAGGAATGGCGGGACGGTCCTTGGGCAGCAGGGGATTGACGTCGGGGATGGCGTAGTGTGCGGCCACGGCCAGCGCCCCGATGCCCAAGCCGGGGTTCGCCGCCAATTCCAGCCGCGAGCAGACCTCCACCGGGCAGTTGATTGCCGCGCGGATTTCCTCCCGCAGCAGGCGGCGCATGCCCGCATCGGCTTCCACCACCAGAATGTGATCGGGGGGTTGACCCAGCAAGCGCTCGCGCACTCGTTCGCGCAATGCCTGGAGCGAAAAGCCCTGCTCGCGCGCCAACCGAATCAGCGTGTTGATGAAGTCGTCAAGGCCGCTTGCCCCGCGGGCGCGTACTCCTTCCTCCAGGGCTCGAACCGTGACGCGGCTGCCCCGCCGCCCCACCAGCCACATACGACGGATCAAATCCTGGTAAGCCTCACTCACCGTGTTGTGATGGATCTTCAGCCGGCGCGCCAACTCGCGCACGCTGGGCAGTGCCTGCCCGGGTTGCAGCTTGCCCGTGGCGATGTGAAACACAATCTGCTCCGCCAACTGCTGCCGGAGGGGGATTTCGCTCTCTTTGCTGATGCGAATGTCCATTTGAGCCCAAAAGGCTGCGGTTTCCCGCAAAATCCGTGTCAGTTTGACCTAAATGTCCGAAAGTTAGTCTAAAATGTCCGATTTTTTCTCGGACATTTTGTCGTAATTTCCTTTGTTTTCATATACATTCCGGCTTCGAACGTAAAAAATTTAAATTTTTCTTTTGCAGGCCACCGGCCGGTTGGTGACTTTTGGTTGTTGGGGGTCTTCGTGAGCCGCCACGACAGGCGGAGGTCGGATTCTTTCCTGCTCGGCATGCGCAGAGCCCTTTCGTCCGGGAGCACGGTCTTCCAAGCCAGTATACTTACTGGCCTAGCCTTTGTCAAGAGGAAAATGAGGCTACGTGAAAACAGCGTCTGCCCGCCGTGGGTGGCGCCTCCTCTTTTCGCATGCAACCGGAACTTCTCCCACGCGGCCACCCTAGGGTCGGCGGAGCAGTTTACCCACCTCCATAGGTGAGGCGTTCGAGAGTTAGCGGCTGGGCCCAACTTCCGCGCTGCCGACCCTTCGGGACTTATCCCTGTTCGGCGGCGGTCTTGTTGCTTCCGTGAGCCTGTATAACGCGCGTAGAATAGGAGAGCTCTAGACCGTTATCTGCTGCCAGTTGCAATGGGGGAACCGTGCTCGTATCCTGCATCATACCGACCTGCAACCGTCAGGGCCTTATCCCTGTCGCCTTGAAGTGCTTTTTATCACAGGATTGGCTCGATAAAGAACTCGTGGTGATCGATGACGGAGCTGTGAAAGTAGAAGGGTTAGTCAAGAAATTGGTTCCCGATGCGGTTTATATCTACCTCGCAGAAAAGCAGATAATCGGAGTCAAACGGAATCTGGCGTGCGAAGCCGCACGGGGCGAGGTAATCTGTCATTTCGATGATGATGACTGGTCAGCAGCCGGCAGAGTCCGCGACCAGGTGATGCGCCTCCTTGAGACTGGCAAGCAGATGACCGGATATCACTCCATCACGTATTGGAACGGTATGAAGGCATACCGCTACGTGTCCCCAGTTTCGCCGTATGCGCTGGGAACCACAATGTGTTACCAGAAAAGCTTTTGGAATATACACCGCTTTCCTGCCAAGGATTATGCAGAAGACAATGCCTTAGTCTATAAAGCCCGCGATGAGAGGCAGTTGATTTCCGTGGACGCAAGGCAGATGATGGTTGTGAGGTCCCATGAGTTGTGTATAAGCAGCCCGGAGAAACTAAGACAGAACACATGGCCAGAAGTGCCGCGTGAGAGCTTGCCCCGAGAATTCTTTGAAGCAATTGCGTAGGAGGCGCAGGGAAAGATTTGCGCAGCACGCGGAAACATAGCATTCACTTGCGGGCGGTCTGTCCAAAACCTTCCGGTCGTTCTGGGCTCGTTAGCGTAAAATCCGAATAAACCCACACTCCGGCATCGTCATAAAGCTTCTTAAGTTCGCCTCGCGGCCGACCGGTTTTCTTTTCCCACGGCCAAAGGTCCGAATCGGTCCCGCAAAAGCTGACATCGGTTTCGCCGCCGTCGCGCAAACTCGGTCCCTTGGTCAGTACCGTCGCTAGAACGGCCCGATCAAACTCACTTAGGTCGACTTCCTTAAAGTGCAACTCGAGTGACATGCCTAACGCGGCATCATCCAAAGGCAACACCTCGACTCCCGCGGCTTTGGTTATGTCAAGAAGGGTGTCGTTTAGCTTGTCGAGCCCGGACCTAACGAGCCCCTCAAACCTCGATAGCATCATCATCGCAGATTCCGCAGTCTCGTGATTAAGGTATGTCTTTTCAGATGCCCATTGAACAAAGCTTCGCAGCCTATCGGCTTCTTTCGGCTGATACTTTTGTCGAATGGTTTTCTTGGCTTCACTAATGCAGCAGGCCGGTAGATAAATTCGAATGCGTCCGTCCGCAGCCGAATCCCGCAATTCAAGTGCGTCAGGACGTGGATTACTAGCGGGAGCAGCAAGCACAACAAGCCAGTTAGTCTCGACGAATACGTGTCGCACTTGGTTAGCTTTCCCGCATTATGGGGTGAGCAATACTCACGCGGCCGCCACTTACTGCGGGAAGTATGTGCTCATTTATGGCCGAATTTAGGCGCTGATCGCTCACCGCCACTTGCCCTGTGTGCGCAAGTTCATCTAACCATCCAAACAGAGTAGACTCAACTGCTGATTCTGACCCGGCCACAGGTCCCCGCGTTTCCAGGAGCTCACCGGATGGGAAATCGGCGACGAGCTCAATGGGATCTTGTGTTCGCCCAAGGAATCGGTATTTGTAAACGCGAAGAACTTGTGGCGTGAAGATGACCCCAACCGGACACCCCGTCCGGAGCATGTATTCCTTCAACTGAAGTGCCGCCTCGTCAAGGTTAGCCGTAGCGCCTTTTGCTTCCCCTACCAAAGCGATAATGCCGGGTGAGTAGTCCGTAGTCACGATCACGTCAGGGGTGAATGCCATACTGCAAGCTTATCACTTTTCACCGGGCGAGACCAGACTGACTCCACTACACGCGGCTTGTGTCTGCCACGCAAATTTCAGAGGTGTTGATTCAACTGCCGAAAAACTGGTTACTCGGAAGTCGTTTCGGGCGGACTCGCACTCCAAGGTGCCTTTGGCACATCCATTTTCGTCGCAGAAACGCAAGGGGGTAGGGCAATGGAGGAAATCCTGACACCTGACACCTAACACCTCCTCTGCCTGTGACACTTCACAAACTGTAACGTCCCTTGTCGCGGAGGCCCCTCGCCCTCGCTTATTCTCGGCGCGAGGGTGAAAAACATGGGAACGGAAATAATTCTGGGGGTTGTGATGGTGGTTCCGGTGGTCTTCAGCGCGGCGGCATTACTCTGGGCTCCCGAGGAGTGGCTGCAGGGCTTTGTGATCCTGGCGCGCTCGCTGGGGAGGCCGTTATGAAAGGGGCGGTGAAACGGGCTTTTGTCGCGTCACCAATTGCTCTAGAATGGGCGAGGACAAATGCCCACACCTCCTGGCCTTCCCGTGTTTTTCGTACTTGGCGTGACCCGATGCACACGGCTCGAGCATCGGGCGTCGACCCGCATGAAGGTCGGCAGGAGGAAAACAACATGGCAACTTCGCGAGGATACTCGGAGGTTCTAAAAGAGCGGGGATTTGTTTACCTGCTGGCGGCGCAGGCTCTGGCGGTGTTTGATGACAACACTTTCAAACAACTCCTGATGCTCTTCGTCACCGCGAGCGTTGTTTCCCTGAAAACGCGCAACCTTTACATTTCTCTCGGCACGGCGCTCTACGTGCTGCCCTACATCGTGTTCTCCTCTTATGCGGGGCAGGTGGCCGACCACTTCTCCAAGCGCCGCGTCATTATATTCATGAAAGTGGTTGAGGCCACGCTCCTCGTCGTTGCCACCTTTGCCATGTACGTGGGGCACGTTCAGGCCATGCTGGCGGTGCTGTTCCTGCTGGGGATTCACGCCTGCTTCCTCGATCCCGCCAAAGAAGGAATTCTGCCGCAAATTTTTCCTGACGAGGCCCTGTCGCGCGCCAACGGGCTGATGCAGCTTACCGTTTACACCATGATCGTGTCGGGACCCGTGGCCGCCGGCCTGCTGCTCGACGCTTTTCTTTCCAAACCTTACATTCCCGTGGCCATGTTGGTGTGCACGGCTTTGCTGGGATTGGTGGTGGCCACCGGCATCACCCGCGTCCCCGCCATCGCCGCGGGAGAAACATTCCGTTGGAACGCCTTCCGCGAGTTCTGGCAGGACTTCGCGGAAATTCGCCGCTCTCAGGCGCTCTTCCGAACCGTTCTGGCCATCGCCTATTTCTGGTTTCTGGGCGCGGTCTATTTGCAAAACGTCATCGGTTACGGCCGCGACCTCTTGCATTTGAGCAACACGGGAATCAGTTACCTCACCGCTTCTGTGTCCATCGGCATCGGGCTGGGGGCGTTTGTGGCGGGCAAGCTTTCCGCCGACCGAGTGGAACTGGGCCTGGTGCCCATTGGTTCGGTGGGCCTGGGAGTTTTCGGCGTGTTTCTGTATTTCGGCCAACACTCTTTCGCCCAGGTTTTTATTGGACATTTCCTGCTGGGCTTTTCGGGCGGAATTTTTATCATCCCGCTGCAATCCTACTTGCAGGCGAACGCCGGCGAGCACTCCAAGGGGCGGGTCATCGCCACCTCGAACGTTTTGACCTTCACCGGGGTATTTCTGGGCGCGGGCATTTTCGAATTCCTCTCCGGCCCCTGCGGCAGGCAAGCGAATCAAATTCTCCTGGTCATGGCGGTGATTTCGTTTGGCGCCACGTGGCATATCCTTACCGTTCTGCCCGATTTCACGATTCGCCTGTGCTTCTTCCTGCTCACCCACACGTTCTATCGCATTGAAGTGCGCGGCGCGGAAAATCTGCCCCGGCGCGGGCCGGCGCTGGTGGTGTGCAATCACATCTCCTTTGCCGATCCGTTTCTGATTGGCTCCTGCACACCCCGCTTTATTCGCTTCCTAATGTACCGGCACTTTTACGAGACCAGGGGGATTCACTGGCTGGCGAAGCTGATGGGCGCCATCCCGATTTCGGAAGCTGACAAGCCGCGGGAGTTGGTGGAGTCGCTGCACGTGGCGCAGGACAGATTGCGAGAGGGCGACCTGGTTTGCATCTTTGCGGAAGGCGCCATTACGCGCACGGGGAACCTGTTGCGCTTCCGGCGCGGCTTTGAGCGCATCACGCGCGGCCTTACGGTTCCCATCATCCCCGTGCACCTCGACCGCGTGTGGGGCAGCATCTTCAGCTTTGAGCGCGGGCGCTTCTTCTTCAAGTGGCCGCGCCGCATCCCCTATCGCGTCACGGTGAGTTTCGGCGCGCCCCTCCCGGGCGATGCAGACGCCTTCCAGGTGCGGCAGGCGGTGATGGCGCTGAGCGCGGACGCCTTCGCGCGGCGCGGCGCGGTGCAGCGGCCGCTGCCGGAGCTGTTTTTGGATTGCGCGCGCCGCAACTGGCGGCGCTTCGCCATGGCGGATTCCACCGCCCGCCAAGTGACCTTCGGGCAGGCACTGATCGGCGCGTTGCTCTTCCGCCGCCACGTGGTTAAGCAATGCCCGGACGAGAAGATGATCGGCATTCTCCTGCCGCCCTCAGTGCCGGGCGCGCTGATGAATTTCGGCATCAGCCTGGCGGGGCGTGTGCCGGTGAATCTTAACTACACCGCGTCAAGGCAGGCGATGGCAGTGGCCGTGGAGCGCTCCGGGCTGAAGACGATTTTCACCACGGAAAAACTGCTGAGCCGGTTGGGAATCGAGAAGCAGCCCGGCATGGTGATGATCGAGGACGTGGCGAAGACCTTCACCAAGCTGGACAAAATGGTTTGGGCCGTCATCGCCCGCCTTGTTCCCACCGCGCTGCTGCGGCGCTTCCTTAGTCCGCGCGACGTGAAGCTCGATTCGCTCGCCACCATCATTTTTTCCAGCGGTAGTACCGGGACACCTAAAGGCGTGATGCTGAGCCACCGCAACATCGTTTCCAATCTGGAGGGCGTGCAGCAGACCATCAACGTGAACCGGAGCGATTGCCTGCTGGGGATTCTGCCTTTCTTCCACTCCTTCGGTTTCACGATAGGACTCTGGCTGCCGGCCATTTCCGGATTTGGGGTTGCCTACCATACGAACCCGCTTGAGGCGCGCAAAATCGGCGATCTCTGCCGGAAGTTTCACGTCACCATCATGATTTCCACACCCACCTTTGTGTGGGAATACGTGCGGCGCTGCGAGGCGGAGGATTTTGCCACCTTGCGCGTGGCGATGGTTGGCGCAGAAAAGATGAGGCCGGAACTCGGGGACGCCTTCCGCGAGAAATTCCATATTGACCTCCTGCAAGGGTACGGGTGCACGGAGCTTTCGCCGGTGGTGTCCGTGGAAAACTGGGGGTACAGCGGCAGGGACCAAAAGCAGATCGGCGCCAAGCGCGGCACCGTCGGGCACCCGATTCCCGGCGTTGCGGCGCGCATTGTGAATCCGGAAACCTTCGCGACGATGGGCTCCGGCCAGGAGGGCATGCTGTTGGTGAAAGGCCCGAGCGTGATGGTGGGTTACCTTGGCGAGCCGGAAAAGACGCAGCAGGTCTTGTGGGAGGATGGCTGGTACATAACCGGCGACGTGGCGCAACTGGATGAAGACGGCTTTATCCGGATTACCGACCGGCTGGCGCGCTTTTCCAAGATCGGCGGCGAGATGGTGTCGCACGTCCAGGTGGAGGAGGCCCTGCACCGCGCCCTCGGCAGCTTTGAGCCGCGCATGGTGGTGACCTCGATTTCCGACGAGCAGAAAGGCGAGCGCTTTGTGGTGCTCCACACGGAGTTGGGATTGAGTGTGGACGAATTGCTGAAACGCATGCGCGATTCCGGGCTTCCCAAATTGTGGGTGCCGCGCAAGGAAAACTTTTTCCCCGTGCCCGCGTTGCCGTTCCTGGGCAGCGGCAAATTGGATTTGAAACAAGTGAAGGAAACCGCCATGAGGCTGGCCACGGAGCAGCCCGCCGCGGCCGCGGAATGAGCGAGCGTAGCAGACCTCCGCTTTTGAGGTCTGCGGTTCTTACGTAGATTCGCGCTACCCATTCCGAAGGCAATCGCCCGTTATCGAGATTTGGGGTTCTCCATAAGTGAGAGCCGCGGACCCCAAATTGGGGGTCCGCGCTACGCTCGCCTTCAAAAGCTATTACCTTAATGATAAAGCCCCGCACGGGATCTGCAGAATGACCTTGCAATTTGTGGAACCTCTGGCGCGAAAGGGGTATACTCCTTCGCGGCGTGCGGCGCGAACCTCCTGCCGGCGCTCGCAGGTCCAGGTATGGCCGGCTCCTTCTGCGGGCCGGTGCTTTCAATTTCAACTTTTGCTCAAGACGCAATGCTTCTTTCCCGCTTGATCGTTCGTCTTTGCATTTGGTTGTTGGCCCACACATTCTATCGAGTGGAAGTGCGCGGCGGAGAAAACCTGCCGAAGAGCGGCCCGGCGCTGCTGGTGTGCAACCACATCTCTCTTATTGATTCCTTCCTGATCGGTGCGAGCGTGCCGCGCTCCATCTGTTTGCTGATGCCCCGCCGCCTTTATGAGGCACGCGCCCTTCACTGGCTGGCGAAGCGGATGGGGGCCATTCCGGTTTCCGCCACGGATCCGCCGCTGGAATTGGTGCGGGCGGACCAGGTGGCGCAAGATCGGCTGCGCGCCGGCGAACTGGTTTGCCTGTTTGCGGAATGCGCCCTGATGCGCGATGGTGATTTGCCGCGTTTCGCGCCCAGCCTGGAAGCCCTTACGCGCGGACTCAACGTGCCGGTGGTTCCCGTGCACATTGACCGCCAGTGGGGAAACATCATCGGTCTCGAGCAGGGACGATTCTTCTTCAAGTGGCCGCGCCGCATCCCCTATCGTGTCACCGTATATTTCGATGCGGCCCTCCCGGCAAACTCCAGCGTTTTTCAGGTGCGGCAGTTCCTGGCGCTGCGGGCGGCAGAGACCGCTGCCCGGCGCGACGCGGTGCAATTACCGTTGCCGGCGGCGTTCCTGGATTCTGCTCGGCGCAACTGGGGCCGCTTCGCCATGGCGGATTCATCCGGCCGCGAGCTTACCTTTGGGAAGGCGCTGATTGGCGCGCTGCTTTTCCGCCGCCTGGTAGTGGAGCGCTGTCCCGGCGAGAAGATGGTGGGTGTGCTCCTGCCGCCCTCGGCGCCGACGGCAATCGTGAACCTCGGCATCACCCTGGCCGGCAAGGTCGCCGTGAACCTGAATTACACCGCGCCCATTCAGGCAGTGAATGCGGCCATTGAGCGCTGCGAAATCAAAACCATTTTCACTTCCGAGAAACTGCTGGAACGATTCGCCATCCCCAGGCGGCGGGGCATGATTCTGATGGAGGAGGCCGCGCAGACCTTTTCCAAATTTGACAAGCTGTTGTGGGCGGCCATCGCGCGACTGGCGCCCGTCGCGCTATTGCGCCGGGCATTGATTCCGCGCGAAGTGACGCTGGATTCCCTGGCCACGGTAGTCTTCTCCAGCGGTTCCACGGGGACGCCCAAGGGCGTGATGCTGACCCACCGCAACATCATCTCCAACGTGGAGGGGATGCTCCAGACCATCAACGTGGATCGAAACGATTGCCTTCTGGGCGTTCTGCCCTTCTTCCACTCGTTCGGTTTCACGGTGGGGTTGTGGCTGCCTGTCATCGCCGGATTCGGCGTGGTATTTCACACCAACCCGCTGGAGGCGCGCACGATTGGCGAACTCTGCCGGAAGTACCGCATCACGCTCATCATCGGTACGCCCACTTTCGTGTGGGAATATGTCCGGCGCCTGGAGCGGGAAGACTTGGCCTTCGTGCGCGTGGCCATTGTGGGCGCGGAAAAAATGCGGTTGGAGCTCGCCGACGCCTTCTGGGAAAAATTCCATCTGGATCTCGTGCAGGGCTACGGCTGCACGGAAACCTCACCGGTAGTTTCCGTGGAGACCGCCGGGCGCAGGCGGCAAAGTCAGATGGGCAGCGTCGAGCCCGGAAGCGTGGGCCGGCCCATGCCCGGGACGGCGGTGCGCGTGGTGAATACCGAAACGTTTGAGACCCTGGGGCCGGGCCAGGAGGGGATGCTGCTGGTGAAAGGGCCGGGCGTGATGGCGGGTTACCTCGACGAGCCGGAAAAGACGCGCCAGGCCATCTGGGAAGACGGCTGGTATATCACCGGCGATGTGGCCCAGCTTGACGAAGACGGCTTCATCACCATCACCGACCGCCTGTCGCGCTTTTCGAAAGTGGCCGGCGAAATGGTCTCCCATGTCCACCTGGAGGAGGAGTTGCACCGCGTGCTGGGCTGCCTGGAGCAGCGGCTGGTGGTGACTTCCGTCTCCGACACTCAGAAGGGTGAGCGCTTCGTGGTGCTGCATCTCGAGTTGGGATTGGAAGTGGACGAATTGCTGCGCCGCGTGCGCGATGCCGGTTTGCCCCCCTTGTGGCTGCCACGCCGCGAGTACTTCTACCGGGTCGACGCGCTCCCGGTGATGGGTAGCGGAAAATTGGATTTGAAATTGGTGAAGCAGACCGCGCAGAAACTCACCGCCGGAGTCACGGCGGCGTAAAAATCTCTCTCTTTAGAACTCCACCCCCAAAATTCGCAGGTCGTTTTCCAGTTGCCCCGCATTCAGAAATTGAATCGTGTGCAGGCCGAGCCGGTGCGCGCATTCCAGGTTCAGCGAGCGGTCGTCAATGAAGACGCACTCCTCCGGCTGCCGCTGCGAGATATCGAGGGCCAGGCGGTAAATCTGCGGGTGAGGTTTGGATACTCCCAGGTAGCAGGAGCTGAAGAAGGCGGAAAAGTATTTGCGCAATCCGAAATTCTCAATGCGGTGGAGATTCAACTCGCGCGATTCGTTGTTGAGCGTCGCCAGAAAAACCTTGCGCGCTGCCGCAAGGCGTTCCATGAGGGCAAGCGACTCCGGCAGCGCTTCCGACTGTGCATATATGAAATCCCGCACCGCTTGTTTGCGAAAGGCCCGCGGGCGATAGAAGATGGTGCGATCGAGATACTGGTCGAGGTCGAGTTGGCCCGCGTCGAACGCCGCAGCCACCATCTGGTGCCGGCCCTCAAAATCGGCGGCGTCCAGTGCGAACTGCTCCACCAGCTTGGCGCGCTGGCCGTGATCCCAGCCGTTGGTCAGCAACACGCCACCCACGTCAGAAAACACGGCGGAGATTTTGGGCACGGGGGCCTCCTGAACCATGGGGCTTGAGCGTCCCCAGGGTTAGCGAGTCATCAGATCGGGTACTGTTCACTGCCCACTAACCACTAACCACTTTCCTCATCTACCCCAGCCACTGTGGGCTGTGAACGGTGCCATCGAACATGGTGGATGTCTTGAAAGGTTCGAATTGGCCATCGCGGCCGGCCGCGGCCGTGCGCGCGGAGAGTGACGCAAGTTCCTTCTCCGTCAGCGGGCGGAAGGTGCGCGCCGCGTGCAATCCCTGCTCCAGACGCTCGAGGGATTCGCAACCGTTGATGACCACCGAGGTGGGCAAATTCATGGCGTAATGCAGGCACTCAATGGGCGTCACCGTATTGCTTTTGAGGACCTGGCCATCGCCCATCGACTTCATTCCCAACACGCCAATGCCGTGCTCCACCAGCACTGGAACCACTTTATGGGCGAAACTCTTAAAATGCATGTCCATGACGTTGAGCGGCATCTGCACGGCGTCAAATGTGAAGTCGTGATGGAATGCGGTGTGGAGCATTTTCAGGTGAATGTCAGGGTCCTTGTGGCCGGTAAAACCGATGTAGCGAATCTTGCCGGCTTTCCTGGCAGCCAGCACAGCTTCAATGCTGCCGCCGGGGCCGAAGATGCGGTCAGGGTCGCCGGGGCGAATGACTTCGTGGAATTGCAGCAGATCGATGGTGTCGGTTTGCAGGCGCTGGAGAGATTCGTCAATCTGGCGCGCCGCGGCGTCTTTCACCTGGCCGTCGATCTTGGTCATCAGGAAAGCTTTTTGGCGGTAACCGTCGCGGAGAGCTTTGCCCATGCGGATTTCGCTCATGCCGCGGTGGTAGTCCCAGCAGTTGTCCATAAAATTCACGCCGTTGTCGATGGCGGTGCGGACAATGCGGATGCTTTCCTGCTCGTCGTTCTGGCCACCGATGTGATATCCACCCAGGCCCAGCAGCGAAACTTTTTCTCCGCTGCGACCGAGGGTGCGATAGGGCATTTCACCGATGGCGGCGGGCAGCGCGGTGAGGGCGTTTCCGGAAATAGCCGCGCCGGCGCCCGCCACCCCCAGGGTCACCTTTCCCAGGAACTCGCGGCGATTCTGCTTCGCATGGCTCATCGAAGTGCCTCCCCTTTAAATTAATTTTTGGCCGCCCAGAACCCTGTCCCGTCAAAATCCAAGATTCATCATAGCACGAGGAATGGATGGTGTAGCGTGGACACGTTTTGTTGGGTGGCGGACATCTCCGATGGACAAGGAAAGGCTGCGGACCCGGAAAGCAGATCCGTGCCGCACCTTTTTTTGTCCGTCCCCGTTTTTAGAAGTTGCGCCGCAACAGCCTGCCTGCATAAGATGGGTGGCTTTTTAATTTGATCTTATAGGAGGTCGTAATGCGTCTTTTTCGAGGGTTGGCTCTGCTCGCCGTTCTGTTCATCGGGCCGTCGGTGTGGGCCGCGGAAATCGCCCGCTGGGAGGCAGGCAAGGGAGGGCAGGCAGGAGGAATATCTCTTGTCAACGCGGAGGGCAGCAAATGGACCCTTACACAGCAGCACAAGTTTGCAGTCGCGGCCATTGAACCCACGCACGATTATTACCGCCGCGCGGAGTTCATCGCGAAGATCAGCAAGCCGACGGGTTTTCCGGTGTGGCTGCAATTGGAATACCTCGATGAGGGTTACGGATTGATTTCCGTGGGCCCGGCCGGGAGGCGGGGCGCGCGGTATATCCCCATGACGCATCAGTGGGGCGTGGCGAGGCTCAACACGGGCCGGTTGCGGCGCGCGACTTTCCGCATCGATGGGCCGCCTTCCCATTCCCCGGCGGGCGCAAGTTCCGAAGGGACGCTCGACTTTCATATCAACGGGGTTGAGTATCTGCACGGCATCTTTCTGGAAGATTCCGAGCCGGTCATTGAACCTGTTCCGGATGTCAAACCGGCGATCCAGTTTCAGGACGCTTTTCAACGCGACGTCAACATCGGCGCCGATTCACCCCTGGGCCAGGAGGCGGAGGCGCTGGCTTCCATCCGCAACCTGGCGCCCCTGGTTCGCGCCCTTGGCTTCAACGGCGTGGAGAGTTACGTGCAATGGAACTACGTCGAGCACGAGCGCGGCGTTTATGACTGGAGCCACTACGACGCGATCGTCAACGAAATTCAGAAATATGGACTGAAGTGGTTTCCCCTCCTGATTGTGGGCTCCGCCTACTCGCTGCCCGAGTGGTACCACGATTCCAAAGAAAACGTGCCGTTTGAGTGTTTGGAGCACCACATTCCGTTCGACGTGCAATCGATCTTCTGCCACTTCCAGGACAGTCACGTCCAACAATTCCTCAGCGAATTCGGGAAGCACTACGGGGAGAGCAAGGCCCTGCTGGGTTTGCGACTGGGTCCCAGCGGAAACTACGGCGAGGCCCAATATCCCGCCACAGGAAATTTGGGATATCGCAAGGGGGCCGTGCATACGCACATCGGGTATTGGGCTGCTGATCCTTACGCCAGCCCGGCCTTCCAGAAATGGCTGGAAGCCAGGTACCACACCATTGATCAGCTCAACCAGGTTTGGGAAGACCATTTCACTTCGTTCAGCCAGATCCAAACTTTCCTCCCCACCAGCACGCCTGTGCCCCGCAAGCAGCTTGATTTTGTCAACTGGTACATGGGAGCGATGAGCGACTGGTGCGGGCAATGGGCGGAATGGGCGCGCGCCGCCATGCCCAACGCTTCCATCTATCAATCCTCGGGCGGGTGGGGCCCGACGCAAATCGGCACGGACTACACCGCCCATGCGAAAGCCATGGCGCAGCTTCACGGCGGAATACGCTTGACCAATGAAAGTGACAACTACCCGCTGAATTTTGCCATCACCCGCATGGCGTCATCGGCGGCCCGATTCTATGGCGCGCAGCTCGGGTACGAACCGGGCGGATTTGCCACCATGCGGGGAGTTGTGGCGCGCATCTACAATGTTATTACCAATGGAGGCGATCACCTCTTTTATTACTCCGGCAATCTTTTTGGGAATGACCAGGGAACGGACGCCTGGCGCCGCTATGCTCCGCTCATCAACCAGCGCGCCAAGCCCACCATCGACGTGGCCGCTTTCTATCCCGATACGTCGATCGCTCTCAACGATGAGGTGATTCGCTACCTCTATGCTTCCGCTTATCTGACGCGCGCTGAAGCGGTGCGGTCGGTCACCGACTTCGATTACGCCAGCGAGCAGATGATTCTGGATGGAGCCCTGGATCGCTACAAGGTGCTCATCTGTCTTTGGGGAGCTTACACGGAGAAGCCGGTTCTGGAGCGCATTGACGCCTGGGTGAAGGCGGGGGGAACGATTATCTGGATTTCACGACCCCGCGGGCTGCCGCAAACACCGGAAGGTGATTCCTCCCTGGCGCAGAGCTGGCAACGGGGAGAAGTGGGGAAAGGCCAAGCGATCTTCTACAATGGCGACTCCGAGCCCCCCGATGAATACGTGGAGTTTGTGCGCCAGCAACTTCTGGGGATGAAGCAACTGCGGCCGGAAGTTCACACCGCGCTCCAGATTGACAAACCACGCGGCGTGTATTGGAGCGTGCTCGAGGGCGGCAAGTTGGCTTTGTTGAACTTCACCGACCATCCAGCAATCGTCCGCCTCCCGGGAGGGAAAACCATCCCCGTGCAGCCTTACGGGATTGTGATGACCACGGCGTGGCGTTAGGCGCTCAGCAAGAAAATGTGTGAAGCACCTTGGACTGCGGCGGCTCGACGCCGCTTTGAAATAACGGCGAGGGCCGTGACAAAAGCGGAGTCGAGCCGCCGCAGTCCAAGGTGCTTCGCACATCCATTTGCGCAGGCAGGAATTACGGTTCGGAGTAAACGCACAGGGGTGTCCAGGTATCTTCAGCCCGGGCGGAGGAGTACGATAGTCTCCGGGGGATAACCATGCCTTTGGAATTACACCAACTGAAGAAGCTTGATGACTACCGCTTTCTCATTCCGCGGGGCACGAAGCCAGGAATGTTGACGGACGCGCTCATCTACACGGACGAAACCCTGCTGAAGGACCTGATCAAGGATCTATCGCTCGAGCAGGCCATCAACGTGGCCATGCTGCCGGGCATCGTGGGGCGGTCGCTCGCCATGCCTGACATTCATCAGGGCTACGGATTTCCCATCGGCGGCGTGGCGGCTACGGACCCGCACGGCGACGGCGTGGTTTCACCCGGGGGCGTGGGATTTGACATCAACTGCGGCGTGCGCCTGCTCGGCAGCTCGCTGACGCGCGGGGAAGTGCACACCAAAATTCGCGAGCTGGTGAACCAGTTGTTTCGCGACATTCCCTCGGGCGCGGGGCACAGTGGCAACATCCGGATTTCCTATCCCGAACTCGACAAACTGCTTCAGGAGGGTGCGGCGTGGATGGCCGAGCACGGTTATGGCCGCGGGGAGGACTTGACCCACTGCGAGGAGAGCGGGGCCATCGAGGGCGCGGACCCCGCGATGGTGAGCGATCATGCGAAAAAGCGCGGCTTGCCGCAGGTCGGCACCCTCGGGTCAGGCAATCACTTCCTCGAGGTTCAATACGTGGAGCGCGTGTTCGACCCCAGCCGCGCCGCGGCGATGGGGCTTTATGAGGGCGAGGTGGTGGTGCTCATCCACTCCGGCTCACGCGGGCTGGGCCATCAGGTGTGCACCGATTACCTGCGCGAAATGGGTCCGGCCATGCATCGCTACGGCATTGACCTGCCGGACCGCCAACTGGCCTGCGTGCCGGTGAATTCGCCGGAGGGGCAAGCTTATCTTGCCGCCATGCGCGCCGCGGCGAATTTTGCCTGGGCCAATCGACAGGGGATTACCCACTTCACCCGCCAGGCGTTCAAGCGGATTTTCGGCGAGCAGGAGGAACTGCGCGTCATCTACGACGTGTGCCACAACATCGCCAAACTCGAACGCCATCAGGTGGAAGGCCGCGAGCGCGAGGTGATGGTGCATCGGAAGGGCGCCACGCGCGCCTTCCCACCCGGCCATCGCGATGTGCCCGAGGTTTACCAGCACGTCGGCCAGCCCGTGCTGATTCCCGGATCCATGGGGACGTCGTCCTATGTACTGGTGGGCGCCGAGGGCGCCATGCAGGAAAGCTTCGGAACCACCTGCCATGGCGCAGGCCGCGTGATGAGCCGCACAGCCGCGAAGAAATCACGTTACGCGCAGGACGCCAAGCAGCGCCTGGAAGACCTGGGCATCATCGTGCGCGCCGACTCGCGCGACGGAATTACGGAAGAGATTCCGGAAGCTTATAAGGATGTGGATGCGGTCATCGATGTGGTCCACAATGCCGGCCTGGCCCGCCGCGTGGCAAGGCTGAAGCCCATGGGCGTCATCAAGGGGTAGCGGAGGATAACCAATGAAAGTCATCCAGGTCGTGATGGAAGAAGATTTCCTCCAGCGACTTTCCCGCGAGGCGAGGGCTCGCCGGCTTACCCGCTCTGCACTTATCCGCGAGGCCTGCAAGCATCACCTCGAAAGGCTTCGCGAAGACGAACTCGATCGGCAGTACACGGCGCGCTACCGCCGCCACCCTGAAACCGCTGCGGTCGGAAAGACTGGTGAAAGACTCGCGGCCGAGGTATGGCCCCGCGAGGATTGGTAATGAAGCGCGCGGACTGGGAAGCGTCAACGCGGCGGAGGAAGATGGCGCCGGTTGTCGTGACGCACGGCGCGAACGAGGCTCCCAGGCGCATCACCAGCTACCGCCCCATAAAGCACGCTTGCTGAAACCTCTTCCCAGTCGTCGCTATTGGTAATAGTACGAGACGTACACGCCGACTCGAATCGGAACCTCATCCAGCGAAGAGGAGAGGTACTGGAAAGGTATTTCCGCCATAGGACCTTCGGTCCGCCCTTGCATGTACCCCTGCTGAATGGACACTGATGCGACCGTGGTGATCCGCACGTTCATGTGACGCGCGATGTCCTCGGCAAGTGGCCGGGCCTTGTCCAATGCTTGCTGATACGCTTGCTTCTCCAGCGGCGAGGGGTCCTTCACGGCAAAGGCGACCAGCGAGGTCCCCCCCATCGAAACCGAAGAAATCGGAACATTCAAGGGCGAGGCGCCCAACTTGCTCAGCTCGTCCAGCAGTCCACCGAGCCGCGTGTTGAATTGCTGAAGATCGTTCAACTCGGGGCCTTCGAGATAAACAAACAGATTATTGGTGACGTCGAAGCCGGTGGGCCGCTGGTCACCATAGGTGACAACCCGTCCGCCCGCGGGCGCAAAATGGTTGCCGGAGAATTTGATCTGCGCTTCCTTATAGCCGAGAGCGGTCAAACGATTCTTGACCGCCTCCACTTTCTTGTCGTTCTGTTCGAGCGCGTCGGCCGCCAGCGGCGACGTGGTGCGAATGGTCATGAAGAGAATGGCGATATCGGCCTTCGCCGTCACTTTGGCGGAGGAACTCACACTTAGGGTGGGTTTGCGCTCTTGGGCCCTGAGCGCGCCAGTCCCCAGAGCCGCGAGGGTTATGCACAACAGAAACAGCGTTCTTCTCATGGTGTAACTCCTTGGCTGGCAATTTGGGTTCAGCGCACGGCGTAAGTCGCGGCCAAGCGGACGGACACTTCCACCGCCTGGGGTCGCGACGACGTGGGTTGGTCGGGCAGTTCCTCGATTTGCGACTGTCCGATTGACGGGGAGTAGGTGACCCCCTCGAGTTTGAACTTACGCCCCGGATTGGCGGCGGCGAGCTGTTGAATCCGCGCCTGGATTGCCGCCCAGGCCTGCTCCACCGCCCGCCTCTGGAGCTCCAGACTTTTAGCTTCTCGCACGGAGAAGACCACGCCCTCGGCGTGGCTCGCTCAACCGCTGCCAATGCAGGTGACGCAATGCGAGTTGTAGCGCGCGCCCAGATCCTCCAGTTGGGCCACGAGGCGGTCCACTTCCGCCCGCGAGGGTTCAGCCTGAGCTGGCGCAAGGGTGAAGACGATGTTGCGGGTGTAGACGAATCCGGGAAACCGACCTGCGATCGGGGTGACCACGTTGTTGGTAACCCGGTACGTCAGGTTCGGAATCTGTAAGCGGTCCACAGCGTCCAGAAGCTGGGTCAGTTGCTTTTCGCCCAGGCGCGTCGCGTCCGCCGCCAAGCTCGATTCGAAGTCCATCTTCATCATCAGATGGATCAAATCCGGGGGCGCCGATTCCGTACCGATGGCGGTAATGTACCAATGCGACGCCTCCTGCTTCACCTCAACCTGGGGCGGGGAAGCGAGCAGCATGGCGGAACAGCCTAGCAGCCACACGACAGCCATCACACACACCTGGTGAGTCTTCGGCTTCATGGATACTCACTTCCTTTCTTTTTACCATTTCTGAGAAGGGACTCGAGCTCGGATCCGAGCGTTCCGAGGGACTGCCGGTCTGCGCCCGCGTAGCGCAACAGAATCTGGCCGCGCGGGGAAAGGACAATGACCGCCGGGATTTCTTGCACATCCCAATCGTTCACCTCTGTCTTGGCAAGGTCGAAGTCCAGCGTGACCAGCTTCACTTGCTTTTCATGTTTACGCGTGAATTTTTCGAGAATAGGGCTGACGGCGCGACAAGGTTCGCACCAGGAAGCTGTGAAAAACAGGATGGTCAGGGCAGGCGCGCTTTTGGTTTCGGCGCGCGCAGAGGGGCACGCCGAACCGCCAGCGGCCTGCAGGTGAATGAGGACTGTTAGCGCCAGCACCGCCACAGTTGACATGCTCTTCACCGACCGCCGAGGTTAGCTATGGAGTAATATACTCTCCCCCCGAAAACCGGGCAAGCAACAAAGTTCGCTACACCTGCTGGGCAAGATAATTCTGAATGCCGATGCTCTCGATGAGTCCAAGTTGCTCTTCCAGAAAATCGACGTGCTCCTCTTCATCCGCCAGGATCGCCTGGAGAAGGTCGGCCGAGGCGTTGTCACCCGCTTTGCGGCAGGTGGCGATGACGGCGTTGTATTCGGCTACGGCATTCTTCTCCAGCGCCAGGTCGTTCTGGAATTGCGATTTCACGTCCTTGCCCACGACGAGTTTGGGCATGTCGTTCAGATTGGGCGTACCTTCCAGAAAGAGAATGCGCTCGATGAGTTTTTCCGCGTGCTTCATCTCGTTAATGGACTCTTTCTTGGTGTGGTCGCTCAATTTCTTATAACCCCATGTCTCGCACATTTCCGCGTGGATAAAATACTGGCTGATCGCCCCCAGTTCTTCCTTCAGCATTCTGGCCAGAACTTCGATGACTTCCGGTTTGCCCTTCATAATCAACTCCTTTTGTCGGCGGTCCTTCTTCAATCGTGCGGACTACCAGAAATAAATGGAAAAACGGCATTCGTCAAGTAGAATGCGTGAGAGTCGCTGCCGCCGCAATTTCTGCCGCGACTCCTGCCCGTGGCTCGTTCGTCCCCCGGCTCGCCCCCAGGAAAGCAATCACAGCGACGGCGTAACACGCCACGCCGGTCCAGAACGCCGCCGAGATTCCCGCATACAAAGATATGACCACGGCGAGCACCGAGGCGCAAACGGAAGTGGCGCCGTTGATCCCCCAGAGCCATGGCGTCAAGTTGGACGCTTTCCCGGAAGCCGACTTCATCCCCAAAGGAAAAGCCATGCCCATCAAAAACCCGAGAGGGAAAAGGATTCCGACCCCCACGAAGATTCGTGTGGGGGTGACAGCATCCTGGAAAGCCATCAGCGCCCGCTGGGTAAAGATCCCAAAAGCGCACAACGCCCCAACCAGTAGTCCCAGCCGCACCCCCCATCTCGCTTCAAGCGGCGCTTGCCCGTTCCATGTGTCGTGTAACTTCCCAGCCCGCTCGAGAGGAGCAGGGTGAAAAGCACCACCGAGAGCGCGTAGGTAGGGTGCCCCAGGAAGATAATCAAGCGCTGCATCTGCGAAACTTCAATCTGCATAAATCCCAATCCGATGGCGGAAAAGTAAAGCACGTGCGGCCACGACGCCTGCAGTGGGAACTTCTTGCCGGTCACCCACAAGGGCAACACGATGCAGAGGACTGTAAGAATGGTAATGACCACGAGCATCGTTCCCAACAAGTGCGCCGCATCGGTGACCTCGTTAAGGATCAGGGTGGGGTGGGCCGGCCTGAACATGTCCCCGATTCTTGCCATTTGGAAGAAAAACGGTCGATTGTCGGTTGGCGGGCTTATGTCCTCGCGAATGCCGGCAATGACTCTTCCCAAATCATGGCCGGAGGCGAGGTCGGCAAACGTAGGGTCCGCTGCCATGCGCGGGCTGAGCACCATGGTGAATTGCATCCGGTGGGCAACCGCTTCCACCTTGTCAATATCGGAGTCGGAGAAAGGCGCCACGCTGATCAACATCGTGGCGGCTCCAGCGGCGCCCCCGAAGGCGGCAAGTTGCCACGCATTTCTCACCAGGATAATATGCTGGCGCGGATTCGAAATCCCCAGGCGCTCCAAACTGGCGGCGGCCAGAGAAGTCAGCCGGTAGGACTCTTCCGGTCGGCCGGGAAAGAACCATCGAGAGAAGGAAACCACGCCGGTGGGGGTGAGCCGCGACAGGAATAAATCCCACGCCTCAACCGTGTACAGCCCATTTTCAGTCAGGGAAAATGCACCCGCGGCTGTCGCCGCCCACGTGTCGATGAATGAGGCCTGAATGACGTCGAATTTCTCAGGCGACCGCGCGAGATAACTTCTGGCCTCATCATTGACGAAAGTGATCCTGGGGTTCCGGTCGAGGTGTCCTGTGAAATCGCCAAACCTTCCATTCACCGTGGCCAGGATGTCCTGATTCATCTCCACCGCGCGAACGGATTTTTGACCCGCGGCTAGCGCCGCGAGAATATCCTTGCCGCCACCGGCTCCGATGATGAGAACCTTCGAGCCCCGGTGAACCTGATGGACGATCTCTTTGACATCGTATTGCAAGTGGTCCACGGTGGTGAAATTCCCGGCAAACGAGGTCAAGATGGTTTCTGCGGAGGCATTGATCGTCAAATGAAGGGCGCAAACTGCGGTATGGGCGGGCAGAGTTGGGCTGGTGCCCTCGGTGATGGGGCTTATGGGAGAGTTGGGATCGCCAAAGACTGTGAGGCGTGAAAATGAATTCCACTTCTCATAAATGGGCGCCGCCTCAGGTTTCCCTTTCACCCAGATCAGGTCCAGGAACGGACTGCCTCCCCTTGCTGCGATTGTGTTGGCAATCACCAGCGTCGCCAACAATGAGCTGAATAGTGCTGCGGTTCGGTGGAACCTTTCATGCTCACCCTGGGATGAAAATAACATGGATGCGAGCGCGGCAAGAAGCGCCGCAACAAAAACGGCACTCAGGCCGTCGGTAACTTTGAAGACGCCAATGAGAAACACACACCCGCTTGCCGCTCCGGCGAGATCGACCGCATAAATCCTGCTCACCTGGCGCGGAAACTTGGTGAGCGCCAGGCAGATGCAGAAACCGCTGTACATGAACGCCGCGGATAACGACGCAAAGGTCACCACCATCGACCCCAGGCCTCTAAGTGAGGTCTCCGGATAAAAGGGAACAAAGATGTGGGTGAGGATTCCAATCACAATCCAGACGGCACACAAGAAGGAACTGCGTCCCATTTGCCGGACGGCTTGATCCTGCCGGGAGTATTCGGGATGCAAATAGACCACGATTCCGCCCACGGTCATCCCGAACATTGCGATGGAAATCGCCGTGAACGCAAAGTGGTAATACATGGTCACGCTAAAGATTCGGGTCAAGAGGATTTCGTACATGAGGGTGACGAGCGTCACCATGAACACGCCGACATAAGTCGGGGTGCCGGCGCGCGTCTCTGAATGGTTCATTGAAGGATAGCCCTTATTAAGATGACGGATACCTGCCTGCCCAATTCTGGAATCATTCCGAGCTGACGCCGTTGTGTCTATCGCGCGCGTGGGCGATCAAGTCGCGCACGCTATCGGCGAGCTCCACCACTTCGCCGTCGCCTTTCACGTTAAACTCGATTTCGTAATTTCCCGCCGCGGCGTGGTCAACCGCTTCTTTCAGGTCGGTCAAGGGCTTCACCACCTGGCGCGGGAGCGTGAAGCTGACCCAGATGCTCACCAGCAAGGTGATGATGGAAATAATGCCGCCCACCACCTCGGCACGGATCAACAAGGCGCGGGCGCGTTCATGGTCCTTCTGCACGCGCTGCCACCCGCGGCTTTCGAGTTCGGTGGAGAGGTTGATGATCCTCTGGCTGGCGGTCGTCAAGTCCCGGGAGGTTTGGCGAATTTCCGGGTCGTTGGCTTCCATTTTCGCCGCCACTTCCGCGTCAAAGGATTCCACGCGCGCGCGCAGCATCTCGATCAAGCGGGTGCGGCTTTCGCGGGGTGAATTCGCCAGGACCTCGTCCAGGTCTTTCTTATAATTCCGCACCACCTGCCGCAGACTTTGAATGGGCGGCAGATTGCTTTCCCCCAGCCGCTCCACCGCGTGGTTAAAGCTCGAACGGTAAAACGTGATCTGCGCCTCCAGATCGTCGAACGTAGGCTTTTCTTCCGGCTGCAATGTGCGGCAGGTCTGAATGGTACTCTCGAGTTGCCTTAGGGATTCGCGGTTGCGGGCGATGTCGTCAGGATCGCGCAGGAGGAAGTAATTGGCTTCCGCCCGGCGGGCGTCCAGCATCTCAATGGAAGCGCGCTCGGCGTTGGTGGCCACGGGAGCATCGACGTTGACGATGCGGTCCACGATGGAGCCCATGGCGAACAGGTAATACACCGCCAGGAAGATAACCGGCACCAGAATCAAGCGCACCAGCGCCAGACTTAGAGCTACGCGCCGGCGCAGGGAGAAACCCTGCAGGAGGACGATAAGCGAGCGCGGCGAACGCCAAACCATACGTCAGTTTCCCCGGCGGAGAGCAGGAGGGCACGCCTTTCCATAGCCTTTTTGGTGACTGCGAAATCTTACTCCAAAACCCGGTGGGAGGGGTGCGAATTCTACCAGCCCTCCCACGCCCAAGGGTAACCGCCACTATAGCTTGTACACGCGTGCGATTCATGGGCGTGGTCCGTCCATGGAACTTTCCTGCCCCCGAAACCGTATACGGAGATAAGGGTGGTCATCGAAACGGGAGGAAGAAAATGTTTTGCCCTCAGTGTGGAAAAGAATATCCCCAGCGCGTGAATTTCTGCTGCCATTGCGGTACGGCGCTCTCCATCCCTGTCCGCCATATCGAAAAGAAGCTCATGCGCTCGCCCAAAGACAGCAAAATCGCCGGGGTCTGCGGTGGGTTCGCCGATTACCTCGAATTGGACTCGACCCTGGTGAGAATTCTCTGGCTGATGCTCGCCTTCTTTGGAGGCTGGGGTCTCATCGGCTATGTCATCGCCTGGATTGTCATGCCGGAAGAACCCCTGGCGCAGGCCTCGACGGCCTCCGCCGGAGCGGCAATCCCCCAGCCGGCGGGGAATCACTAAGCCTCGGAGCCGGCCCCGAGGGAGGGCAACCGTCCGTAGCCGCAGGGATACGTCAGCGCTCGAGAATATCCTTGTAGGCGTTGAGCGCGACTTTTTTGGGCTGGCGATCCATCATCAAGTCGACCGTACGCGTGGAATTTCCCACCATTGCCACTTGGGTCAGCCGCACCATGCCCTTGCCAAAATCGGCGAAGACCGGAACGAACATGGCAAAATGGTCGTCCACTTCGCTTTGGGTAATTTCCGCGCGCACTCTGACCTTGCCTTCGCCGGCCGATTGCACGTCATATTTGAATTCATAGCGCGGCACCTGGGTGCCATAAACCCATTCGCGGAAGAACCAATCGAGGCGCCCGTTCCTCTGCAGGTCAAGCAGTTTGGGCATGTGCTTATCGGCGATGGCCTTGAACGACTCGGTGGAGGCCGGCAAGTCGCGGTGACTCTCCATGAAGTCGTGCATCATGTCGATAAAGGCCTGATCCTGGTCGCCGGAGCCTTGATCCGCATACATCAGCGACCGCAGCATGAGCAGGACGTAGGCGCCCTTGGAATAGGTGACGCCCTGATAGCCTTGTGCGGAACGTGGAGATAGGAGCCGCAATCCCAGCCACAGCGGGCCCGCGTCGTTCGGCGATACGCCAAAATTATTTTTTTCGAGGATGCGGAGGCGCTGGCGCTCCCAGAAATCGAGGTAGTCCTTCCGCCACTTGGGCCCCATGGCTTGTTGCAGAAATAATCCCGCGGCAAATTCCGCAAAGCCTTCCGAGAGCCACTGATCGTGATAGGAGGCCCAGCCCACGCCATGGCCGAACCACTGATGCGCCACCTCGTGCGGCGTGACTTCCTGGACGAAGCCGGTAAACTTCGTGTCAATGTGGCCGAACAGCAGCCACCGCTGGGTGGAATCGATATACGCCGAGATCGGCAAGTACACCAGACTGGGCCATGATTGGCCGAAGCTGAAATTCGGCTGTTCGGTGATGGCGACGTTGTCGTAGGGAGCCTTGCCGAAGAAATACGTGCACAGTTGCATCTGGGCGCGAGCCTGGTCAAGGACGTACTTGGTCATCGCGGAGGGCGCCATGCCGCCCAGCGCGCCCCCTTGGAACGGCTTCAGGGTGTCCGGCAAATCCGTCAAATAATATCCGGAGATGTTGTAGTGGGTGAGCGTGTCGGGGTAATCGAGCTTTTTGTATTGACCGTAGTTAAAGCCCGCCACCGCCACCGGCACCGGCGTCACCCAATGGGACACGGCATAACCGGCTTCGGTGGATTCTCCCTCCAGCTTGCCGACGCTGATGACGACGTTGGAGCGCGGAACTTTGAAGGTGAGATCGTACAGCGCCTTTTCCCCGAAGCCGTTCAAGTTCGGGTACCAGGATTCGCGCGCGCCGACGTAGAAACTTCCGCCCCCGGCGTTGTAGAGAACTTTGTCGCCGACGTACTCGATGGTAATTGCATGTTCTTGTCCCATCGCCGGGGCGGCGTCGAGGATGACGTAGAACGAGCCGTCTTCCTTTCTGCTTTCCTGAATGAAATGCAGGTCCTGCCCGTTCTGATCGCTGACGCGCGCGACACGCAGAGTGGGGAGGAGTCCGAATTTCATGACGCGTTCGCCGGAAACGAGCGGCTCAAACGTCAGGGTGGCACGGCTGTAGAGGTGCTCGTTCTTGCCGATATCGGTTTCGATGTTATAGCGGTGGGTGGCAAACAGCCGCCGGTCCTCGCGCGAATTCGCGGTGCGGGCCTTCAGCTCGGCGAGCAGGTGCTGGGAGTACCAGATGCCGTCGTCCAGGTCACCGCCGTTGCAATTGATGAGCGCCACTTCCTCGGGGGAATCCAATTGCGGAATTGCGCCCACGCGCGCGCGCACGAAAAAGCGCAGGTCTTTGTGAGGGGTGCCGCGCATGTAGGCGTTGAAAAACGGCGGATGTTGAGGATTGTAAATCGCGGCGAGCACGTCGGCGTCCACGTTGTCGATGGTTTCATCCTCCAGGATGGCCTGGGTAAAACCTTCGGGGATTTCGTGGCGGTGGCGGAGTTTGTTTTTCCAATGCTCAAAGGCGGCTGCGGCTTCCGGAGGTGTGGCCGTGGGAGGCCCCAGGGCCGCGATAAATGTCGGGAACTCGCCCGGGCTGAAACGAAAGACCACTTCGGTAAAGTCTTCCTCGGCGGTCGGGCTGCCGGCGCGGCGCACCATCTCGCGCGCGTCGATCCCATCGGGGGGCTTCAGCGTAAAGTGTCCCTGGCCGATAAAAATGCCCCCGGTTACGAATCGGTTGACGGGGTTCAGGAGAGTGATCGTCCCGGAATTTAACACGAAGGTTCCGACGTCCAACGGCAGCGTGAAGTTGTCGCAGCGATGCGTGCTGCCCAAGCCAACGTTGCGGAGCTGGCGGTAGACGGGGTCCGAATTCGCGAACGCGGAGGTTTTGCCGGTGACGCTGATGTTGATTTGCTGCGCGGCGATCGTCAGGGTGAGCGGAAGGTCGGCGGCGCCGTGCAGGTCCACCGCAGTGACGAGGTCGTTGAAGCCTTCCTTGGCGACGCGGACGGAATATTTCCCGGGATTCAGATTGGGCGCGGCAAACTTGCCGGAATCATCGGACGTAAGGACAATCGCCTCGGCCAGGTTGCCGCCCGTGATTTCAATCCGCGCTCCGGCGACGACGGCGCCGGAAGGGTCTTTGACCGTGCCGGAAATCGTGTCCGCGCGAAGCGGCGTGGCCAGCGCCAAACCGAGCAGGGCCACGGTGGATGCGTAAAGTAAGATTGCCCCCGGGACGTTTCCAATTGCCCTCAAAATGTGGTTCAGTGGGTTGCGCAGGTACATCATGGCTGGCTCTCAACCGTGGGATGGCGGCGCGCCCAAGGCGCCCCGAAAACGGATGAATATAGCACTATTAACCGAGATTTTCATTCTGGCTTCCGGTCTCCCCGCAGTTTAAAGGGTAGCGCAATGATACAAACCAACTCCATCCCATCTACTGGAGCCGGATGGTCGGGTGTATACTGAGCGTGGGCGAGGAACCCCAATTGGAAGCCGCTGATACTTGCCACTAGGACCACGAAGTGAGCTCTCTGTGGTCACATGGTTCGGCAATTCCATGCCTGAAGGGCTCCGTGAACTCTGTGTGAACTTCTCTTATTCTTACCCCCAGGTGTTGCGTTCATGAATAATCCAGGCTAGTGTCTGGTGGTTAGTGGCTGGAAAAAACAAAACCCCCTGGCGGCAAGGCGCTCCACCCTCCCCATTCACGATCAACCGCGCGGCCCACACTACCCGCTTCGGATATCGGTAGTTTGAGGTGAGAAGGTGAATTAATTTGCA
>Ga0326728_10003472_pt1 | contig 48787 bp, 42 predicted proteins | sample MB3enrmetagenome_FD_207602 | JGI IMG/M metagenome (GOLD analysis project Ga0326728, IMG submission 207602) | Lab enriched peat soil microbial communities from McLean, Ithaca, NY, United States - MB31MN | ecosystem: Environmental > Terrestrial > Soil > Wetlands > Peat | place: USA: New York... | reverse complement strand
AGCATCCGACACGGCAGGCCTGTGCGCCGCGCCGGAGCGGAGCCCTCAAGAGCGGAGTGCAGGCGCGGCGCACGCACCGGCCGCTTAAACATCAACCCCTGTCAGACCAAGTCTTGGTTAGAACAATTTACGCGCTAGCCTTTATCCGCGAAATAGATTGCCGGATGGCCTATCCATCGCGCAGAATTTGTCGTGCGATGGATGGGAACGCGCAGCCGCTCACTGTTCTGCGCCGCACACGCACGCCCTGAACGCATCCGCCGGCCCGTCGTTCGCCAACGAGCACACGTAAGGCTTCCAGGACTGGCTCAGCTCCCGTGCCCACATCCCCGAGCCGTAATTGCGGATATAGCTCTGGCTCGCTTTCTCCTGCGCGCTGGGATCGGCCCCGAATTCCGCAATCACGTTCCGCACGGTCGTCGCGGTGAACGAGACCTGTTTATACGTCTTCGCGAAGTCGTACTCCTCGGTCCATTTTGTGTCCACGCCCGTCGCGTTCGATGCCACAATGACCCGGTAGTCCTTCATCACCGCTGATTGCGCATCGATGCTTGCCACTGTGAACGAAGGCGCGTTTCCGTCGATCGGCGAAATCGATCCCACCAGCTTCAGCGCGATGCCACGCTCCGCCATTCCTTCTCCCTCCGGTTCCAGCAACCGCACCTCATCCATGTGCGTGTGCGCAAAAACCGCCAGCCGGAGAACATCGCCATAACCAGCCATCGCCTCCGGCAGTGCCTCCGACGACAAAAACATCGTAGGCCCGCTACCCATACAAACATCCTTCCCGTTCATGGCCGTCGAGTAGGGATCCACACCAGGCGGAATGTGCGACATCACCCACACCTTCTCTTTCTTGCCACGCGCCGCATCCAGTTGCCCCTTCATCCAGGCGATCTGCTCCGCAGCAGGCGCCGCATCCGTCTTGCCGCCGCAGGTCGTGTACCGCTTCGCCATAAACAGATCGTTCAGCACCAACAGCTTCGTGTGCTGCATCGGCGCCGGCAGCGTCACGCTGTAATACCCTGCAGCCGCAAACGTGCGCTGCGCCTCCGTCCGCTCCGCCACGGGAACATCGGCGGTCAAATCCCTTCCGGTCGCTTCCAGAAATTCACTGTGAGCGTCGAGCTGGTAATCGCCGCAGTCGGAATCGTTGTTTCCCAGCGCCGCATACACCGGCACACGAGGAAGTGCAGCATGCAACCGCGCCTCCACATAGCCGATTGTCTTCTCGACAAAAGCCCTGTAATCGCCAGACCCTGATTGGGGAAGCACCGTCGCGAATTTGCACGAAAAGTCATGCGAGATCAGGTCGCCACTCACCACGACGAACTTTGCCCCAGCCGCGTCGGCGCGCATAGCCCGCAAGCTCGACTCGTATAGTGTGTAGCTCGTATCGACACCCCTGTCGAGGCAGTTTCGTTGCAACGCCGCGAACCGCCGCTCACGATCGGGCGAATCCGGCGACTCAAGAATTGCCTTCCACTCAGTCACCGGCGCGGCTGCAAGTTGCGCCGCCTTTCCCGGATCCCAGAACGGCTCGAAATGAATGTCGCTCACAAAAAGAGCCTCAACCGCCTGCGTGCCCGGCTTTTCCTGCCCCGCCGCGACCTGCCCAGGAGCCTTCACGCTGAGCCCCACAAAGCACCCTATCGCAACACCGAAACACACGCAGAAACGTAACATCCCGGCCCTTCGTATCGCTCTCATCGCAACTCCTTCATGGTTGGATCAATTACCACTGGGCAATCTTCGTGTAGGATAACGCGAACGAGCCACCAAACAAGTTTCCCCACAATGAATGCTGCGCGAATGTGCTATACGTTAGCTCATGAACAAGGACAACCTCCCCTTTGCGGCCCTTCTCACTTTTCTGCTTTGCACTCCGTCATTCGGCCGCACCCTGTTCGAGCTCCGCTAGGCGGGAGGAGCTATGCGCCGAAGAGAGTTTCTCCGTACGCTGGCCACGCTTGTTGCATCGCACCGGCTTGTGCGCGCGACTACTACAACCGGCCAGCGGCTCGCCGACGCAGCACGGGCGCAGGTTGGCGTCACCACGGGCTACGATCCGGCGTGGACCTCGATTCCCTATCCCGGCGGCGATGTGCCGCGAACCACCGGAGTGTGCGCGGATATCATCATTCGTGCCACCCGCGATGGGCTCGGCCTGGATCTTCAGAAGCTCGTACACGAAGACATAATGAAGCATTCGACGCCTATCCCGTGCAGAAAAATTGGGCGCAAACACGCCCTGACGCAAACGTCGACCATCGGCGGGTGCTGAATCTTCAAACGTACTTCGAGCGCGTGGGAGCCCAGGTGTGGGCAGCAACTGGACCGGTAGCAGGAGACGCCTTTTCCAAGCCGCTTGCCGTGGGCGATATTCTCACCTGGCTGCTCAATTCAGGGCAGCCTCACATCGGCATTGTGGTCGCCCTTCCCGCACGGCCGGGACTCGACGACATCAGCGCCCTCGAACCCACCCCGCGCGTCGTGCACAATATTGGCCGCGGCGCGGAAGAGTCTCCCCTTGCTGCCTTCTGGCCGCATCACGCCGCAGGGCACTGTCGTTGGCCAGTCGCAAGTTATTCGCAATAGCGGGTGCCCAGAGCCTGCCTGTGCGGAGTCCGAGGGGCTCGATCTTGAAAGCCTGGGACAGCACGCCCACACCCGTCGCGCAAATCAGCTAGCTCGCTGAATCGCTGACCTGCTGACTTGCTGGCTCAACCCGCCTCCCTGCCCCGGTGTGCGAAACTAGTCTGTCCGTAAACTGAGTTCGAATATACGTACTCATCAACAGAGACACGTAATGCCAGTTCTTCGTTCCGCCTTCATCGCACTCTCCCACAACCGTCCTTTACGCCGCTTCTGCGAGCACTCCAGCCTGGGAGCCCGGCTCAACTCCCGCTTCATCGCCGGCATGCAGCCCGATGACGCTCTGCGCGTAGCCGAGACAGTCAACCGTCAGGGCATCGCCGTCACCCTCGACTCGCTTGGCGAAAGCGTCACCTCCGAGACTGAGGCGCATCGTGCCGCCGGCGTCTACCACAAACTGCTCGACTCCATTGCTGAACGGCATCTCAACGCCAACGTCAGTCTCAAGCTGACGCAGATGGGTCTGGAGCAATCCCACCAGCTGGCCGAATTCATCGCCGGAAACCTCGTTCAGCACGCCCGCGCCACGGGAAGCTTTGTCCGCATCGACATGGAGGACTCGCGCCTGACCCAGGTCACTCTTGACATCGTGCGCCGTGTCCATGCGCGCGCCGGAATGCGCGGCGCAGTCGGCGTCGTCATCCAGGCCTACCTCTACCGCTCCCAGGCCGACATCGAGCAATTGCTCGCCGACGGCATTCGCGTCCGGCTTTGCAAAGGAGCCTATAACGAACCGCCCGAAGTGGCCTTTCCGCGCAAGTCCGAGGTCGACGCCAATTTCTTCACACTCGCTAAGATGCTTCTCGCCAGTCCCATCTATCACGCGCTGGCTACCCACGACGAGTCCCTCGTCGAAGCTGTCAAAATGCACGCCGCCACGCACGGAATCGATCCCGGCCATTTCGAGTTTCAAATGTTATATGGGGTGCGCCGCGATCTGCAGCGCAAACTGGTGCAACAGGGTTATAAAGTGCGCGTCTACGTTCCCTTTGGCACGGAGTGGTACCCGTATTTTATGCGCCGCCTGGCTGAACGGCCGGCCAATGTCCTCTTCCTGGCCAAAAACATCTTCCGCTCGTAGGGAAAAACCGCCCCTATTCGACGTATTCTTTACCTTTCGTCCGCGCCCGATTGCGCTTACGGAGCATCATGTGATTTCTGCAAATCGTGCAGCGCCAGGGGTAATACCCGAATTGCGGATAGATCCATTTCTGAATAAACCGTTCCCGCTCGACCCGGTAGACTCGGTCGCTGCCGCACTTCTGGCAATAAACCCGGTCCCTGGCGGCGGTCATTTCACCGAGATGTCCTGCCAGGGTGCCACGCATGCTTGCTTCGTGCACTTGCATCTCCTCAAAAAACCCTTCAATTCCTTGGCAACGAAAACGGCAATATTCGTCTCTAAGCCTCACTTCGACTCAGGACTTCCGTTCTTGACGCTGCACGGCAATCTTACGGGACTCTTAAATCTGCGATCAACTCTGCCCTGATCTTATCTCGAAAAAGTTGCTCAAAAAAGGAGCAAAGCATCGAAGAATGTTGCTACGGTAACTCGCTTTCAAAAACTCTGGTAACCGTTACGTAATTGGCAGACGTTGCGCCAAATCGCCGCTTGGAACCGCAGCCTAGCCTTTCAGCCGCCTCAGCCCCTGGCTGGCCAAATCTGCAACTGCTTTTGCCAGTGTTCTCGAGGCATTCAGCGACTCCGGGCGCTCAAGTCGCATTTCCAGTCTATCGGCGTATTCGCGAAAAAGATGATCCACGTCGAACAAGATCTCCACGTGATCGCAGAGAAACCCAATCGGTTGAAGGATAATCGCCCTCACGCCCCCGCACGCAATCTGCTCCAGGGTCTCCTCCACACTCGGCCCCAGCCACGGGCCTCCGCTTGCGCCCTGGCTCTGGAAAGCGAACCACCATCGAGGAATCTCGGGAACCCGCTCAGCCACCAATTCCGCCGTGTGGCGCGCCTCCTCGGCGTAGGGATCTGTGCCCTGCCCTTGCCAAACCGGGCTCCCCACCTGGTCGCCCGGGGCACCCCCGGGGTCGGGCACGGCGATCCTGTTCTTGACGCTAGGGTGGGAGCCGGAACTCGACTCGCCCTCCGGTGTAGCCTCAACAGTTCTCGTCGGAACGCTGTGCGCAGTAAACAGCACCGGCACGGGGTCGCCAACCTCGGCGCTGAGCTTAGCCAAGGCCGGCCGCAACCGCTTGGCGAATGCGTCCGCCAGCAGCGGATGCTGTGCCCACCCCTCCGTAAAGTCGATCCGCAGCTCTCCTGCCTCTGCTTCCACTGCGCGCCGGTAAAGTCCCACGCTTGTACGCGAGTTGTGTGGCGCCATACAGATCACCGCAGCCTCTTCGATTCCGTCTGCGAGCATCTGCCGCACCACCTCTGGGATGTACGGCCGCCAGTTCCTCATCCCCACATACACCGGAACCGCCGCGCCATCTCTCGCCAACTCCGCCTCAACCAGCCGCGCCTGCGCAAAGGTAATCTCCGTCAGCGGGCTGCGCCCGATCAGCGCATATCGGTGCTGAATCTCCTCCACAACGGCCTGCGGCAGCGGGCGCCCGCTGACTACGTTGCGCAGATACTCGGGAATTTGCTGCACCGTCTCCGGAGTCCCGTGCGCCAGCAGCAGAACCGCTTGTTTACCCACGCCCGTCCTCCAGCCGGAACTCGCGCACCATTCGCACCACGGCCTGCACATTTTCCACCGGCGTTCCCGGCACAATTCCATGCCCAAGATTGAAGATGTGCCCCGGCCGCCCGTTCGCCGCGCGCAAAATCTCCTTCACTCGCTGCTCCAACACCTCCACCGGCGCAAACAGCGTAATGGGATCCAGATTCCCCTGCACCGCGTGCCCGTGTCCCACCGCGCGCCAGCCCTCATTCAACGGTTGCCGCCAGTCCAACCCGATAACGTCGGCTCCGGTCTCTGCCATTTGCCCCAGCAACCCCGCAGTCTCCACGCCAAAGTAAATTACCGGCACGCCCATCGCCTGTACCGCCCTCACCAGCCGCTTCGACGCCTCAAACGCGTAAGCGCAGTAGTCGCTTAATCCAAGCGACCCCACCCAACTATCGAAAATCTGAATCACATCCGCGCCCGCCTGCACCTGAAGCTGGCAGTACTCCGTCAGCACGGCGACCAGCTTGTCCAAAAGCCCGCTCCACGCAATGGGATCGCTGTACATGATTTGTTTGGTGTGAATGTAGTTCCGCGAGCCGCCGCCTTCGATCATGTAGCTGGCCAGCGTGTACGGCGCCCCGCAGAACCCGATAATCCCCAGCCGGTCGCGAAAATGCGCCGCCACCTTCTCAATCGCCCGCGCCACGTAAGCCAGATCTCCGGCGCGGTCCGTGCGCAGTGCCCGCACATCCTCGACGCTCCGCACTGGATGGTGTACCACCGGCCCTTCGCCCGCCTGAAACTCGAAGTCCAGCCCCATCGGCTCCAGCGGCAGCAGCAAATCGGCAAAGATGATCGCCGCATCGACGCCCAGTTTTTCCGCCGCGGTGATCGTCACCTCGGCCGCAAGCCCCGGCTGCTTGCAAATCTCTACCAGCGTGTGGTGCTTGCGCACATCGCGGTATTCCTGCATGTACCGCCCCGCCTGCCGCAGAAACCACACCGGCGTGCGGTCCACGGGCCGGCACAGGCACGCGCGAACGAACCGGTTGCCATCCAGAATGGTCTCGGCACCGCCTGATCCCTTATTACTTGAATTCATATTGGTTCCATTTTACCGGGATAAGACCCTATTCGGCTCTCTGCTCATCGCGGGCAAGCCATACCGCTTATGATGGACACAGCAAACCGATTTTGCGAAGCTACCATCAAGGCTAGTAATGATCCATTGGAGGCGTTCCATGACCAGCGATTCTATGAGAATCAACAGATGCGTCTTCATCCTTAGCGCCACGTTCGCTGTCACCCTGCTCGCCGCTCCTGCCCAGCAACCCGAGCCCGCCCTTCCCTCACCCTCCGACTCCATCAAACTCACCGTAATGGTCGACAGCAAATCCGGCCAGCCTGTCTCCAACCTCGGCCAGCAGGACTTCGCCATCCTCGACAACAAGACCCCGCGGCCCATCACGTCCTTCCGGGTCATGACGCCTGCCCAGGAGCCCGTAGAGGTAATTCTCTTTATCGACGCCGTCAACACGCCCTACCAGATGGTTGCGTACATGCGTCAATATGTAGGAAAGTTTCTGCAGGCAAACGAAGGCAAACTGGCGCATCCCACCGCAATCGCGATCCTCACCGACCAGGGAGTGCAAATCGACAACGGCTTCTCGACCGACGGCAACGCCTTAAACGACTCGCTCGCACGCCACACCATCGGTCTGCGCACGATCACGAGCAGTTCGCAATGGGGCGGGCTGGAGCGCCTGCAGATTTGCCTGAATGCGTTCCAGCAGTTGCTCACGGCCGTCTCCACTCTTCCCGGCCGCAAGATCGTCCTCTGGATTTCGCCGGGCTGGCCACTGATCTCCGGGCCCGAGGTCTTCTTTACAGCGAAGCAGACGCAGTGGATGTTCTCGTCTATCGTGTCCTTCTCTACGCAAATGAGGCAGGACAATGTGACTCTGTACAACATCAATCCCGTCGGGACTGGTCAATCGCTGGAGACCGCCGATTACTACCAAGCCTTCCTCAAAGGCGTAGCCAAAACTAACGACGTGCGGTTCGGCAACCTCGGCGTCCAGGTGCTCGCGGTCCAGAGCGGAGGCCTCTCAATCGAGTCGGACAACGACGTTGCCGGCAACATCCAGAAGTGTTTAACCGACGTGCAATCATGGTACGAAATCACCTTCGATCCACTGCCCGCCGATAAGCCCAACGAGTATCACCAAATCCAGATCAAGCTGGACAAGCCGGGGCTCGTCGCCCGTACCCGCACCGGCTACTACGCCAACCCGAGAATCATCGAACCCTGACACTAACCCACAGCCGGTCTCCACACCCGTGTTGCCGGTTTCCTAACCGGAGGTCGTCGGGCTTCCACGCCCTCACTGATTCCCAAACCTCTCGACATCCTTTGTTCACTTGTTCCCTCGTTCCCTTGTTCCCTGCCTCTCTCACCTCCACCTAAAAATCCTGAGCGACACCGCGAATGGCGCTACGAACCACGCCACGAGAATCCCTACCGGAGCCATCATCTGATCCAGCCTCATCCCTTGCAGCATATTCCCGCGCATCGCATCGATGGCCGCGGTGAGCGGCAGCGCCTGCACCACTGGCTGAATCACCGCCGGAAACCGCGTCGCCGAGAAAAAAACGCCCGACAAGATCCACATAGGCAGCATCACCAGGTTCATCAACCCGCTCACCGCCTCCATCGTCTTCGCGCGCGAAGCCACCAGCAGCCCCAGCGCAGAGAACACCAGCGACGTGAGCACGCACAGCAATCCCAACTCCCACAGCGGCCCGCGAAACGGCACGCCAAACACCAGCCGCGCAAATACCAGAAACACCACCACCTCAATCACCAGCATGGCCAACCGCGACAGCAGAAACGCCGCCAGATACTGCCAACGCGGCATTGGCGACGCAACCATGCGCTTCAGCAGCTTCTTCTGACGCGCCTCGACGATGGCGAATCCCAGCCCCCACATGGCCGAGCCCATCAGGTTCATCCCCAGCAGCCCCGGCACCACAAAGTCGATGTAGCGAGAGCCTGTGTCGTGCACGATCTGGTTCTCGGCCTGCAACGGATCGCGGCGCCCCGCTGCGATTTGGAGCGCACGATCGGCCACGAGCCGCGCCGCACGCGCATCGGGATTGGTGTCGTCGTACCAGTAAACCACGCCGTCCGCCCGCCCAACAGCAAGCAGCACAATGCTCCCTGTCGCCAGAGCGCGTGTGCCCTCCGCCTCGTCCATCGCCTCCACCTTCAGGCCCTTGTCCGCGGCCAGCACCTGCGCCAGTTGCGCCGTTGTCGCGCCCACTGGCAGCACGTCCGGCGGCCGGTTCCTGAATGCAATCCCCAGCCCCACGGCCAGCAAAATCGGGAAAATGAAAATCCAGAAGATCGCCTCCGGCTCGCGCACAATCAGCAGAAAGCGCGTCAACGTCAACTCGTACAGGCTGCTCAGCTGGAGCTTATTCATCGCGCAAGTTCCTTCCCGTCAGCCGCACAAACACATCCTCCAGCGTCGCCGAGTGCGTCCTGAACTCACTCAAGTGCAACCCCTGCTCTTCGAGCGCTGCAAAAATCCGTGGCACGGCCGTATGCAACTCATGCACCGAAAGCTGGTGCAGCGCCGCGTCCATGCGATGCGACTGCACCCCGGGGATTGCCTTCAGCACCGCCGCATCCACAGACGAATGCGCATGTGCGCCCACCGCAAACTCCACAATGTCCTCGCCGCCCACAGTCGCAATCAATTCCTTCGGCGTGCCCAGCGCAATCACGTGTCCGTGATCCATAATCGCCACGCGGTCGCACAGCCGCTCCGCCTCTTCCATGTAATGCGTCGTCAAAATAATCGCGCGCCCGGCCCGTTTCAGCCCCTCCACCACGTCCCATACGTGCCGCCGCGCCTGCGGATCGAGCCCCGTCGTCGGCTCATCCAGAAAAAGCAGCTCCGGGTCGCCCGCCAGCGCCGTCGCCATTGCCAGCCGCTGCTTCTGCCCCCCGCTCAGCCCGCCTACGCGCGCCCGCCGCTTCTCCTCAAGCTGCGCCGTGCGAATCGACTCACCAACCGAAATCCCGTGCCGATAAAAGCTCCTGAACAGCCGCAGTGTCTCCTCCACGGTCAGTTTGTCTGGGAACTGCGTCTCCTGCAGTTGAATCCCGATCCTCTGCCGCAGTTCCTTGGCGCTGGTCTGCCAGTTCAGCCCCAGCAGCTCCACCGTCCCTGCATCCGGCGCGGTCAGCCCCTCGCAAATCTCAATTGTCGTTGTCTTCCCCGCCCCGTTCGGCCCCAGCAGCCCGAAACACTCACCCGCCGCAACCTCCAGATCGATGCCATCCACTGCCCGCACATCTCCAAACGCCTTCCGCAACTCGCGCAGCAGCAACGCAGGGCCGCTGCTCTTTCGAGGGCCTAAATCCCTGGCAACCGCATGGTTTGTCGCCGCATCCATCGACTTAGAGTAACGTATTTCCCATTTCGGTTCGTTCAGAAAAGTTGCGGGACAACTTCCAACTCCCGGAAACACATCACGCGATTTTGATTTCTTTTTCACCCAGAGGCGTGATTCCAGGCCTACTCTTAATCCATCGGGCCGCAGGCCTGTGCCGGCGCCACATTTCTCTTCCAGCGCCGCACGCCGCACCCCACAACCGAGGTGAACCCATGACCGCTCCTGTCCTGCCCGAACTGAACTCTGAAGGATCGCTGAAAAACCAAAGAACAGCCGCTGGCGCCGACGCCCTGGCGCATTCTTTCCTCGACAACCTCTTCTTTGTGCAAGGCCGGTCGCGCGACAGGGCCACCGTCAACGATCTCTACATGGCCCTTGCGCATACCGTCCGCGATCGCCTTGTGGAGCGATGGATCCAGACCGTGCTTAACTATCGGGCGCAGGATGTGCGGGTTGTCTGCTATCTCTCGGCCGAGTTTCTCACCGGCCCCCACCTTGCTAACAATCTCATCAACCTCGGCATCTACGAGCAGGCCGAAGAGGCTATGCGCAACCTGGGCCTCGACCTCGATATCCTTATCGAACAGGAGCAAGAGCCGGGCCTTGGCAACGGCGGCTTAGGCCGTTTGGCCTCCTGTTTCATGGATTCCCTGGCTACGCTCGATATTCCCGCCATCGGCTACGGCATCCGCTACGAGTACGGCATCTTCGATCAGGAAATTCGCGATGGCTGGCAGGTGGAGGCAACGGATAAGTGGCTCCGGCTCGGCAATCCCTGGGCTCTGGAGCGGCCCGAGGATGCCTTCGAGGTCCAGTTTGGCGGCTACACTCAGCCCTACGACGACGGCAGCGGTCAATTCCGCGTTCGCTGGATTCCGCAACGCGTCGTCCGCGGAATCCCCAACGACACTCCCATCCTCGGCTACCGCACCAACACCGCCAACACCATGCGCCTCTGGTCCGCGCAGGCCGTTGAATCCTTCAACTTCGGTAGCTTCAACACCGGTGACTTCTTCGGAGCCGTGGCCGACAAAGTCTCCTCTGAGAACATCTCCAAAATCCTATACCCCAACGACGAAGAGATTCAGGGCAAGCAATTGCGCCTGGAGCAGCAGTTTTTCTTCGTCTCCTGCTCCCTGCAGCACATTCTCAAAATCCAGAAAGCGCAGGAGCGCCCGTTAGCCGACTTGCATCGCACCTTTACCATCCAGTTGAACGACACGCACCCAGCCATCGCCGTCGCCGAAATGATGCGCCTCCTGGTCGATGAGAACTTAATGGAGTGGGACACCGCGTGGAGCGTTACCACCCACTGCCTCTCCTACACCAATCACACTCTCATGCCGGAGGCACTAGAAAAGTGGCCCGCATCTCTGTTTGGCGCACTGCTTCCCCGCCATCTTGAGATCATCGAAGAGATCAACCGCCGCCACCTTGACGATGTCCGCGCCAAGTTTCCCGGAGACGAAGACCGCGTCCGCCGCCTGTCGATCATCGAGGAGAGCGGGGAACGCTATGTGCGCATGGCACACCTCGCCGCTCTCGGCAGTCACGCCATCAACGGTGTGGCCGCGCTGCACACTGAGTTGCTCAAGACCAACGTTCTGCGCGACTTCTATGAGCTAACGCCGGAAAAATTCTCGAACAAAACCAATGGCGTTACACCGCGCCGCTGGATGGTCCTTTCGAATCCACTCCTCGCCCACTTGCTCAGCGACCGTCTCGGCCATAGCTGGATTCACGACCTGGAAAAACTGCGCAAGCTCGAATCCATGATGGACGATCCTGAGTTGGCCCGCGAGTGGCGCGCCATCAAGCACTTCAGCAAGCAGCGCCTTGCGGCGTACATACACCATACTGTGGGCGTCACTGTCGATCCCGATTCCATGTTCGATGTGCTGGTTAAGCGCATGCACGAGTACAAGCGTCAACATCTCAAGGTGCTCCACATCCTCACCCTTTACAAGCGCATCCAGCACAACCCCGAAAGCGCCATGCAGCCCCGCACCTTCATCTTCGGCGGCAAAGCCGCGCCCGGCTATCGCATGGCCAAGCTCATCATCAAGCTCATTCACTCCGTCGCCGCAGTCATCCACGGCGATCCGCTGGTCCGCGACCGCCTCCGCATCGTGTTCTTGCCGAACTACAACGTCAAGCTGGGGCAAAGGGTTTATCCCGCCGCCGACCTCTCCGAGCAAATCTCTTTGGCTGGCAAAGAGGCTTCTGGCACCGGCAACATGAAGTTCGCCATGAACGGCGCGCTCACCATCGGCACCCTCGACGGCGCCAACATCGAAATCCGCGAAGAGGTCGGAGCCGACAACTTCTTCCTCTTCGGCCTCACTGCGCAGGAAGTGGAGCAGAAGAAGGCCGAAGGCTACAACCCGCGCGCCTATTACGAATCGAACCCCCACTTGCGCGAGGTTCTCGACTCACTTTCGTGCGGCGAATTTTCCCACGGCGACCGCTCTCTCTTCGAGCCGCTTATCCAGTCCCTGCTTACGCACGACGAGTACATGCTGCTCGCCGACTACCAGTCCTACATCGATTGCCAGGACGTCGTGGATCTCGCTTACCAAAACACCGATCACTGGACGCGAATGTCCATCCTCAATGTGGCCCGCATCGGCAAGTTCTCCTCTGACCGGGCCATCCGCGACTACTGCGCCGAGATCTGGAAGACCTGGCCCGTCAAGATCGAGATCTAGGCCGCGCCACAGGAATTGGAGAGCCGCCGTAGGTGTCCCACCTTCGCTGCTGTCATCCTGTGCTTTGGAAAATTAGCTGTCATCCCGAGCGACCTTTGTCCGCCGTGGCGCACGAAGGGAGTCGAAGGACCTACGGTTGCTTTTCTGTTGCGGCTATGGTGGGATTGCGAACCTCTATCCACAAACCCGCGCGTGTGCCCCATCTGGCGCCCTCCGGGCACGGCGTTCTTGTTTTTTGCCGCAGGGTGGGACCGCAGAGATATCATCGACTGCAGTGGCATCTCCGGCTCTCACTTGTTTATGCCGGTGATTCCAGAAGCGGGGAAATGCGAGATTCGAAGCCATGAAAATAGCTGTGATCGGCGCGACCGGGATGATCGGAAGCGCAGTGACCCAGGAGTTGTTGGCCAAGGGACACGAGGTGACCGCCATCGCCCGCAATCCGCGAAAGACGCCGGATCACACGGCCTTGCGGCGAAAGGCAGCCGACATCTTCAACTTCGATCAGTTGACCGGCGCCATTGTGGGGCATGACGTTGTCATCAGCGCCTATGCGCCTGCTGGGGGGAACGGGCCCGAGGCCTACAAAGCTCTGGTGGAGGCGGGATGGCGGATCAAGCGCGTCTTCAAGCAGGTCTGCGCCGGCGGCTATCTGATCAATATCGGCGGGGCGTCGAGCCTCTGGACGCCGAACGGGTTCCAGATGTTCGAAGACCCAGCTTGGCCTTCATGGTTCTTCAACGCGGCACCTCCCGAGCATTTTCGCTACCTGCACAGCATGACTGGAAACGCGATCTTCCTCGAGTTCGCCGAGACGCGGGAACGCATCCTCGCCGATCCTGCCCAGGATCCCCGGGCGGACTGGCCGGCGGAGCACTTGCTGGCCTTCATCCGCAACCTCGCGACTAACCATAATAAGGGCGAGGGCGGTCGCGCCCAGCTGGAATTCTTCGTCGACGACCACAGCTTTCGCTGGAGCTTCGCCTCACCTCCCTGGTTTCTGCGCCCAGGAGCCAGAACCGGCGTCTACCGCACAGTGATCGACAAGCTTCCGGTGGTGGGTCACCAACCGGACGGAATTTCGGTGGCCGACTTCGCCTTAGCCGTTGCCGACGAGGCCGAGGCTCAGCAATACCTCCATCGCCACTGGAGCGCGGCCCGTCCAGCGCCGGCGGAAGGATGACACAATCGCTGTGGCGACTGCGTAACGCATTTTCAGGTCGGTTGACCGTCGACGTCCGGTTCTATAAAAGGGGATGTCAAGCAAAAACACTTTTCCTCCCCGGCGCACCCTACCCCCGGTAGGCCCGCATGCGCGCCACCGCGGCGTCCAGCGTCTCCATCTTCTTGGCGAACGCGAAGCGCACCATTGTCTTCCCCAGGCCGGGCGTGCCGTAGAAGCACGAGCCAGGGACCACGGCCACTCCAACGTGCTCGGGCAGCCAGTGGGCAAAGGCGACGTCGTCCCCATCGAAGTCCCACGCGCCGAAATCTGCCATGGCGTAGTACGAGCCCTCGGGCGTGTGCGTCTTAAAGTGCAGCGCCTCGAGGGCCGGCATAATCAGCGCCCGGCGCGCGGTGTAATCCCGCGTCAGTTGCTCGTAGTAGGACTCTGGCAGCTCGAGCGCGGCCACGCAAGCGGCCTGCAAAGGCACCGGCGCGCAAATGGTCGTGAAGTCGTGCACTGTACGCATGGCCCCGATCCACGGCTCCTGCGCGCACACATAGCCCAGCCGCCAGCCCGTCACGGCGTAGGTCTTGCCGAATCCCCCGACTGTGATCGTCCGCTCCGCCATGCCCGGCAGCTTCGCAATGGGGATGTGCTGCCGCCCGTCGTAGATAATGCGGTCGTAGATCTCGTCAGTGATGGCCACCAGATCGAACTCCTGGCATAGCCTCGCCACACCCTCCAGCTCCTTGCGCGTAAACACACGGCCCGTGGGGTTGTGCGGCGTATTCAGCATGATGGCCTTGGTCCGGCGAGTGATGGCCGCCCTCACCCGCTCTGCGTCCAGCAGATAGGCCGGCGCCTCCAGCGGCACAAACACCGGCACGCCTCCAGGGAACTTCACCTGAGGCAGATAGCCCTCGTGAAAGGGCTCGATCACAATCACTTCGTCCCCGGGGTCCAGCAGCGAAACAAAAATTACTGATAGCGCCTCGGTCACTCCGCAGGTCACTGTGATTTCCTGGTCGGGATCGAACTTGAGACCGTAGAGGCGCGCCATCATGGCGGCAATCGCCTGCCTCAAGGGCGCAATACCCCAGGTAATGCCATATTGGTTCTGTCCGCTGCCCAGGGCTCTCTTCGCAGCTTCCACCACCTCCGGTGGCGTGTCGTAGTCGGGAAAACCCTGTGAAAGATTGATAGCGTTGTACTTGATCGCCACCCGGGTCATCTCCCGGATGAACGATTCCCTCATGTCCTCCAGCCGCTTGGCTGTCTTCATCGCATCTCCGTTGTTTTCGTGATTTGGTCGATCTCATTGAGCATAGCGAAGTCCCATCGGCTTTGACTATCGGCTGTTTTTTGCATTTCTTGTTGCCAAGCCGGGAAATCGTTTCGAATCAAGGCAAATGTTGGTTTTGGCGGTGCGTGGACCCGGCCAAATGTTCGCTCAAGTGGTTGCACTTGCCCCCGCAACGTTCGCTCGGATGGTTGCGATTCTTCGAGACAAATACCGAGAATAGTTGCGAACAATTAGCGGTTAGAACCGAGAAAAGTTGCGAATAAGAGCAAGTGGCACCAAAGAATTTCCCAAAAGTGCGTCTAAACAGGGCTTAGCGGTCCCAAATGCGCACTTTTGCGCACGTTTTCGCATGAAAAGGCGGCTTTTCAGCTATCAGCTTTTAGCTATTAGCTATGAGCTAGATGTGTAATGAGGGGCTATGGGACTGAGGGACGGAGCGACTGGGCCAGGGGTCGAGGGGTCACTGTTCGTCGCGCGGGCTGTGCAACGATCTCAAAAAGCCGGGTAGATTCAAGCGAATTTGAGGGACTCGCCCCAGCTAACGAGTTCGTTCACTGATTTGCGCGCGCGCGACGAGGTCTCCATGGCAGCCATTTCTCCGCTTGGAAGCGCCGCAGGATCGCCTTGATAGCCCAGTGTGATGACACTGCCGATGGAATAATCCTCAGGAATAGCCAAAGACTTGCGCAGTTCATCGCTATGGATGCTGCCAAGGGTGCGGGTGCAAAGCCCCTGCCAGGTGGCCTGCAACATCAGTGTTGTGCCTGCCGCGCCCAGATCGTACTGGTGGAAGGGGTTGGGACTTCCGTCATGAGAAAACCGCGTCTTTGCAAGACACACAACGAGCACCGGAGCCGTCGAAGCCCAGGGCCGGGTAAACCCCATCATCGCCTGGACGATCTTCTTGTAGGTCTCCGAATTACGCGAGGCAACAACGAACCGCCAGGGCTGCTCATTGCGAGCCGATGCGGTCCAGCGGACAGCCTCAAAAATCTTCTCTATTTCGGCAAGGGGCACGTCGCGATCGGCATAGAAACGGGCGCTCCAGCGCTCAAGAACGACGGGCAGCACGCCTTCGACCAGCGGCGCCTGCTTCAACTTCTTCACTTCGCTTGCGGAAAGTGCCATAAACGAATCTCCTCTTCCCTATAAAAGGGAAGGATCATTCTAGTACATGCCGGGTTCTCCAAGTCCAGCTCCTGAGCGCCGGCAAGGGGCGGGGACCTGAGCGAGGTCGAATGGGGACCTGCATTTTGCCGTTCCATCGCAAGGGTGGGAGAGCACGAACCACACTGTTTCCTGCTCCCCGCTCCCTACTCTCTGCTTTTTGCAATCGGTCGCGCGGGAGCTCCCAACTAGCCGACTTCAGAGTACTAATGATTTCTTCAGTGCACGCGCACGTTTGTGTGCTCGCCGGCACTCGAAATGCAAGCCAGTCTGTGTCTGAAGGGGGACGTTGGACAGGGAGCCGAACGTCAGGGCCTTACGGAACGCAGGCCAGTTAGCGCGAGAACCGGTTCCGGCGCAAACCAGCTTGCCAGCTATTCACCTTCTGGTATGATCATTGCACCGTGCGAATTGGACAGGGAGTCGAGGCGTCGCCGCCCCTTGCCCATTTGAGCGGTAGCTACGCCAAGACGCGGCTCAAGTGCCTTCACCAGGGCCCATTTGGATTCGGTGCTCAACGGAACTGCTGTGGTACCTTTACTTGGGTCAACCAGGGTCACATCGAACGTCAACTAGCTCCCGCGTGGAGCTCAGAGCGGCCGCACAGATGAGCACACAGCCAATCCTCTCGACACTCATAAACGCGCGAGGGCGCGTTTCGAGCGTCACCCTCGCGGAGGGATTGGGGTGGAAAGTCCCAGACTTGAAGACCCGGACCGTTTCGCAGGGCGGCACGTCCCTTGATGTGAGCAGGGGGCATATTGTCAGTCAGCCAGCAGCAATCTTCGCGACCGTAGCTGCTCGGAACGGCTATGACCCTCTTGAAAGCGCAGCACTTTACGGCTACCAAACAGCAACGGACTGGGGTGTGCTGTCGGAAGAGCAAGGTATTACGATCTTCAACACGCAATGGATCTCTGGGGATCAGTGGTTTAGACTGCCGAGGATTCCTTGGTCGGAGTTGGCCGCCCAGGAGGATCTCTGGCGCGCACTCTCCCCACACGGCATCATCACCGGCGCATTAGAACGGTTGGCGTCAAAGCAGATCGAGCCGACGCGTTTCCTTCAGCCGGTGGACGATGAGTTAGTGGCCCGACTCGACTCTTGGCGGGATGACGCCCTTCGCTATGCGAAAGACTCGGTCGGAGTCGATCAACGGCTGCAAACCTTGTTCGCGCAGCTATTCGTACTTCGAACTATTGAGGACAGGAAGCTTGAGGCACGAGTGCCACCGCTTTCGTCGGCTCTCGCGCCCTCTGGGGACCTAATTCGCTCATCTTGGCGACAGGTTATGACCGCTGCGCAGCAGCTCGTGGGTAGCGAGCTATTCGAGGAGGATGTCGCTGAAACGCTGCCTGACCGTGTCGTCTATGGGGTTGTGCGAGATCTCTATTATCCGAGGGCACTGCCGAGCTCAGGCGCGGTATATGATTTTTCTTGGATAGAGGCGGATGTCCTCGGTTCAGCATACGAAAAGTACCTCTCCACGGTCCTTCATCCAGCTCCGGTAGAAGCTCAGTTGGACATGTTCCTCTCACCAGAGAGGGGTTCTGAGCGCATCAACGTGCGAAAGAAGGCAGGTGTGTTTTACACGCCTCGCTTTATTACAACTTTCCTTGCGGAAAAGGCTCTCTCGGAGCACTACGCCCATGCAGGTGCGCCACAAGACGTTCCCCCTAAATCGATCGATTTCTCATGCGGATCCGGTTCATTTCTAGTTGCGCTAGTCGACAAGTTATTGCGACACCTAAAAGCGATCGACCCAAATCGCCGATGGGCCCGAGAGCTCATCGACGGCGGTTTTGTGGCCGGGATTGACGTCGACGTAAATGCTGTAACAGCGGCTCGAACTCATCTTTGGCAGCGGCTCGTCGAAGAGCCAGACGCACTACCGCTGCCAAACCTGTCCCAAGTAATCATCCAAGCCGACGGTCTGGATACTGAATCCTGGGGCGATCTCGCAAAGAAATACGACATCGTCCTCGGCAACCCGCCCTTTGTGGCAACGAGTCAGGTAGAAGGGCGCGAGCTGCTCGAGAAGCGGTTCAAAACTGCTGTCGGTCGGTTCGACTTCTCTTATCTTTTTATAGAGCAGGCCATAAATGTTCTCGAGCCTAGGGGAATTTTGGGTATGGTAGCGCCCAACCGCCTTTTTAGGAACAAGAACGGGACGATCCTCCGCGAGTTGCTTGCGCAGGGAACTAATCTCCTGACCCTGCTCGATTTCGGATCTACCCGTCCATTTCCGGATGCTAGTTCGTATATCGGATGCGTCGTGGCGCAGGCCAGGCCTTCTACAGAAGAGCATCCCGAAACAGTTAGGGTAATCGAGATCAACTCGCTTCGCCCGGAGTTTATGGCTGCTCTGCTTCTCGAAGCGGACGCGGAGGAACAGTCTTCCGAATTTATTCGCTCATACCTATCCGCACATCCCGCCGGAGGCGAACCATGGCAGCTGCTGTCCGCAAGGGAGCGTGCAGCTCGTATTCTGATGAGTGATGCGGCTGAACGTCTAGACACGCTGGCACAGGTTGTTCAAGGCATCCGCACCGGAGGAAATGATTTCTTCATTTTTACAATCAGTTCGTCCGACGAAGCCAAGCTGTGTCGAGCTGTTAACGGTGTTGAAGACAGTGTGGTACTAGAGCTTGAGCTTCTTGAGCCTGTGGTCTATGGGTCTGAAGTGGAGCGCTATCAAATGCTCCGACCTCACAAAAGGCTCCTCTACCCATATCGCCGTAACGGCGTTATACCAGAATCCGAACTCCAAGCCCTTTATCCGAAGACCTACGCTTATCTGACTAACAATCGAGAGCTGCTCGCCTCTCGTACCTCGATCAAAGAGGGCGGAAGGCGATGGTTCGAGCTGGTCCGGCCACGCGATGAGACATGGCTGCGCTCACCAAAGCTTCTGATCCGAGATCTTGCGCCAACTACCTCCTTCGCGTTGGACCTCGCGGGCACTACATTCCTCGTAGGAGGAACAGCGGTGGTCCCGGAACAAACGGAGCTACTACTCCCGCTCTTAGCCTACTTAAATAGCAGCGTGATCAACGCGCTTATCAGGCGGGTTACGCCCCAATTCCGTGGCAACTTTCAAAAATTCGAGCCACAACATCTTGAGGGCATACCAGTATTTCGCAAAGTTTTTGAAGATACTGGTACTGCTTCACAGCTCGCGCGTCTCGCAGAGCAAGTGATCGAAGCGCGTTCGGGCGATGGGGAAGAGGCCGCTCTCATTGGCGAAAGGGAAATAGACCGTTTGATCTCATCGGTTGCAGCCGAGTCAGGGGTAATTTTTGGAGCCTAATGCCCACCATCTCTATTCCGGCGGGGACGTTCGATTTTGGTAGGCGCGCAGCTCTTCTCGACACGAATGTCCTTGTAGCGCTCCACGACGATCAGGACAACAATCACGAGCAGACCGTCCTCGTCCTCGAGGAGGAGAGTTCTTATCAGTGGCTGGTGACTGTGCCGGTCATAGTCGAATCGTGCGGCCTGTTGGGAGCTAGGCGCAGCGAGACGCAAACCTATAGCCTCTTGTTGTGGCTCCTGGATCCCGGTTCCAACGTAGTGATCATGCCGGAGCTGTATTATCCAAAATCGCTGACGGAGGCGACACAAGACCATAAAAACTGGATGCGACGGTACAGTGTGGATTACGTTGATGCGTCGCTAATGAAAGCTGCAGATCATCTCACTCGAACTTGCGAGCTGAGACCTCATGCCCCGGTGTTCACGTTCGATACCGGTGACTACTTCAAGTGCTGCAGGCAAGGATATCTTTATAGCCTATTCGACATGAAAACGGCTGAGCTGCTCGATTTCTCTACGTAGTGATCGTAAACAGCTACGGAGAGATCGTCAAAGTCGCCCATCCCAACGACGACGGCCAATCGAATGAAACAAAAGGCGAGTCCCCCGAGGTAGCGAGACCACGTCCGGCTAGTAACGATAAACGGGCTTCCGAGCGACAAACTCACCATCGTGATTCATTTCGTTGCGCACGCCTTTGCCTCGCAGACTGATTCTGCGATGTCCGCGCCATAACTCCCCCGGCCACGCCTCATCTCCCTCGTTCCAGGCCGTTTATTTATTTGCCGAACTTGCAGGTTATTTGCCCGAAATGGCGTCGCGCAGGGGCTGAGAGGTGAGCGTGAGAGCTGATTTCCTGGCGGGAGGAGTGTTTTCGAGGGAAAAAGCCGCAAGTTGGCGCCGCTTTGCGGCGTGGCAAGATGGCGAGTTCGCGCCTAATTCAATGTGAAGCGCGGATGGTTCCGACATTGAATTAAATCTAGCGCCGTGTCTGAATGATTCTGAGTCCCTTCCGGTCGAGCGTGGGTCTGGACAGGCTGTTACGAAACTCGCCGAACGCAATCATTTTTGGGCGCTTTGAAGCGGCAGGGGCTAAAGCCCTCGTTCATTTTGCGCCGTTTACGGCCCGGCTGAAGCCGTGCCCTTGTTACAAAACCCACTTCCAGCAGAGTTTCGTAACAGCCTGTGGAGACCCACGCTACAGCCGGTCGGGAGACCGGCGGTACAAGGAAATAGCCGCCACTCGCCCAGCGGGAGCTAGTGTGGTGGATCAGAGGTTCTTTAAAGAGCAACCGCAGGTCCTTCGACTCATTTTGGCGCAAAATGCGCCAAAATTCGCTCAGGATGACAATCGGACGTTACTAGCTTGGGGCGCTCCCGAGTCTTTTCGCCAACCGGACAACATCGGCGCCCAGGCGGCGGGCTTCTTCCAAGGCCGACTTATCGATGCCGCCACCAACTCCCGTCAGAACATCGCCAATTTCTCTTCCGTAACCGATGGCACCGCCAGCCAACACCATACCCTGGGCAACGCAGAAGGAGTATATGAGCGATTGAGTCTGAATTGCGCCTACTCTGCGGGTGACGACAAGGGATCCGGCCACCTTGCCCTTCAGCGCACGCCGCCTAAGCAGCGAAAACATCCGGTCCATGATGGCCTTTGTCTGTGCGCTGACACTGCCGAAATAGACGGGACTGCCGATGATGATTCCATCGGCCCTGTCAAGCATTGAGTACAGTTCCTGCATATCATCTTGGATCACACAGGAACCGACTTCGAAGCACGCTGCGCAGGCATCGCAGGGGGCCACCCGCTTTTCGGACATCGAGAACATCTCCGTCTCACAGCCGGCCTCATGAGCCTCATGCAAGGCTTCCCTCATCAGTATTTCCGTATTCCCGCCCTTTCGCGGGCTGCCCACCACACCTAGAATTTTCATTCAAATCTCTCCGTGTGCCGTGCAAGTCTTCCACGGACGCACACAACTCCCCGATTGTCGCTGCAAGTACTGTGGCAGCTAGCGACCGGAATCTCCATTTTGAAAACAGATTCCCGGCAATTGTACGCCTGCGAGAGTACCTAGGTCACATGCACGTCAGTTTTGCGTAGCGCCGCATGCCGCAAACTCGGTTACCATGGGGTCCACCATGAGCGCGACCTTGCTTGGAGCCATTTCTGTCGGGCGCGTCATTGACGGAAGATTCCCACTTCTCCAGCAGCTCGGCGAGACGGAGTGGAGCTCAGCCTATTTAACCGAGCTTGATGATGGCCGAGAGCAAAAAGCCGCCATTAAGATCTTCCCATTCGAATCAGTGGACGCACGTGCCACTATCGCTCGATGGGACGTAGCCAGGACCCTCTCCCATCCTCACCTGATGCCGCTCTTTTATGCCGGACGCTGTGAAGTTGACGGTGAGGATATGCTCTATGTCGTAACCGAGTATGCCGATGAAACCCTCTCCCAGATCCTTCCCGAGCGTCCCCTCTCGCCCGAGGAAGCCAGGGAAATGCTCGGCCCCGTTTGGGGCGCCCTCTCCTATCTTCACAAGCGCTGTCTTACCCACGGTCATCTCAGGCCAACGAACATCATGGTCATCGATGACCAGGTGAAGCTCTCGCCAGACTTCGGCTGGCGCTCTCGCACACGAAACATCTACGATCCGCCGGAAGCCGGCGCCGGAGATGTGACCCCCGCCGCCGATATCTGGTCGCTCGGCATCCTCCTCGTCGAAGCCCTGACACAGCAACCACCCGTCTGGGACAGATCGCAAGGCGGTGAACCGGAAATACCGGCCACTATTCCCGAGCCCTTCTTCACGATTTGCCAGGAATGCCTGCGCATCGATCCGGAGAGTCGCTGCACCCTCGCCGGAATCAATGCGCACCTCAATCCTCCCCAGGCTGCGGAACCTGCCGTTCAGCCCGCCGAAGCAATCGTCGACCGCACCGCGAAGCCGTCTTATAAATTCCGCGCAATGATTCTCACCGGCGTGTTCCTTGGCCTGTTGCTCATGTTTGCCGCCTTTAAGTTCGGTTGGGACTTAACCCCGTCATTCACCATGCCCGCGTCTCCACCTCCAGTCGCGGAGCCGACCGAGGCGCCAGCGACCTCTGCGGCAACTGCGCCTGCACCATCTCGAGAGCCGAATGCGGAGCCGGCGCCGGCGCCGACACTGGTGGCCGAACCCACCAAAGGCGGTGTCGTCAAGGGATCGGTTGCTCACCAAGCCCTGCCCGACATACCAGCAGGAATCCTTGACGCCATTCAAGGCCACGTCAAAGTAATCATCCGTGTCGAGGTCGATGCGAAAGGCAATGTCTCCCAGGCTTCCATCGACTCGCCCGGCCCAAGCCGCTATTTTGCCAACCAGGCTCTGCTCACAGCGCAGAGCTGGAAGTTCACACCCGCCCAGGTTGACGGCCGCGCTGCAGTCAGCACGTGGCTCTTGCAGTTTCAGTTTGGCCAACCTCAGTGTGCAGTCACTCCAACTGAAGAATCCCCGTAGCTCCGGGCAAAGCGCCCGCGCCCCAACCTCGCCACGCCCGTATTTCGGCCTTTGTCGGAAATCGCTTCAAATTGCGCGCTGTGCAGGTGGGCAGAGAACACGGGTCGGAAAGGCAGGGATCAGGGGTCAGGGAATCCCAACCCTGGGAATCCCGGCGGATAGTTTTGCTGGCTGAGCGGGCGACTCGCCGTCTGACCTTCTCCATGTCATTATGGAAACGAGGTCGCCATGCTCTCACCCAAACCCCAACTCCCAATCCCTCCCCAGGCCGTTTGGCCGGCTCTGCCGCAGGCGGCGTGGAGCGACACCTGCGCCACTCTGCAACTCTGGATGCAGGTCATTGGCAAAATCCGGCTCGCGCTTACGCCGCCGATCAACCATTGCTGGAACGTGACCCTTTATCCCACGGTTCGCGGCGTAACCACCTCGCCCATGCCCTACGGCAGCCGCACGCTCGAGATCGGTTTCGATTTTCTGGATCACGAACTGCTTTTCGAGACTGACGACGGCGATTGCCGTAGCATCCCTCTCGCGCCCATGACCGTCGCCGCCTTCTACAGCCAAGTCATGTCGGTGCTTGACAGCCTTCAAACTCCGGTCAGCATCTGGCCCGTGCCCTGCGAGATTCCCGATTGCATCCCCTTCCTGGAAGACCACACGCACCAGTCCTACGACCCGGAATACGCGCAGCGCTTCTGGCGCATTCTGCTTCAAGCCACTCGGGTCATTACCATTTTCCGCGCGCGCTTCCAGGGCAAAGTCAGCCCCGTCCACCTCTTCTGGGGCGCGCTCGACTTGGCCTGCACCCGTTTTTCGGGCCGCACCGCGCCCCAACACCCCAGCATGGCGGGCCTTCCCGACCGTGTCACGCGCGATGCCTATTCTCATGAAGTGTCGAGTTGCGGGTTCTGGCCCGGCATGGCCGGACCGCCTGTTGTCGAGCCATTCTTCTACAGCTACGCCTACCCTGAGCCGCCCGGCTACGCGCAATACGCAATCGCGCCTGCGCCGGCCCGATTCGACCCCAACTTCGGAGAGTTCATCCTGCCCTACGAAGCCGTGCGCCAGTCCGCCGATCCCGATGCGACTCTTCTCGAATTCCTCCAGACCACCTATGAGGCCGCAGCCAATTGCGCCCACTGGGACCGCTCCGCGCTTGAGGTTTCACGGCAGAGCGCATGACCTGCGTTTCGAAAGGGCAGCTCAGGAACCGCACCGAACCAGCGCGCCTTCAAAGAGATCGACAAGGCTTAACCTTCGGCAGAACTGGCCATCTACATCGTATGGGTGATGGAATAACTCTTTGGATTCCGCTACGATCCGTAACCAAGGTAACTTCTGGCCAAAATCCCAAAGGGGCTCATGAATGCCCAATAAACCCCGGGTTGGCATCACGCTGTTCATCGCGCTGGCGGCCTTTCTTGCGCCTATCCTGGCTTCTGCCTATCTAGCCTGGTGGGAAAGTTACGCAACGGAAAAGGCCCTCAGCCTAGCCAACGCGCAGGACGTGCTGCGCCGCATGGAAGAGACCTCAAGCCAGTTCAAGGAAGGCGCACAGAAACTGGCGCAAGCCAATCTGCCGCCCTGCTCGCCGCAGGAAATCAAGCTTATGCGGCAGGTCGATCTTGGCTCGAACACCATGAAGGCGGTGGGCCGCGTGACGCACGACACGCTGCTTTGCACCTCGCAGGGCGTTGCAAACCCCGTATATCTGGGCAAGCCGGACCTGGTAAGTGCGCAGGGCGTCTCAGAATACTTCAACAAGAATCTCGGGTCGCAGCCTTCGCATCCGCTGAATGTCTTCGCCGCCGGCGGATTCGCGATGATCTTCGACCCAAACCTGGCAATCGATGTTTCCACCGAGTCCCCGGACGTGGAGCTCGCGGTGTTCGTGCCGTCGGCCGCCAAACGCGACCGCATCGCGGCCCTGGGCCAGGACTTCCCTTCCGGCTGGTTCGACCCGATGGATCAGGGAGCCCAGTCGACCATTCTGAACGACGGATACATGGTCTCACGTGTGAGCTCGGCGCAATGGGACTTCGCCATTGTGGCGGCGACGCCGCAGAGCTGCATCTATCAGCGCATCGGCCACTTCGCCATCTACTTGATCCCCATTGGCATACTCTGCGGCGCCATTCTCTTCCTCATGGTCAGTCTCATGGCGCGCATGCACTCCTCGTTCCCCACCATGCTTCGCCGCGCCCTCAAGGACAAGAGTTTGTATGTCCTGTATCAGCCGGTTGTGGAGCTGGCAACGCGGCGCGTTGTCGGCGCCGAGGCCCTCGTGCGCTGGCGAAGCCGCTACGCCGATATGCGGCCCGATTACTTCATTCCCCAGGCTGAACAGTGCGACATGATCCAGCTCATCACGGAGCAGGTGCTGGGCATGGTGGCGCGCGATATGCCGCAGTTTTTGAGGTTGGATCCTGACTTCCGCGTCGCCGTGAACTTCTCCGCGGCCGATCTCAACGACAAGCGCACCATCGATGCCATGAACCACTTCCTTGAGGTCTCCGGAGCACGCCCGCAGAACTTCGAGTTGGAAGCCACGGAGCGTGCTTTCCTTGCGGGGCCTGAAACCGCGGAGATTCTCGATGCCCTGCGCGCCAAGGGCTTCAGCGTGGCCATCGACGACTTCGGCACCGGCTACTCGAGCCTTGCCTGCCTGCAGTCTCTCTCGCTCGACACACTCAAGATCGATCGCGCGTTCGTTGAAACCATCAATACCGACAGCGCTACCGGCCAGGTGGTGCTGCACATCATCGAAATGGCGCACTCGCTACACCTGGAGATGGTGGCCGAGGGCGTGGAGACCGAGCCGCAGGCGCAGTATCTGGTGAAGCGGGGGGTGCGCTATGCCCAGGGATGGCACTTTGGCCGTCCTATGGAAATCAGTCGGCTCTGCGAGCAAATCCAGATCCACGCGGGAGCCAAGGACGAGAGCGCCCCGGTCTGGGCCGGCGACTGGGCTCGCCAGTAAATGGCGGAGCGATAGGCCTGTCGCCCCCGCTGCGCGACCCCGGATAGGAAAAAGCCGCTTGAGTTTGTGCTTTCGCTCGACGCCAACTCCGAAAATGCGGTAACGGCTTGCAATGGTGAACTTCGCACTTGAGCCCACCTCCGCGACACAAGAATGCGCAAAGGCGGGCTCTACGTGGTAGGGATTCGACGCTCTTCAAAAATGCGTCAATCCGTATCGATTATCTTTCGTATCTTTCGCTTTCAGCGGATGGGGAATTGGCTTGCAGAGACTAGCTGCGGCTTCTCGCTCCCTGTCTCGATTCCTGATAGTCGCCGCTCATTGCCTCTTTCGGCAGTTCGCCGACTCCGAGTTGCGCCAACATCGTCGCCAGGTTCCAGTTTGCATACCCTTCAGCGATTTTCGAGCCTTCGAGACGATAGATCGAGGTGCCATTGACCGTCACCTTACGGTTGGTGGGGTGCATGCCGAGGAACGGTCCCTTGTGAGTTCCTTGCGCAGTCCAGTGGATTACGACCTCATTGCGCTCCGAAATGGTGTCGTCAATAGTGAAATGCAGATCAGGAAATGCCTTGCGGCACCCTTCGATGTGGTTCCTGATGTTTTGAGTTCCGGGGTTCAGGTTCGGGAAGACCGGATCGTGGAATCGAACCTGGTCTGTGAGCAGCTCAGCAACCTTGTTCAAGTTGCCACGGTTCCAACACTCTTCCATGAACGTTTGGACGACTTGCTTATTCTGATTTTGTTGGGGCATCGTCCACCCTCCTTTCCTGGGGAGGGATTATAGCCCCGGACTCCCACGATTCAAAACGGCTATCTTCGGGATAGCGTGAAGATTTTTTTGCGGCACTCCGCGAAATCATCTTCTTACCGCCGGCGCTGGCCTCATTCTAAAGGGGAAGAGCCTCCCGCCCCGCTCGGAGGGGAGTCTCGAGTTTTTCGCCAGACCAAATAGAGATTCGTTCTAACGCAAATCAGATGACCGTATCCCGGCATCAAAAGTCGAGTGCCGCACCTCACGCGGCAGGTAAACTAATTCCATGGCGGAGATTCAACGCAGAAAAACCCCAACCGTCAAAATAGGTCACGTTCGCGTGGGCTGGGAATTTCCCGTTGTCGTGCAGTCGATGACCAACACCGACACTGCGGACGCACAGTCCACCATCGAGCAGGTTGCGGCACTCGCCCTCGCCGGCTCCGAGATTGTGCGCGTCACGGTCAACAACGAAAACGCAGCGGCCGCCGTTCCAGCCATCGTGGAAGGCGTTGAAAAGCGCGGGCTCCGCGTGCCGATCGTGGGCGACTTCCACTACAACGGCCACATTCTGCTTAAGAAATATCCGGCCACTGCCCGCGCGCTGGCCAAATACCGCATCAATCCCGGTAACGTGTCAATTGGCCGGAAGGACGATGACAACTTCCGCACCATGGTGGAGTGCGCCGTCGAGAATCAGAAGCCGGTGCGCATCGGCGTCAACTGGGGCTCGCTCGATCAGTCGCTGCTGACGCGCATGATGGACGAGAACAGCAAGCGCGCCGAACCGCTGCCCGCCCGCGACGTGATGATCGAGGCCATGATTGCCAGCGCGCTCAACTCTGCCGCCGCTGCCGAGCACTACGGCCTCGGTCACGACATGATCATCCTCTCGGCCAAGGTGAGTGGCGTCCGCGATTTGCTCGATGTCTACACCAACCTCGCCGCGCGCTGCGACTATCCGCTCCACCTCGGCCTGACGGAAGCCGGCATGGGCGCGAAAGGCCTGATCGCCTCGACAGCCGGGCTCGCGCCGCTGCTGCTGGCCGGCATCGGCGATACGATTCGCGTGAGTCTCACGCCCAAGCCCGGCGGCGACAGGACGGAAGAGGTTCTGGCCGCGCAACAGATCTTGCAGTCGCTCGGAATCCGCAGCTTTATGCCGCAGGTGACGAGCTGCCCCGGCTGCGGCCGGACGACAAGCACGTATTTTCAGGAATTGGCCGATCAGATTCAGAAGTACCTGCGCGCGCAAATGCCCGAGTGGCGCAAGAAGTATCCCGGCGTGGAGGAGCTGAAGCTCGCCGTCATGGGCTGCGTGGTCAACGGCCCCGGCGAATCGAAGCACGCCAACCTCGGCATCAGCCTACCCGGCACCTTTGAGGATCCCGTCGCCCCGGTCTACATCGACGGCAAACTCTCCACTACGCTGCGCGGCGACACGATTGTGGCCGAGTTCAAGCAGATCCTGGACCACTATGTCGAGAGCCACTACGGCAAGGGCCGCGAGTTGGCAGGTGTACGGTAAGATCCGCGCGCAAAGCGTCCACATCGCAGACGAATCCAGCCATCGCTTCACTTTCCGCCCATTTCGCGCTACGCTATCTCAAAATTACTTCTGGAGATTCTTATGGCGCTGGGCCGCTTTGTTTGGCTCACGATCTTCGCCGTTTTTGCCCCCACGCTGGCCGTCGCCGGCGCTTCGAAGCCGTGCGTGACTGCAGACCAAGCCGCGCAAATGCTCAATAAAGACATCTGCGTTTCGGCGCATATCTATGATGTGGTTCAACTTCCCGATGGCACGCGCTTCCTCGATGTGTGCTCGCCCCAAACCCCTGACGACAAATGTCACTTCACCGTCGTCAGCCTCCGGGAGGATCGCGACACGGTCGGCGAACTCAAGAAATACCGCGATATGGACGTGCAGATTCGCGGCATCGTGCAGCCAATGCACGGCCGCGCCGGCATGGTGCTCAGCCATGCACGGCAGTTTTATGGAGGGCCGCCCAAGTTCAAGCCCAACCCCCTGCTCGCACACGGATTCAGCGCCGACGAGAGCCGCCCTCCCGTCAACGACCCCAATCTGCGCTCACAAGGCGGACGCCGCGCCTTCATGAACACCAGAGATCAGGAAACGTTGCCCGGCAAGTAGCCGATCTCTTACGGATCCTCGAACGGCGACGCAAAGCGTGCGCCGTACGAGAGAATGCCGCCCGCGATCACCAGCGAAACCAGCGTCGCGCCTAGACCGACGCTCAGGGTCGAGTGGTCGCTGATGGCGCCGATGATCTGCGGCGAGAAGGTGTCGCCGAACGCATGAATGCAGAAGAGGTTGACCGAAATGGCCGTGGCACGAACCGCGCCGTTCACCGAGTTCACAATCGCGGTATTCAGCGGGCCGGTGTTGAGGAAGATGAAAAACTCCGCCAGAAAGAGCGCCGGGATCGTGAGCGCATGAGGGCCAAAGAACACCAGCATGGCAAACGGAATGGTGAGAACGACGCTCCAAAAGGAAAGCAGGTAGAGCGCACGATGGTCCGTACGCAGCCAGCGCTGCGCTACCCATCCGCCGGTTACGGTTCCGGCAATGCCGTCGAACACGGTAATGGCGCCGACCACAAGGCTGGCGTTAGCTACAGAGAGTCCGTTGGTGCGGTGCAGAAACGTGGGCACCCACGCCGAGATTCCCCCTAGCGCAAAGGTAATCTCCGCCATGCCGAACGTCGACGTCAGAAAGGCAGGATTCCTGAGAAGCTTGAAGAATTGGCCTGCGAATTCTCGAAAGGAATGCCAGGAGATTGTTCGCGCAACGGTCGGCCCACCGCGATCGCTGGCGCCGCGCTCCGGTTCGCGACCCCAGAGCCCATAAAGCACAGCAACCAACAAACCGGGAATTGCGCAAATCAGGAAGGGCCTGCGCCAGCCCCACTGGCTGCCCAGTTCTCCGCCCGCCAGATAGCCCAGCGCCGCACCCACCGGAATGGCCAGATAAAAGATGGTAAGGATGCGGTTGCGTTCGCGCTCTGGGTAGAAATCGGCCAGCACGGCGGGCGCAAAGATGCCGAATGTGGCCTCGCCGACGCCCACCATCGCACGCCTCATATAGAGGCTCCAGTAGCTGTGCGCAAAGGCTGAGCCGAGCGTGGCCACGCTCCAGAACAACGCGCCCGTGATGATGAGCGGCTTGCGCCGAAACCAATCGCCCAGCCAGCCGCTGGCCGGCGCTGCAAACATGTAGAAAAAGAACAACGCCGTGGTCAGCGCGCCCATCTGCTGGTCTGTGGCGTGGAACTCCCGCTGGATGAGTGGCTGCGCGCCTGGCAGAATGTAGCGGTCGATGTAGTTGAGCAGGTTCAGCGCCAGCAGCAGCAATACCGTGCCCAAAGCAGGGCTGGTGCGAAGACGCAGGCGCTTGAGCAGGCTAGGCAAGAGAATTCAATCCCGCAGTGAGCGGCAAAACCGAGGTTACTAACAGATACCACAACCGGCCTGCGCCAGCGCAATGCGGGTGGACAAAGGAACCCTGTTGACGCTCCCGCGCTTATTGCCCCGAGGCCGCCGGCCGCGGCCAGCGCGCCTCCACGATGGTGCCGATGCCGCCGCGTGGCCTGAATTCACCTTTCACCACAGCCCACACCGGGTCGCAGGCTTTCACGACGTCCTCTAAAACCTGGTTTACGATGTTTTCCTGGAAGATGCCCAGATTGCGATAGCTGAAAAGATACTCTTTCAGCGACTTCAACTCCAGACAGCGTTCCCGCGGCATGTAGCGGATGGTTAGCACCCCGAAATCGGGCAGGCCGGTCTTGGGGCAAACCGAGGTCAGCTCCGGGTCGTCGATCTGGATCTCGTAGCCCGGGAACTGATTCTGCCAGGTTTCAATCGCGGGAAAAGCGAAGTCAAGGCCGGCTTTGGCGTGTTCGTCGGTGTAGCGCGGTCCGGAGGCCATAGCAGTATTGTACGAGTCGCGAGAAGCTCCGCCCCAACCCGCCCTGGCCGCAAGAACTGAGGCGCGGTGCCCAAAGGCGCCCAGGTGGGTCAGCCGCTAGATCTACGTTTTCTGCTTCTTAAGCAAACTTTTGTGGTCCTATATACTGACCTTGGTTAACTGCATGAATCAAGAGCGCAAGCAAACGATCCGGCTCTGGTTTTGGAGAAGTTCGGCCATCGTCGTGGTGATTGTATTTTTCGTGGCTCGCTATCTGCTGCGGGACCAGTTGCCGGTGCACGTGGCGCGAGTGGAGCACGAAATGCTGCAGAATACGGTCAGCACCAACGGGCGCGTGGAACCTGTTGTGAACTACCCGTTCTACAGTCCCCTGGCAACCACAGTGAAAGCGGTTTATGCACAGGAAGGCGACGTGGTTCGGCCCGGCAAGCTGCTCGTAACACTTGACGACGTGGAAGCGCGGTCGCGCGTTGCCACTGCCGAGAGCGGTGTAAAAACAGCGCAGGCCGCGCTGGATGCAGCCATGCACAACGGAACCCAGGCGGAGCGACAGGCGGCTGAAGCGGAGGTGCAGCAGGACCGGCTAGCGCTGAGCCAGGCGCAACACAATCTCGACGCGCTCACGAAGTTAGCCGCCACAGGCGCGGCTTCGCAAGGTGAGGTGGCCACGGCGCGAGAGCAACTCGAGACGGCGCAGGCAAGCCTGAATGCGGCTGAACAGAACGCGCAGCATCGTTACTCGTCTGACGAGGTCGCGCGCGCCCAGGCCGCTCTGGCCGATGCTGAAGCTGCATTGGCGGCCGCGCGCCATGTCGAGTCCCAAACCGCTATCTACGCCCCCATCGCCGGAACCATCTACACCATGGACGCCGACCCGGCAGAATATGCTGAAGCGGGCAAATTGCTGCTCCAGATGGCCGATCTCCACAAGGAGCGAGTGCGCGCCTACTTCGACGAGCCCGATATAGGGCGCCTGGCTGTAGACCAGAACGTTCTAATTCGCTGGGACGCCAAACCGGACCGCGAGTGGCACGGTCATATCGCACGGCTTCCCGTCACCGTAGTCACCTACACCACGCGCAACGTGGGTGAGGTCCTGGTCGATATCGACGACGCCGAAGACGGATTGCTGCCGGATACCAATGTCACCGTCAGGGTGACCATTTCCAGCGAGCCCAATGCTTTGAGCATGCCGCGCGAAGCGCTGCACGAACAGAACGGGAAATACTTCGTCTACAAGGTCGTTCACAACGAGTTGAAGCGCGTGCCGGTCACGATCGGATCCCCCGATCTGACACAGGTTTCCATTCTCTCCGGCCTCGAGGACGGCGACACGGTGGCCACGGGAACAACCAACGGGCAGCCCTTGCAGGAGGGCGTACCGATCAAGGAAGAACAGTGAGCGGGTTGCCGGTCACAGTTCGTGCGCTCCTGGCGGTATGCCTGGCAACGGCCGGGGCAACTCTGGCATGCGCCCAGATTCCGGCCGCGACGCTGGCTGAGGCCAATGCGGAGCTGCAGGCCGGCGAGGCGGATAAGGCCATCGCCCAGTTGTCGCCGTTGCCAAAGACCGGCGCCGGCGCTGACGAGGCGCAGAACCTTCTATGCCGCGTACACATCACTCTGCAGCAGTGGAGCCAGGCCGCGAGAGAGTGCCAGCTGGCAATCACCCTCAATGGCAACGTCTCGGATTATCACATGTGGCTGGCGCGCGCTTTGGGCCAACAGGCCAGCCACGCAAACTTTTTTTCCGCATACGGCGAAGCCAAACACTCGCTCTCTGAAATGCAAACCGCCATTCAACTTGATCCGAAAAATGGCCCGGCTCTTTCGGACCTCGGCGATTATTACGCCCAGGCTCCCGCCATCGTGGGCGGAGGAACCAGCAAAGCCCAACAGATCGCCGCACAATTGGACAAGGTGGATCCGGCCAGAGCTGCTCAGTTGCGCGGTGACATCGCCGTCGATCAAAAGGACTACGCCACCGCCGAACAACAGTACCGTCAGGCTGCTACGGTCAGCCCTGAGCCCGCTGACGAGTGGACTGTGCTGGCCGACTTTTACCGTCAGCGCCAGCGATGGACCGACCTTGACACCGCGATTCAAAACTGCGTCGATGCTGCAGCCAAGGACAAGAACTCAGCCTTCGCGCTTTATGACGGCGCCGGCGTGCTGATTGCGGCCAAGCGCAGTCCGCAGCTGGCAGAGAAAATGCTGGAAGATTATCTTGCCAGTTCATCGCTCTCAGAGCAAGCCCCGGCGTTTATTGCGCACATCCGGCTGGCGCGCCTGAAACAGCAGCTTGGCGATGCAGCAGGCGCACAGCAGGATTTTGCAGCTGCAACCCATTTGGCACACGAATTCAGTCCGTCGCAGGATCCCGCGCCTTGAAACCAGAATGTGAGACCCGGAATGCAGGTTAGGGAGAAATCGCGCAGGCTCATGCTGCCGGCTTTGGCCGGCCTGGCGCTTGCCTCCGCGTCCGCTATTGCCGCAGCGCAGGTCTCGCTGACCTCGGTAGTGGAACTGGCGCAGAAAAACAGCGCAGCGGTGCGGCTCAGCCAGGCCGACGTGCAAAAAGCCTCAGCGGAACTGGGTCAAAGCCACGATGCTTTCATCCCTTCAGTCTCATTTGGTTCCGGGCTACCTGCATTCCCAGAAGTTGGCTTTACCGGCTCCCTGCCCACTATATGGGACAGCACTATCCAATCCATGGTCTTCAGCATGCCGCAGATTCAGTTCATCCGCGCAGCGCGAGTGGCCTTAAAGGCAGCACAGCTTTCGCTCAAGGATTCGCGGGAGCAAGTCGCGCTCGACGCCTCTACTGCCTACATCGAGCTCGACACGGTTGACCTGGAACTGGAAGCCGCCCGGCAGCAGGAACAGGATGCGACGCGTCTGATGGCCATCGAGCAGCAGCGGACTGAGGCCGGCGTCGATCCCCTCAGCGAGCTGTTGCAGGCGCAGTTAACGGCCGCGCAATTGAAGCTGCAGCGCCTGCACCTCGAAACGCGCGCGGCTGCGCTCTCAAAACAGCTTGCCGTGCTTACTGACCTGCCTGTGGGGTCCATTACGCCGGATCACGCCAGCATTCCCGAGATACCGGCGGTCACCGCGGACGAGCACGCGCTCTCGACGTCAGCAATCGATTCGGCACAAGCGCTGGCGCGTTCCAGGCAGCTTGCTGCCAAGGGTGATCGGGAGCATCAGTGGTTCCTGCCCGAAGTTTCCTTCGGAGCGCTCTATAACCGCAATACCACGCTGTTAAATAACATCAACGACTACTACAGGCAAAATCTTCCCGCTAACAACTTCAGCTCCGGATTCTCCATCCGCGTCCCTTTATTCGATGCCGGCCTGCACGCCAAAGCCAAAGAATCCGCGGCCGAGGCGCTGCGCGCCAGGGTTGAAGCCGAACAGGCACAGAACCAGAACGATATTCAGATCACAGAATTGACCGCGAGCCTGCGCGAACTCGATACGCAAGCCGAGATTGCCAGCCTCAAGCAGCAGATCGCCGGCGAACAGTTGAAGAGCGTTCTCGTGCAAATGGAACTGGGCAATGGCGCCGGCAACGCACCCGGCGCGCCACCCCAGCTTTCTCCCACAGCGGAGCAGCAGGCGCGCATTGATGAGCGCCAGAAGTACCAGGACGCTCTCGACGCCGGATTTGACCTGAGTAAAGCGCGCCTCAACCTGCTCCGCGCCCTGGGCCACATGCAGGACTGGTTGAACGAGCTGCACAGTAAATAGACCAGCTCAGGAACCTGAAAACAAACCCTCCATCGCCCTCCCTGGTCCTCTCGCGGCGCAAACCAGCGTTGATTCCGCTGGACTTTTGCTTCCGTCGAGCCAGCCGGCTCGCGCAATTCGGCCGCTCCGCCTTTGCCCGCAAATCCGTCTAAAAGAACAGACCGAATGTTAGAATAGAAGGGATGCCTATGCCCCTGAAAACACTCTTCCTCAACCCTCCCTCGTTCGAAAACTTCGACGGCGGCGCAGGTTCGCGCTGGCCGGCGACACGCGAGATTGAGTCCTACTGGTACCCGGTCTGGCTCACCTATCCTGCTGGCCTGCTTGAGGGTTCGCGCCTGCTCGATGCGCCTCCCCACCACGTCTCCGTGCAGGAAACCATCGAAATCTGCAAGGGCTACGAGTTCCTGGTGCTGTTCACATCCACCGTGGCATGGGAGGGCGACCAACGACTTGCCGAAGCCATCAAAGCGGCCAATCCGTCGATGCGCATCGCCTTTGTCGGCCCGCCGGTCACCACTGACCCCGACCGCGCCCTCAATGAGTGCTCCGTTCTCGACTTCATCTGCCGCCGCGAGTTCGACTACTCGATCGTTGAATTCGCGCAGGGCAAGCCTCTGAACGAGATCCTGGGTATCAGCTATAAGAAAGACGGCAAGATCTTTCACAATCCCGACCGCCCGCAGGTCGAGGACCTGGATGCGATGCCCTGGGCCACCAAAATATACAAGCGCGATCTCGACGTCACACGCTATAACGTGCCCTTCCTGCTCAATCCGTTTATCTCGCTTTACTCCACGCGCGGTTGCCCGGCGCAGTGCACCTTCTGCCTATGGCCGCAAACGCTCAGCGGGCACGCCTGGCGCAAACGCTCCACTGACGACGTCGCTGCCGAGATGAAGTGGGCGAAGGAAAACTTCCCGCAAGTCAAAGAATTCTTCTTCGATGACGACACCTTTAATATCCAGAAGGTGCGCACCATCGAGCTGTGCGAAAAACTGAAGCCCCTCGGTCTAACCTGGAGCTGTACTTCGCGCGTGACAACGGATTATGAGACGCTGAAGGCCATGCGCGAAGCAGGATGCCGCCTGCTCATCGTCGGCTTCGAATCCGGCGATCCGCAGATTCTCAAGAACATCAAGAAAGGAGCTACCATCGAGCGCGCCCGCGACTTCGCTCGTGACTGCCACTCCTTAGGCTTAACGATTCACGGCGATTTCATTCTCGGCCTGCCTGGAGAAACCAAGCAGTCCATTCGCAACACCATCAACTTTGCCAAGACGCTCGACTGCGAGACCATTCAGGTTTCCATCGCCCACGCTTACCCCGGTACCGAGCTCTACGAGTACGCAGCCAAGAACGGATACATCACCAATAAGTCGATGCAAGACAGCGGGGGGCATCAGATGGCGCACATCGAGTACCCCGGCCTGCCTGCCGACTACGTGCTCGAGATGGTGCACCGCTTCTACGACGAGTACTATTTCCGTCCCAAGGCTGCCTTCCGCGTCGTATGGAAGGCCATCGTCAATCGCGACCTGCCCCGGCTCTACGCCGAGGCCAAATCGTTCCTCAAGCTGCGCGCGCAGCGCAATAGGATGGTGAAAGCCGCGCGCACACAGCAGGCCGAGCCGCCCGCTCCCGTCGGCGCCGGCGCGTAGGGGGGCTTGCCTCGCCCCTCGAAGCTCCGTGCCCCACCCTTTTGTCAGCTTTCTAGCGAAAGCGTGGGGCAGCACGAACCCTCACCGGTTTTCCTCTCATAAGGCCCAAACCGCAAGATGGCTCACCATACACTTTCGCCGCGCCGATACCTCATCCTGGGACTCGTCGCAGTCTGCGCACCGCTCGGCGACAGTTGTCTTTCGCGCGGCATGACCACGATTCCGGCCATCTCTCTCGCTCATCCCTCCGCCCTCATCGCCGCCGTCTTCACTCCCTGGATCGCCGCCGGCATCGCACTGCTCATCAGCTTTTTCGCCAGTTATCTCTCCGCTCTCTCCTGGGCCGATCTCACTTTTGTTCTCCCCGCCACGGCCTTCGGCAACGTGATTGTCGCGTTCCTCTCGCGCTTCTGGCTGCATGAAGCCATCTCGATCGAGCGCTGGGCGGGCATTGTCCTTATCACGCTCGGCGTGGGGTTCGTCGCACAGGGTCCCTCTCTTACCCAACACCCAGCGCCGGTTCACGAGGAACGGGCAGCAACAGAGGTTGAACCGCGATGACGATCTCCCTTTCAGCCACGCCTCTCGCAGCAGTCCAAAATCCATGGCTCGCCACCGCAATGATCGCCGCCGTCGTGCTCCTCTCCACCACCGGCGAAGTGCTGACGGCCGCGGCCATGAAGTCCATCGGCGATCTCGACGTCATTCGCGCCCGCTCCGGCCTGAAGGGCGCCATTCGTGCTGTCATTACCTGCCCGTTGTTTTTCGCTGGAGTCTTTTTTCTCGCTCTCGCCTTCTTCTCGCTTCTCCTGGCCCTCAATCACCTCAACTTGAGCCTCGTCGCTCCCGCTTCCGCGTCGCTCACGCTAGTCACGAATGCCATTGCAGGCAAAATCTTCCTCAAGGAAAACGTCGACCGCCGCCGATGGGCATCCGCGGTGCTCGTCTGCATCGGCGTTTATCTACTGGCACATTGAAGACGTGGCAGACCCACCAACCAGAAACATTGAAAATGCGTTTCCGAGTTAGCGGAAGAATCGCATCAGGCCACGCGGCTTGAGGTCCGGGTCCAGAAACTGGCGCGAGCTGCCGGCGGCGGCGCAGACGGCTTCCGCAGCCAAATGCCCGCTCCGCGCCGCGCTCTCCATCGTCGAGGGCCAGCCCGTTTGAATCCAGTCACCGGCCAGCACGCAGTTAGGCCACGGCGAAAATGACGCCGGCCGCGCCGCATCGATTCCAGGCGGCACAGTGAACGTTGCGCGTACTTCCTTCACCAGCGCAGCTTTTTCCAGCTTCGCCGCCGCAGCCGCGGGGAAGAACTCCGCAAGCTCCCGCACAGCCAGTTCAATTGCCTGCTCGCGGCTCAGTGCCGCAAACTCACGCGATGCACTGACCACCAGCTCCAGATAACAGCCCTTCGTTTTGCGCCATTGCTGCAAGCGGCTCTTGTTGTACATCCAGTGAATCTCGCGGTCGAGCAGCACCGCGTGTTCCAGTGTTGTGATTTCGCGGTCAAACCACAGATGCACGCTGCAAATGGGCCCATGCTCGTGTCGCTCGATTTGGCTTGCAAGCGTCTCAGCGCTCTCTGCCGGCGGCATGTGCGGAAGCAACCTTGCCATGCCCTCAAACGGCAGCGCCAGCACAAGAAAGCCCGCCATCAGCACGCCTGTTCGCGTCGCCAGCGCCCACTGCGCAGTCTCTTCATCCCACTCCGCGGCCTCGACGCTCGCGTTGAACACAACCCCGCCGCCGCGCTCGCGCAGATACCGCTCCGCTCCCTCGTAGAGTTCGCTCAATGGCACGGAGCTCATGCCCATGCTGCCCGCCTGGGCTGAGTTCATGAACAGCTCGCGGATCACCTTCGCCGCGTACGGCAGCGCAATCGCCTCAACGTCCGCGTTCAGCGCGCTTGCAATCACCAGCCGCCAGAAGCGGTCCATTGCGCCTTGCGTCTGCTCCTTGCGCCTGAGCCATGCGCCCAATGTCTCGCCGGAATCGGCCGCAACCGGCCGCATGAGCGCGCGAAAGGCGCGCGCCAGCGCGAACTTGTCTGCCCGGGTGAATGCCTTCGCCGTCATCAGCCGCGGCATCGCGTGCAAAGGCGCGGGCAATCCGAATGGGCCGAAACTTGACGGCCCCAGCAACGACCGCTGCCCGCCCGGCTCAATCATCGTCATGGTTTGCGTCCAGTGGATGCGCTCCGCCACGGCGATGCGTTTGTAGAACCCGATCAAATTGGTACAGCAGCCAAACAGCACGTGCTGGCAGTTGTCGATGACCTCATTTACGCCCGGATGCAAGTAAGAACTGGCCCGTCCGCCCAGGTACCCGCGCCGCTCCACCAGCTTCACCAGCAGGCCGGCCTCGGCCAGAGCGCACGCCACACTCATGCCGGCCACGCCGCCGCCCACCACAATCGCCGTCTTTTCAGGCCCAGGCCGCAAATCGCTCACAATCGAATCCGCCCCTTGCGCGTGCTCTTCCTATCATCGCCGAAACCTCGGCCAATGGTGGCCGAGGATGGCTTCGCATCAGGACGGCCAGCTGCTGTCGAAGCGCTATATTTTCCTGCATCAGATCAGGGCGAGAGCGGAAAAATTGGCCAGCCAGGAGCGACAGGAGGCCGAACAAACGGAGCATGAGACCGGTTTGACACGGGAAATCGCTCCCATTCCACAGGATTGCATCTGCAAGATTCAAAAGCGGATAGCTATTTTTGCGAGCCGCAACTTGATCAAGCAGTTTTCACTGTGATAAACATCACATGTACGACCCGCGATGTGGGAATTCAGAATCGAAAGGCAGGAGCCATGAATGATAGGAAGAATGGTCACTCACGCAGGGAATTTGTTCAAGGGGTAGCCTCCGGCGCGGTTGGAATAGCCGCTGCCGGACTTTGCTCGAACCTTGTTGCCGCCGAGACCACAAAGCCGGTTCCGGCCGGAATCAAAAAGGCCTCGGCCGAGAAGATCACCGTGCTCAATCCCTTGGGAGTTCCGCCGGCCGTGAACCTGATACCGCAAGCGCGGCGACTGGACACGCTGGAGGGCAAAACCCTCTACTTTGTGAACGATGGTTATCTCGGATCGGATAATCTCCTTTATGAATTCATGGATGCGTTCAAGGCGAAGTTCCCAACAACCAACCTGGTGTACAGGAAGAAAAGTGGGATGGGATTTGCCGCGCAGGATCCCGCTCTATGGGAGGAGATGCATCAAAAAGCGGATGCCATGATCATAGGCTTGGGGCATTGAAGTGTTTGCGCGCCGGCGGTCGTCGGCCTATCCATCGATTTTGAATCCAAGTACAACAAACCGGCAGTCCCACTTGTGATTTCCGACTTCGCCACACAGGAAGCTGAAGTTGCCACCAGTCACGGAATGCCCGGCCTGCGGATACAATTTTTCCGGGGTCCGGTATGGGGGAAGACGCGCGATCAACTGCGCCGAATGATCGTCGAGGGAAATGATCCGATCACCAACCGGCCGGTTATGCAGGAACTGGTGGAGAAGTTTACCACTCCCTTGACGGATGCAGAAAAGCGAACCGGCGAACTCAAACAGAGCGAGGGGCCGGCTACTTTCACCGATACTCCGGACAACTTGCAGCAGATGTTCCTGGAAAAGCGCTGGACCGACTTTCTGCCGGTCGTCCTGCCGACCGAGCAAAGAGTCGAGGACATGTTGAAGGGAACCAGCCACCTCCCGGAGGAACCTCTCGGCAAGATGACGAACAGCGGCGTCTTTAAGCCTTGGAGCTATCCCGTGAGGACGGCGGCGATCGCCGCGGTGATGGCCGGCTGCAAACCAGAATACCTGCCGCTAGTCCTGGCGGTCGGGTCCACCGGTATGGAAGGCGTTTCCGTATCGGACAACGGCTTTGTTTCCGCACTGGTCATCAACGGCGATATCCGCGATGAAATCGGCCTGAATTATGGAATCGGGGCGATGGGGCCTTTTGCCCATGCGAATACCACGATCGGCAGGGCGTGGAACCTTCTGTCGATCAACGGCGGCAATTGCGAGAAGGTTGGCACTACTTATATGGGCACCGTGGGCAACCCCATGAACGCGATCAACATCGTGATTGCCGAAAACGAAGACGAGTCTCCCTTTGAGCCTTTTTCGGTGCGTTTGCCGGGGAAGGGTTACAAGCGTGGACAGAATATCGTCAACCTCTTCTCCGGCTGGGGCGTCCTTTCCGCAAGGAACTGGAAATACGACGTCTGGCAAGAGGATATGAATTTTCCTCAGATTATCAAGGACATCTTCAACGACCAGAGTCCTTCTCTCTTCGGCGCCTGTGCCGTCCTGAGCCCGCCCATTGCGAACTTTGTCAAAGATGCGGGCTACGACACGGTAGAAAAGTTTACCCAATGGCTGATGACTCCTCCCGCGGGGCAGGAGCCACACTTCCAGAACCCGAATCAGCTCCACATCATCGTCACGGGTGGCACGAACAACGATTACTTCAGCATTGGCGGTTTGGCGTACTTTAGAAGTGTCGAAATCGACCCATGGCGCTAGCGCAAGATCGTGGGACAATCCACCCCGCCGGGGAGGGCGGGGTCGACTGTCCGATTCTCTTCTTTTCCGGCGATCCGCATAACGGAAGGATCTGGGAATTTGGCGGCTATAGCATTTTCGGAATTACTGTAGACCGAAAGCACGCCCTTCAAGTGGCTTTTTCCTCAAGAAAAGGCCACTTTACATGCTTCTTGAAAAGTCTACGTTGATTCCGAAAATGCCGTGGGTCGCCGAACGGTCGCGGTTTTCCGTTTCTGGTATATGCCGCCGCAACCATCCCAGCGGCCTAAGGTTTGGTTCTCCAGGAGGATCAGGGTGAAAACGGCTTTAGCCTGCATTTTTATCTTAGGTGCAGCAATTGCTCAATCCGCGGGCATTTCGACCGGCGATGCAAGCGCTGCTGCGGACCGTTCCAAGATCAACATCGCCTACAGCACCAGTGTGCTGGGCTATTACCTGCCCTGCAATTGCCTCGACGGAGAACAGCTTGGGGGACTCGATAAGAGGGCTGCGTTTCTTAACCAATACAGAAAGGACTATGGCGATGTTCTGGTAGTCGACTCGGGAGACCTGTTGAATGAGGATCCGGAGATACCGGAAGACTCTCGCGCTGCGGCCACGCTGAAGGCGGACCTGATCGCGCGGATATACAAGGCCACCGGGATCGATGCCGTCACTCCTGGGGAGCTCGATCTGGTCTTGGGGTTGAAGACCCTTAAGGAACTGGAGAGCAAATATAACTTCCCATTTGTTGCCGCCAATCTGGTCGACGCGAATGGCAAGCTGATTTTCAAGCCCTATATCATAAAGAAGGTTAACGGCAAGACTGTCGGTGTCTTTGGAATCATTGGCGACACTTCCGAAATGGCCAATAGAGTGAACGAAGTTACGGGAGGAGCTGTCACGGTGACCGATTCGTTGAAGGCGGCAGAATCCGTCGTGCAGGAGCTCTCCGGAAAGGTAGATTACCTGGTCGCGTTGACGCATCAGGGAACAACCCGTGATTGGGTCATTGCGAAAAGAGTTAAGGGAATCAATCTGGTGGTTGGCGGCCACGATAAACGGGCCACAAAAGAGCCGAGTGTAGCCGACAATACTCTGATCGTGCAGGCCGGAGAAAAGGGGGAATATGTCGGCATGCTGCAGGCAACAACCGACGGCTCCGGGACCGCCAGCAACACGCTGGTTCCTTTAGGCGACAGCATGGCCAAGGATCCCAAAATAGAGGCCTTAGTAGGCCAATACAACGAGACGGTTGCTACTCTGTACGGCAATTCCGGCAAAAACAAAGCAGCAGCCGGGAAGGTCTCGATTGACTCACCGGCGCCCGACTTCACTATCCAAGACGGCGACCGCACCGTATCCCTGCGCGATTATCACGGCAGAGTTGTGGTGTTGAATTTCTGGGCGACCTGGTGCGTGCCGTGCGTTAAGGAAATGCCTTCGCTGGTGAACTTGCAGAACCGGCTGAAAGACCACATCACCGTGCTGGCTGTCAGCATGGATATGAATAGCGCCACTTACCACAAGTTCATACGGGACCACAACGTCACTCTCGTCACTGTGCGCGATCCCGCCCAGAAGAGCAGTACGATCTACGGCGCTTCCCAATTTCCCGTGACCTACGTAATCGACCGCCAAGGCAAGATTCGCCGCGAATTCAGTGGCGCCCAGGACTGGGACGATCCGAAAATCGAGCAGTACCTGGAGAGTTTGTACCGCTAGCCTAATGCCCCCGAAATGACTAGAGCGTGTTTGGCTCTAGTCATAATTCTGTAGGCTGCGATATGACCAAGTGATGGCCATGCGCCTTTGGACAGCAGAATGAAAATCGCACTTATTGTATGGGAATGTGCAGGCGTGAGTCTTGCAAAATATGGTGGGCAGTGCAGGGCTCGAACCTGCGACCTCCTGCTTGTAAGTCGGTTCGGGAGTTATTCTCTCACTGCCTACCATTATCTCTAAATGCTACATTTTCAGAAAATTACAGCCGCTCCAATCTCCACGCGATTTCTCCGAAAATCACTCGTTTTCTGCCTAGACTACCCGCAATTTTCACCGCAACATTATTGGCCGCCGGGCCGAAGATCAAAACCGTACCGCTCTAATTCGCTTGACTCGACTGAGGCTTCATCTTTGAGAGCCTTGCGCACCGTTAAGGAAAACCGCTGCACATCGACAATTTGCTCCGTTGCCAATCCCAGCCTTACAGCCTCGTCATATGCGTAGATTTCTTGTGCGTACCACTTCCACCACACTTGCGCCGGTTCGCTTTTTGAGCGGACCCGAGTTGCATATCCGTTGCTTTCGCTCGCTTCAATTGTGACTTTGACTTCAATTGCTGCCACTTCACACCTCCCTAAGCGAGTGTAACGAAAACGGAAAAGAAAAGCCGGAGGGCGGACGCGTCCGCAGTGTTCTGAGCGAAGGCGAAGCGATAGCCTGGCGGTTGCTGTCGCTTTCAAGGGGTATGCTGTTCGGGGGGGGAATTTCATGTATTCGACTCTGCATATAGTTCCGTCCAAAAATGCTTTTTTGCTGTCTGTTGGGGATGCGGGGGGCAAAGGTGGGGCTGTCCCTAGTAGCACCTTCTCAACGCTGGAAGATTTAGCGGCCAGCTTGCGAAGCGTGGGAATCCCTGACAAAACAATTCGGTTGATGGAAAGCACCCTGAAAGGTGGTCTTGCTTTTACAGTTCCCGGCGTCGATCTTTTGAAAAAGGACTTGCTCAAACTTGGCATTAGGTAGGCTGGGAATCGGCAGGAAGAAACAAGTCCAGGACAGGCAAGCGCACCATAAAAAGGGCGTCTCAGCTTTGACTGCGATTCCCGGTCATAGTGTGTCTTCTGCGTGGCCAGCAGTGAGGCGCAGGTACTTTCTCCCTTTAGTTTCATGGGTTTGCCTTTAGCGCTTGCAAAATTGTGGGGGAAACTGCGGGGACTGGAACGTGTTTGGCGCGAAATCGGCGGCTGCCCGAACTGCACCTAAGCAATCCTTTTCCGGGCGACCCCTTGCCCCCGCAGCGTACCCCGCGGCCTCAGGTCCCGACACTTTTCCTCTAAAAGCGGCCTCGCAGATCGCCCTGGGACGCGCCGCTGACTTGGAGGTGATGGGTCCGCCTCAACCCCGTCCCTGTTGCGCCCAGCCGCCCCCGAGAGCCTTTATTCACCATGAGGTGCCCTTTCCCAGACTGTTGACCCATGTTGCGGCTAGATCCTAGAATCCCTGGATTAATGGTACGGAAACCCTCAAATACGGCAAACCTCCCAAAGAACTATGACTTCGTTGTATCGGCATCGATTGACCCCGAGCTCTCCACGACTCTATTTCCTGCCTTAATTACTGTTCCTGCATTAACTACTCGACCAAAATTTTCCATGTTGAAACTGACTCCCAAAAGCGTGATTGAGAAGAAGCTTGCCTGCTTTGGCGGAACAAAAAGGCACTGCGCGTATGCATGGTAGAGGGGATCGGAAAAGTAGAATTTGCCCGACGCAGTATCAAATCGCAGAATTGAGCCTCGTTTGCTTGACTGAAGCTCTGGCAGATACGTCGTGAGATTTCCCGATGGGTAGTCCGGCACCTTTACGTGGATTTTTTTTAGAATTTCACCCTTTGTCGCGCCATTTGCGCCGATCAATGTGAGGGCCTCCAGTATCAACCTAGTGTTATCGAATTTTCGCGACCGTGTGCGCCGCATCGCGATATCAAAGGCCTGTTTCAAAGTGTCCGAAGAGTCAATTAGATAACGCTGAATTGCATCTTTGAACTGTTCGTTTTTTATCAAGTACTCATCTTCACAGGTCTCCGTGATGCCCGCAGAATTGCACATATTGAGACCGATCTGGTGGCAGATAGCTCCTAAGCCAGAAGAATATTCAGCAATCTGCTCTTTGTGCGACCCGAATTGAATGTTTAGCAGTTCCTCTCCCTTTTTGAGGATGATCATCAGCTCATCTCTTGTCATCATTGGGACTGCAATTTCTGCAACACGAGTTCTCATCTCCGGGTCATATTGGATTACTTGTCGAGCAGTATCAACGGCGCCGATAGCAATAATCTTGACCAAAGGATAATCTGCGGCGACATCCGTAAAGACCTTCATGATCTGAGATAACCTGGTCTTCTCCGCAAGGGGAACCTTATGAAAGTCCTCCAGGACCCAGCAGCAGTCGGCCGCTCCGCAGTACTGAGCAAGCCTCTCGGGCGTCAATTGCGGTGGAAGAAGCCTAGTTTTTGACGCTGTATTCTCATTGCTTAGATTCGCCTCAATGGCGGTCTTTAACGCCAAATAGTTTTGCTCTAGTTTTCCCGTGATCGAAGATGTGGTCTTTATCGAGGCGGATGCAGTGTAAAAAACTTCCAGCTGATCAAAGGCAGACAGAAGAAGATTTTCGAATGTCGTGGCTATAGTGCATCTGGAGACGATCTTCTTTGCCCCATAGACCTGCTGGACTTTATTTGTAAGAAGCGTGCTCTTCCCAGTTCCGCTTTGCCCGTAGACCACGATTTGTTTCCCGGGTGTATTCAGCGCATCGACCAATTGGTCGTTCAGGTTTTCTCTTTCAACAAATGTCGCTCTTGCTGGTATTCCTGGAGTGAATACATCCGTCGCTCTGAACTTTGGCCGCGGTAGTGGACTCTTCTTCATCGCGAGTGTCCCCCTAAGGTTCCATAGTCTGCATCTCGACGCACGCTGTCAATCGAAATTCACATCCTCCGTTTGATGTCATACCTCGTGCCTCATTCCGCCCTGGCTTTGAACCACTCAGGCAATGCTCCGGTCTGGGCATAGGACTCCAATTTCTGGTTGATCATACGATCGAATAGATCATTCATGCTCACTAGCTCTGAGCGGTCAATCGATTGTCCCGCCGCATTGATCTTGCTAAAAGCCTGGATTCGCTTCCATGACTTGAGACGCAGCGCCGTCTCTCGCATGATTGCAGCGCGCATTCCGATTCCCATCGCTGCCAAAGTCGTTGGATGGAGCACGTCCACAATGGCGAGGATGGCCGCGCGGTATGGTCACTTTGGAATTGAAGAACTGCGCAGCGCCGTCGAATCTATCAGCACTCCCGCAAAACCGGAGGTTCTGACGGGGTACCCGCAAAATCCACCGCGGTCAGCGATACATGAAAAAGCGAATATCAACTAAATTATTCAATCCATTGGTGGGCAGTGAGGGACTCGAACCCCCGACTTCCTGCTTGTAAGGCAGGCGCTCTAACCAACTGAGCTAACCGCCCACTGTGCCGCGCACGCGCCGCGGCCTGTTGTCATGATACCAGTGCCTTCGATCTGCGGAAGGCCCACACCTTCAATTGATAAACTCACACCGTGGGCCGTCTCATTGTAAACGCCGACGATTTTGGCCTGACGGCGGGAGTCAACCGCGCCATTGCCGAACTTCATTCGACCGGTGTTCTCACGAGCACCTCGCTCATGGCGTGCGCAGGAGCTACAGGCGAAGCCGTCGAACTTGCCCGCGCCACCCCCACGCTTGGCGTTGGCTGCCACGTGGTTCTGGTTGACGGCGAGCCCATGCTCCCGCCGGGCCAGATTCCCTCCCTTGTCGATCCGCGCACCAACTCGTTGCATTCAACGCTCGCAGCATTCCTGCCGCGTCTGTTCGCGGGCCGCATCCGCTGCGGCGAAATCGAGGCCGAAACCCGCGCCCAGATCGAGTGCCTCCAAAAGAAAGGCCTCCGTCTGACTCACATCGACACCCACAAGCACCTGCACATGTTTCCTTCCGTACTTCGATCCGTGCTCCGCGCCGCGCGCGCATGTGGAATTCGCGCCGTGCGCAACCCTTTCGAGCCATCCTGGGCCCTGCGCACTGCCATCGGCGCTCCCTGGCTGCGTCTCGCTCAGGTAAGCGCTCTGCGATGGCTGGAACCGGTTTGCCGGCGCGTCATCGCGGAAGAGGGATTTTCCACGACCGACGGCACCGTCGCCATTGCCGGCACCGGAACCCTCGATGCCGCTACCCTCCGTTGTCTGCTTAAACAAATGCCCGCCGGCACATGGGAGCTTGTCACCCACCCCGGCTATAACGACGCCGACCTGGCAGGCGTGCGCACACGCCTCCGCGCATCGCGCGAGGTCGAACGCCAGGCCCTCGCCGCGCTCAAAGAGTTCCCCACCATCAGTCTCGTCTCCTTCGGCGATCTAAGAAGCCCCCCGATTTCCGAGCCCCGAAGCGGCTGCTGACTCGCTGACCTGCTGAATCCCTGCATCTTCCATCCCGCTGCGCGCGTCAATGAGGTAGCGGATAATCTAAACTGAAGAAGGCTCCATGCGCATTGGAATCACCTGTTATCCCACCTACGGCGGCTCCGGGGTGGTTGCCACCGAGCTGGGCATCGAGCTGTCTGCCCTCGGCCACGAAGTCCATTTCATCTCCTATTCGCAGCCCTTCCGCCTAAACGGCCGCGACGACGGCATTTTTTATCACGAGGTCCCCGTCTCCAGCTACCCCCTTTTCGAATTTCCCCCTTACGACCTGGCCCTGGCTTCGCGCATGGCCGAAGTGGCCGAATACTACTCCCTCGACCTGCTCCATGTGCACTACGCCATCCCTCACTCGGTCTCGGCGCTCCTCGCCCGGCAAATGCTCGCCGCTCGCGGCCGCCGGCTGCCCTACGTCACCACCCTCCACGGCACCGACATCACGCTCGTCGGTCTCGACCGCTGCTATCTGCCCATCACCCGCCACGCTATCCAGGAAAGCGACGGGGTCACCAGCATCTCTGACTACCTCAAAGAAAAGACCATCGCTGACTTCGACGTAACCCGTCCCATTGAAACCATCACCAACTTCGTCAATTGCGATGTCTACACGCCCTTCAAAGACGAGGCCGCGCGCGCCCAAGCCCGCCTCCACCTGGCTGCGCCCGATGAATCCATCCTGATGCACCTTTCCAACTTCCGCCCCGTTAAACGTGTCGTCGACGTGGTCAAGATCTTCGCCCGCGTAGTCCGCGAGCGCCCCACGCAGTTGGTTTTGGTTGGCGATGGCCCCGACCGTTCCGCAGCCGAGTGGCTCGCCCACGACCTCGGCATCCACTCACACGTGCATTTCCTGGGCAAGCAGGAGCGCGTCAGTGAGCTGCTCGCCCTCGCCGATCTGCTGCTGATGCCCAGCGAGCTTGAATCGTTCGGCCTCGCCGCCCTTGAAGCCATGGCCTGCAAAGTTCCCTCCATCGCCACCCGCGTTGGCGGTGTCCCAGAACTTATCGACGACGGCGTCACCGGCCTTCTCTTCCCCGTGGGCGACGTGGACGCTATGGCCGCGGCGGCCCTGAGCCTTCTCGCCAACCCCTCGCGCCTCCAGGCCATGCGCGAGGAGGCCCGCCGCACGGCCCAAAAGCGATTCTGCGCGAATCTCGTTGTCCCTCAATACGTCCGTTTCTACGAGCAGGTGCTCGGTGCAGCCGGCGCCAAGGGCACGGAAAATTCCTCAAAGTAGTTGCCAGGAATGCTGCCGGACAGCATATCCTGCTTCCACAGGAGGTCCTCTATGACAATGAGGAAATCGGTGTGTCTTCTGGTGGCATGTGCCCCCATGCTGCTCTGGGCTCAGGCTGCAGGAGGCCAATTCGACGGCACCTGGACCACAAACATGGCGTGCGACGCGAGCGCTCACATGCCTGCCTATAAGTGGACATTCGTCAGCACCGTTGCCAATAACAATTTCCACGGTCAGCACGGCGAGGAGCACGGCCCCGGTTACCTCGTCATCGACGGCCCCATCAACCCGGACGGCAGCGCCAAGCTGCACGCCAAGGGCACGGTGCAGGCAGGAAAGGCAGGCATCGTAACCGAGATCAAAGGCAACAAATACGACTACTATATCGAAGCCAAGTTCACTGACACTTCAGGCACGGGGAAGCGGGACGAAGGTGCCGGCATCCTGGGCCGCCCCTGTAGTTTCCAGTTCACCAAGCAGACGGATCAGCCTGCGGCGCCGGCGCCCGCTTCGCCCCCGCCGCCGGCTGCGGCCCCACCGCCAGCGCAGTAAGGGGCCCTTCCGCCAAGCTGCGCCCGATAGGCCTGATACCGCTTGAGAACAGAGCATTTCCATCAGACCTCCGGGGTTTCATCGTTCTTGCGCTCAAACTCCAAGTGCAACATTTCTGAAAGGGAAAATGTTGCATGGGGAAGAACTACAAGCATCTGTTGTTGGAAGAGCGGGCCTTGTTGCAGACGCAGTTGGAGATGGGCTGGAGTCCG
>Ga0326728_10003471_pt1 | contig 48806 bp, 36 predicted proteins | sample MB3enrmetagenome_FD_207602 | JGI IMG/M metagenome (GOLD analysis project Ga0326728, IMG submission 207602) | Lab enriched peat soil microbial communities from McLean, Ithaca, NY, United States - MB31MN | ecosystem: Environmental > Terrestrial > Soil > Wetlands > Peat | place: USA: New York... | reverse complement strand
TCAGTGCGGCGACTTTCATTTCACCATCGACCGCAGCGAGAAGGACGCCTTGTCCAAGGTGCCCAACGCCGGCCTGACTCAGTCCGAAGAGATGGGCCAGTCCAAGAAGTCCGACCGCTTTAAGGGCGGGATGGAATCGCTAGGCACCGGCCCCATGAGTTCGCAGAACCAATCCAAGGAGTTTGACCGCATCGAACTGGCCGCCAAGATCTTTGCCCCGCCGCCGGTCAAGTTCAAGGATCTGGAAAACTTCATGTCGGACCACAAACTGCTCAACGGTCCGGTATTCCCGTTCGACGTGCGCACCGACTTCGTCAAGGTGACGGAGAGCGTGGACCTGGTGCCGATCACCCTGCAGTTGAAGAACCGCGACATCACCTTTGTGACCAAGGACGGGGTCTCCAAGGGCGTGGTCAATATTCTGGGCAAGGTAACCACCATTATGCACAAGACGGTGCAGACCTTCGAGGATACCGTCGAGGTGGAGCAACCGGCCGAATTGCTGGAGAAGAGTCTGGACCGCCAGTCGGTCTATTGGAAAAGCCTGCCACTGCCGCCGGGAGACTACCGCCTGGACGTGGCCATCAAGGATGTGAACAATCCGGATCACGTGGGGGTTTACGCCAGCAGCTTGCATGTGCCCACCTACCACGATGAAAAGTTGGGAACCTCGTCTCTGATTCTGGCCGACCAGATGAATCTGGTGGATTCGCACTCGATCGGTGGTAGCGGCAGCTTCGTCATCGGCAACACTTTCATCCGTCCGCGGGTCAGTTCCAATCCCGCCAAGCCGGTAACTTTCAAACGGAATCAGCAGCTCAACTTCTGGATGCAGGTTTATAATCTCAGCATCGACGAGGCCACCAAGAGCAATCAGGCTACCGTGACCTACCAGATTACCGACACCGCGGCCAACACCGTGGTGCTGGAAAAGCAGTTGGAATCGAAGGATCTGGGCGCGCACAGCGATCAGATGACGGTGGAAAAGTCGATTCCCATTGCGGGCCTACAACCCGGCAGGTACAAGGTGACGATCCGCATCAACGATGCCATCTCCAAGCAGGAGATTGCACAATCGGCGTCATTTGTCGTGGAATAGAGATGAGCCCGCGCGTTCGGCTACCGGACTTCAGATCCGGAAGCCGGCGCGGGCCGAATTTGTTGGATGTTGCCAGGGTCGCCCAAGGTCACCGACGAATTTGATGATCCGCAGGCTTCATTTCGTATCTCTCGCCCTTCTCGTTGTTCTGGGCTGCGCTCCTCTTGCGGGAGCCGCGCCGGCAGCGGTCTCGGGATGGGTGCGCGACTCCGCCGGGGTGCCTCAGGTGGGCGCCGTGGTGCAACTGCTGCGCCCAGACCAGAGCGTGATCGTCAGCGTCTTTACCGATGCCAAGGGCCGCTTCAACTTCCCCTCCGTCTTTCCTGGCCGTTACGCGCTCAAGGCGATGGGCACTTCCTTTTTGCCCGCCATGCGCGATAACCTTCGCGTCCGCTCCAACACCGTGGTCAATCTCACCCTGAATACCCTTTACGAGGTGATGCAGTGGCTGCCCGCCGAGCCGCGCTCGAACAACGCGCAGCCGGACGATTGGACCTGGACGCTACGCTCGGCCGCCAACCGGCCGCTGCTGCACTGGCTGGAAGATGGGCCGCTGGTGGTGGTCTCCGATGGCGCTGGTGGTGCTCCCAAACTGAAGGCGCGGCTGATGGCTTCGGGGCAGGAAGGAACCTTTGGAGAGAGCGGCGAGCGTTTTTCCGCCACCGTGGAAGACACCCCTTCGGGCAGCCGCGAGTTGCTGGCACGCGTGGATTTCGAGCCGGATACCCATGCTGGGATGGAGTCCATGCTGGGCTTCCGTCAGGATTTGGGCTATGCCGGTTCGGTGCAGTCGCTGGCAGCGGTGATGGTGCAGCCGGAGATCGAGGGCGGCAGCGGGCAGGGGCTCGATGAAGTCCTGATGCGCTCCGCGGAGATCATCCACCTGGGCGATACGCTCGGGGCGGAGGCCGGTTCCGAGCAGGTGCTGGCGCGCTTCGAGCGGAACACTCCCAATACGGTTGCGACGGCACTGCCGTATGCCGTGCTCGATTGGCGGAGCGGTGCTTCTACCCTTCATTACGGCGTAACCACCTTCCGCCCGGCGGCGGCGGGCAGGGAAGAGACGGAGGCGCGCGTCCTGCTTCCGGCTCTTTCCACCAGCAACGGGCGGCTGGCTCTGGAACACGGCTTGCATCAGGAGATTGGCTGGGAGCGGCATACGGATGTCTCCGGCGTCTCGGCGCTGCTCTTTACCGAGCACATCGACAATCCGGTGGTGGAAGCAATGGGGCGGCTAGCCCCCGGTTCTACCGCCTCCAGCGATGCGTTGGCCGACCCGGCAAGCGCATTGCTACATGCTGCCGGCCCCGGTTTCTCGACCGCCGGCCTGCTGGCCAGCGTGGAGCGGCGCCTGCCCGGGGACAATCAAGTGCGCCTCAGTTATGCCAACGGCAGCGCGCTGGCGATGTCCGGCGTTGCGGCTGTCCACCCCACGGCGCTGGCGCAGATTCTCGCCGAAGTCCATCCGCGGCGTGCGCAGATGTGCGCGCTCTCGCTCTCTGGAACGCTGGACGGCACCGGAACCCGCTGGCACGCCAGTTACCGCTGGCAACCGGAGGAGACCGTAACCCCGGTGGCGCCCTTCTCTGTGGAAGCGCTCGATTCCTATCTCAGTCTTCACTTGCACCAACTCCTGTACCGCGGCGGCAATGGCGTCAGCCGTGTCGAGGCCCAGTTCGATCTGCGCAACCTGCTGGCTCAGGGCTATCGGCCCTTCCTGATGAGCGACGGGTCGCTGCTGGTCTTTGCGCAGGATCAGCGCAGTATTGGCGGTGGAGTCGCCCTGATCTTCTAGGCTGCATCCCGCTGCCTACGGTGAGATGCCCGCTTGGGAGGTGGTTTGGAATCGCTCCCAGTCTGTGCTATATTAACCAAGTGGCAGCAAGAGGTCGATGCCTGCCCAAGCCCGCCCGATGGTTTCTGGGCGTGCTCGACAAACGGATGGATGCGTAGCTCAACTGGCAGAGCATTCGGCTCTTAACCGACAGGTTGTAGGTTCGATTCCTACCGCATCCACCATCATTCCCATGACATGCGAAGATTCTCCCACTCCAACCGCGGAGGGGGAGATTTGCGTTTATGGATCGATATTCTATAGCATGTCCCATGCTTTGGCATCGTTGACGGAACGTTGGCAGAGTTGCGGATGCGCTTCATGCCAAGAGGACTTGAATATTCCATAATCTGATGATCTTGTCTTGGCGGCTGGGCCGGTAGCGCCCGCAGCCGCCGCCCATCTGCTGCGGCGACGGTCACAAGGGAACAAAAAACGGCTGCTTTATAATCACAGCAATTTGCGGCTGGGCAGACGATTGCCTGCCGCAATTCTCATCCTGACAACTCCGGCATTTTTAGGCGTTATGGATTCTACCGAAAACGCTGGTATCTAACCCATTCGAACAAAGGAGCACAACTCCAGATGCATACGCATGAGATTGAGCAGATGTGTGTAGTCGCCAAGGGTCCCAATCATGGTCCGGCGCCTATTCCACAAGAAGGCCGTTGGACCAAGGTCAAGGAAGTAACCGACGTTTCGGGTCTGACCCACGGAGTGGGTTGGTGCGCTCCCCAGCAGGGAGCTTGCAAGCTGACGCTGAACGTCAAGCAGGGCATCATCGAGGAAGCGCTGGTGGAGACCATCGGCTGCACTGGCATGACCCACTCGGCGGCCATGGCGGCGGAGATCCTGCCTGGCAAGACCATCCTTGAAGCCATGAATACCGATCTGGTTTGCGATGCCATCAACGTGGCCATGCGCGAGCTGTTTCTGCAGATCGTCTACGGGCGGACGCAGACGGCCTTCAGCGAGGACGGCTTGCCCATCGGCGCCGGCCTGGAGGATCTGGGCAAGGGCCTGCGCAGCGTTACCGGCACCATGTACGGCACCAGCGCCAAGGGCGCACGCTATCTGGAACTGGCCGAAGGCTATGTCACCGAGCTGGCCCTGGATGCGGACAACGAGATCATCGGCTACAAGTTCGTCCGCCTGGGCGTGATGATGGAGTCGATTGCCAAGGGTGTGGATGCGCAGACCGCGCTGACCAAGGCCACCGGAACCTACGGCCGCTTTGCCGACGCCGTCAAAACCATCAACCCCCGCAAGGAATAGGAGCAGATCATGGCATTGTTTGAAGGATACGAGAGACGAATTGCGCAGATCAGCTCTTATCTTGCCGCCAACGGCATCGATTCGCTGGAGAGCGCCGAGAAGATCTGTCTGGACAAGAACGTGGACGTTCGCAAGATTGTGAAGTCCATTCAGAACATCGCATTTGAAAACGCCGGCTGGGCCTATCTGATTGGCGCCGCGGTGGCCATCAAGAAGGGGCAGACGGTTGCCGCCGACGTGGCGGAAACGCTGGGCACCGGCCTGCAGGCCTTCTGCATTCCCGGCTCGGTGGCCGACGATCGCAAGGTGGGCATCGGCCATGGCAATCTGGCCGCCATGCTGCTGCGCGAAGAGACGGGCTGCTTTGCCTTCTGCGCGGGGCACGAATCCTTTGCCGCCGCCGAGGGCGCCATCGGCCTGGCGCGCAGCGCCAACAATGCGCGCAAGACGCCGCTGCGCGTGATCCTCAACGGCCTGGGCAAGGATGCGGCGTTGATCATTTCGCGGGTCAACGGCTTCACCTATGTGCAGACCGAGTTCGACTATGCCACCGGCAAGCTGAACGTGGTGCGGGAGAAGGCCTACTCGGCCGGCGAACGCGCGGCGGTGCGCTGCTTTGGCGCCGACGATGTGCGCGAAGGTGTGGCCATCATGCACATGGAGCAGGTCGACGTGGCCATTACCGGCAACTCCACCAACCCCACCCGCTTCCAGCACCCGGTGATGGCGGTCTACAAGAAGGAGCGCTTGCTCGAAGGCAAGAAGTTCTTCTCCGTGGCTTCGGGCGGCGGCACGGGCAGAACCCTGCATCCCGACAACATGGCGGCCGGTCCCGCTTCCTACGGCATGACCGACACCATGGGCCGCATGCACTCCGATGCGCAGTTTGCCGGTTCGTCTTCGGTGCCCGCGCACGTGGAGATGATGGGCCTGATCGGCATGGGCAACAACCCCATGGTGGGCGCTTCGGTCGCGGTCGCGGTGGCGGTCGAGCAGGCGATGAAGGCGTAGATCCACCCAACGAGAGCGCCAGAGACTGGGGTCTCTGGCGCCTCCTCCTTGCGAGCCGCAGACCCGGGCCGAGCGCGAACTGCACCTCTATCAGTGGATGCGCTGGCTACGGCCATTGCCGGAGCGGCGATGACCTGCGCAGGCAGTTCGCCGATGCCGCAATCTCCTGGCTTGCGCCTCAGTTTCGTGCTACTGGCATTGCTTTGTGCGGAAGCGGCGTGGTTTGTCACCGGCGTGGATTTTCCGGTGTCCTCGCGCCGCTTCGCCCGTTTGACGTAAGCGGGCGGTTTCTTTGTCTCGCATGGGAGCCTCCGGCACTGGTATCTTAAGTGCAGGGTGATTTCTTCCAGTGCCGTTCTCTCCTATTTCGCGCCCAGGCTTCCAGACTGTCGGGCAGCGCAGGCGAGAGTTCTGGCCGGTTGTCGATCCTCAACGTGGCCCCGTAGCTCAGGTGGATAGAGCAGCAGTTTCCTAAACTGCGTGTCGGAAGTTCGAGTCTTCCCGGGGTCACCATGCATTGCTCCCCCCCTTAGATACGAACTGTGAAAAGTAGCGTAGAGGCGGCGTGGGGCAAGAACCCGGGCGGAGCGTCTCGATATTGCGGAGTCCATCCTCCGTTGGCCGCGTTATCCCTCGCCGTGGATTTACAATCGCCGCCCCGCAGAGATTCCGAACTGCGGTCCGTTTCTGCCTAGGATGGGGTCGAGCGCCGAGCAGCGAGTTCGCAGGCTGGCGACAGGCGAGCTTTTCAAAGTTGCAGTGAACCTTAAAACGGCAGTTCAGTTGTGGTTCTGAATGCTGGATACTCACTCAAGCACATATTCACCAGGGACAAGCTATTGGCAGGAAATCGTCTATTCGCGTACCGAGGAGCGGAATCGAAAATCGACGACCGGGTTTAAGGAGAATCGAGCTTCATAGCCCCGGGGGAAGGAAGGTGCGCTTCAGTTGCAGCCACTGGCGCAGCGCCGGCGCGGGCATGGGACGGGCGAGCAGGTAGCCCTGGCCCACGTCGCAGCCGATTTCGCGCAGGTAGGCGGCCTGCTCCACAGTCTCTATGCCCTCGGCGATGGTGATCAGGCGCAGCTTGTGGCCCAGGGCCGCAATGGTGCCCGCCAACTCCTGGCCGGCCATCTTGCCGATCTCGCAGACGAAGCTCTGATCGATCTTCAGGCGGTCGATGGGGAGGCGGTCGAGGCGGGACAAGGAGGAATATCCGGTGCCAAAATCGTCCAGAGAGACAGTCACCCCCGCCTGCTTGAGTTCGGTCAGGGTGGCCAGCACATGGCGGGGATCTTCCATAGCCAGGTTTTCGGTGATCTCCAATTCGAGTTCCTCGGCGCGCACCGCACAGCGATCGAGGATGGAGACGATACGGGCGACGAAGTCGGCGGAGCGAAATTGCACGATACTGACATTGACCGCGACGCGGGGGGGCGGGTTGTCGGTGTCGCGCAGGCTGCGCAAGACCATGCAGGCCTTTTCCAGCACCCAATAGCCGATATCGACGATCAGTCCCGAATACTCGGCCAGGGGGATGAAGACGCTGGGGGGCTGCACGAAGCCACCCTGGCCATCGGGCCAGCGGAGCAGCGCCTCCATGCCCCAAACGGCGCCGGTTTGCAGTTCGATCAGGGGCTGGAACCACAGCGCCAGTTGCCGCTGCGCGAAGGCCCGGCGCAGGTCGCCGATGATGCGCAGCCGCTGCCGGGGAGCCTCGCTCATCTCCGGGGTAAAGTACTCGTACACCGCGCTGAGGCTGTGTTTGGCCAGGTTCAGCGCGATATAGGCATGGGACAAGATACGCAATCCCGAGATGTTGCCACCCTGGATACGAAACAGGCCCATAGAAACGGCCAGGGGCAGAAGCTGCTCATCGCTCTGGAAGGGTTCGTTGAACAGGTCGAGCAGCCGCTGGGGGTTGACCTCCCGCTGCGGCCCCAGCACCCCAAAGACGTCGGGGGCGACGCGACCCAGGAGGCAGTCCTCGGGCAGTTCCCGGCGCAAGCGGTGGGCTACGGATTGCAACAGTTTATTGCCGAAATCGTGGCCCAGGCCATCGTTGATGTCGGAGAAGCGGGCCACATCGATGACGGCGACAACCTGTTCCTCCTGCTGGGGTGCGCGGTCTTCGAGTATTCTGATAAATCCGCTGCGGTTGGCCAGACCGGTCAGGGAATCCAGGTAAGCGGCCTCGTTGAGCCTCTCCACCAGGCGCACGTTGCCATAGGCGGCGGAAATATTGGTGGCGAAGACCTCGATCAGGCTGCGATCGGTGTGGCGCAGAGCATAGGCGGCTTCCAGATAGATGGCGCCTTCCATGGCGCCGCTCTTCAGATACAGCACCGTATGCTTGGGTCCAAAGACATGGCGGCGTTGCTGCATGGCCTCGCCGATGAGGCGGGGCACTTCACTGTCGAGCATCTGCGCCAGGGGCAGGCCGAGGTATTTGGCCAAGCGTCCGGCGGCACCCACGACGTGCAACTCGTCCTGGTTAGAGAAATCGCGCTGGGTGCAGACCACGCCATCAATGGGCAGACTGAGCAAGGCGGCGATCTGGGTCAGGACGCCCTCGGCGAAGGTATTGATGGCGTACAACTCCATCAGGCCGGGGGCGGCGCGAACAATCAGTTCCAGACCGCGCCGGTTCTCGGCGATGGTGCGAATCTGATGATAGGAGCGGATGGCCGCCAGCAGGGTGGCGATCAGCCGGGTAATGGTCAACTCCGATTTGGTCCGGTAGTCGTTGATGTCGTAGCGTTCGAAGACCTGCAATTCGGGCGCATAGCCGGGCTGGCCGGTACGCAGCACGATGCGTGGCTCCGACAGGCCGCAGTTGGTTCGAATGTAATCGACCAAGTGCAGGCCGGCGTCGCTGGTTTCCATCACCACATCCAGCAGAACCACGGCGAGTTCGCTCTGCTGGGCCAGAATTACTTTGGCCTGGGCCGCAGAGTGGGCGTGAAAGAGGCGCAACGGACGGCCCAGAATGCGCACTTCCTTCAATGCGTATTCGGTGGCCTGGTGGACGTCGGCATCGTCGTCGACCACCAGCACCTTCCAACAGGTTGAACCGGCAGGCAGGACAGGGGAGGCATCTTCGACGATGGCGATGTTCTCGTCCTCCGCCTCGAGGGGCGCTGAACTGGCGGAATCAGGAATCACAGCAATCCTCCCGAAGCGTTGTCGGAGAGCGAATCCGCGGGGAAGGAGAAATCGAAGCGCACTCCTGCCCCCGGCTGCGTGGTCAGTTGTACGGAGCCGTTCAGCAGCACCGTGACCAAATTGTAGACAATGTACAGACCGAGGCCGGAGCCGCCGTCGCCCAACCTGGTGGTGAAGAAGGGATCGAAGGCGCGCTTGGCGACCTCTTCCGTCATGCCGCAGCCGTTGTCTTCATAGATCATCGACAAAACTCCGCCTTTGGTGAGCGCGGCGATGCGAATCTGGCCCTGGCCGTTGGCCGCGAAGGCGTGCAACAGACTGTTCATGACCAGATTGATGAGAATCTGCTCGATGGGGCCGGGAAAATTGTCCAGGGAGATTTCTTCCGGCACATCCGTCACAATTTCGATGGCGGTCTTTTTCAATCTGCTTTGCAGCGAGGCCAGCGTCTCGCGCACCACCTCGGCGAGATTGAAACGGCGCCGGCAGAAGCTGGTTTGGTCGATGGCGACACGCTTGAAGCTGGCGATCAGATCGGCGGCATAGGTGGCCCCGCGGGTGAGAATGCGGGTGGCGGAGAGACTGTCTTCCAGGAAGCCATCCAGCACCGAGCGCTGCACCTTGCCGGTACGCACCTGGTCGGCAAAGGCATTCAGGCGGCTCTCCAGGGTGGTGGCGACCATCAGCATATTCCCCAGCGGGGTATTCAACTCATGCGACATGCCTGCCACCAGCCGTCCCAGCGAAGCCAGCTTCTCGACCAGAACCAGATGGTCCATGGCTTTACGCAGATCCTGGTTGGCCTTGGCCAGTTCGGCGGTGCGTTCTTCCACCTTGATCTCGATGCGGCTCTGATTGCGGCGCAACTCTTCATTCGCGCGCACTGCTTCCGCCCGAGCCAGCCCCATATCGCCGATCAGGTGGGCCAAGCGAGAGAAGAAATCGGTCATCGCCCGCACTTGGTCTTGGGAAAAAACCGGCGCCCGGTTCAGCGCCTCCAAATAGGACTCGCGATCGAAGCCCAGCTCGTCAGCCTGACGCAGAAAGAACTCCCGATCCGGGTCTTCAAAAAAGAACTGACCGGTGAAGAAATTGGCAATGTGCTCGCCGGCAATCACGATGGGAATGGCCACGTCGACCAAGCCGTTCTTGCACTTGTATATGTTGTAGGACTGGCCGCTATTGAGCATCCCCACCAGTGCCGTATCGCTCTCCAGGCAGCGCTGTGCCGAAGTGGGATGGACGCGATGAAAATGGGTACAGATGTCTTGCCAGCCGGTGGCGCTGAGAATGTTCCCATCCAGGTCGAGGATTGCGGTCACCGCCCCGGTTAGAGCCGTGAAGCTCTGACACAGGTTGCGCAATTCCTCGATCTCCACCAACTCAAGAAACTTCATGGCTCCCCCTCTAGACGATTCGCTACACGCGCTTCGGCCGGGCAATGCCGCGCCAATCCAGAACGCTTCCCAACCGCTCTCTCGCCCAGCGTAGCACCGATTCTCGCCGTCTGGATACCGCGCGGGAGAGCGCCACACTTCCAGGAGCAGAGGCGCTTCCGGCGTGTGCTGTCTTTGACTTCCCCCTTGGCTCCGGCTATAAAAGTTAGAGATGTACATGTAATTTTCCGATTCTTTGGGCTGCCCCTTGGCGGGCGGCTCGGTTCAATTCAGCAAACGCCAGGATGCTCGGGAAGGCGGTGAAACTCCGCCACTGCCCCGCAACTGTAAGCGCCCCTTGCCTGCCGGTCCGTGGTTTGGATCGGGGCGGGGAATCAGCTTGGGCTCTTCCGCACAGCGCGGAATCGCCCGTATGGCCACTGAAAGCAGCCCGCAAGGGCAGGCATTTGGGAAGGCGGCTGGTCGGTGCGCAAGTCAGGAGACCGGTCCTCGGCGCCCCTACCCGCTTACGTTCCGAGGGGAACGAAGGAGCCGATATGCCTGTATGCGTCTTTTTGCGCGCTCGCCTGAGCCGCGCTTTGCCCTTTCTATCCGCATTGCTGTTTTTAGTCGTAGCCGCAGCGTCGTGCCTGGCCGCCTCGATTCACGGTGTGGTCGCCGACCCCGCAGGGGCGCGCATTGCCGGCGCCAAGGTGGTGCTGGTGGGTAATGGCAAGATCGTTACCTCGACCGTTTCCGCCGGCGATGGTGGCTTTCAGCTCTCCACTGGCATGGAGGGTCATTTCTTTCTGATGATCTCCGCGCCCACCTTCCGCCAATTGGAGACCCCGGACTTTTACGCCGGGCGGGTGGACAACGTGGAGCGCAATCTGGTGCTGGAGCCGGAATGGGTGCGCGAGTCCATCGTGGTGACCCCCACCGGCACCCCCACGCCGCAGGCCCAGACCAGCGAATCCACCAGCGTGCTGAGCGCGCTGGATCTCGACCAGCGCAGCGACCTGGTCGGCGCGCTGCGCCTGATGCCGGGCGTCTTCGTGGCCCAAGTCGGGCAGATGGGCGCGCAGAGCTCGTTGTTTGTACGTGGCGGCAACTCCGATGCCAACAAGATTGTGCTGGATGGCGTGGATGCTGGCGATTTGGGGGGGCAATTTGATTTCGGCCCGCTCTCGACCACCGCCGTGGAGCGCGCCGAGGTCTTCCGCGGCGCCAACAGCAGCCTCTACGGCGCCGATGCCGGCAGTAGCGTGGTCAGCCTCACCACTCCCCACGGCACCACCAGCTTTCCCTCGCTGCTCTTCCGCGCCGACGGCGGCAACTTCAACACCGCCCGCGAAGAAGCAACCGTGGCCGGTACTTTTAGCCGTCTGGATTATCTGGGTGCCTTTAGTTGGCTGCAAACCGGCAATGCATTGCCCAACGACGAGTACCACGTGGCCACCTGGGGGGCCAATCTGGGCTGGCAGCTCAATAGCTCGACGCAGCTTCGCGGCACCCTGCATTACGGCGTCGATGCCACGGGCGATCCCAATGCGTGGGATTTCTTCCGTGTCGCCGACAATGTCACGCAGAAAGATCAGGATCTGTTTGTCAGCGCCGCGATCGACAACCAGACCACCGAGGCCTTCCACAACGTTCTGCGCTACGGAGCCACGCGCAAGCGCGAAGAGTTCAACCAGTGGACTGAGGCGGGCTCCATCGATAATGACCCCACTTCGTGGGCCTATGGCGCCAGCTTTGGACAGATTGTGACCATCACCGGCGCCAACGGCTCCTCGGTGACCGGCCAGGCAATCCTCGATTACGGTGGAGCGTATGGAGATTTCCTGGTCAATAACCGCGACCAGCTTGTCTATCAGGGCGACTACCGCTTCACGCCGCATCTGAGCGGTCTCATTGGGTTTCACTACGAGGATGAGCGGGGCACGGAAGTTTTTCCCGCCTTCGGCATCTCCCAGGCTACCGAGCGCAGCAATTGCGACTATCTGGCGCAGGTGCATGGCGACTATCTGCACCGCTTCTTTTATACCCTGGGCGGCAGCCTGGAGCACTACTCGCTCTTCGGGACGCAGACTACGCCCCGCGCCGGCTTGTCCTTGTATGCCGTCAAGCCGCGCAAGGGCTTCTTCAACTCAACCAAGATCCTCTTCAACTTCGGCGATGCGGTGCGCGAACCCAAGCTGACCGACGAATTGGGCTCGCTCTACTCCCTATTGGCAGCGCATAGCGAGACGGCGACGATTCAGCAATATCAGATTACCCCTCTGGCGGCGCCCACCACTCGCACCTATGAAGGCGGCGTTGAGCAGTCTTTGCTGGGCGAGCACCTGGTCTTCCACGCTACCTATTTCCACAATGAGTTCGGCAAGGAGCTGGAATCGGTCAACACCGATCTGCTCGGTGCGTTGATGCCGAATCTGACCGCAACGCAACTCAAGAACCTGGAAACCTTCTTCAACCAAAACTCCGTCAGTTCGCTGATGCTGAACTCCCAGGCCTTCCGCGCCCAAGGCGCCGAGGCCACGCTGGAGGGCGGCATGGGCCACGCTATCTTTCTGCGCGGCGGCTACACCTACACCGACGCCGTGGTACAGCGCTCCTTCGACAGCGACAACGAGGCGCTGACGGACGGTTACGAGCCCACCTACAACAACATTCCGGTCGGCTGGTTCTCGCCGCTCCAGGGTGCGCGCCCCTTCCGCCGTCCGCCGCACACCGGTTTCTTCACCGCGACCTACGCCGACCGCAAGATCACTGGAATTTTCACTTCGTCGTTCGCCAGCCGCAGCGACGACTCGACCTATCTCTACGACTCATACTATGGGAGCAGCATGGTGCTGCCCAACCGTAACCTGGACCACGGCTACGCCAAGCTGGATATGGGCGGCAGCTACCAGTGGACATCGTGGATGAGCACCTACGTGCAAATGGAAAATCTGCTCGACAATCAGCACATCGCCCCCCTGGGCTACGTCGGCCTGCCCTTTACGGTGCGCAGCGGAGTGCGGCTGGCGCTGGGAAAGGGAAGTAAATAGAGCATTTTCCTTGTTGCTGTATAGCCCACCCACCCTCGTCGCAAGAACAAAAGCGCGGCGAGGGTGGGGCACCCGCACTCCATCCTGGGCAGTTACGGCTAGTCCCGGCAGCAATCGGGCAGAGCGGCGAGAAACGTTCGTCACTGGCGACCCGCGGGGGGGGCTTGCGGCTTTTTGCCTCACTCCGTCGACGGAATGGATAAGCTGATTTAATCCAGTAAGATAGCTCTATATCAATAAATAATTTCATGATGTGGAATTGGTTTTGTGATTATTCCGAGAAAATCGCCGCGATTTGACGATCTGGCTAAGCGCTCGATTGAAGATCGTCATCCAATCCCGTTAAAGTGGAGTTTCCCCCCGTAGAGCGCGCGCAGTCGCGCCATGCAGTTCTTGCAGCAGAGGTGTTCCCATGATCTGCCCGAAGTGCCAGTCCGCATCCTTGTCGATCATTCCGGCGGAGATTCGGCTTTATCGCAACTCCCCCCGTACATTGAGCCACCCACCGATGACGCCCTCGCCAGATGTGCGGGTGTGTCTGGACTGCGGGTGGTCGGAATTCTCCATTCCCCGCGCCTGGCTCAAGGCCGGCTGGCTGGGTTCAACGCGCTCCCAGGCGGCTCCCAGCATGGCAGCGATTACCAGTACCAAAGTGGCTGTTCTGGCCCATTAGGCGAGGGCCGGAAAGACGCGATTGCGGCCCTGGGCTTTGGCCTTGTAGAGGGCGACATCGGCGGCGCGGAGCAGCTCGGCGGCGCGGGATTTTGCTGTGGGCAGTGTGGCGGCCACGCCGATGCTGATGGTGACGCGTACCTCCGCGCCCGGTTGCGGGGGCGGCAAAACGATCTCGCGCACGGCCGCGCAGAGGCGTTCGGCGATGGCTTGGGCATTGGCCAGCGGTTGATTGGGGAGCAGGGCGATGAACTCCTCTCCGCCGTAGCGGGCGACCATGTCGCACTCGGCGCGCAGGGTGTCGCCCAGGGCCCGTGCCACCAGCGAAAGCACCGTGTCTCCGTAGGCGTGTCCGAAGCGATCGTTGAGTGCTTTGAAGTGGTCCACGTCCATCATTAACACCGCCAATTGCTGTTTGCGGCGCAGAGAGCGGTCCCAGGCGGCGCGAAACTGGTTGTTGAAAGAGCGGCGGTTGGGGATGCCGGTGAGGGTGTCGATCAGGGAAATGTGGGCTAGTTCGGTATTGATCTTGGCCAGTTCGGCATTCTGGGCTTCGTTGCGCAGACGCAGCAGGTAAGCGACCCGCTCCTCGTGCTCCAGCCCGTAGCAGGCGCGCAGGGCCAGCCCGGCGGTGGCCCATCCCAGGCCGATATACAGGACGGCCATCGGCAATTGCAAGTCCGGACTGGTGGCGAGATAGAGCGAGTTGCCCAGCGCCAGCAGGGGAATGGCCGCGCAGGCGTAACGAAAATCGGGGCGCAGGGCATTGGCGGCAAAAAGCATCATCAAGATCAGCGTGACTTGCGCCGCTCCCATCAACTCGCCTGACCCGCGATACAGGTAGAGAACGGTTGCCGTGGCCGGAATTGCCGAACTGGCGAAGAGTACCTCGCGCACTCCGCGGCCCACGCGGGAGATGGCGAAGAAGGCGATCAGCGCCAGGGGCGTGTTGACGGCCATACGCAAGACCACGCTCATGGCGAACTGGGGGCGGATGCAGAGGTAGTCCGCTCCCAAAAAGGCATCGTAGAGCACCGTTCCCAGCAGAACCGCCTCGCAGTAGCGGGCCATGCGCAGGGGCAGGCGCGCCTGCTGGAACCCCTCTTCCAACTCGCGGGCAAAGAGCCGGGCATAGCGCCGCGGCCGCTGCAGTTGGCGCAGGGTTTCATCCAGGAGCGCCGGCGGCGGCAGGGGAGTGGGAGACATACTCTCTTCTATCGGCCTGAACGGGTTCTTCTTAAACCCGAGGACGGTGGCGCTGTCCTGGATGGCTTGTTGACGGCCCATTTCGGCGCGGTGGCGGACGCCTGCGCATGGAGAAGAGACGGGTGAAGAAGAAGCTAGGCGAAGGGGCTCTCGTTTCGCTTATAGCGGCACCTTCTCCAATGGCGCGATAAAGCCAATGCCGGGAACATCAAGTTTGTGCAACAGACGATTGTTGGTAAGAAACAACTCCACGCCGGAGTGTGCGGCACCAGCCAACTGAATTGCGTCCGCACAGCGCAGCGTGTAGGTAGTGCGCAGACTGGCGAACCGCCGGGCGACCTTGATGTCAAAGCTGACCACCTCCGCGGTGGCGCGGATGGCGCGATCATACTGCTCGATGAGTGAAACCTGCCCCAGTTGGATGGGTTTCACCAGCAGTTCGCCGAGGGTCATTGCGGAGGTCACGATCCGATCTCCGCGCTCCAGCATTCGCCGCCGGATTTCGATCATGCGGCTGCGTTGCGGCTCGAGTCCCTCAAACATATAGATGAAGATGTTGGTGTCGAAGAAGATGCGATTCATGCGGTCTCTTCCCGGAGACGATTGACGTAAGCGTCCGCGTGTTCATCGGCCCAAATACGTTTTCCCGATCCGATCAGGCGGATCAAGGGATCGTCTTCCCAGTTGCACGGCTGAATTGGTGGAGCTTGCCGACTCCATTCTGCATACCAGTCGAGAAGGGGTCGAAAGTCGGCTGGTATCTCATCCCACTTCGGGATATTCTTCGAGGGCCGGCTCGATCGCCTGCCAGGATCGATGAAATCGCCTTTGCGGAAAAGCCGCAGGCAGTCTGGATGCATTTCATAAAGCATGAGGTATTTGGTCGACGAGGGAGGAACGTTGGCGACTAGATGCTCCTTCAAATGGGCGGCGACGGATTGGGTTTAAGGCCCTCCATCATGCTGGTCTCTCGGAGTTTTTTGCGAATCTCCTCCCGGTTGAAACCCTCTCGCGAAGGATTATCACGATGGAGGAGAGCGACGGCTATCCAAATTCGATCTGCCAGCTTGATTTCAATCTCCTCGGTGACCATTCCTATCTCTTTCCCTGGCAAGGATATTCCCGCCGGTCCTAGGAATTGTCAACTAGAGAAAAAACGGCCTCCAGCCGAAGCTGGAGGCCGTTTTGTTATCGGTAGAGCATTTGCGCCACAGGCGCGTCTGCCGCACCGCAGGTGCTAGTACATGCCGTCCATGCCGCCGCCGTGGCCGCCGCCCGCGGGTGCGGACTTGGGCTCGGGGATCTCGACGATCAGGGCTTCAGTGGTGAGCAGCAGGCCGGCAATGGAAGCCGCGTTCTGCAGCGCCGTGCGGGTCACCTTGGTGGGATCGATGACGCCGGCCTTAACCAGATTCTCGAAGACCGAGGTGGCAGCGTTGTAGCCGAAGTGCTCGTCCTTGGATTCCAGAACTTTGGCGATGACCACCGCACCCTCGCCGCCGGCATTGGCGACGATCTGGCGCAGGGGCTCTTCGAGCGAGCGGCGCACGATCTGGGCGCCGATCTTCTCGTCGCCTTCCAGGGTGGCGATCAGGGCGTCAACCGCGGGGATGGTGCGCACCAGCGCCACGCCGCCGCCGGGGACAATGCCTTCTTCCACGGCCGCACGGGTGGCATGGAGAGCATCTTCCACGCGCGCCTTCTTTTCCTTCAGCTCCGTCTCGGTGGCCGCGCCGACCTTGATGATGGCCACGCCGCCGACCAGCTTGGCCAAGCGCTCCTGGAGCTTCTCCTTGTCGTAATCGGAGGTGCTTTTCTCGATCTGCGAGCGGATCTCCTTGACCCGGCCCTCGATCTCGCTGGGCTTGCCGGAGCCGTCAACGATGGTGGTGTTGTCCTTGTCGATGGTGATGCGCTTGGCCCGGCCCAGATCCTCGAGCTTGACGCTCTCCAGCTTGATGCCCAGATCTTCGGTGATGGCCTTGCCGCCGGTGAGGATGGCGATGTCGCCCAGGATGGCCTTGCGGCGATCGCCGAATCCGGGAGCCTTAACCGCGGCTACGTTGAGGGTGCCACGCAGCTTGTTCACCACCAGGGTGGCCAGGGCTTCGCCCTCGACATCCTCGGCAATGATGAGCAGCGGCTTGCCGCCACGGGCGACCTGCTCGAGCAGGGGGAGAAGATCCTTCATGGCGCTGATCTTCTTCTCGAAGATCAGGATGTAGGGTTCTTCCAGAACCACTTCCAGGCGCTCGGCGTCGGTGACGAAGTAGGGGCTGAGGTAGCCGCGATCGAATTGCATGCCATCGACCGTCTCCAGACCGGTGTGCATGGTCTTGGACTCTTCGATGGTGATAACGCCATCCTTACCCACCACCTTGACGGCATGGGCGATGATGTCGCCGATCTCCTGATCGCCATTGGCCGAGATGGCGCCCACCTGGGCCACGGAACCCTCGTCCACGGGCTTGGAGAGCTGGCCCAGGGCACCGGTTTCGAGCCACTTGCCGTCCTTGTCGCGGCTGCCGATGATGGTGGTCACGGCCTTCTCGATGCCGCGCTTGAGAGCCATCGGATTGGCACCGGCGGCCACCGTCTTCACGCCTTCGCGGAAGATGGACTGGGCCAGTACCGTGGCAGTGGTAGTCCCGTCGCCGGCCACATCGCTGGTCTTCGAGGCCACTTCCTTGACCAACTGGGCGCCCACGTTCTCCATGGCGTCCTTGAGCTCGATCTCCTTGGCTACGGTCACGCCGTCCTTGGTGATGGTGGGGGAACCGAACTTTTTCTCGATGACTACGTTGCGGCCCTTGGGGCCGAGCGTTGCCTTGACTGCGTCCGCCAGCGTGTTGACGCCGCGCAGGATCGCCTGACGGGATTCTTCACCGTGCAAAATCTGCTTTGCCATTGCTATCTCCTAAGGTTTCAGGGGTCAGGGGTCAGGGATCAGATCCGCCGGCCCGACAACCCACATGCAATTTCAACTTTTGTTTCAGAGCGGGGCTGGGTGAATCTCAGAGATTCAGTCTGCATACGGGTGAACTGATCCCTGACCCCTGATCCCTGGCGTACTACTTCTTGACGATGCCCAGGACTTCCTCTTCGCGCATGATGAGGAATTCCTCGCCGTCGATCTTGATCTCGGTGCCAGAGTACTTGCCGAAGAGGATCTTGTCGCCCGCTTTGACATCCAGGGGGAAGACCTTGCCTTCGTCGTTCGACTTGCCCTTGCCCACGGCGATCACTTCGCCTTCCTGGGGCTTTTCCTTGGCGCTGTCGGGAATGATGATACCCCCGCGGACGGTTTCGCCCTCTTCCAGGCGGCGAACCAGAATGCGGTCGTGGAGCGGTGTGAATGCAGTTGCCATTGCTTCTCTTCTCCTTCGCGTCCGCGGAGTTGAGCCCCGCGTGCGGATCTTGGGAATGAAAAAACCGGGGAAATGCGGGCTGCCGGCTCCAAAACTGACCCCTAGGAGGAACTTCAGCACTTCCAGGGGCGGGGTGCTAGCACTCTCGCCTTTCAATTGCTAAGCATAGGCAGGGCGGGAGGGGTTGTCAAGAGGGCTCGATTAAAATATGAGCATTTCGCACTCATATTCGATGAGGTAGAGGGATAGAGGTTGATATTGCTGCGGCGCTCCGCCGCTGCTCTATATCTTTCTGTCTTGTTTCCGGTCCAAGAGGTTAAAATGAAGGCCATGCTGCGCCGTTTTCTTTCTCTCCTTTCCGTACTGGTGGCCGCCGTTGGCCTCCTCGTCTCCTCGCTTGCCTTGCAGGCTCAGGACACCTCGCACCGTGGTCGCAAGTACAAGGCTCCCGAGCCGCAAGCGCGCGTCGAAGTCACGGTGCTGCGCGATAGCAGTGGCAAGCCCATCGAGAATGCGGCGGTAATCTTCCACATTCTGGGCGACAAGGGCAATATGGAGCTGAAGACCAACGAAGATGGCAAGGCGGTGATCGACGTGCTGCCGCTGAGCAGCAAGGTCACCTTGCAGGTGATCGCCAAGGGCTTTCAGACCTATGGTGGCGACTACATTCTGGACAAGGCGGAGATTGCCTTGGAGGTGCGGCTGAAGCGTCCCGGCGGGCAGTATTCGATTTACGAGAAACATCCTGCCGACCCTGCGCAGCCGGCCGATCCTGCCAAGCCGGTGGCGGGCGCCAGCCAGCCGCAGTCCAAATAATGTTGTTCCTCCCACCCTGGTTCTTATCTAATGGGCCGGGGCGGGAGGCGGACTTCGCTCTTTTCCTGCTTCAATTCATACTATGACGACTCCAACCTTGCTCGGTAAAACGGCGCTGGTCACCGGAGGCGCGCGGCGCATCGGGGGGGAGATCGCGCTCACCTTGGCCGCTGCCGGCGCGGATCTTGCTCTTACCTATCGCCGATCCCGCGCCGAGGCGGAGGAAGCTGTCGGTCTGATCGAAGGGCTGGGTCGCCGGGCCTTGGCAGTCGAGTGCGATGTGCGCAGTGAGCTGAGTGTGCGCGCCGCGGTGGCCGCGGCAGTGGCCTTTCATGGCCGCCTGGATCTGTTGGTGAACAACGCCGCCGTCTTTGCCTCCGCGCCGCTGGAGCAAATTACCCTCGACGAATGGGATGCGCTCTTCGCCACCAACACCCGGGGGCCGTTTCTGGTGGCGCGGGAGGCGCTGCCGCATCTGCGCGCGGCCCAGGGCCGCATCATTAACATCGGTTCCCTGGGCGGAATGCGCGCCTGGGCCGGGCACGCCCACTACTGCGCCTCCAAGGCGGCGCTGCACATGCTCACCCGGGCCATGGCCAAGGCTTTTGCTCCCGAGGTGAGTGTCAACTGCGTGGCGCCGGGCTGGATCGAGATGGAGGCCGAAAGCGGCGCGGAGGCGGCGGCCCGTTTTGCCGGAAAAACCCCGCTGGGGCGTAATGGCTCGGCCGCCGATATTGCCCAGACAGTGCTCTTTTTCGCCGCCGGGCCCAGCTTCGTCACCGGCCAGATACTGGCCGTCGATGGCGGGCTGGGACTCTCTTGATTCAGATCGATTATTGATGTGCCAGTCGGAGGCGTGTTCAGAACTCCGCTTTTCCAAATGACATTCCTAGTATCAAATCGTTGGTGAATATATGCTTAATCGGGTATTCGACATTCGAACCCGCGGCCAAACTGCTGTTTCCGGTTTAATTGAGTATCCAGCAAACAGAGCGCAGATGTACTGGCGTCTTCAGGACGATCCGGTTCAAGAGGAGACGGCGAGTATGCACCACGGCGTGGGGCATGGGATACAGGCTGCCGGTCAGGCTCCAGCGGCGGAGGAGCGCGAGAAGAGCTGTCTCCAGGAGCGGATTTGCGACCAGGGTGGCGGGCCGCCATCTCGCTTTTTGACGCGGCCGGTGGGGGCGAACTTCTCCAGATGGAAGCGTAGCGATGGGCCGCTTTCCAGGCCTAACGGTTCGGGCTGCTCAGGCAACTCCATGCCAGCTACGACTGCCTGGGGATTGGTCACAAAGAGCCGCTGCGCCGTCTCTGTGCCCATTTTGTTCGCCACATGCCGGTAAGCCTGGCGCAGATGTGGCGGACGCCATTGGGGGTGGTGGGCGTCGGAGGCCACGAAGTGAATCCAGTTGCGTTCCAGCAGTTCATTGCCGAAGGCCTGGGCAGCCGGGCCGAAGCGGCCGTAGAGGGCACTGGCGGTGAGTTGGAGCAGGCCGCCCTTGCGCATCCATTCCGTCAGCAGTTGGGGCTGGCGCAGCAGCATCGGGCAACGCTCCGGATGGGTCAGCACCAGCTTGTAGCCCGCCGACTGCAAACGATAAATGGCTTCGGCCAATGGCAGAGGAAGGACCATGGCGGGGAATTCGACCAGCAGGTAACCGCGGTTGGCGATGGAATAGCGCAGGGGATGGGCCAGAGCGTCTTCGATGTTCTCGGCATTGAGGTGGAATTCGCAGCCCAGGCTCAGTTCGACCACCCCCTGGAGCGGCGCGCGCAATTCCTCCAGGCGTTCGGCGAGCAGCGCCGCCGGGAAGGGATAGAAGTCGTTGGCGTGGGGAGTGCAGACGATACGGGTGATGCCTTCGCTGGCGGCAGCGCGGGCCATGGCCAGCGCCGACTCCAGATCTGGCGCTCCATCGTCTACTCCCCAAATCAGATGTTGATGAATGTCGATCACGGCTTATTTCCTGGGATGCCGCGCAAAAGAAATTGGCTGCCCGGAAGACCAACCGGACAGCCAATCTTCAAAGCCGAGGACTACTTTCTGGTCAGGGTCTCGACCATCGATGAAAAAACCTTCCAGCCGTCTGCCGAGCCCAGCAGGGCTTCGCTGGAGCGGTCGGGGTGGGGCATCATGCCCAGCACATTGCGCTTTTCGTTGAGAATGCCGGCGATGTTGCTCAGCGAGCCGTTGGGATTGGCCTCCGCGCAGATCTCGCCCGCCGGGGTCGCGTAGCGGAAGGCGATGCGGTCCTCAGCCTCCAGGCGGTGCAACTCTTCGGGGGTGCAGAAGTAGTTGCCTTCCATGTGGCCGATGGGCATTTGCAGTACGTCGCCCTTGGAGAGTCCATGCGTAAAGGGGCTGTGCGCAGTCTCCACGCGCAGATGGACCTGTTTGCAGATGTATTTGAGGCCGGCATTGCGCATCAGCGCGCCGGGCAGCAGGCCGGACTCGGTGAGGATCTGGAAGCCGTTGCAGATGCCCATCACCAAGCCGCCGGCGTCGGCAAACTGTTTGACCGATTGCATGACGGGCGAAAAGCGGGCGATGGCACCGGTGCGCAGGTAGTCGCCATAGGCAAAGCCACCGGGAACCAGCACGGCGTCCACGCCTTGCAGGTCGGCAGAGTCGTGCCACAGGAAGGTGACCGGCTGATGAGCCACTTCGGCAATCACGTTAAAGGTGTCGTGGTCGCAGTTGGAGCCAGGAAAGACGAGAACGCCGAATTTCATGCATTTAGGGTATCAGCTTTGCCGGTGGGGGATGGTTGGAATTTGTCCGGCGCGGCAGCGCGGGCCGGGCTTCGAGGCGCAAACCTGGTGGTGATATACTTTTTTGGTTAGGCGCCTGTTGGCGCCAGCATCTTCAATCCCGCCGAGGTTCCCATGTCCGGCCATTCCAAATGGGCCACAATTAAGCACAAGAAGGGCGCGCTGGATGCCAAGCGCGGCAAGATATTCACCCGCCTGCTCAAGGAAATCGCTGTAGCCGCCAAGGGCGGCGGCAACCCTGACGGCAACGCCCGGCTGCGCACCGCCATTCTGGCTGCCAAAGCCGAGAACATGCCGCAGGAAAACATCAAGCGGGCCATTCAGCGCGGCACAGGGGAGTTGGAAGGCGTCAACTACGAGGAGATCACCTTCGAGGGCTACGGCCCCGGCGGCGTGGCCATCATCGTGGAGACGTTGACAGACAATCGCAACCGCACGGTCAGCGAGATCCGACACGCCTTTTCCAAGAATGGCGGCAACCTGGGCGAGTCTGGCTCGGTGCGCTTCATGTTCTCGAAGAAGGGTCTGATCGCCATCGAGAAGTCGGCAGCCACGGAAGAGCAGTTGATGGACATCGTGCTGGAGCATGGCGGCGAGGATCTGAACGACGAAGGCGACACCTGGGAGATCGTTTCCGATCCCGCGGCGCATGAAGCGGTGGCGGCGGCGGTCAAGGCGGCGGGCATTGCCACGGTGATGAGCGAAGTGACCATGGTCGCTTCCACCTACACCAAACTGGAGGGAGCTCAGGCCAACCAGATGATGCGCCTGCTGGAAGCCATGGAAGACTTCGACGACACGCAAAACGTCTATTCGAACTTCGATATGGACGCCAACGAGATGGAAGAGGCGGCTGGCTGAAGGCGGTTCTCCGCGCAGATCGAAGGCCGCCCGCATGAGGCGGCCTTTTCTGCGGACGCCGGCGGCACCTGTAGCGCGGCGGATTCACCCCTTGCAAGCGCTCAGGGAAGAGGATCGCGCCGTCTCGACGACAATACTCTAAACATCTGGAAGGAAATACCTTGACCCGGAATCTCTGGTTTCTGCTCTTGGCCCTGTGCATGGGTACACTGACGGCCTCAGCCCAGAATCTTGCCGCGGATAGTTCCACTGCGGCAGGCGGAGCCTCTGCCGAGGCTGCCTCCAACCCTGTCGCCCAGGTGCGCAAGAACCAGAGTTGGGAGTATGGTCCCTTCGTCAACTGGGGCAGTGGCGTAGGCGACCGTTCCGACTTTAAGTTTCTCTGGGCGGGCGTGCAGGCGGGCAAGCCGCTCACTCCGGTGCTCAAGCTGGGATTCTTCAGCGGCCAGTTCGAATACTCCGGTAACATCATGCCCCTGTGGCAGGCCTACACGCCAGCGCCGCATTTGCAGACCTTTACCTGCTGCAATCCGGAACAGGTATGGATCGCGCCGGAGAGCGGCGGCACCTATCGCGGCGTCAGTCTGACGCCAGTAATTCTGCGCTGGAATTTTCTCAAGTCTTCGCGCCATGTTCAGCCCTGGTTTCAGGGCGCAGGCGGATTGATTTACACCACCCACAAGTTTCCCCCGTCGCAGTTGCTTCCGCGGGCGGGAACCAGTGTGTGGAATTTTTCCCCGCAGGGCGGCGCCGGGGTGCATATTTTCACCCGGCCCAAGCGCTCCATCGACCTGGGTGTGAACGCCGTGCACATCTCTTCGGCCTCGCTGGGCGACAAGAACCCCGGGGTCAACGCCAGCGTGCAGATTCAGGTGGGCTACACCTACTGGAAGTAATGCCGGGCCGGGTTTTGGCCCCGGCGGGTTCTTCGATTGCTCATCACGATCGAAGCGGAGTCGGAATGAGCGCAGCAGTTGTCGAGTGCGTCCCCAATTTCAGCGAGGGTCGCGATCTTCGCCGCGTCGAGGCCATTGTAGCGGCGATGCGTGTTGAGGGTGTGCGTTTGTTGGATTGGTCGATGGATCCCGACCACAACCGCTCGGTGGTGACGATTGTGGGTGACCCCGCGGCGGTGGTGGAGTCGGCGGTGCGCGGCGCAGGCCGGGCGGCGGAACTGATCGACCTCACCCGTCAAGAGGGGGTTCATCCCCGCATCGGCGCCGCCGATGTGATTCCCTTTGTGCCCATCACCGGCATCAAACTGGAGCAGTGCGCCTTGCTGGCCCGTCAGGCGGGTTTGGAGATCTGGCGGCGCTTCGAGGTTCCGGTATATTTCTATGGTGCGGCGGCGGCGCGGCCCGACCGGGCCAATCTGGAAGAGGTGCGGCGAGGGCAGTTCGAGGGCTTGCGCGACGCCTCGAGCAAGGAACCGGCGCGGCGTCCTGATCTGGGCGGCCCCGGCCTGCATCCCACCGCCGGCGCCTGTGCCGTGGGCGCACGCAAATTCCTGGTGGCCTATAACCTCTACTTCGATTCTTCGGATGTAGCCATGGTGCGGGCCATTGCCCGTGAGATTCGCGCCGCCTCGGGGGGGCTGCAGGGCGTTCAGGCAATGGGTGTTCTGGCCCACGGACGGGCCCAGCTTTCCATGAATATTGCCGATTTTTCGCTGACCCCTCTCTCCCAGGTTTTTCTCAAGGCTACGGAACTGGCGCGCCGGCACAAGACCGTGCCGGCTGGAGGCGAGGTCATCGGACTGATTCCCGAAGCCGCCTGCGAGCGAGAAAGCGAGTGGATGCGTCAATTGATTGGGTTCGATCCGCAGACCAAGATTCTGGAGCATCGTTTGGCCGATCCGCTGGCCTGGCCGGAGTTGAGGAAGGGAATCGAATTCACGTAGCATGGCACCATCCGCACGGCCCCGTCGCCGCTGCGTACAATGAAGGACGTAGGAAACCAGACGTTTTTGGCTGACTGAGTGAGCGGCATCGGGCGATAGCGCCTGGCGCGGCTCCGGGAAGCGAAAACGGCGGCAACCCGGAGGATGAACTTGTTGAAAGTGATTGCAAAACTTACCATTTCGGCCACACTGTTGACGGCTGCCACGCTGGCCCCGGCGGCCCAGTTGTCTACCGAAGCCCGTACGGCGGTTCCCCACGATGTGCAGCAGTTGGTGGTCATCGATTATCGCGCCATGCAGAACTCGAATGCGGCGATGGAGTTGCGCGAGCGCGTCATGCCCCCCGAGTTGAAGCAATTCGAGGAGGCGCTGCACAAGGCGGGCCTCAATGAGAATCACGATGTCGAGCAGTTGGCCTTTGCTCTCTTCCGTCCCCCCAGTTCGGGCAAGGAAAGCGCCAAAGAGAGCGACAATCTGACCACGGTGGGCATCGCCCAGGGTCAGTTTCCCACCCAGGATATTCTGGCCAACTTCCGCAAGCAGAAGATCAAGCCCCAACTGGTTCGCAACAACAAGCTCTATCCGCTGGGAAAAACCGGGATGGTGGCCTGCTTTGTCGACGCCTCGACGATGGTCTTCGGCTCGCCGGATGCGGTGAGCAAGGCGGTCGACGCCCGCGACGGCGTGTCCCCCAGCATGTTGACCAATAACTCGATGATGGACGCTATGAGGACCATTGACTCGGAGTCGCTGTGGAGCATTCTGGACCAGAAGGGCACCCAGACGATGATGAAGCAGGTGCTGGGCGAGGCCGGTTCGGTGACCGATTTCGACAGCGTCAAGAAGCGCCTGCAGTCCTCCTGGTACGGCATGGACTTCCAGCACGGGGTCAAGTTCGACCTCACCCTCGCCACCGGGGATTCCTTTGCCGCGGCCACCATCTCCTCGCTGCTCAACGCCGCACTGGTGATGCGCAAGATGAGCGGCTCGGACGCAGAGAAGCAGGCTCTGGCCGGCACCAACATCAAGTCCGATTCGGGCAAGCTGTCGGTGCACTTCGCCACCTCCGACAGCGATTTCAACAGCCTGTTGAAGTCGCCTCTCTTTCAGAGCATGGTGCACTAAACTTCGCAAGCGCAGATGGAAAGTCCAACGAAAAGGGGCGACTCCGCTGGGAATCGCCCCTTTTCGTTTTGCTGTGTAGATTGCATAGTTGCCGGGCTCAGCCCTGGTTCATTGCCGCCATCTCCATCTCATTGCCGTTGCAGACCCGATTGCGGCCGCTGTGCTTGGCCTCGTAGAGCGCCTTGTCGGCCAGTTCGATGAGGTTGACGGCGTGCTGGCCGAGATGGGGAACCATGGTGGCGCAGCCCAGCGAAATGGTCATGATGCCGTAGGGGTTGCCGCAATGCGGCAGGCGGCGGCTGCTCATGGCGTCGCAGATCTCCTGGGCCACCTTGGCCGCGCCGGCGTTGTCGGTGTTGGGCAGGATGACGGCAAACTCCTCGCCGCCAAAACGGGCCACCAGATCTCCGGGGCGGGAGACCACGTCTTGGGCTGCCTCGGCGATCTGTTTCAGGCAACTGTCACCGCGGGGATGGCCATAGTTGTCGTTGTAGGCCTTGAAGAGATCGGCGTCGATCATGAGCAGGGAAAGGGGCTGATGCTCGCGCATGCTGCGCCGCCATTCGTTGGTCAGGTATTGATCGAAGCGGCGGCGATTGGCGATGCCGGTCAGCCCGTCGGTCACCGCCAGCGCTTCGACGGCGTTGTACGCCTCCTGGAGCTGCTGTTCGGCATGTTTGCGGGCGCTGATGTCGCGCACAATATTCAGCACGCCCTGGGGGACGCCGGTGTGGGGGTCGTGAATGGAGCGTAGCGAGGACTCCACCCACAGATAGGTCTCGTCTTTCTTCTGAATGCGGAGTTCGAACAGGGCCTCTTCGGCACCGTGGCGCAGTTCGTCGAGGGCGTTCTCCGCTTTAGCCAGATCCAGGGGATGCACCAGGTCGAAGCTCCCCTGATGGAGCAGTTCCTCGGGCGTCCAGCCACCCATCAGCTCCGAAGAGGGGGAGACATAGCTGCGGTGACCCTTGAGATCACTCAGGATGATGACGTCGCGATTGTTCTCGGTGACCAGCTTGTGCAGGGAGACAATCTCCTGCAGGCTGTGTTCGGAGCTCTTCTGCCGCTCCAGAACCACGGAAACGCTATAGAGGATGATCATGCCGGCGGCCACAAAGAGCTGCAGCAGAATGCCGGGATCGGATTTGCCGATCGAGGTGAGCGCGGCGAAGGGGCCCATTCCGTGGCGGGTAAGCAGCGCCGAGGTCACCGAGACAAAGAGCAGGGAGAATGCCGACCAGCCCAGTCCCATACGCAGCAGAATCAGCACCAGCAGTGGATAAATGAGAAAGGCTAGAGGGATGGGGGCCTGGGTGAAGGAGGCAATGGTGACCGCTGCCAGCAGGGCGGGATAGATCCACTGCCGCCGCCAGTCGGTGCTGCCCCAACTGCTCCCGAGGATGGCCACAATGGCCGGGGTGGTGACGGCAATGCCCAGTCCGTCGCCCGCCGCCCAGGAGAGCAGCGCCGCGGCTGGCGACGTCGGGGTCCACAGCACTGCGTACAAAGCGAAGACCAGTCCTGTGGCCAGGGGCGCAGCCACTACGGCATAGCCCAGAAAGCGCAACAGGTAATCGAATTGGGTGAAGCGGGGCAGATCCCTGGAGCTCTTGCGTACCAGCAGCGCGGCGATCAAGACTTCGCAGAGATTGAGGGCAATAAAGAAAAAGCTGAGCAGGCGCAGACGCCCGTCGATGAGCACGCCGCCGGCGAACTGGCCAGCAAAGCCGGCGGCCAGATAGAGCGGCCAACGCCAACGCGGGGCCAGCAACAAGTAGGCGAGGAGAACGCCATTGGAGACCCAGATCAGGCAGCCCCCAACGCCATATGCGCCGCGGCTGAAGAAGGAGACAAAGCCCGAGGCCAGCAGGGTAGCCAGAAAGCAGCCAGCCAAGCCCGCCCAAGGTCGAAAACGGAGCCGCCAGACGGAACGGGAGCGGCTCTGGCCGGATCTCATTGTTGCGCGCACTACCGCCCTCCTTCCTCTGTTATCGGTCCGATCCTGAATTGGAACAGCAGGATAGACCCAAATTTTTACACATTGACACCACTTCTAGAAGGATCAGGAAGGAGATTGGCGCATTTTGCCGTTAGCCGAACCGACTTCTGCATGAAACTTCATTCCGCACGCAACCTGCCGGCAACTCCAATCAGGATGCGACGCACCGCGCCTACTCCTGCCCGGCGCCAGCGTTCTGCCGAATCGCCACCTGTTTTTCTACTCTGTCCAACCGTTTGATCAACTCCGGCAATCTCTGGAAGACGGCCACAGCCCGCAGCCAAGTGCGGTTGTCGAAGGCTGGAGAGCCGGAGATGGTTTTGCCCGCCGGTACGTCGTGGGAGACGCCGGATTGCGCGGTCAAAATGACTCCATCCCCCAGCGAGCAGTGCCCGGCGACCCCCGCTTGCCCGGCGAGAATTACGTTGTTGCCCACCTCGGAGGAGCCCGCCAAGCCCACCTGGGCGCAGAGCAGGGTGTTCTCGCCCACATGCGAGGCGTGGCCCACTTGAACCAGATTGTCCACTTTGGTGCCGGCGCCGATGCGGGTTTCACCCACCGTTGCCCGGTCGATGCAGGCGTTGGCCTGCACATCCACGCGGTCGCCCAGGCGCACCGGCCCGGACTGGGGAATCTTCTCCCAATGCCCCTGTTCGTTTTTGGCAAAGCCGAAGCCGTCGGCACCCACGATGGCTCCGTTTTCCAGCGTGACGTGGTCGCCGAGAAGACAGAACTCGCGCACCACCGCATGAGCATGGGCAAAGAGATGGCTGCCGGCCTGCACGCCGGGATAGAGCACCACATGGGGCAGAAGCGTGGCGTGCGCGCCCAGCTTGACCCCCGCGCCGACCACCACATAGGCGCCGATGTGCGCTCCAGCACCGATCTCCGCGCTGGGATCGACGACCGCCGTGGGATGAACTCCGGGCGCATAAACCGGGGGTTGATAAAAGCAGCCCAGTGCGCGCGCAAAGGCCAGATAGGGATTCTTCACCCGCAGGGTGGCTGCGGAGATCTCCGGGAAGCCGGGGTCGACCAGCACGGCGGCGGCGCGGGTGGTGCGCGCCAAGGCTGCGTAGCGGGGGTTGGCGACGAAGGTCACCTCGGCCGGCCCAGCCTCCTCGATGCCATTGATTCCAGTCACTTCCTGTTCCGCGTCGCCCCGCAGTTCCGCGCCCAGCCTCGTTGCCAATTCGCCCAATTTCATCCCAGCTATTCTATAGGAGAGAGGCCAACAGAGGCTTGCGGAAAAAGGGCCGTGCCCGGACGATGCGCAGCCGGGGCGTTTTATCGCAGAGAACGGGGCGGGGAATCTTGTTGGTCAAGCTGGTGGCTGGGCTTCATCGGTAGGGCTGGCGAAGAGTTCCGCTTGGCCGCTGGGCCGGCCGGTGGAGCGCCGCTGGGCGGTTCCGATCAGGCCCGCCACTTGCAACTTCTGAATCGCCTGGCGGGGGATGTAGATGCGCTGGGTGTTGGAGCGGGTGTCAGGCGGAGTGAGCAACAGCCCGGCACCGGCGATCAGGGAGCGGTCGTTAGCCGCCAAGCCTTCGATCTCCTCGCCGTCATTGAGGGTCAGGCGCAGCCACAGGCCGGGGGTGCGCGGGCGCAGGACAAAGCGCTTGTGCTGCAGGCGCTCGGGCTGGGCCTGGTCGGCGGCGTTGGGACCAGGGAGATCGCGCACATAGCAGACCCATTTGACCGCCTCCCAGGCGATGCGCAGCACCTTGCCACCGGGCTCCAGCATTTCCAGATCCGCGCTCTCCTGATCCAGAATGGCGGGCGCATAGCCGGCACACCAGTCCCGCGAGAACTTGCGTACGATCACCGGTTTGCGCTGTGCAGCCATTGTTTTGGATTGTCGCATGGCTGGGGCAAGTGCCGGGGCGGGAAAATTTATCCCGCATCGAGGTCAGCACTCTAGCCATCCTGCTGGGTTTGTGTTAAGGTACTGTTTGCCATCTCCGCCAGACTGCTTTCTAAGGGCAACAAGATCAGTTACTTGGCGGAGCCAACAGACCGCAGCCCCGAATTCGGGCGCGGCGTTAGGGGACGGAATGCCGGACTACATCTACCTTTTGGAAAATCGCCTCTCCACCGATCAGCAGAATGCCGTGCGCCATCTGCGCGAAGCGGCGCGCGAGGCGGGAATGATTCTGTTTCTTACCGGAGACGCGGTGCGTGATCTGACTAGCGGCCACTCCGTCCGCGAACTTGAAGTAACGGTTCACGGAAACGCATTCAAGCTTAAGAAAACAATCGAGAAGCTGGGTGGAGTGGTGTGGGGCGAGGAGGAGCTCACACATAGCCTCTACCTGTGTTTTCCTGGCACCGTGCGGGTGGACGTGGTCAGCGCGCACCGGGTGGAATATCCCAAACCGGGCCAGCCCGTGGTTCATGCCGCCAATATTCAGGACGATCTGCGCCGCCGCGACTTCACCGTCAACTCCATGGCCATATCGCTCAACGAGGGCTCCTTCGGCCTGTTGATGGACCCCTTGAACGGCGCCGCCGACATCGAGGCCCGCACCCTGCGCCTGGTTTCCAACTATGGTTTCTACGACGATCCCTCGCTGCTGATTCGCGCCACTCGTTTTCGCGCCCGCCTGGGCTGGGAGTTGGACCACAAGACCGCGACCCGCTACGCCAACGCCAAAGAGGAGGATGTCATTCAACTCCTCTCCGCGCAGGCGCGCAGCCGGGAACTGGAGCAGATCGGCCACGAAGACGATGGGCTGAAGGTGATGCGCGCGCTCGAAGAGGAAGGCTGGCTAAAGATTCTGTTTCCCGCCTGGACCTCGGCCAAGGCCGACGAAGAGCGGCTCAAGGCGCTGCACGAGCAGGCGGTGGAGTTGCTTCTGCAAGGGGTTCACGCGGATATGTCCGCGGCGCAGATGCAGTTGCTGACCGCCAAGTTGAGCGCCAAGGATCTGGCCGCGCTGAAAAAGCTGATGCTGCGCCCCGGTTTTGTGGAGGAGTGGAACAGCCTGGACCAGTTGGCCGCCGGCTTTGCCAAGGTGCTGCTGGCCAAGGAAAACCAGACCCCCTCATCCAGTTACAAGTTGTTTACCAGCTACGATCCGGAGGCGGTACTGTGGCTGGGCTTCACCAGCCAGGACAAGGCGGTTCGCGAGCGTTACAACCTCTTTCTGAAGACCTGGCCGGAGGTGCGCCAACGCCTGCCCCATGCGCTGATGCAGGAGATGCGCATCACGCCCGAGCTGGCTGGCTACAAGGAGATCGTGCACAGCGTCTTCCTGGAGATGATCGACGGGCGATTGACCAGCAGCGAAGAGATTCGCGCCTTCCTCGATCCGCATTCCCCGCCCGCTCCGCCGCCCAAGGAGACGGTCAAACGCACCCGCGCCAAGCGCGGCGAAGCCAAGGCCAAGGAGCGGTCCTATGACGACGACGAGGAGATGGACGGCGATCAGGACGACGACGAGGATCTGGACGATCTGGGCGCAGACGACGACGAAGAAGAGATCGATTTGAAGATCGTTCTTCCCGTTGAAGATCTGGGTCCAGGGGATGACGAACTCGACGACGACGAACTGGACTTGACCGCCAGCGGTCTGGATGAAGGCGAGCCTGCCCCGCGCGGCAGCGGCAAGGCAGGTAAGAGCAACGTCTTGCCCGATAAAGAGCGGGTCAGCGCCTCAACCCCGGCTAAGGCCGGCAAGACCGCCAAGAAGGAAGCCAAGGCTGCCGTAAAGGCGGCTGCCAAGCCCGCGGCAAAGGAAGAAGCCAAGGGGAAGGCCAAGCTCTCTGCCCCTACGCCGGTCAAGGGAAAAACTGCGGCCAAAAGCACGTCCGCCAAAAAACACTGAATAACTGCTAAGCAAAACAGCACCGCCGGGAGGAGAAGAAGTCTTTCCGGCGGTGCTTTTCTTCATTTGGGCGCGGAGGCTTTGTCAGCCAGGACCGCAAAGATGCCAAACATCACCGACTCGCCGCCAGGAGCGCAAGGAGGGGGCAGGGTCTTCATTTTGCAAAGGCCGCAGGGAAGGGGCGGCTGCGGCAAGGCGGGTTCTTGCCGGGAGCAAGCGGGGAATTGGGTCAACAGAGAAAAAGAGACAGAAAAAGACCGGGAACCGGATACCTGATCTGCATCCAGTCCTTCGGCCGCCCTTGCGGTTCAATTGTTCTCAAGAAAAAAGCTGCGCCTTCCAGTGTTGCGGCAAGCAGCGAACACCAGACGGGAATCAACCCTCACGCCCGCTTGGGGAGGGATATAGAAGTGAGGGAGCGGGTTTCACTGCGAAACCCGCCCAGCTGGAAGAGTTAGTACCGGCTGCGTCCGCGCGAGGCTCCCCCGCCGGCGCCGCCGCCGCTGCCCTTGCGAGCCTGGTAGCAATCCCGGCAGAAGACCGGGCGATCGCCCCGCGGCTCGAAAGGCACTGTTGTGGGCTGGCCGCAACCGGAACAGATCACAGGCGTACCCTGTGCCGGAGCCGAACGGTAGCCAGATCCCCCCCCTTGATCGTTCTTCTTTGCCTGACGGCAATTCTTGCAACGCTTGGGGGTCGAATAACCGCGTTCCTGAAAGAACGCCTGATCGGCAGCGGTGAAAGTGAAATCCTGTCCACAATCGCTGCAAGTAAGTTGAATATCTCCGGCCATGGGTCTCCTCGGAGGTGATTGTACAGCCCACCATGCATATTTCGAACAAGGTTTTTTTCAAATACCTTGCTTTGCCAGTGCCGGTAGGGGAAAAAGGGGAGGGAATGGCGCCGTTTTGGCCCCGACCGCACGGGGATGCCATCATCGTGGTTGCGGCTTTGCTGTTGCGCACGGTGCGAATTGCGCTATCATCGCTCGACTTCGCTGGCCGCCGGGAGCCCTGCTTCCGTGCCGGTGGGAAGGCGGCTGGGATGCGTCTGCTCTATCTGCTGACATCGTTGGGAATCGGTGGCGCCGAGCGCCAGGCCACCGCACTGGCCCAACACATGGCTGGGCGTGGCCACACGGTGGCGCTGCTGGTGCTGCGTGCGCCCCAGGACGAGCAGTGGCCTAGCGATCTGCCGGCGGTCTATCTCCATATGCAAAAGCGGCCTCTGCCGCTATTGGCGGGGATGCTGGCGGGGGGCTGCTTTGTGCGCCGCTACCGCCCCGACCTGATACACAGTCATACCTTTCCCGCTAACCTGGCGGGGCGGGTGCTGGCGCCGCTGGCGTCCTCCGCCAAGCTCCTGGCTACCATCCACAACGTTTTCGAGGGCGGCTGGCAGCGCAGCCTGGCTTATCGTCTGAGCGACGGTCTCTGTGTGGCCACGACTGCCGTGAGTCGGGCTGTAGCCGAGCGCTCCATCCAGGCCGGGATGGTTCCCGCGCACAAGTGCCTGGTTTTGCCTAACGGGATCGATAGCGGGGAGTTTCAGCCCAGCGCCGAGCGCCGCCTGCGCACACGGGCGTGCTTGGGCGCCGCCGCTGCGTTTGTCTGGCTGGCCGCGGGGCGCATCGTTCCCGCCAAGGACTTTCCCACGTTGTTGCGGGCCTTTGCGCTGTTGCGGGCCGCGCAGCCGCAGGCCCTCTTGTGGATCGCCGGAGAGGCAGGCAACAGCACATTCGACCGGATGGGCAAAAAACTGCTCGATCCGGCGCTCATGACGGGGGTGCGCTGGCTGGGCTTGCGCCGCGATCTGCCCGCTTTGTTGGATGGAGCCGACGGCTTTGTGCTTTCTTCAGCGTGGGAGGGAATGCCGTTGGTGGTGGGCGAGGCCATGGCCATGGAGAAGCCGGTGGCGGCAACCGATGCGGGCGGGGTGCGGGAGCTTTTGGGGGAGTCAGGTGTAATCGTTCCGGCAGGGAATCCGGCGCGGCTGGCAGAGGCCATGCTGGGCTTGATGCAACTCTCAGATGAGCAGCGCAGAGCTGTGGGACGCGCCGCGCGGCAACGCATCTTGGAACGATTCAGCATCGAGGCCATCGCCGATCGCTGGGAAGAACTTTACCTGCGGCTACTGGGTCTCAATGCATGACCACGGCGGTCTTATTCTTGCAACCGCAGGAGCGGCGCAGCACGATCTCTACGGGTAGCACGACGCGGTTGCCGGTTTGCGGAATCTCGCCCCGCTCCAGCCGTTCGAAGAGCTGTCCGGCGGCCACCCGTCCCATCTCCTGGGCGGGTTGGCGCACCACGGAAAGAGGCGGCGAGGTCAACTCTGCCATATCGAAATCGTCGAAGCCGGCCAGCGCCAGATCGCCGGGAATCTTGACGCCCAACTGCAGCAGCGCGGCAAAGACGTAGCGCGAGGCCAGGGTGTTGGAGGTGAAGTAGGCGGTGGGCGGCTTCTTGGCGTGCAGGCGGCTCTGGATCGCGTCCAGCACCGACTCCGGCGTTTCGCACTGGAAGAAGGCGTCGATCTCCAGGCCGGCTTCGACCATAGCCCGGCGATAGCCCTGGAAGCGGGCATTGATGGTGTAGAGATGGCGGCTCAGGCCCATGAAGGTAATGGCGCTGTGGCCATGTTCGATGAGATGTTGCACCATGCGCCGGGAGCCCTGCTGGTTCTGCACCAGTACGGTATCGAAGGAGGGGTCGGCCAGGGGACGATCGAAGGCCACCAGCGGGGTCTTGCCCAGCATGGTGCGGGTCAGCCGCGACTGGCCGCGATTGGCGGGGATCATGATCAAGCCTTCGACGTGCCGCTGCAACATCTGCGAGGCCTCGGCATACTCCGTATCCGAGTCCTCGTCGCTGGTGGTCATGATGACCGAGTAGCCGTGCTGCTTGGCCACGGTGGTGACGGCATGGGCGCACATAGCGAAGAAAGGGTCGTAAAGATAGGGTAGAATCAGTCCGATCGAGCGGCTGCGCTGGCCGCGCAAGGCGCGGGCCAGTTCGTTGGGACGGTAGTTGAGCTGCTGAATCGCCGTCTTCACGCGCTGGGCAGCGTCATCGGAGACCTTGGCGGTGCCGTTTAGCACCCGGGAAACGGTCATGGTGCCCACGCCTGCCAGACGGGCCACGTCGTTCATGGTCGGTTTACGCTGCACCTTGGAGCCTCGTTGCTGAGACATAGCTTCTCTTTGCCATGGTAACCCCTGCAAGGTCAAACTGGCGATGGAGAAAGACTTGCCGGTGGGTTCCGGGGCGCAGTTGGCTCTCCGGCAGGGGCTGGGGCTTGAATGATAACCTTATCTCCGCATTTTGGTCGGAGCCGCGCACCGCATAAAAAGGCTGCGCGCAGCGAAGGGAGGCTTGCCATGACGAGGAACTTTGCCTGGGGTGTGGCCTGCTGTTTTTGCCTGGGAGTGGGGAACCTGATCCTTTCCGTGGCGGCGCAGGCGCGGCAAACGCCCAATTTGACGCATAATCTGGTGCAGCATCTGGACCAAGGCTGGCAGTTTCGCCAGGCGGTTGCCGTGCAGCCGGAGGAGCAGGGCTGGCTGCCGGCGGAGGTTCCCGGCGATGTGCATCTGGATCTGCTGGCCAACAAGAAGATTCCCAATCCCTTCTATCGCGATAACGAAAGCAAGCTGCAATGGATTGAAAAAGAGAGTTGGGAGTACCGGCTCAACTTCGAAGCCACTCCGGCGCTGTTGACGCGGGCCAACATCGATCTGGTCTTCGAGGGGCTGGATGCAGAGGCCGAGGTTTGGCTCAATGGAGAAAAGCTGCTCGACGCCGACAACGGCTTCCGCACCTGGAGGGTGCCGGTGAAGGCCCATCTTCATGCGGGCGTCAATCATCTCTGGCTGCTGTTTCACTCGCCCATCGCGGCGGCCGGGCGGGTGGCGGCGAGCGATCCCTGGCGGGCCAAGACCAAGACCGAGGAGAAGACCTACATCCGCAAGCCGGCCTACGAGTATGGCTGGGACTGGGGCCCGCGCTTCGTGACCAGCGGCATCGTCAAGCCGGTGCGTCTGGAGGGCTGGGAGCAGGTGCGCATTGCCGACTTCGCCATTCGCCAGCGCGACGTGAGTAGGGAAGTGGCCCACCTGGACGCCGAGGTGGAGATCGAGTCGGCCAGCACGGGCAGCGGCAGCGTGACGGTGAAGTACACCCAGAATGGGGCGGCGATGACGGCGGCGGCCAAGGTCGGCTTCCACGCCGGACGCAATATCGTCGTTGTGCCCATCGAGATTCGCCAGCCCCGGTTGTGGTTCCCAGCGGGTTACGGGGAGCAGCCGCTCTACGAGTTCACCGCCGCGGTGAGCTTGCCGGGGCAGGGAGTTGAAGAGCGCAAGCTCAAGACCGGTCTGCGTTCCATTGTGCTGCGCCGCGATTTGGACAAGTGGGGCCGCAGCTTCGAGCTGGTGGTCAATGGCATTCCGGTCTTCGCCAAGGGCGCCGACGTGATTCCCTTCGACAGCTTTCCCAACCGCGTCACCGCCGCCGATTACCGCCGCATTCTGCAATCGGCGGTGGAGGCCAACATGAACATGATCCGCCACTGGGGCGGAGGCTACTACGAGAGCGACGAGTTTTACGCCCTCTGCGACGAACTGGGCATCATGATCTGGCAAGACTTCATGTTCGGTAACGACTGGCAGCCCGGCACCTACGCCTTCAAACAACAGATCGAAGCCGAGGCCGAAGACCAGGTGCGGCGGCTGCGCAATCATCCCTCCATCGTGCTCTGGTGCGGCAACAACGAGACGGAGAGCGCCATGAGCTGGGGACCGCGGCTGACCTTGCCTATGGATGTGAAATACCAGATGTGGCAGGACTATTTGACCGAGTTCAGCGGTATTTTGCCGCGCGTGGTGGCGCGATTGGAGGCGGAGATTCCCTATTGGCCCAGCTCGCCCAGCGCCGACTATGAGTCCCTCAGTCCCACTTATCACAGCGGCGACACACACGACTGGAGCGTGTGGCACGGCCGCGTTCCCTTCAGCGATTACGAGAAGACCCATTGGCGCTTTGTCACCGAGTATGGCTTCCAATCCTTCCCGGAGATGAAGACGGTGGAGAGCTTTACCCAGCCTGAAGATCGCGCCAACATTTTTACTCCGGTGATGCTGGCCCATCAGAAGAACAACGCCGGCAATTCCATCATTCACGACTACATCGCCAAGGATTATCCCGAGCCGAAAGACTTTGCCAGCTTCCTTTACGTCAGCCAGGTTCTTCAGGCGGAGGGAATCAAGGTGGGCGCGGAGCACTTCCGCCGCAGCCGCCCGGAGACCATGGGCTCGATCTTCTGGCAGTTGAACGATTGCTGGCCGGTGGCCTCGTGGTCTTCTATCGATTACTATGGCCGTTGGAAGGCGCTGCAATATTACGCGCGGCGCTTCTATGCGCCGCTGCTGGTCTCGCCGCACGTCGAGGACGGCGCGGTGAAGGTGTACATTGTCAGCGACAAGACCGCGGCGGAGAAGGGCTTACTGCGGGTCAAGCTGATGGACTTCAAGGGCAAGTTGCTGCTGGAAGAGAGCAGGACGGTCCACATCGATCCCCTGGCCAGCAAGGTCTATCTCGACTGGCCGCTGAAGAAGCTGGCGGATGCCGGCGCGAAGGACACATCGCGGGTCTTTGTCGAGGCGGAACTGGCCAGTGAAGCGCAGAGCGTGCTCTCGCGGAATCTGATTTATCTTGCCCCAGTCAAGGAGGTGCATCTGCCCCCGGCGGCGCTGGCGGTTACCGTCAGGCCATCTGCGGGGACAGAAATACATGCCCGGATAGTGGGCGGCGGAGGCGATGCCAAGCCGGGCAATTATGAGATTGCGGTCTCTTCGCCGGTGCTGGCGCGCAGCGTCTATCTCTCCTTCGGCGATCTGGAGGTGAAGCTCAGCGACAACTACTTTGACCTGTTGCCGGGCGAAACCAGGCAGATTGCGGTCGACAGTGTGGCCTCGCTGGAGCAGCTCAAGGCGCAACTGAAGGTTGTTTCGCTGATTGATGCCTTCGCGCCCGGCGGCGGACAGGGGGCGACGGTTTCGGCGCGGCATTGACCGCTTCGGGATGTCTGACCTGAACGAAATGGGTTGATGCTCTCTCACCCTAGCCGCAAAAACAAAGACGCGGCGAGGGTGGGGCACCCGGATCAAAGAGGGATTGTCTTCAACTGACAACTGATCCCTCGTTCCCTTGTTCCCACGCCCCCGCCATTTTCATCAAACGTTTGCAAATTCTTTGCCTGGCTCTAGTAATCTGTTAACGATTCCGTGCGGCCTCTGTTTCCGCAAGAGAAGGGCCGCCGGTCGAGGGTTGAGCGGTTGAGCCAGACGATATTTGTTCTCGAAGACGATACCGATATTGCGCGTCTTGTGCAGCATCACCTGGAAGCGGCGGGGTTTTCAGCGCGCCTGTTTCACACACCTACCAACCTGATTCCCGACGCCGAGCGGCAGGCTCCGGCGCTGTTTCTGCTGGACATTATGGTTCCTGGCGGCGACGGGTTGGACGTGTGCCGACGTCTGCGCAATCATGCTGCGCTGTCCACCGTTCCCATCATCTTCATGACCGCCCGCGCCGGGGAGAACGACCGGGTGCTGGGTTTGGAGATGGGGGCCGACGATTACATCACCAAGCCCTTTGCCACACGCGAGCTGGTGGCCAGGGTCAAGGCGGTGTTGCGCCGTTTCGAGCGCCCCACCACGCCCTCGGTCATCAGCTTTGAAGAGGTGGTGATCGACGCCAACGCCATGCAACTGAGGGTGCGCGGCGAACTGACCACCACTACGGCCACGGAGTTCCGTCTTCTGGACTATCTGGCTCGTCATCCCGGCCGGGTCTTCAGCCGCGACCACCTGCTGGACGCGGTGTGGGGCGATGCCCGTTTTGTGACCCCGCGTTCGGTGGACGTCTATGTGCGCCGTATTCGCGAGAAGATTGAGATCGATCCAGAGAATCCGCGCTATTTGAAGACGGTTCGCGGCGCGGGCTACCGCTTCGAACTGCCCAAAGGCGAGTGACCCCCGGTGCCCCGCCAAGTTTCGCCTCGAAAAGCGTTGACGCGCCGTGTCTTCCCCAAGCTGCTGGGGCTGTTTTTTCTCATTCTGGTTCTGCACACGCTAGTGATGGAGTTCGTCTTCAGCCGTCTGGTCGAGCATCAGGGGGCGGAGTTGCTGCGCCTGATGGGCCGGGAGGCCTTCTGGTCGGGCCTGATCGCGCTGGGCGTGGCGCTGCCGGTGGCGGCGTGGGTGGCGGTAGGCATTACGGCGCGCCTGCAGCGGGTGGTGGTCTTTGCCCGGCGCATCGCCGATGGCGATCTCAAGGCGCGGTTGATGCAATCGGGCAGCGACGAGTTGGCCGACATGGAGGCCGCGCTCAACCAGACCGCCGAGCAACTGGGGCAGAACTTTGCCGAAATTGAAAGCCGCCGCCAGGAACTGGCCGCCATGCTGGACTCCATGCAGGAAGCGGTGGTGGCCATTACGTCCAACGGCACGGTGCTGTGGTGCAACGCCGTGATGCAGCGCATAGCCGGGGTGCAGATTCGTCCCGGGCGGCCGCTGATTCACGCGGTGCGCGATCCGGAACTGCTGAGTTGCGTACGCGGAGCCCTGGAAGACCGCCAGGTGCGGACTGGGCGCGCCAGTTCTCTGGCACCCGGCCGGGTCTTCGAGATCAGCGCCGTGCCGCTGCCCAGCGGAGGAGCGCTGGCAGTCTTACACGATGTCACCCGCATCGAGGTGGCCGAGAAATCCCGCCGCGACTTCATCGCCAACGTCAGCCACGAGTTGCGCACCCCGTTGACCTCCATCCAGGGGTATGTGGAGACGCTGGTCGACGACTCCGAAAGCAATCCCGAGACCACCCGCGAGTTTCTCGGCATCATCCTCAAAAACGCTACTCGCATGAACCGTCTGACCGAGGATCTGCTGGCCCTGGCCGGGGTAGAGAGCCCGGACTACAAGCTGGCCCGGCAGCCGGTCCGCGCCCGCGCTCTGGTGGAGGACGCCATCGACGCGCTGGGCGGCATCGTGGTCGATTCCGAGGTCGAACTGGAGTACGCCGGCGCTCCCGATGCTCTGGTTCTGGCCGATCCCGACGCTCTCAACCAGGTCTTCGGCAACCTTATTGAGAACGCCCTCAAGTACGCCAAGCAGAGCCAGCGCGTCCGTGTGGGCGCCGAATTGCTGGAGCACGAGGTCCAGTTTTTCGTACAAGACTTTGGCCCCGGCATCGCCAGCGAACACCTGGATCGCATCTTCGAACGCTTCTACCGCATCGACAAGGCGCGCTCCCGCGAGTCGGGCGGAACCGGCCTGGGCCTGGCCATTGTCAAGCACATCGTCGAAGCCCACGGCGGCCGCGTCTGGGTGGAGAGCGAACTGGGCAGCGGCGCGACCTTCCACTTCACTCTGTCGCGGGCCGGGATCTGAGGGTTTGGCGGGCCAGGCAGGGCTATTGATCGGCCCTCATAAAGTGCGATTGGTCTCCCGCCTTTTCCGTAAAGAATATGGAATGGATGGGGCACAGAGCGTCAGCGTTTACAGGCCGGATCAATCGGTGCGAATGTTTCAATCCGGTAAATTCACCATGATTTAGCGGGTAATCGCTCTCGATTCAAACGGCTGTAACATTTTCAAAAGAGAATCGGAAGCGGCAGGTCATCTGCAAGGGAGATTTCTGTGAAGAAGACGTTGATTATCGTTGGAATGCTGGTGTTGGCTATGAGCGCCGCTCAGGCCCAGAAGCTAACCGGTGCGGGTGCAACCTTCCCCTATCCGATCTACTCTAAGTGGTTTAGCGAGTATAGCGCCGCTCATCCCGGCGTTGAAGTCAACTATCAATCGATCGGCTCCGGTGGCGGCATTCGCCAGGTGACCGCGGGTCTGGTGGACTTTGGCGCCTCCGACGGCCCCATGACCGACGAGCAACTGGCCTCTTCCAAGGTCAAGCTGATTCACATTCCCACCGTGCTGGGCGCCGTCGTGCCGGTCTTCAACGTACCTGGCATCAAGGATCTGAAGTTCACGGGCGAAGTGCTGGCCGACGTTTTCCTGGGCAAGATCTCCAACTGGAACGACCCCCGCATCGCCAAAGATAATCCGGGTGTCAAGCTGCCCGATCTGAAGATCATCGTGGTGCATCGCTCCGATGGTTCTGGCACCAGCTACATCTTTACCGACTTCCTGAGCAAGTCGAGCAAGGAATGGGCGGGCGGCCCGGGCAAGGGCACGGCGCTGGCCTGGCCGGTGGGCGTAGGCGGCAAGGGGAACGAGGGCGTGGCCGGTTATGTGCGCCAGCTTCCCGGTTCGCTGGGCTATGTCGAGTTGATCTATGCGTTGCAGAACCGCATCAGCTACGGTCAGGTGAAGAACCCGGCCGGCAACTACATCAAGGCCTCCATCGAGGGCGTGACCGAAGCCGCCGCCAGCGTCAAGCAGATGCCGGCCGACTATCGCGTCTCTATCACCAACGCTCCCGGCGCCAATGCCTACCCCATCTCCAGCTTTACCTGGCTGCTGATTCCGATCAAGTCCGCTGACGCGGCCAAGGGCAAGGTCATCAAGGACATGCTCAACTGGATTCTAACCTCTGGCGAGAACGAAGTTTCGGCTCTCTCCTACGCTCCGCTGCCAGCCAGCGTAGCGAAGAAGGTGCTGCAAACCGTCTACTCGCTGCAGTAAGCGACGTTTTTTCCGCGGTATGAAAAGGTCCGGCCTGGCGCCGGACCTTTTCTTTTGCAGGAGAGCTGGCGCTTTGCATTGCGCCGGGCTCTGTAGAATGAGTGGGGCCTCCATCCCCGCAAGGGTGGACGCAGATCCTCAGCGGGGCGCGGGTTTCTTTCCCGCCGGTTCGCTTACACACTCTTCAAGGGACGTACAATCAGCCATGCCCAACGCCGCCAAGCCGCCCGTCTTTCTGCTCGACACCATGGCCTTCATCTTTCGCGCCTATCACGCCATGCAGCGCAGCCGGCCCATGTCTACCCGCGGCGGACTGCCCACGGCGGCGATCTTTGTCTTCGTGAACATGATCAAGAAGCTGCGCCAGGACTTTCATCCGCAGTATTGCGCGGCGGTCTTCGACGTCAGCGGCGAGGTCTTCCGCGACGAACGCGCCCGCACCATGGGCCCACTGCGCAAGTGGAACGGCAAGACACAGAGTTTCGACGAGGTGGATTACGAGGGCTACAAGGCCAATCGCGCCGCTATGCCGGAAGACCTGCGCCGCCAGATTCCCTACATTCGCCGGGTGCTGGAGGCGCTGCGCATTCCCATCCTGGAGGCCGAGGGCTTCGAGGCCGACGATGTGATCGGCACCCTTGCCCGGCAGGCCGCCGCCACCGAGCATGAAGTCTTTATCGTCAGCGGCGACAAGGACATGATGCAACTGGTCACGCCGCGGGTCAGGATTCTCAATCCGCAAAAGGACAATCTCATCCTCGATCCGGCCAAGGTCGAGGAGGTGCTGGGTGTGCCGCCAGAGAAAGTCGTCGATGTGATGGCCCTGCGCGGCGACGCGGTGGACAACATTCCCGGCGCGCCGGGCATTGGGGACAAGGGCAGCGTCGATCTGATCCGCGAATTCGGCTCTCTGGATGCGGTGCTCGAGCGCACCGGCGAGGTCAAGCGCAAGAGCTATCGCGAATCGCTGGAGCAGAACCGGGACGCCGTCCTTTTGTCCAAGGAACTGGTCACGATTGATTGCCACGTTCCGCTGGAACTGGATCTGGCCGCCATGCAGACGCAAACGCCCGACCTGGAAGCCTGCCGCGAGCTCTTTACCGAGCTGGAGTTCACCTCCATGCTCAAGGAGCTGACCCCGGCCGCGGAGGTGGTTGCAGCGGAATCGATCGAAGAGCCGAGCGAGGAGCAGGCGCAGACTTTCTTCGCCGCCGCTCGCGCCCGGGGCTTTGCCTTTGTGCTCGACGCCAAGACGCCGGTGGAAGAGGTAGAAGAGGAGCCGCAGCGGATGCTTTCGCTGCTGGACGTGACCGAGGCCGCAGAAAAGCAGGGATCATTCCTGGTCGGCCTTTGCGCCGATCCCGTCCTCGCCTTGAAGCTCCCTATGAGCGCTCAACTCCAGGCTATTCTAGAAGACGAAGCGATTCCCAAGCAGACCCACGACTGGAAGGCAGCGTTGCACCTGCTGGCCGGGCAGGGTATTCAACTGCGCGGAGCGGTGGAAGATACCATGCTGCTCAGCTACGCTCTCAACCCCACCCACGCCACCCAGGCTCTAGCCGATGTGGCGGCGCGCCATGGGCAGGCGGCTCCCAGCAGCCTGGCTGCGGGAGCGGGGGTGGTACGGGCGCTGATTCCGCTGCTGCTCGACGAGGTGGCCAAGGCGGGTGTGTTGTTTGTTTATCGCCAGGTCGATCTGCCCCTGGTACCGGTGCTCTTCCGCATGGAACAGGCGGGAGTGCGCATTGACAGGAAGATGCTCGATGGGCTCTCCAGCCGCTTTGGCTTGGAGTTGGAGCGGGTGGGGGAGCGCATCTTCGCCCTGGCCGGGCGACGCTTCAACATCAACTCGCCCAAGCAACTCGGCGAGGTGCTTTTCACCCATCTGAGTCTGCCCGCCCCGGCCAGCCGCGGCAAGGGCAAGGCTCTCAGCACCGCGCAGGACGTGCTGGAGCGTCTGGCCGAAGAGCACGAAGTGCCGCGCCTGGTGCTGGAGTTCCGCCACCTGAGCAAGCTGAAGTCCACTTACATCGATCAGCTTCCGCTGCTGGCCGACAGCGACTCGCGAGTACATACGACCTTCCAGGCGGCGGCTACGGCCACTGGACGGCTCTCTTCCATCAATCCTAACTTGCAGAATATTCCCATTCGCACCGAGCTGGGCCGGGAGATTCGCGCCGCCTTTACCTCGTCTCCGGGAACGCAACTGCTCTCCGCCGACTATTCGCAGATCGAACTGCGCCTGCTGGCCCACTATAGCGGCGATCCGCTGTTGCGCAAGGCGTACGAGGAGGACATCGACATTCACACCCTCACCGCCAGCGAGGTTTTCGGCGTCCCCATCGAGAATATGGACAAGGAGACCCGCGGCCGAGCCAAGGCGGTCAACTTCGGCATCGTCTATGGCATTTCGCCCTTTGGACTGGCCACACAACTGGGCATCTCCATGGGCGAAGCCAGGGAGTATATCGATCGCTACTTTGCCCGCTATGCCGGAGTGCACGCATTCATCGAGAAATTGCTGGAAGAGACGCGCAAGACGGGCTTTGTGCGCACCCTTTTTGGGCGCATCCGGCCCATTCCCGATCTGGAAAGCCGCAATCCCAACCAGCGCGGCTTTGCCGAGCGCACCGCGGTCAACACCCCGCTGCAAGGCACCGCCGCCGATCTCATCAAACTGGCCATGATCGCTATCGACCGCCAACTCGCCGAGCGCGGGCTGAAGACGCGCATGGTTCTCCAGGTTCACGACGAATTGTTGTTCGAAGTTCCGCTGGACGAGACCGAGGAGATCGCCAAATTGGTGCGCGCGGAGATGGAAGGCGCGGCGCAGTTGGATGTGCCGCTGGTTGCCGATCTGGCTTTCGGGGCCAACTGGCGGGATCTATAGAGCCGGGCAGGGAACCGAGGGGCGGGGCTGGTCCGCAATTCTGGCAGGCTACATCCCGAGCAGGCCAATGTCTTCCAGAATGGCGGCTTTTCGGAGATCGCCATCGCGCGTAGCCAAAGGTATGGAACGGCGCAGTGCAAGTTCAAGATAGGTTGCGTCGTAGACCGTCAAACGGTGGAAATCTGCTAGATCAAGAGTGCGTTCCCAGGCTGCTTCATTGGTGTGCGGGTCGCAAAGGATAGCGAGGCTCTTCAAATCGAGAATCGAATCCCTGCGGCGTAAAGCCGTGATTCGTCCCCTACGCAGGGCGACGGACAAACTGTTCGCAACCTCAATTCGCCAAAGATTCGGAACCCAGGCGCCATGGTCTGCAACCGAATCAAAAACAGAAGCATAACTGGTTGTCTCAAATTTGGGGGCAAGTCCATTTCGATTTTCTAAGGAACCTCTGATTAAGTGCGCCTGCTATGCCCCAACCTTCCCTCAGGGGCTAAAGCCCATTGATTCTTTGATCCTTATGTACGGGCTAAAGCCCGTACCCTGCAAATCGCCGACTTAATCAGAGGTTCCCTAAACCTGGATTTACGGTTGGGGGATCTCTTTCCTGCGAAAAACAATCTTCTTCCGCAAGGAGAAGAGACACTCGGGGACTGGTGGGGAAGCAGCGCGGAATCTACGCTGAGGCGCGGCTACAGCTTGAATTGATGGACGATGGCGCTGAGCTGCTGGGCAGAGGCGCGGATGCTCTGACCGGCGTTGGAGACCGTCTGTGCGGCGTTCAGCGAGGCATTGGCCAACTCCGCCACCTGGGCGGCGTTGCTGGAGATCTGCTGGCCGGCGGCCGCTTGCTCTTCCGCGGCGCGCGCCGTTCCCTCGGCCAGGGATTCGCTCTGGCTGGCGCTGGCGACGATCTGGGTCAGCATCTGCTGTGCTTGCTGGGTGCGGAGCAGTCCCTGTTCAATGCTCTGGCGGCTGGATTGGACGGCAGCGGTGGTTCTGACCGTCTCCTGTTGAATGCTCTCGACCATGCTGGCGATCTCTTCTGTAGCGATATGGGTGTGCTCGGCCAAGCGGCGCACCTCGCCGGCCACCACCGCGAAGCCCCGTCCGGCTTCTCCGGCGCGGGCGGCTTCAATGGCGGCGTTCAGCGCCAGAAGGTTGGTATTTTCGGAGATCTCGCGAATGGTGGTGACGACCTTGCCAATTTCCTGCGCGCGGCTATCCAGGCGGCCCATCAGTTCGCCTATGGTCGTCGAGGCAGCGGCCACCTGGGCCATGGTCTGGGCGGCGCCGGTCATGGTCTCGCCGCCACTGGCGGCGGTTTGGGAGGAGGCGCGACTGGCTGCGGCGGCTTCGTAGGAGTTGCGGGCGATCTCGCTTCCCTTGGCCGCTAACAGCCGGGTCGATTCCAGTACCTGCTGCGCCAGATTCACTTGTTGGTGACAATTGCCGGAACTGTGCGCGGTCTGATCGGCCAGATCGCCCGCGGCGCGCTCCAAGCCTACCGCGGAGTCGGCAAGATCGGTCAGCACCTGGTGCAGATTGCCGACCGTGCGGCCGAGCGCGGCGCACATCTGTCCAATTTCGTCTTCTGTTTCGATGCAGGTCTGGGCGGTCAGGTCGCGATGGGAGATGCGCTCCAATACCTCCCAAGTGCTGAGGATCGGATCGCCAATGATATGGGTCAGGCGCCAGGCCATGAGGAAATTGATGCCCAGAATCGTCGCTAGCAGGGCCACAATCACTGTTTGAAACCGCACCGCGACCCTCTCCGCCTCGCTTTTCATGGGCGTGGCAGAGCGCTGGCTGGAGTTCTCAACTTCCATCGCCGCAGGGTGGTCGCCGGCTTGGCGAATGCGCTGGATCCCGCCCAAACACACCGCTCCGAGAATGACCGTGAACAGACACATCCAGCCAAAGGACATATAGAGCTTGGTCTTCAGACGCAGATTGCCGAACCAGATCAGGCTTGTTTTCAATAACCAGAACATGAAGAGTATCTCCAGAAGTATGAAAAGGCTGCTTCATCTGCGTGAATTATTGGCAGATCGGTGGGCGAGGCGATAGATAAGAGGAGACAAATTTTTCCTCCCCGGCAAAAAATCGCCCATATCAGGATTTTTGGCACTGCTCTCCAGCGGGCCGGCGACGGGTTGGCCGACGCCGGTATTGCCGAGCGGTGCATCGATTGCCTAGAATCTGCCAGAACCGTGAATGAAATCGATTTTGTAGCGAGTGGGCGCGCCAGTGGCCGTCGAGGACAGGAAAAGAGGGGAAACAGGGATGGAAAAGCTGCGCATGGGCATGGTGGGCGGCGGACCGGGAGCCTTCATCGGCCCGGTACACCGCATGGCCGCCGAATTGGACGGGCGGATCGAGATGGTGGCTGGGGCTTTCTCGCAATCGGCGGAGCGCTCGCGGGCAGCGGGTGCGGCTTTTGGGATCGACCCGGCACGCGCCTATGCGGGCTACCGGGAGATGCTCGCCGCCGAGCGGCAGCGCCCCGACGCTATCGACTTTGTGGTCATCGCCACTCCCAACCATCTGCATCTGCCGGTGGCCCAGGCAGCGCTCGAGGCGGGCTTTGCGGTGGTCAGCGACAAGCCGGCCACGGCCACCTACGAAGAGGTCCTGCAACTGGAATCGGTAGTGAAGAAAGCCGGACTGCCCTACGCGCTGACCCATACCTATGCGGGCTACGCGCTGGTGCGCGAGGCGCGTGAGCTGTGCGCCAGCGGACGCCTGGGACGCATTCGCAAAGTAGCGGTCGAATACCTGCAAGGCTGGCTAAGCCAGCCTCTGGAGGCCAGCGGCCAGAAGCAGGCTGCATGGCGTTCCGATCCGGTGCTGAACGGCCCTGGAGGCTGCATTGGCGACATCGGCACACATGCTTTTCACCTGGTGGAGTACGTTACCGGCCTGCGGGTCACCGGCCTGAACGCCACCCTGCGCACGGTAGTCGAGGGGCGCACGCTGGACGACGATTGCAACGCCTTTCTGCGTCTGGAGAACGGGGCGACCGGCACGCTGATGGCCTCGCAGGTGGCCACCGGCGAGGGCAACGGCCTGCGCCTGCGCATCTACGGCGAACGGGCCGCGCTGGATTGGCGGCAAGAAGATCCCAACCGCCTGATGGTGCGCAGCCTGGACGGTCCAGAGGAGATCTATCACGCCGCGGGCGGCTATCTGGGGGCCTCTGCCCGCGCCGTTACTCGCCTGCCTGGCGGCCATCCGGAGGGCTACATCGAGGCCTTCGCCGTGCTCTATCGGGAGTTTGCCGACTCTCTGCTGGCCGGGGGCCAGAGAGCGCCGCTCCCCGCAACCCTGCCCGGTATCGAGGCCGGGGTACGCGGCATGAGGTTCATCGAGCGGGCCATTGCCAGCAACCGCGCTGCTGCCTGGGTGGAGTTTTAGAGCATTTCTCCTGTTGCTGTATCGCTATCCCACCCCAGCCGCAAAAACAAAGGCGCGGCGCGGGTAGGGCACCCACAGGGTTTTACTTTCGGATCACGAGAAGGGAATAGAGGTCAGAGGAGAAAACGATGAAGACCATCAAGGGACCGGGAGTTTTTCTGGCGCAGTTTGCCGGGGATGAAGCGCCATTCAACACTTTGGCGGGAATGGCCGGCTGGGCAGCAGAACTGGGCTTTTGCGGGGTGCAGATTCCCGCCTGGGATAACCGCCTCTTCGACCTCAAGCTAGCCGGCGAGAGCAAGAGTTATTGCGACGAAGTGCGCGGCGTGGTGGAAGAAGCCGGACTGGAAATCACCGAACTCGCCACCCATCTGCAAGGCCAGTTGGTGGCCACCAATCCCGCCTACGACGTGCTGTTTGCCGGTTTCGCTCCGGCGGAGCTGGGTGGGGATTTAGCAGCGCGGCAGCAATGGGCCGTCGCGCAAATGCTGGCGGCCGCCAAAGCCAGCCAACATCTCGGTCTGAACGCCCACGCCACCTTTAGCGGCGCGCTGGCCTGGCCCTATTTCTATCCCTGGCCGCAGCGGCCGGCGGGGCTGGTTGACGCGGCTTTTGCCGAGCTGGCGCGGCGCTGGCGGCCGATTCTGGAAGCCTTCGACGAGGCCGGCGTGGATCTCTGCTTCGAACTCCATCCCGGCGAGGATCTGCACGATGGCGTCACCTTCGAGCGCTTTCTGGCCGCGGTTGGCAACCACCCTCGCGCCAACATCCTTTACGATCCCAGCCACATGGTCTTGCAACAGATGGACTACCTGAGCTTTCTGGATATTTATCACCAGCGGGTGCGAGCCTTCCACGTGAAAGACGCGGAGTTCAACCCCAGCGGCCGGGCGGGTGTTTACGGCGGCTACCAGGACTGGATCGACCGCCCGGGCCGCTTCCGCTCACTGGGCGACGGGCAGATCGACTTCGGCGCTGTCTTCAGCAAGATGGCGCAGTACGACTTTCCAGGCTGGGCGGTGCTGGAGTGGGAGTGCTGTCTCAAGCATCCCGAAGAGGGAGCGGCGGAGGGCGCGGAGTTCATTCGCCAGGGAATTATTCGGGTCACCGAGCGCGCCTTCGACGACTTTGCCGGGGTCGGGCCGGATGAAGCGAGGAATCGCAGGGTATTGGGGATCGAATAGATTGCCTCCCACCCTCTTGTCCGATCTCTGAAGTGAACGGAACAATCCGCAACGGAAAAGCAGGTTTTTCGACCGCGTTGGTCGCAAAGAACGCGCCCAATTCCGCTCGGGATGACAGATTCTTTGTAAGTGAAAATCGGACTCAGGACACTGATATGGAGTGACCTGTCAACCCCTGCACATCTTTGTGGTTGTTTTTGTCGTTGTGTTTCGAGGACAGGGCCAGCAGCAGTCGGGGCAGATTTTGGCGACGATTGAT
>Ga0326728_10003470_pt1 | contig 48827 bp, 44 predicted proteins | sample MB3enrmetagenome_FD_207602 | JGI IMG/M metagenome (GOLD analysis project Ga0326728, IMG submission 207602) | Lab enriched peat soil microbial communities from McLean, Ithaca, NY, United States - MB31MN | ecosystem: Environmental > Terrestrial > Soil > Wetlands > Peat | place: USA: New York... | reverse complement strand
TCGGATTGAGGGTCGAACTCAAGATCGGCGGACATCGAACTTAGCCTCCCACGCTCACATGATAGCGCAGGTGGGGATGGTCCGAGGTGAGGAGCGGTGCGGAAAACACGGAAGTACCTTACGCGAAAGTGTTAATTTGGGCGAGCCACGCGGCTTTTTCTGTTTCGGGAAGGAAGCTGGCCCGGAAGGAATTGGCGGCCAATTGACGCAGCTCGTCGCGGGTAAACCCCTGCTCGGTGTGGGCGAGGAGGAACTCGTTGGCGAGATCCGACGAAAAAAAGGCTGGATCGTCGGAGTTGAGCGTGACGAGGAGGCCGAGATCAAAGTAGCGGCGGAGGGGATGGGCGGCGAAGGAGGGGCAGACGCCGGTGCGGACATTGGAGCTGGGATTGAGCTCAAGGGCTGTGCTCCGCACTTTCAGGTCTTGGAGGAGATCTTCGTCGTGAATCGCAGAGAGGGCATGACCGATGCGTTCGGAGCCGATGGAAAGGGCTTCCCAGATGGCCTCGGGGCCGGTGGTTTCTCCGGCGTGGTTTGTGAGGCGGAGACCTGCGGACTCGGCTCGCGCGTAGAGCGAGCGAAAGGGCTCGGAACCCGTTCGGCGCTCGTCGCCGCCGAGACCAATGGCGACGATGGAAGGGTAATACTCGCGCAACTCAGCGGCTTTGCGGAAGACGCGATCGGCTTCCTCGACGGTGAAGTGGCGGACGGCGTCGAAGATCCAATAGAGGGAGAGGCCGAGCTCGCGGGCGGCGCGCTCGCGGGAGCGTTCAAGGCCGGCGAAGATGGGCTCGAAGCAGCGGGGATCGAAGTTGCGCCACATATAGATGACGCCGACCGAGATGTAGACCTCGGCGTGGACCACACCCTGCGCGGCGAGATGCTCCATCATGCGCCAAGCGACTATCTCGTAGTCTTCGGGGTCGCGAAGGCGGCGGGTGACGGCTTTGAAGGACTCAATGAATTCAGTGAAGTCGGAAAAACGATAGAGCGCCTCGGCATCATGATGCGTAAGAGGCACGGCGTCGTGACGGGCGCTGAGCTCGACCAGAGTGGCGGGCGCGATAGTGCCTTCGAGATGCAGGTGCAGCTCGGCCTTGGGCAGGCGGCGGATGAAGTCTTCAATGCCCGACATTTAACCAGTTTAGCGGGTCAGAGAGTCAGTGAGTCGCGAAATCAGCAGTTCAGCTAGTTGGTCTTAATCGCGGTTGCGCGATTGTCGACGAAGGTGATGGTCCATTTTTTGCCGGCTTGATTGTAGGTGATTGTACGGGTGCCTTCGCCGGCGCTTTCGACGTGCTGATCCTGGCCGATGGACATGCGGGTTTGAAGCTCATTCATTCCGGGAATGACTTGATGCGCATCGACTGCGGCCCAGATGTTTTTGGGCCAGTTGTCGTAGATGGTGTGCGGGTCGTCGTAGTAGAAAAGGACGTCGCAGAAGTATTCTTCCTGGCTGCCGTCGATGGCGCCGATGACGGTGGCGTAGAGGTCGGGGCTCGATGGCAGAGAGAAGATGGCGAAGGTCTGGCGGGTGCCGTGCGAGATCCCGTCGTCAACCTGAGCGGGCGGCACGGCGTTGATGACTTTTTTGATGTCGAGTTGCTGGACTGAAGGAATGAGGCCGGCGCGTTTGGAGAAGATGATGTGCCCGGCCCGGTAGGGAAAGTACGGCATGGTGTAGCCGTTCTTCATCCAGACGCTTGCGCCCTGGAGTTTGACGGCATCGTCGAACGAAGTCATGAACTTCATACGCACAATGGCGACATCGTCGGGAGTGAGGTTCTGCTCGGGAGCGGTTTCCGGGAGGGCGCCGGGATTGCGGCGGTGCTCGAAGACAGAAATCAGATAGATGCCGCCGATGGCGACGGTGACGAGCGTCATGACTCCGGCTTTTTGCCAGGTCTTCATGGAAACTCCAATTTTAGTTCGAGCTAAAGACGCGGCTTGGCAAACTCGGAGCGGTGACGGCTGTAGAAGAAATAGATGAAAAGGCCGATGAGGAGCCAGGCGATGAATCGATACCAGGTGCGAATCGGCAAACCGGTCATGAGCAAAAAACAGAAAAGAACGGAGAGAGCGGGGATGACGGGGCCGCCGGGAACGATGAATCCGCGGCGGCGGCTGGGCTCACGGTAGCGCAAGATGATGACGCCGATGGAGACGAGGACAAAGGCAAAGAGGGTGCCGATGTTGGAGAGGTCGGCGAGAGTTCCGATGTCAAAGAGTCCGGACGGGATGGCGACGACGATGCCAGCGACCCAGGTGGAGAAGGCGGGGGTGCGGAAGAGGGGATGGACGTTGGAAAAGACGCGCGGCAGCATGCCGTCACGCGACATGGAGAACCAAACGCGCGACTGGCCGATCTGGTAGACAAGGATCGAAGAGATCATGCCCATGAGCGCGCCGAGCAGGACGATGAGGCGGATCCAGTAAAGCGGGTGGCCACCGGGCAGAAGAGAAAGTTTCTTGAGCGCGTTGACGACAGGCGCAGCGTCGCCCACCATGGACTGCCAGGGGACGAGGCCCGTTAAGCATACGGCGACTGCAACATAGAGCACGGTGCAGACAACCAGCGTGGCGATGATGCCGATGGGAAGATCGCGTTGGGGATTGCGGCACTCTTCGGCCGCGGTGGAGACGGAGTCGAAGCCGATGTAAGTGAAGAAGATGATGGAGCCGCCGGTGAGGACTCCCGACCAGCCGTTGGGCATGAAGGGATGCCAGTTGGAGGGATGAATGAAACCGATGGCGGCGAAGACAAAAATGAGGATGGCGACGAGCTTGAAGGCAACCATCATGTTGTTGGTGGACGCAGACTCGCGGATGCCGCGCACCAGAATGACCGTGAGAAACATGACGATGAGGAAGGCGGGGATGTTGAAGCCGAAATGCCAGCCGGGTGTGTAGATGTCGTTGCCGGCGAGATCCTGGAGGCCTTCGGGGAGATAGGCGGGCGAGATCCATCTGGCGGACGGGTGCAGGCCGAACCAGTCGAGGAGATCGACGACGTGCGCGGCGAAGCCGACACTGACGCTCATGTTGGAGACTGCGTACTCGAGAATGAGATCCCAGCCGATGATCCAGGCAATGAGCTCGCCGAGCGTGGCGTAGGTATAGGTGTAGGCGGAGCCCGCGATAGGGATCATGGAAGCGAGCTCGGCGTAGCAGAGGCCGGTGAGGGCGCAGACGAAGGCCACCAGAATCATGGAGAGCGCAATGGCGGGACCGGCGCCTGGCCGGCCGGCAAGGATGGAATGCGTGATGGCGTAGTGGATGAGCGGGGTATCGGCGACGGTGGGGTTGGGAAGCCGCTCGCCGGAGATAGCGGTGCCGACGACAGTGAAGATGCCCGAGCCGATGACCGCGCCGATACCCAGGGCGGTGAGCGACCACGGGCCGAGCGACTTCTTCAGCGCGTGTTCGGGTTCTTCCGAGTCGCTGATGAGCTTGTCAATCGACTTGCGGGCGAAGAACTGGCTGGGCAGAGCAGGTCTCCTCAATGCAGCTTCTAGCCGCTAGCTATCCGTGCCGAAAGGGAACTTCGATCCCAACGCGCAGTGGCTGGAAGCTAGCAGCTAAAGGCTGGTGGCTGTTTTTAACGCTTCGACTGGCCGCGGACCATCTTCTTGACCTTCTTTTTGAGCGAGCCACGGGGGGCGGTGCGCTTGGCCTTGGGGGCAGCTTTTTTGCGGGCTGCGCGCTTGAGCTTCTTGCGTTCCGCCTTGTCTTTGATTTTTGTGGTGTCGGCCACGTTAACCTCTTTCCATCGAATGTGTTCTGGAAGCCCGCAGCGCGGGCTTTCAAGAGATCAATGTTAACAGGCGGGTCATGGCGAACGAAAGCATGGTGCGTGCGTTACGCTGCAATGTCCCGGGGATGCGCCGCGTAGCAAGCGATTGCAGCGTACAATGGAGACAGACCGACACAGTGCCTGGCCTGCTCGGCTCCGGCTGACTTGATCGGTTCCGCAGTTTATTCAGCCGTCCCCATCTCGAGTGCGGGATGGATTCTTCTTGATGAAGAATCTACTTGGCGTTCGAGGCTTGGGGATGCGGTAACTTCGGAACCTCTGTAAGCGCTTCTGACGAGCTTCGCTCCTCCACGCAACAATCACCTTGTTCGCCGGAGTTCGTTATGCGATCTGATCAGGTACACCGCGCGCTGGCGCGTGGAATGAACCGCTTTGAAGTCTGCCGACTGGTCTCGAAGGGCGTAAGAATCACGCACAAATCGGGTTCGCGCTTCGAGGACTCCATTAACAACGTCCTGCTCTACCTGGGGGATCATGCGCTTCCCGAGGGAGGCCTTCATCCAAAGGATTTGGAGAAGCTGAAACCGGCGGCGTGAGAAGACCAGGGAGTAGGGAGTAGCCAATAGGGAGTAGAAAAACAGGGAGTTAGAGAATGCAAAAGAGGGACGGCAGTTTCGCCGTCCCTCTTTTTATTTGGTTCCGAACTTGTTCTTGGTTCCGAACTATTCTGGTACCGGATCTGTGCTCAGTTCCGGACCTTTTCAGGCGTCTGTCTTAGATGACCTGAACGTTTTCGGCCTGCCATCCCTTGGGGCCCTTGGTCACGTCGAACTGAACGCGCTGGCCCTCCTGAAGGGACCGGAAACCGGTGGACTTGATGGCGGTGTGATGGACGAAAACGTCCTCGCCATTTTCACGGCTCAAAAACCCAAAACCTTTTGCGTCATTGAACCACTTGACTGTGCCTTGTTCCATTGTGTTGCTCCTCAAAAACCTGAATTACCGCTGAATACAATGTGGAGTGTTGCGTGCAGGCGGTAACCGGAACAGGCAAGAACTTCAAATCGAATTCTACGATTACAGCCAGTGTAGCACGGATTGGGTTGAGGGACAGGAGAATCATCGGTACTCAATGGTCAAGACGAATTAATTGAATGGCTTAGGGAGACTGGCGGAGGACACAGCGCGCGGGCCGAAAGGCGGGGTACACTCAATGTCGCTGTGGGGCCGACTGCGAGGTGGAGATTGAGCGGCAGGAACGAGAGGGTGCTGGTCCTGAATCCCGGAACGACGTCGACGAAGTTCGGAATCTTTACGCGCGCGGGCGAGGAGACGTCGCGCAACATTCACCACGGGGACGACGAGATTGAGCGGTTCCGCGGGAAGCCGATGCTGGACCGGCTGGAGTATCGCGCAGCAAAGATCGAAGCAGCGCTGGCTGAGGCTGGATTCACTCCAAGTGGTAAAGGCACGGAGTGCTGGGCCGCGGTGGCCGGACGCGGAGGCCTGCTGCCGCCAATGGAGTGCGGGACGTATCTGGTGGACGCCGCGATGGTGGAAGAGCTGAAACGGGCGCGGCGGGGGGAGCATGCTTCGAACCTGGGCGCGGTGCTGGCGTTGCGCTTTGCGCGGGCGGCGGGAGTGAACGCGTACATCGTGGATCCGGTGACGGTGGACGAGTGGCAGGATTGCGCACAGCTCTCCGGCACGCCGCTCGTGAAGCGGTCGTTTATCGGCCATGCACTGAACACCAAGGCCGTGGCGCGGCGCCATGCGCGCGGGCTGGGGCGGCGCTACGAGGAAATGCGATTGATCGTGGTGCACATGGGCAGCGGGATTACGGTGTCGGCGCATCGCGGCGGGCGCATGATCGACAGCAACTCGATTGAAGAAGGGCCGTTCGGTCCCGATCGCACCGGTTCGCTGCCGGTGCGGGAACTGATCAAGCTGTGCTTCAGCGGGAAGATGACGGAGAGTGAACTCGACCGTCATGTCTTCGGCGACGGAGGCCTATTCGCGTACCTGGGCACGCGGGACCTGATGGAAGTGGAGCGAAGAATAGACGCGGGCGACGCCGAGGCCGCGGCGGTGGTTGAAGCCATGGTCTACCAAATTGGAAAAGAAACGGGCGCGATGGCGGTGGTGCTACGGGGTGGGGTGAATGGGGGCAAGGTGGATGCGGTGCTGGTGACCGGCGGCATGGCGCACTCGGAGCGGATGGTGGAGAAGCTGCGCAGCTATGTGGATTGGATTGCGCCGGTGGCCGTGTATCCGGGCGAAGACGAGCTGCGGGCGCTGGCCGAAGGAGTGTTTCGCGTGCTGGACGGCGAAGAAGAAGCGAAGCGGATTGGGGAAACCAGTCATTAACTTTCAGCTTTCAGCTGGAACGTGCCAGGCGAAGCTCGCAGTCACGCCGTCTTCGATTCGACGGCGAGACAGCCGTTTTCCTGGAGCGTGCAACCGGAGGCTGAAGGCTGAGAGCTGAAGGCTGGTCTAGAATTCGAGAGAGAATCCGGAGACAAACGGGGGCAGAGGGTGGCGGTTCTGGCGGTGCAGCAGATCCGGCGCATGCGGGGCGGCGCACAGGGCCAGTTGATGCTGGGCGCGGACGGCCATGTGTACGTGGTCAAGTTCCAGAACAACCCGCAGCATATGCGCGTGCTGGCCAACGAGCTGATGGCTTCGCGGCTGGCGGCGGCGGCTGGACTGACGGTGCCGGAGACGGAACTGGTGGAGGTGTCGAGCTGGCTGATCGAGAATACGCCGGAGCTCGAGATCGACTTAGGATGGGCGCGCGTGCGCTGCCAGGCGGGACTGCAATTTGGGTCGCGCTTCGCCGGAGGCACGATGCCCGGGCAGGTCGTGGATTTTTTGCCCGAGGAGCAGATGGTGGAACTCAAGAACCCGGGCGAGTTCGCCGGCATTCTGGCGCTGGATAAGTGGACGGGAAATGCCAACGGGCGGCAGGCGGTGTTCGTGCGGAAGCAGAGAGAACGGCGGTACAAAGCGGTCTTCATCGATTTCGGCTACTGCTTTCATGCGGGAGAGTGGCGCTTTGAGGATGCGCCCCTGCGAGGTGTCTACTATCGGAATGATGTTTACGGAGAAGTGAGAGGATGGGAATCCTTTGAGCCGTGGCTGACGCGGCTCGAGACGATGCCGGCGGAGACGATCTGGGAGGTGGCGAATACGGTGCCTGCCGAATGGTACGGCGGCGACCAGGCAGAGATGGAGGCGCTGGTGGAGAAACTGCTCAAGCGGCAGAGCCGGATCCGGGAACTGGTTGAGGCGTTTGGGAACTCGGATCGGAGGCCGTTTCCGAAATGGGGAGAAGGGGCTGGTGTGGGGGAGGAAGATGCTTGGAAAATGGATAGATGGGGAGATACGATGAGGTTGAATTGAAGGATAAGTGTCAGGGATCAGTGATCCGGGCTCAGGGGTCAGAGGGCAGGGAACGCGGACCAGGAACCACGAAGCAGGAACCACGAAGCAGGAACCACGAAGCAGGAACCGGGAAGCGGGGAACATTCGTTGAGGGGTGCGGAACAGGTGGAGTTTTTTTTGATACCTGACCACTGACCCCTGAAACCTGAACCTCTGAACTGCGAACTGAAAAGTATGGCGATTGGGAACCAGCGGCGTGCGTGCGAGTTTCGACTGCTCCGGTATGTGCCGGATGCGGTGCGGAATGAGTGCGTGCACATTGGCGTGATCCTGCGCGAGGCTACTGCGGACAACAGTGGGATGACCAAGCTGGGGAAAGCCGAGTCTGGACAAGTCGAGCCCGGGAAGATTGAGGTGCGCTTTACGCGGGACTGGCGTCGTGTGCGCTGCCTCGATCCGGATGCGGACACGGCATTGTTGGAGGGCATGGAAGGTGAGCTGCGGCGGCGGCTGGAGGGGGAAACGGGTGGGCGATTGATGCGGCTTCTCGAGGAGTCACTCTCGCTGAACGTGCAAATGACGGAGCCCAAGGCCTACCTGGCCGAAAGCCTGCCTGCGGGAATGGAAGAGCTGATGCGGCTTTATGTGGAGGCCCCGGCGCGCGAGCGAGCGCCACGGCTGAGCGGCCGCGCCGCGATCCAGGCGCGCATGCGGTCGGAGTTCGAACATGCCGGGGTATGGGATCTGTTGCGCAAGAGAATCGCCGCGTCGGAGTACACGCGGCCGGGCGACCCTTTGCGCATCGACATGGGGTACCGGCCTAACGGGATCGTGCGCATGTTTCATGCGGTGAGCTTCGACCCGGGTCTGGAGATGGCCAAAGTGCTGGCATTTTCAGCGGCCGCTTTGCGCGCCGGCGTGGAACGCGTGGAAAAGGCCGAGCTCGAGCTGACCGCGGTAATCGAGCCCGCGGCGCGGGTTGGGGCGACCGATGAGGAGCCGGAGCGGTTGGAGCTTTACCGGTTTGGGGTAGAGACGATGGAGGAGCACCGGATCCGCGTTTTGACCACCTCGGACCTAGGCCGCGTGGCGGAGACGGCGCGGCGCGAGCTGCACGTGTAAAGAGCTGCGCGAGGAATTCGAGATGGAAATCGCAGCAGCAATACGGCTCTAAGTCTATCTTCAAGAATGGGTAAGGTCATGGCCGCAGCCGCCGAAAATATTTTTTTGAAGTTTGCCGATAATTATTGGGCTTCGCGGTACGATGAACCGTGTTGATGCAATTTAGACGTTCAACAGCCGCAGCCGGATCGATTGAAGCAGGATCGGCTCACGACTGAAGGCTGAGACCGCAATACAGACGAATGAAAAAGGCATGGCCTATGGCCATGCCTTTTGTTTTTCGAGCGGTTCCACAATCTACCTGCCTATTCCGTCGCCCTGCAGGGCAGCTTTTTCTTGATGAAAAAGCCGCTTGGCGATCACGGCTTTGGGCAGAGTAATCGTGGAACTGCTTGAAAGGAAGGTGCGCGTGAAGGTAAGCGAGCAATTACGGGAGATGTGGCGACAGGCGCGTCCCGGCAGACAGGCCGGTAATGGCAAGCGGGCACGGCCAGTGGAGCTCGAGGCGGAGGCCGAGGCGGTGCGCAAGACTTTGGCCTTGCCGGCGATTCTGAGTCCGGTCGAGTTTCCAGGCAAGCACCTGCCCAAGCCCACGCCGATGAACCTGCGCCGGTTCGCGGAGACGCCAGTGGTGCGCCGGGCCATCAACGTGATCAAGGATCGGATTGCGGCGATGGACTGGCAGGTGCGGGTGCGACGCGGCGCCATGCCGGAGGACGTTGCCTTCGCGGCGCGCAAACTGCGCGCGCTGCGGCGCATGTTGGAGGAGCCGAATCCGGCGGACAGCTTCCGGACCTTGATGGAGCAGGTGATCGAAGACGCACTGACCGGAGGTTTCGGGGCCATCGAGATGGAGCCGACCGGCGATGCGGAGCGGCCAGCGATGTTGTGGCCGGTAGATGGCGCATCGATCCGCATCAACGCCAAGTGGGACGGTGGCGAGGACACCCCGCGTTACGCGCAGGCCATGCCGGGGCAACTGGAGTCGAGCGCGGTGGAGCTGCTCGATCGGCAACTGATGTACATCCGAACGAATCCCCGCAGCTTTACGCCGTTTGGGCTGGGTCCGCTGGAGGTGGCGTTCGAGACCGTCAACCAGTTCCTGAGCGCGCACCGGTTCGCGGGAAAACTCGCAGCGAACTCCGTGGCGCAGTATGCGCTGTGGCTGAACGAAGCCACGCCCGCGCAACACGACCGGCTGATTCGCTGGTGGCAGGACGAGATTGAGGGGACGGGGCGCGCGCCGCTGATTTCAACCGAGCAGAAGCCGGAGGTGTTGCGCTTTGCGCAGGGCACGGATGCGGACCTGCGGCTGCAGTGGCAGGAGTTCCTGATCCGCATGGTGGCGAACGCCTTTGGTCTGCCGCCTCTGATGCTGGGCCTGGAGGCGGACGTCAACCAGTCGACAGCCTCGGAGATGGCCGATGAAGCGTTTCGCGGAGCTATCTCGCCGCTGGCCATGCTGCTGGCCGGGCACATTACGCGCGATCTGTTTGCGAAGTGCATCGGCTGGCGGGAGTTCGAGTTTGCGTTTAACGAGCTGGGCGCGCGGGACGAGCAGACCGAGCTGCAGGTGCAGGTGCAACTGCTCCAGGCCGGGGTGCTCACGATCGACGAAGTGCGGGCGATGCGGGGACTGGCGCCGCTGCATACAGGGGTCAGGGAACAGGCGTCGGGGATCAGGGAATAGAGAACAGAGAACAGAGAACAGAGAACAGGGAAGCAGCTGTCAGCTGACGGCTGAAAGAGCGGAGCGAACCGATGCAAATGGAAGCGATGGCGGTGGAGATTCCTTATGTGGAGAAGCATCCCAACCGGGTGCCTTTTGAGGGCGTTTTGACGCTGGTGAATGCAGCCAGCGACAAAGCGCCCGCCGGGGCGCGCGGGCACCGCGTAATGCTGACGCGTGAAGCTGCGGAGAAGGCATTGCCTTCGCTGCTGGGCATGGCCGTGGATTACAGGCCTGGCTGGGACGGCCACGATGCACGGCGCAAGATTGGCCTGTTGACCGAGGCCGATGTCCGGGGGGCACGTTTGGTAGTGCGCGGGTACCTTTACGCGCGCGATTTTCCGGAGGTCACGCGGGCCATTGAGGCGCATGCCCCGGAGAAGCTGGGAATGAGCTACGAGCTGGCAGATGCGCGCGTGGAGGATATGCGGGCCGAGATATGGAAGCTGACTCGGGTGACCTTCACCGGGGCGGCGATTTTGCTGCGGGACAAGGCGGCTTACCGGGAGACAAGCTTCCGCATGGCGAGTTAGCGGAAGACGGCGAAGTTAGCGGGGCTAGCGGAGTTAGAAGGTCAGCTGAGTCCGAGAGCTTGCGGAGTTTGGAAGTTAGGAAGTTGAAAGAGCGGCAGAGAGGCTCCGGGAACGGAGCCTTTTTTGTTGGAGCTGGGAACGAATGTTGGAGCGTAACCCCAAGAAACAGGAAAGGAAGGACATGGAACAAGGAGAGAGAAACATCGTTGAGCGGCTGGAAGCCGCGACCGCGGCGCTCGAAAAGACGCTAAGCCGGCTGGAAGAACGGCAGGGAGCACTCTCGGGCGAGGTGGAGAGGATCACGGCGACTGTGGAACAGAGCCGGCGCGAAACGGAACTGACGGAGAAGCTGGCCGCGGTAGAGCGGGAGCTGGCCGAAGTGAAGGCGGCTTCGGCTCAGAATGTGGTGAACCCGCTGCGGCGCACTATGCCCGCCGCCACTGCCGAGATGCTGGCCAAGCATGGCATCGACGAGGGTCCGGTGGACGTGCACGCTCTTGATGCGGCGCTGTCAGGCCTAAGCCTGGAGCAGCGCATCGCGGTGAAGACGCAACTGCTGCGCACAGGCGCAATCGCGTAAGAGCAGGGACCAGGTTTCAGGGGTCAGGGATCAGATCTGGCGATCTGTTCCATACAAACGACCGCTGAACCTGACACCTAAAACCTGAAACCTGAAAATCAGCCCCAAGGAGGGGCGGAGAGAACTTATGAACGCAACCTTTGCAGACATTCACGCGGCAGCAGACTACATCGGGCCGGGCGCAATTGAAGTTCCGCTGTACCAAACGGAGATCTTCGACATTTGCCGGCGATCGAGCGCCTTCGGGCAGCGCATCAAGCAAGTTCCCGCAACCGGGCATCCGTCGCGCTTCTTCGAAGAGACGGCGATACCGAATCCGGGCACGGCGGGCTTTGTGAATCCACGCAGCATCAATCCCACGGTGGTGAGCCCGACTCGGATCGAGCTGAGCGTACCGCTGAAGGCGATTGTGGCGCAGATCAACTACAACTTGTTTGACATCGAGCTGGGCGACCAGCAGAAGCAGTTCGCCTATCTGCAGGCCAAGGATCTTGTGGATACGGTGAGCGGCGTGATGGTGGCGCACGACGTGGCCTTGTGGAACGGCAACGACACCAGCCTGAGCGCACCGACGACCACGCAATACATGGGCTGCGCTGCGCAGATCGCGGCCAGCGGCAACTCAGTGACCGTGACCACCTCGATGAAGATCGTGGACACCATGAAGACGACGATCGCGCAGATGGTGGCCAACAACGGCTATCATGTGCGGCCGACCGCGATTTACGCCAACCCGGTGCTCGTGGACCTGATCGATCAGGAAATGAAGACCGAGTACAACGTGGTGCTGAACACCACGCAGATCTCGGCGGGCTTTACGGTGAAAATGCTTTCCACGCAGGCCGGCGACCTGCCGCTGATTCCGGATTGGAGCCTGCCCTATACGGGTACGCCGGGGACGGGCAACGCCGTGCTTCCGGCCTACATCGTGACCGAGGACCTGATCGAGTATCACTGGCTGGGCGATCCCACGCCGCGGATTTTCCAGCTTGGACTGCCGAGCTCGCTGACTTACCAATATGTGGCGGTCAAGTTCGGCGCTCCAGTGGTGAAGGGCGCAAACTTTGCGCACTATCAGGTGCTGGTAGATCGGTAAGAAAAACAGTTCACAGTTCGCAGTTCACAGTTCGCAGTTCATGGTTGCCGGGGAATCGCCGGCTGTTATGAGGCGCGGGCTGAGGACTGCGAACTAAGAACCAGCGACGAGGGACCAGGGGCTAAGAGTTGAGATCCAAGAGCTGAGAAGTAAGAACTAAGAACTTCGAACTGCGAACTAAGAACTCGCACGGAAGGACACGCGATGGCATATCTCGAGCCAGCGGATTACCCGAATTACGGATTGCCGGCTGGAACCACAGCGGACTGGATCATGGCTACCACGGCGCTGATCAACAGTTACTGCAGGCGGCCCGATCTGAACGTGATTCAGTACACGGAGCGTCTGCGCATAACAGCAGGGGCGCGGACGGTTCGGCTGAGTTATCTGCCGCTGGCGCCTTTGGCGCCAGCGACAACGCCGATCGTAGGCCTGGAGGGCCGGTATGCGCGGCCAAGGCGCGGAGAGATTCCGCAGGAGCCGCTTATCGAAATCGCGTGGGCATTCGCGTTGCCTGGGCAATGGACGACGATCGATCCCACACTCGTGGACTTTGACCCGAGCACCGGGGAACTGACGCTGGCGTGGAATGTGCTGGGCCTTCCATTCAACGAAGTGCAGGCCACGTACACGGCGGGGCTGGCAACCATCGGGGACGACGTGAAGTCGGCGTGCGCGCAAATTGTGCGCAATGCGCAGGCCACACCAGCCCTGAATGCCAGTATGAGCAGGATCGACACGATGCAGATGAAGTATTTCTCAAGTTCGCTGATCGACGAGACGGTGCAGGCTTGGTTGAGACCGTACGTTGCGAACAGGCTGGGGTGAGCGATGAGCGATACGGAGCCGCGCAACCCGAGGGGAGCGCCGCAGATGCTGGCCGACGCGCTGCTGCGCAGCGCTGGAACGACGGCTCTTCTGCGCGTGACGGGTGCAAACACGGATACGAGCATGTCGGAGGTTGGGCTGGTGGCTACCACATTCGCCGATGTGCCGGTGAGCCCGGCCTTGATGCGAAAGTTGCGGCCGACCTGGCAGGAGGGCGGAGAGTCAAAGTGGGAGCTGCTGGTTTCGGCAACGAGCGTGCAGCAGCAAGTGAACACGCTCGATTTGCCGTCGGCACAGTCCCTGTTCGCCATGACACTGGCGGTGACCGTGGCCGGCCAGGAGTATTTGATTGAGTCGATCGCTTCCAACGAGGCGTTTGGCCAGGTGTATCTCTATCGGCTGCTTCTGCGCGAGGCGCGGCAGCAGGCGGTTTAAGAGCCAGTTCACAGTTCGTATTTCGCAGTAGGTCGTGGAATGAAACGCCGACTACGAACTAAGAACTCATCACTTAGAACCAAAGACCGAGAACCGAGAACTCCGATGCAAAATGCAAAAGACTCTTTTTATATGGCGCTGCGCACGCGCCTGACGGCGATCAATCCGGAGCGGACAATCCTGCTGCGCGGTGCAGTACGGCCGGGAATTCTGGTGGAGGAAGCGGAAGCTCCGTTCAGCCAGTTTCCCAACGACGTGTTTGTGCTGCGCTGGCTGAGCCTGGCGGTCGACATGGATCTGGCAACGACAATGGCAGGCGAGCAGTGCGAGATCGTCTACCAGACCTGTGGAACACAGAGCTTCGGCGGATTGGACCGCGGACGAGCATTGAGCGCGATGGACGAGGAGTTGATGGCCATGATTCAGCCCTTCTATACACCGAAGCTGAATTACACGACTACTCCGCCGTCGGCGATGCTGACGCAAGTCTTTTGGGACGAGGCGATTTTTTCGCCAGTCGTTACGCAGCGCGACCGTCTGAGCCGCAGCGCGACGGTGCTTGTTTACAGCTATCAGGAGCAGGGGGAGTAAATGACCGCGACATGGTTTTCCGCTCCGGCGCCAGTGGCACGAAGGGTGCGAGCCTTCCTTGCGCCAGTGAATCGAGCTGCGCAGGCGCCCGTTCTCTTCGACCCATCGGAACAGGGCCGGTTCAGTTTCGATGCTCCGCCGGCACCGTGGCTGAGCCTGGGATGGGTGCAGAATTTCGCGCGCAAGACAACAAGTAAGTCGACGACGATGATGACTGGAATTCCCGCAGCTCTGCTTGAACAAGTGCGCGAAAGCCTTGAAGCTGAGGTAAGTCTTCAATTTTTGAGTTGGACAAAGCTGACCATGGCGCTGGCGACGGGTTCGCAACATATGAATATTCTTGCGCCCGCGATTGGCGCGTCTCCGGCAGCGGATGGCGCACCGGCCATTCCGGCAGTTACTCCACAAGCTGGTTCGGCGAGCACATCGATCCTGCTGGCGACTGCAGATGCGGCTAAGTTCACGCCGGGCGCGATCGTCGCCGTCGACGTGGATTACACGGGGCAGACCGGTTATTTGGGATCGCCACTTGCGGGCGCGTACGTTTGCCAGGCGCTCACGGATGTGGATTACGTTCGGCGTATAACTTTCAACGTCGCACTGGTGTCACAAGTGACTGCGAATGGACTGACATTGGCCGAGCCATTGCCGGGAGGCGCGCCCGTAACGGGCGCCAAGGCGCAGGCAGTCACCGGATTTGTGGATCGAGAAGGAGGGAGCTTTTATCAGGAGTGGTCGGCTCTTTTCGTAATGGAGGGCAGCCAGGGAGAAAGAATCTTCTTCCATTATCCGAGATTGCAGGCGATGACAGGAGCGGAGGAATCCATGTCACCGCTCAATCAAAAGAGTCAAAACGGACATTCCCGCGTCCTGCTCAAGGGGCACTTTCGGGCACTGCCGGTCACGGACCCGTTGGATGGGGAGCGAGTGGTTTGTTACCGGAGCTTTCTGCCCGCGGCCAATGCGTTGATATAGAGCGCGACAAGGAATTCAAGTTACCAGACAGAGGGGTGCGATGAAGATCACAATCCAGAGGCAGGATTACACGGCCGCATTCGATTCGGTGCGCCCGTTGACCATCGAGCGCAAGCTGAATGCACCATCTATCTGCGAGTTATGCCTAAGCTTACCTACGGGGGCAGGTTTGGCGGCGCCTGTTCGGCTTCAATCTCTCGCAGTAACAGGCGATGACGGGACAACTTACTTCACGGGTTACATCGCAGTAAGTCCACTTCCGGAGTACGCGGGGCTGGGCATTGATGGTCCGCGCTACAGGCTTGCTCTCCAGGCAATCAGCGATGAAATTCTGCTCGACCAAGTTCTTATGCCACCGAGCGCTGGCATCGCCGAGGAAAGTGTCGGCACTTTGCTCGCCTCCCTTTTGGCTCATACCGGATCTGCGTCTCTTGCCGCGCAGACGACTTCGCTGAGCAGAGTTGTGGGAACCTTTGCGCCAGAGCCTGGGGCAAACTGGAGTAAGAGCGCGGGGCAAGCGGCGAGCATGGCCCGGGCGGGATATCGAGCGCTGAACGGCGCCGTTACGCTTTCGTTGGTGCAGTCAACGGTTCATCCTCTGAATGAAATCGACGGCAGCCTGAACTTGGGAAATCTGGCTTTTACAGCGAGCGTGAAGCGTGCGCTGGCAAACGATGTTACCGTGTGCGGCGAGAATGAGCCGGCGGCCTTTGTAACGGAGTATTTTCTCGGCGACGGAGCGACAGCGGAATACACACTGGCTGCCGACCCGTACTTTCCCGCGGCGTCACAATCCACAATCATCAGAGAACTCTTCAATGAGCCGCAAATCAATGAGACCGTGTGGGGCGGTGCCGCCGGTTCGGGTTACATGACGATCGGCGCAGGCGGCCTCACAATGAACGGCGGCAACGGAATTGATGGTGAAACGCTGCTGAACTGGCTCGATCCAATCGAGCTGGGTGGGACGCTGTTGCTTGAAACGGTGGGTGTGATGCTTGCCCCCGGCAGCACGGGCATTATAGCGGGATTCTTTTCAAGTCTCTTGACGGCCGGGAATTGCATCGCGGGTCTACAGGCTACGGCGCAACAAGGATCCGGAGCGGTGACTTTGCAGCCTATTGTGCAAGGTACGCCCGCGGGAACGCCATTTACTTTGAACGCGGCCAATCAATACACGCTTCGCGTCCGCGTGCACTGCCCGGAGAATCATCGCATGGGGGCAGTCTATTACTCTCTTGGAGATTCGGGGCTCATCGCCGCCGGGGGCGGAGGGCCTATTGCTCCGGGAAAGATACAGATGGAGGTCCAGGAGTTTGTCAATGGCGTTGGAGGAACTCCGGTGACGGTTTATGACGGCGGAGTTACATACTTACCCGGGGTCTGCTTTGTGGTTCCTGTGAGCAGCATCAATTTGATCGGAACGATGCGCGCGGTAAATCTTACAAACCTGGGGTCGGGTTGGGTAGTAAGTACTCCGCCGAATGGTGGCGCGTATACCCGAAGGGTCGGCACAACGGCTGAAGCTGCCGAATGCCATATCGAGCGCACCGGCAAACTGACGTTCTACACCGGATGCATACCGATCGCCGGCGAGCAAATTGCGGTGAGTTACCGCACTATCGGCCGGGCCGTGGGCCGCGCGGTCAACTCCGCCAGCCAACAGGCTCTGGCGCAAGCAGGATCGCCGGCCGTGGCTGCGTGGATTGGCTCGGTCACGCATCCAGCGGCGCGCTGCTCCGCGGACTGCCGCAGCGCTGCCCAAGTGATGGAGCAGGCGGCGGCCAGCGTGAGCGCGCTTTGGAGTGGGACATATAAAGGGAACCAGACGAGTTTCGCCTCGGATGTTTGGCCCGGTGACGCACTGCTTCTCGATGCGCCCTCGAACAACCTGAACGCGCAGGTTGTGGTGCGGACAGTGAAGGTGACTTATAGCGCCAGTTATCCCGACTTGGTGGGGTACGAAATCACGTTTGCCAATGACTGGGCCGACGACCTGGCTATCAAGACAAGCGCCACAGTCCCGGCAAATGCCTGGTTGCCCGTTGCGATCGCTCCTACAGTATTGGCAAATCTTGAGTGGCTGACGGTCACCGTCATGAATGGCAGTACGGTGACGGTGAACACGGGAGTGACTCCGCCGAGCGGTGGCGGTTTCGAGATTCGGCGGCGGGATTTTGCCTTCATGCCCGGTGAGGATCCAACGTTAGTCCTTCGCGGCTCGCAGCCCAATCTTACATTCTCGCGCGTTTCCGCGAGCGACAGATTCTACATTCGAATGTACGACGGTTCGACGCCGCCGAATTACTCGGAGTTTTCAACGGCTTTGTTTATCAATTTGCCGCTGGGAAATGAATAGCGAAGAGGCGAAAAAGGGAAGAAGGACGGCTGTCAATCACTTGTCGATCGGATCCACCGGATCCTAGCCAATTTTTGGCCACTTGGAGTCGGGCAAATGCGCATGATGAATGAATTCGAGGCCCAGGTGCTGAGCGATCTGAGTGTGCTGAAATCGCAGATGAGCGGCCTGATGGGCGACGGCAGCGGCGGCAGGCTGGCGGATCTGGAGCGGCGCATGGATCGCCATGAGCAGAACTGGCAACGTGCGAAAGGATTTCTTGCAGCGATGAGCGTGGTGTTCGCCGTGGTCGAAGTAGCAGTTGAAGCCTGGCACCGGCACTAAAGTGCCACTGGCGGTGAAGCGGCCCCGTGTACGCGCCTTCGTATAATGGCCCCATGAGCGAACAACCGCTGGTGGGCGTTGTGATGGGCAGCAAGAGCGACTACGAAGTGCTCTCGGCGGCCGTGGAGGTTCTGAGCGCGCTCAAGATTCCGCATGAAAAGCGCATTGTGAGCGCACATCGCACGCCGGACTGGCTTTTCAAGTATGCGGAGACGGCACGCGAGCGCGGGCTGCGCGCAATTATTGCAGGCGCAGGCGGCGCGGCGCATCTGCCCGGAATGCTGGCTGCCAAAACGCTCGTCCCGGTGCTCGGAGTTCCCGTTCCTTCCACGCAACTGAATGGCCTGGATTCACTGCTCTCCATCGTGCAGATGCCCAAGGGCGTGCCGGTGGGGACGCTGGCGATTGGTAAAGCCGGAGCCGCCAACGCAGCTTTGCTTGCCGCGGAGATTCTTGCCGGAACCGATGCCGCTCTCTACGATCGGCTCGCCGCATGGCGCGCCGCGCGCACCCAGGAAGTGCTCGATCAGAAACTTGGCGAGGAGCAGCCCGGGTGAGCTCTGCCGCCACTCCAAAATCACTGCAGATACTCCCAGGCGGGCTGCTCGCGATTCTCGGCGGCGGCCAATTGGGACGCATGACGGCAATGGCCGCACGCACGATGGGCTATCGCCTGCGCGTGATGGACCCCGAAGCAAAATGCCCGGCAAGCTTTGTTGCGGATGAGACGATTGTGGGCCGCTGGAGCGATGTGGATGCGGCGCGGCGGCTGGCAACAGGTGCGGACGTTGTGACGCTGGAGATCGAGCAGATCGGCGGAGACGCGTTGCGTGAAGTGGCGGAAATTGCTCCGTTGCGGCCCGGCACGGAACCGGTACGGATCATTCAGGATAAGACTCTACAAAAGGTGTGGCTGGCGGAGAATGGCTTTCCCGTGGGGCCGTTTCGGGTGGTCCGCAACGAGGTGGAGTTGCACGAAGCGGTTGCTGCGCTTGGCGGAAACGTGTATTTGAAGATTGGCTACGGCGGCTACGATGGCCGCGGACAGGCGCGCATAGGCACTTCGTGCGGTTCTGGTCTTGGAGAAGTGTGGCGGGAATTAGGCGAGCGGCCGGCTGTGGCCGAACAGGCGCTCGATCTTGATTGCGAGATCAGCGTGATGGCCGCGCGAAGCCCATCGGGCGAAGTTCGCGTGTATCCGGCGTCGCGCAATCACCACGAGAATCAGATTCTGGCGTGGAGCGTTTTGCCGGCGGGTGTGGCAAGCGAACTCGAAGTGCGCGCCGAAAAGCTGGCGGCTGAGCTTGCGCAGAAGCTTGGGATCGAGGGGTTGCTCTGCGCGGAGATCTTTGTTACGCGGCAGGGAGAGCTTTTCGTGAATGAGCTGGCGCCGCGGCCGCACAATAGTTACCACCAAAGCGAACGCGGATGCGCGACCAGCCAGTTCGAGCAGCTTGTGAGGGCGGTTTGCAATCTGCCCTTGGGAGACACATCGCTGGTTTCTCCGGCGGCGATCGTGAACCTGCTCGGCGATGCGTGGCTGAAGGGCGAACCGGATTTTGCGGCGGCGCTGGCGGTTCCGGGGGTGCGATTGCACCTTTACGAGAAGCACACGCCGCGGGCGGGACGAAAGATGGGGCATTTGTCGGCGACGGGGGCCACGGCGGAAGAGGCGCTGGAGCGGGTGGTGGAAGCGAAGCGACGTTTGTAAATTCACCAACGAAAACTCGCGAGCGGTCAATACCGAGCAGCGCGAAGTGTTCTCATGAATTGTTAGAGACTACTGCACCTTGACGAAATCGATTTTTCCTTCGACGGGGATGGAGTACGAGGGGTGTTTGGGGCTAACGATCACGGGAATCTTGGATCCACCCGGATAACGGCGCAGATAGGCCTGAGCGTAGTTAGGGTATATAAACGGCTGCTTGTAAGTTCCTTCGAAGCGCTTGTCCGCGTTGCGGTACTTGTAGCGGATTACAACAAGAAGACATCCCGTGAAACATTCGTCGAGCTTTGAGGAGACGACAATCGCGTCCAACGCCGGCCAGTCGCTCGTGCCAATTCTCTGGGCGAACTTTATAGCTTCGCGGACGAAGAGCTCGATGAATTTGCTCCAACCAAGCCCCATCGCAGAAGGTTGGCATGCCGCCATTTCGCGACACTTCCTTTCAAGATTCTACCCAGGCGCAAATTCTAATCCTTTTGAAAGAGATTGTGCGGGCCTGTCGACTCGCACTTCAGCCGATAAAGGACGTGGCGGCGGAGCGGATGGCCTTCCGGCAAGCGCGGATGATCGAAGTCGTCGCGAGGATCGTGGGTCATTTCGATCTTTTCCATCACGCGTTGAGAGCGCAGGTTTGCGGGAACCGTGAAGGAGACGAGACTGTCGAGGCTGAGTTCGCCGAACGCGTAATGAACAGCGGCGCGCGCGCCTTCGGTCGCTAGTCCACGCCCCCAGGAATCGAACGCGAGCCTCCAACCAATTTCAACCGCGGGCATGAAGGGCGCATCGAAATTCGGAATGGATAGTCCGATGAAGCCGATGAAGGCTTGATTCTCAAGCAGCTCGGCAGCAAACGGTCCATAGCCGTGGCGATCGAAGTGGGCCTGGGCGCGGTCGACGAGCGCGTCGGACTCCGCGGATGAAAGGAGCGACGGCATGAATTCCATCACGCGCGGATCGGTGTTCATCGCTTGAAAGGGAAGCCGGTCGGAGTCGCGCCAACGGCGCAGGAGAAGACGATCGGTTTTGATCGTGTCGCGCATGAAGTGTCAGATTCGCCAGAATGCAGGCATCGTTCAGATAGTCGCTGCCTGCTCTGCTTTTTCCCAGCGCTTGGGGCGCTTGTTTTGTTGCAAAACCTTCTTGCGCAAACGAAGCGACTTGGGCGTAACCTCGACGAACTCATCGTCGGCGATGAACTCGATGGCCTGCTCGAGGTTGAGCGTCTTATAGGGCACAAGGCGGATGGCGTCATCGGCGGTGGACGCGCGCATGTTGGTCATTTTCTTTTCGCGCACTACGTTCACGTCGAGATCGTTGTCGCGCGAATGTTCGCCGACGATCATGCCTTCGTAGACTTCAACGCCCGCGCCGACGAAAAGAATTCCCCGCTCCTGCAAACCGTTGAGAGCGTAGGTCGTGGTGGGCCCCAATCTGTCGGCGATGAGCGCACCGGTGGGCCGCTGCGGAATCTCGCCCTGATAGGGAATGTAGCCATCGAAGAGCGTGTTCATGACGATGGTTCCGCGTGTTTCCGTAAGCATTTCCGAACGCAGGCCGATGAGGCCGCGGCTGGGCACGCGAAAATCAAGGCGCACGCGCCCCGAGCCGTGATTGTGCATCTTCGTCATCTCGCCCTTGCGCGGGCCGAGTTTTTCGATGACCGTGCCGGTGAAATGCTCGGGTACGTCGATGGTGAGGTGCTCGACCGGCTCCATGCGCACGCCGTCGACGACCTTGGTGACAATTTCCGGGCGTCCGGCCATCAGCTCGTATCCCTCGCGCCGCATCATCTCGATCAGGATGGCAAGCTGCAGTTCGCCGCGGCCCAGCACCTTGAAGCTGTCGGGCGATCCGGTTTCTTCCACGCGAATCGACACATTGGTGAGCAACTCTTTTTCGAGGCGCTCACGCAGATTTCGGCTGGTGACGTATTGCCCTTCGCGGCCGGCGAATGGAGAAGTGTTGACGCTGAACTGGATTGCGATTGTCGGCTCATCGATGACGATGAGCGGCAGGGGCGCAGGATTCTCCACACTGGTGATCGTTTCGCCAATGGTGATGCCTTCAACGCCGGCCACGGCCACAATGTCGCCCGTCGCGGTTTCCTGGGTCTCGATGCGCTTGAGGCCTGAAAACGTGAACAGCTTGGTGATGCGGGTTTTGTAGAGCGAACCGTCGCGACGCGAGATGTTCACCTCGTCGCCGGCGTGCAGCGTGCCTTGGAAAACGCGGCAGATGGCGATGCGGCCGAGGTAATCAGAGTAATCGAGATTCGCGACCAGAATTTGCAGCGCGCCCTCGGGATCGCCCGTGGCTTCGGGAATGGTGTCGACAATCGCCTGGAACAGCGGCTGCAGATCCACGCCCGGCTTAGCCGGATCCATCGTAGCGGTGCCATCTTTGGCGATGGCATACAAGACTGGAAAGTCCAATTGCGATTCGTCCGCATCGAGGTCGATAAACAAGTCGTAAATCTCGTTCAGCACTTCCTGCGGGCGCGCATCGGGGCGATCGATCTTGTTGATGACCACGATGGGCGGCAGTTTGGCCTCGAGCGCCTTCGAGAGCACATAGCGGGTCTGCGGCAGCGGGCCCTCGGCGGCATCGACCAGCAGCATAACGCCGTCCACCATTTTGAGCGCGCGCTCGACCTCGCCGCCAAAATCGGCGTGGCCGGGGGTGTCGACGATGTTGATTTTTCCGAGGCCGAAATTAATGGCTGTGTTCTTGGCGAGAATCGTAATGCCGCGCTCGCGCTCCAACTCGTTTGAATCCATCACGCGTTCGGCAACTTGCTCGTTGGCGCGAAAAGTTCCGGCCTGGCGCAGCATGCCGTCCACGAGGGTCGTCTTGCCGTGGTCCACGTGGGCGATGATGGCGATATTGCGTATCGTCTGGCTCACAAGTACGTTTGTCCTTTGCGTGTGGCCGACTACGCGGGCTGCGCGACGGCGGGGGGAGTGAAAATCAGTCGGTGCGCCGCACAGCGCGGCACTCTTTCATTCTACCAGCCGTCGCGTTCAGCCGCCGTTCGCCTTGGTGATCGATCGCCGGGGCGACGCCATTGTGCTGTGATGGTGATTCCTTTCCGCGCGCCGGCGCAGCCGCTTGCCCGTTTCCAGGAAGAATGCGGCATTGACCGTCGCAATGTGCGAAAAGGCCTGAGGAAAGTTTCCCACCATACGCTGATGTTCGATGTCGTACTCCTCGGAGAGCAGGCCAAGGTCATTGCGCAGGCGCAGAAGCTTCTCGAACAGTGCCCGCGCATCGTGTTTGCGGCCGATAGCGCACAGGGCACTCACCATCCAGAAGCTGCAGGCGAGAAACACGCCTTCGCCGGGCGGCAGGCCATCATCGACCTTCGCGGTGTTGTACCGCGCGACAAGACCGCTTGACATCAGCTCCCGCTCGATGGCCTCCACCGTTCCTTTGACGCGTGGATCGCGGCCAGGCAAGAAACCGACCGCGGGCATGAGCAGGAGGGCGGCATCAAGCTGGTCGGAGCCGTAGGCCTGCGTAAAGCTGTTCTTCCTGCGGTCGAAGGCTTTGGCACAAATCTCACGATGAATCTCATCTCGGATCGCCTTCCATTTTTCGACGGGAGAGTCGTATTTGAATTTCTCGGCCAGCAACACTGCTCGATCGAAAGCGACCCAGGCCATCATCTTGGAGTAGGTGAAGTGCTGGGGCTTTCCGCGCACCTCCCAGATTCCGTGATCGGGATTTTTCCAGATGGTCTCCAGATGCTCCAGCAGCAGAACCAGCACACGGAAGTCGTTTTCGGAATGGCGGCGCATGCTCTGCTGCGCGTGAAAGAAGGAGTCGAGCATCTCGCCATAGATATCGAGCTGGACTTGCTTGGAAGCCGCGTTTCCGATGCGGACAGGACGCGAGTTTTCATATCCCGGGAGCCAATCGGCCGTTGACTCAACAAGGCTGCGCTCGCCGCGGAGCCCGTACATGATTTGCACCTGGTCGGGGCTACCGGCGAGTGCGCGCAACAGCCAGTCTTGCCAGGCGGTGGCTTCATCGAAGTATCCGGCATTCATGAGCGCAAGCAAGGTGAAGGTTGTGTCGCGCAGCCAGCAATAGCGATAGTCCCAATTACGCACGCCGCCAATCGACTCGGGAAGAGAAGTGGTGACGGCGGCGACGATGCCTCCTGTCGGTCTGAAGGTCATGGCTTTGAGGGTGATCAGCGAGCGCTCTACGGCATCGCGATACTTGCCCTTGTATTTGAGGCGCTTGCTCCATCCACGCCAGATGCGCAGGGAATCGTTAAGCGCGCGCTGGAAGTCGATTCGCTTGGGATCGGGCTCGTAGGATGCCCCATAAGTGAGTGAGAACCAGACTCTCTGGCCCTTGCGCACAGTGAAATACGCAACGGTCTTCAGGTTCTCACCATGAACTGGAACAGAAGCATGCAGAACGGCAAGCGCCGGGCCTGCGACCGCGCGAACACCATCGTGAGTGCCGGTCACCCACGGCACGGTGCGGCCGTAATCGAAGCGCAGAGCCAACTCCATGCGCAGTTTGACGCTGCCGCGCAGGCCCTCGACGATACGCACCACGTCGGAGTGATTGCCGCGCGGAGGCATGAAATCAACCAGGCGCACCGCTCCGTCGGTCTGTTCAAACGTGGTTTCAAGAATCGGAGTGTGGTCGCGATAACGGCGCGAGGCGGTCCATTGACCGCCAGCCGGAGCGATTTTCCAATAGCCGTTTTCTTCCGAGCCGAGCAGGGCGGCAAAGCAGGCCGGGGAGGAGAAATCGGGCCAGCAGAGCCAGTCGATGGAACCGTTGTTATCAACCAGAGCGGCAGTTTCGCAGTCGCCGATGAGGGCATAGTTTTCGATTTTTGAGGGCATCTTTTGCTTTATTGCTCGTGATAACTGCGCATCAAACCGCCATCAATGACAAAGGTCGAGCCCGTGACATAGGCAGCGTCATCCGACACGAGAAAGGCCACCAAGCCGGCGACATCTTCCGGGCTGCCCAGACGGCCGAGCGGAATGTTGGCCAGCAACGCCTGTAGCTTGGGCTTATCGTTGAGCAGCGCGGTGTTGATGGGAGTGGCGACGGCGCCGGGCGCAACGTTGTTGACCGTGATTCCCAGCGATCCCAACTCGACGGCAAGGTCGCGCATCAACATTCGCAATCCGCCCTTACTGCAACAGTAAGTAGCGAACCCGGGGAAGGCCATATCCTCGTGTACTGAGCTAATGTTCACGATGCGGCCCGGTTTCTTCGCATCGCGCAGACGTCGCACAAATGCTTGGGTGAGAAAAAAAGGCCCACGCAGATTTACCGCCATGATTTTGTCGTAATCGGCTTCCGTAGTGTCCCAAAAGGCCGACTTGTGCTCCATTCCGGCGTTGTTTACGAGGAAGTCTGCTGCGCCGAAGCGCTTCCAGGCTTCATCCACCAGGCAGCGGTTATCGCCGGTGCTGGTTACATCTGCTTGAACGATCTCGCCTTGGCCGCCCACCTGTTCGATGGCTCGGAGCGTGTCGTTAGCGCCGGCAGGGTCGCCGAAATAATCCAAGATGACCTTGGCGCCTTCGCTGCCGAGCCGCTTCGCGATTCCCTGACCGATTCCCGAACCTGCTCCGGTGACAATTGCGACCCTTCCCGCCAATCGCTGCATGGATATTTTCCCCCAAAGCCGGATCCTGCTGCGTCTCTGTCGGATTGGATGCAAGCTTGGGGTGGAGCGCCGAAAAATTGGGTGATCCGCGTAAGACTTCAGCCGCGCAAATGCGGCTGGCACTTCTCGATCGATTCAACCGGTGTTCACACTTGGCGCGCTATCGGGCCGGTAGGATGGGGTGAGGCGAGCGTGAGGACTGAGCGGGCAAAGGCGCCTCTGGTCGACTCCCTGCAAACCAATGAGTTCACTTGAGATACGCATGCACGAGATCGATCAGATCCTCGGCCAGCTCCGGTGCGATCTGTTCCTTGGCACCGTCGACGAGGTGAAAGCGGATATGAGTCTCGAGCACCTCGCCCATCAGGCCGTTGATCCCGCCGCGAACGGCAGCGAGCAGCATCAATTGCCCACTGCAATCTTCATCTGCTTTGACGAGCCGCTCAACGGCGTCCAACTGCCCGCGCAATCTGCGCACGCGCTGCAGCAGCTTCAATTGTTCGCGCTCAAGAAGAGCCATGGAATTCCTCCGCTTGACGATACCCACCCGGGGTATAGTATATACCCAGTGGGGGTATAGTCACTCCGCATTCATATTATGCCTCTCCGGAGCCCCAACCCGCTTTCGGGCACGCTGCACGGCGCGGCCTGTGCCTTCTCGCTCACTGCCAGTTTCGCCGTTGCGCAGGTTCCCAGCGACTTGCCTTCCGCGCCGGAACCGCAGCTCCAAGCCGCGATCGCTGGAGGACAGCGGGCGGCTCAGGGTCAGTTCCCGTTCCCGGTGCCGGCGTCTTACGCCTTCCAGCTCGAGATGGCGGGGGGCGGGACCGATTCAGCCACGGAGGGGGGCTCTGGCGGCGCGGGGCCGACGGCTCCGCCTGAGGCAGAAACGCTCACGATGTTTCCGCACTCTGACACGGCTCCCTACTGGGTTTCGGGCCAAGCCAACAGCATTTACCAGATGCACGGGCATTTTCACTCGCCCTACGAGGGTCCAAACAGCCTCATCGACGATTTTGAGACCAAGGCCTCCGAGGTGACGACGCTCTATCTCGGTTATGAATGGCATGCGAACACGCGCTACAGCACCGATTTCATCGTCGACCTGGAAAACGCGGGCGGGCGCGGCATCTCCCAGGCGCTGGGGCTGGCGGGCGCAACGAACCTCGACGTGGTGCGCAACCCCAACTTGAGCATCAAACCGTATCTTTCGCGGGGCGAGATTCACCAGATCTTCGGCTTGACCAGCGAGATGATCGACCAGGACCGCGGGCCGCTGGCGCTGGCGACGAAGGTGCCCGCGCGCAGGTTTGAGATTCGCATTGGTAAGATGAGCTTGCCCGACAGCCTCGACCTCAACTCCGTCGGCTCCGATAGCCATCTGCAATTTATCAACTGGACGATCGACAACAATGGCGCGTGGGATTACGCGGCGGACACGCGCGGCTACACAGTCGGCGGGATTCTGGAGTACGACGACAAGGTGTGGTCGGCGCGCTACGCTATCGCCGCGATGCCCACTGTTGCCAACGGGATCGATCTCGATTGGGACTTCAGCCGCGCGAATGGGCAGAATTGGGAGTTCGAGCTGCGAAAGGGTCTCTTCGCCCGGTGGCTCGATCCGAAGCGGGAGGGTGCGGTTCGCGTGCTGAGCTACGTGAATCACGCGCACATGGGCGATTACCGGGAGTCGGTTGACGAGTATCTTGACGGCGAGGTGTCCACGCCTGACATCGTTAAGACCGAACGCTTCGGCGCGGTGAAGTACGGATTCGGGCTCAATACAGAACAGGAAGTAACCGATAGCCTGCGGCTGTTTGCACGCTTCGGATGGGACGAGGACCAGCATGAATCGTTCGCCTACACCGAGGTCGGGCAGACCGTACTCTTCGGCGGCGACTACGGCGGCAAGAGCTGGCGGCGATCGAACGACAAGGTGGGCGTGGCGTATGTCTCGAACGCTGTCAAGCGCGATCACCAGAACTATCTCCACTATGGCGGCTTGGGCTTTCTGCTTGGCGACGGCAGCCTGCGCTATGGTCGCGAGGACATCGTGGAGTGGTACTACAACGCCCATGTCTGGCACGGTCTTTATGGCATGATTGGCGGTACGCAGATCGCTCATCCCGGCTACAACACCGACCGCGGTCCGGTTTATGTAGCCACAGTGCGGGCGCACATCGATTTCTGAAAATGGCGCTGGCGGGTTTGGGGCGGTAATCCCCAAGATTCCGAGATAAGCTTTCATTACGACCGGACATAAAGTCTTGTAATCTTTCCATCGAGGCGGGTTGACCGATGCGAAGTCAGAAATGCCAACTGCGCGGAGGCGAGAGCTCCGTTGCCTGGAGGAACGCGGCGCTTTGGAGCTGTGCGGTGGTGGTGGCTCTGGTTTTTCTCCACCTTTGCACTGCGCAGACTGCCGAGCCGCCGAATCGCAGTCGCACGATCCAGGTTGCGTCGATGGGGGACGGAAATGGCGCCGCGGCCCTGCGGCAGAACATCGTCGATCGGCTGAACAGGAGCCAGGGCATGAAGGTTGTGGATAATTCGTCGGCTGCGGATCTGGTTTTGCGCGGAAGCTCGAGTGTATGGCCAACGGGCACTATCTCAATGAGCCCCCATTCGAAAAGCGCGAGCGAAACGATATATCAAGGCTATCTTTCCGTTGAACTCGCGGATAAGTCCGGGCGGATTTTGTGGTCCTATCTGGTGACACCCAGCCACTTTCGCACGGTCAGTATTACCGACGACCTGGCAGATCAGGTGGTATTTCGATTATTGAATGCGATTCGAGGAGGTGCGACTGGATCGAGCTCTTTTGCCGCTGCCTCGACACACTCGCAGGTAGCCTTGCATGCGGCAGGCAGCACTCTAGCCGCACCTCTGTACCGCATGTGGTTTCAATCGGCGGACATGTCTGTTGCTTACGATGCCATCGGATCGGAGGCAGGCATTGACGAGTTGGCGGAGGGTAAAGTGGACTTCGCCGGGTCCGATATGCCGCTCAACGACCAGAGCACTCCTGCGGGTCTCAGGGTAATCCAGCTCCCGACAGTTGTCGGAGGTGTGGTGCCCATCTATAACCTTCCTGCGCTTGGCCGCACGTTGAAATTGACGCCACAGGTGCTGGCCGGCATTTACTCCGGCGCTATTCGCAAATGGAACGATCCGCGCATCCTCGAATCCAATCGCGGAGCGCATTTGCCCGATGCGGAGATTGCGGCCGTCCACCGATCGGACGGGAGCGGCACAACTTATGTATGGACCAGTTTTCTTTCTTTGGCGAGTGCGGATTGGAAGGCCTCAGCTGGAGCTGGAACTCGTGTGACATGGCCGACCGGCACTGGCGCTGAAGGCAACGACGACGTGGCGAAGCTGGTGGAGAAAACGCCGAACGCCATTGGCTACGTGGAGCTGATCTATGCCGTCCAACATGAACTGAGCTACGCGGCCGTGCTCAATCCCGCCGGCGAGTTCATCAAAGCGGACTTGACGAGCATTGCCGCTGCCGCAAGCGGTACTGCAGTTATGAACGGCCGGGACTTTCGCTTCTCCATTCTCAATGCGCCCAACAAAGACGCCTACCCTATCGCCACGTTCACCTGGCTTCTGGTGCCGCTGCAGGGGGTGAGCAAGGAGAAGAGGTCCGCCATCGCGAGTTTGCTCAACTGGGCACTGACCTCCGGACAAAAGGAGTGCGCGGCACTTGGCTACGCACCGCTCCCTCGCGAAGTGGTGGCCAGCGAACTGCACGCGGTGAATGCGTGGAAGAGCGGGGAATAGAAATTAAAGGCTCACAACCTCATTCAGCCGGAAGGCGGGGACGAACTTCTCGCTCAGAACCCTGAGTCGGCGTTCAAGCATTTCTGCGGATTCAGGTGTAGCCGGCGCGTTCACGGGAATTACGTCTTCTGACGAGCGGCCCTCCTTCGCAAGCTCTACCCACTCCGACATCACGTCGATGTATCGCTCAAGCGTCTGAGAGGGAGTCTTGCAATTGTCGGTTACGAGATAAGCGGACGGCAGATCGCCTACCACCACCCACAGCCACTCATCCACTTCGGGCCGGGACGGCTCGATGTGGACGAAGAAGACCGCGACGATTTTTCCATAGCCGTCTCCAAAGTAGACTTCCCGAACCGATTGGCACCACGAGAATCTTGAAATGTAGTGTTGAGCTTTGGAAGCCATCTCCAGCAGAAGCCGGGTATCTTCCGCGTCGTCGCCAAACATTTGGTCGACTGGTATGACGCCGCTAACGGGTAACTCGGTGCTTATCTGTGACATGATTCGTCCCACCCCAGGGATTTAACAGAGGCCCGGCGAAGAGAACTGGAACTAGAGATTGCAAGAAGCAAGAAGCGAAAGGCTCACTTGGCCGGCAGAGATTGCTGCTGCGCCTGTGGTTTGTCAGATAAATTGACAATGATTTCGCCGGGTTTGGCGTAGTGCAGCTTCTCGCGCGCCTCGCGCTCAATGGCATCGGGGTCCGAATTCAGATGATCGATGTGCTGGCGCATCTGCGCATTCTCCTGCTGCAGATCCTTGATCTCCTGCTGGAGGGCGCGGTCTTCGACGCGTTTCTGCTGCCATATTGACAAACCGTGATTGCCGTAGACAACGTGCCATGTGACAAGCAGCGCCAGCACGATCGCGATGACGGTGCCCGCCGGGCGCCAAAGGCGTTCACTCGAGTCAAGGGCCCACTCGCGCAGAGAAACGCGCCTGGCAGCAGGTGCTTTCGGCTTTCCGTGCACAATCTCTTCCGGCATCAAATCCCATTCCACGTTGAGCAGGTTCTAGTTCAGCACAAACTCCTCAGCTGCCGATCGCAGAGCCTTGGTGTCCTGCTCATTGCGCGCTTCAGTGTAGGCGCGAACCACCGGTTCTGTCCCCGAAAGGCGGTAGCAAACCCACGAGCCATCGTCCAGAATCAGCTTGAGCCCATCGGTCCTGACGACGGAGACGACTTTGCGCCCGCTCAGCTCCTTCGGATCGGCCTTCAACTTCTCAGTGAACGCGGCTTTCTGGTCCACGGTCAAGTGGAAGTTCTCTCGAACCGGGTAATAGGAACCAACCTTGGCAAAAAGCGCTCTCAATTGAACGCCGAGGCTGGTGCCGCGCGTGGCTACCATCTCTGCAACGAGGAGGCCGGCAATCACGCCATCTTTCTCGGGAACGTGGCCGCGAATGGTGAGCCCGGCAGACTCCTCGCCGCCGATGGCGATCTTGTCCTGATCGATGAGCGCGCCGATGTATTTGAAGCCGACCGGCGTTTCGTAGAGCTGAACTTTGTAGTATTCGGCCAGCGCATTGATCAGGTTGGTCGTGGCAACGCTCTTGGCCACGCCGTTCTTCCAACCGCGCGTCTCAACAAGATAGTCGAACAGCAGCGCGATGATGTAGTTGGGCTGGATAAACGTACCCTCGCCATCGACAATTCCGAAACGGTCCGCATCGCCGTCGGTGGCGATGGCCAGCGCCGCGCCAACCTCTTTCATTTTTTTCTTTGCAGCACCGAGGAGCTCGTCGGATGGTTCCGGAGCGTGGCCGCCGAAGAGCACGTCACGGTAGTCGTGGACGGTTTCGACGGTGACGCCGGCCTGGCGGAGCAGGTGGCAGGGATAGCCGCGGCCTGCGCCCCAGAACGGGTCGTAGACCACTTTGATGCCCGACTTGGCAATGGCCTTCAGGTCCACTAGTTCAGCGAGCCGGTTTAGAAAGGCCGGTTTTACGTCCACGGTCTCGAATTGGTCCGTCGACGCCGGCGGGCTGGGTACATCGTGGCCGCCGCCACTCGCGACCTTGTCGATCGCGGCTTCAATCTGCTTTGTGGCTTCCGGCAGCGCCGGCGCGCCATCGGGCGTGGAGTACTTGATGCCGTTGTACTCGGGCGGATTGTGCGAGGCGGTGAAGTTGATGGAGCCCGAAGTCTTGAGCGTGCGCACGGCGTAAGCGATGGCCGGGGTAGGGGCGGCTTCGGGAATCACAATCGGCGTGACACCTGCGCCAGCGAGCACGCGCGCCGCTTCGGCAACAAAGCTCTCCCCGAGGAACCGCGGATCGCGCCCGACAAGCACGCGATGCGGGGCAGGGAGGGTTTTGACATAATTGGCGATTCCAGCAACCGCCAGCCTGATATTGGCCACCGTAAACTCGTCGGCCACGATTGCTCGCCATCCCGAGGTGCCAAATTTAATTGCAGTGCTCATTGGTTTCTCCAAAATGTGGCTTTGAGCCGCAGAGTTCATACTGCAACACCGGGGCGGGATGGGCAAGCCACATCGCGATTTTTAACCGGAGGTTGACCCGAGAACCGAGACTCGGAGGCCGGAATTACCGCCGACGAGGTTTTTTCGCTAGGCGCCAGACGTCCGGACCACCGCGCACGACTGGATAGATTATTGAGCGGAATCCTCGGCACGGCGTCTTTGTGCATAGAAGATGTCCGGGCAGAAATGGGAACTTTGACCGCGTTGATCTTCGGAACAACCTTGAGGAGGAGACTATGCAGTTGAACAAAATCACAGCCCGCACACGCAGATTTACCCGGGCCGTCGTGACGGCCGCTGTCGCGCTGACTACGGCATGGATACCGCCAATCGCAAGCGCGCAAACTAAACCGGAAGGCACATCACCCAGTGATGCCAGGCCCACGGCGGCCGCTCCGGAAACGGTTCGGACGTTTTTTCTGACCAATGTCTCCGAACAAAACGGCTTTAACGATATTCAAACCGATCTGCGCAATGTGTTGCCGAAGGCGAGGATTTATGGCATTCAAACGCAGAACGCAATCACACTTCGCGCCACAGCCGAGGACATGGAGACAGCGCAGAAGGTCATTGCGGATCTCGACCAGCCGCGGAAGCTCTATCGCCTGACCTATACGATCACCGATATCGAGGGCGGCAAACGCATAGGGTCGCAACAATTCACCTTGCTCGTTACGTCGGGCGAAAAGTCGATATTCAAGCAGGGCAGCCGTGTGCCCATCTTGACCGGGACCACCGATGGCCAAGCAGCCAACACGCAGATGCAGTACATGGACGTGGGACTAAGCATTGAAGCTCGCACGAGCGGGTCGCCGGATTCTCTCAATATCCACACGAAGATCGAGGAATCGAGCCTCGTTGACGAGAAACCCGTCGGCGCCGCACAGGATCCGGTCGTTCGCCAGACACTCTTTGATGAATCGTCGGTATTGTCGCAGGGCAAGCCGTTAGTTCTTGGTTCGCTCGACCTTCCGGGCGCCAACCGGAGCCAGGAGATCGCAGTGGTGGCGGAGCTTGTCCGCTAGAGTCTTTGACGAACCTGTATTGCCGCTGCCTGAGCGGATCCGGGCCGTTCACGGGTTCCGCTTTGGCAAGGGTTCTCCGATTGAAAATTCGATGGCCGCTTTTCGGGGGCAACCCGCGCGACGCGCACAGTCCGGCGTAGAGTGGAGGCAGCCATTTTCAATCAGGAGGGCCAATGATCGAAGCTACGTCTACCGCCCGCATCGTGATGACCACCATGGTGAGCCCCGAGGAAGCCAGTCGCCTAGGCCGGACGCTAGTGGAGGAACGCCTGGCTGCTTGCGCTACACTCCTTCCCCCGGTTCACTCGATTTACAGCTGGCACGGAAAGATTGAATCGTCAGCCGAGACTCTGCTTCTGCTCAAGACAGACCTCTCCCAATTGCCCGCTCTCGAGGCTCGGCTCCAAGAGCTCCACAGTTATCAAACCCCCGAGTTTCTGGTGCTTGAGATCGAGGCCGGCAGTCACTCGTATCTTGAATGGCTGCGTGCCAGCGTGGGCTCACAGCAGAGTACCAAAGTGTAAACGAACGTCATAGGCGCAAACAGGCCCTCTGGTATCCTTGTTGGGGTTTGTCCTTATGCGCTGGCTCCTCATTGTTCTTCTTGTCTCGCTCGGGGCGCTGCTGGTTGCGGCCGCGGGGGCAGCTCGCCATATCTGGCGGCATCGTGCCAAGCCAGGGAACAAGCCTTCCGGATCCATTGAATCGACCGAGGAGCCGGACCTCGAACTGAAATCCAGATAAGATTGTTATGAGATGAATTGCCCGACGGTTTCACCGGGAACAGTCAATCTCAAAGTGTGGTCATACACTAAGCGCTGCCGCAAGATTGAAGTACGTTAAGCGATTTGTTGCCGAAAGGACCTCCCCAGACGTGAGCACCAAAACCCCTGACCTCGCAAATGCGAAGACTCCAGTTGATATTTCCATCGCTCATAGCCCCGATTCAGACGATGCCTTTATGTTTTATGGCTTGGCGACGCAGAAAATTCGTGTGCCAGGCTACCGGTTCAATCACACGCTCAGCGACATTGAAACGCTCAACCGCCGCGCGCGCGATGAAGCTTTTTACGATATCACGGCCGTCAGTTTTCATGCGTATCCGTATTTGCAGCAGAATTACGCGCTCATGGGCTGCGGCGGCAGCGTGGGCGAGGGCTACGGTCCCATGGTGGTTTCCAATCGCATGCTGGACGTGAACGAGCTGGGCCGCATTCAGGTCGCCGTCCCCGGCGTCTTGACCACAGCCTATCTTGCGCTCAAGATCCTGAATCCGGATATCAAGACGGTTACTGTGCCGTTCGACCAAATTATTCCCGGCATTCTGGCCGGCAAATATGAATCTGGGCTCATTATTCATGAAGGCCAGCTCACCTATTCCACGAGCGGCCTTTTCAGGGTGATTGACCTCGGAGCCTGGTGGCGCGAAACTACGGGCCTGGTGCTGCCGCTGGGCGGCAACGCCATTCGCCGCTCGCTGGGCGCCAAAGCACACAAGATCCTCTCCAAGGCCCTGCGCGACTCGATCCGGTATGCGCTGGACCACCGTGAGCCAGCTCTCGAGTATGCCATGCAGTTCGCGCGCGACCTGGACACCACGATGACCAGCCAGTTTGTGAGCATGTATGTGAACGAGCGCACGCTCGACTACGGCGCCGACGGGCGCGAAGCGATTCGCAAGCTGCTCGCGATGGGACACGAGCGCGGCATCATTCCGATCGCTCCACAAGTGGACTTTGTGGATTAGCCGGGAATCCCCGATAGGGTGCGCCGATGTTACCGCAGGCGGATACGATTTTGACCGGGCGCGAACACGGTACTATTGGGGTCACGAACCCGCCCAGAGGTCATTGTTCGGTCTCAATCATTCTTGCGTGGTTTCTAAATGTTTTCTAATTTCTGCCGATGCTTCCAAACAGGAGCATTGTCCGGATGGCCTCGCACGAATCTCCCACACTTCTGCTTGCATCGCCCGATCCGGCTCTCCTTCGAGCTGTTGAACCACTGCTTCTAACGGCCGGGGCGCGCGTCGAAGTGGTTCTATCGGCAGAGGCGGCGGTCGCATTTCTCGTGGGCGGGAATCCGCTTGCACTATTCGTCCTTGATGCGAGGCTGCCCGACATGCCGATTGGCCAGTTGCTGGCTGCGACGCGAGCTATTGGCGACGGCCCACGCGTTCCGATTGTGCTGATCGCAGACACCGTGACGCAGGAATGGATCGATCGCCTAGCCGATGGCGTGATCGATGATCTCATCCTGCGCCCAGCTGAATACGCCTACTGGCAGCTTCGGATCGACCTGATGCTGCGTAGCCAGCGCCAGGCTCTAGAGCTTGAGACTCTTCGCGAGGCCGCCATTCGCAACGCTCAATTCGATCGCCTCACCGGCGTTTACAACCGCGAAACGATGCTCTCCATGCTGTTCCGCGAGACTGACCGTGTGCAGCGCATGAACAGCTCGCTATGCCTGGTGCTTTTCGATATCGACGACTTTGGCCACTGGAACTCGCGCCTCGGCGTGGATGCCTGCGACGACCTCTTGTGCCAGGTGTCGACCAATACCGGTGCGCTCTTGCGCAGCTACGATCTGCTGGGGCGACCCGGCATGGACGAGTTTCTGGTCGCGTTGCCGGCGTGCAGCCCCGCGAGCGCTATGATCCTGGCCGAGCGTCTTCGCGTCGACGTTTTCTCCGTGCCCTTCCGCGTGGCAGGCGAGGCCATTCGCCTTTCCGCGTGCTTTGGGATCGCCAACAGCCGCGGCCGATCGCCGGTTGTAGTTTTGCGCGAGGCTGAGAGGGCGCTGGAATGGGCCAAAGCCGCAGGACCGGAGAGCATTCAGTGTTTCGGATGCACACAGGAACCCGCGCCGTCGCCGGTAAAGTTTCTTTCCGCGAGCTCAGGCGACGAATTGCTGGCGTGGTAGCGCTGGTCTCTCCGGACTCGCCGTTTTCGTTCGCTATCTAGCGCGGCAGGCGAAAACGGGTAGGAAAGACGCGATCCACGCTACGCCTCAAGTGCTCCCACGGCGACTTCCGATTCCAGGAACTCCTGGAAGACGTCATTGGAGAGCAGACGTCCGCGCGATGTGAGGCGAACGCGCGCTTCGTTGGCGATCAACAGGCCATTGTCGATCAGCCGCTCGACCGTTTGCATTGCTGCATCGAGCATTTCGGAGCCAAATTCCTGCGCGAGCGCGGTGAGTTCCACGCCTTCATTCATGCGCAGCCCGAGAAACCACGCTTCTTCGAATTGCCGTGCCGGCGAGAGGCGCGTCATCTCGGGCGTTGACGGGCCTGCGAGATAGGCGTTCAGATCGTCGGTGGTCTTGAAGCGGAGGACGTCGCCATGTCTTGTTGGGTTTCTGGGACTATTCCAAAGGGCTGCGGGATGCAATGCCAGCATGGACGATGCGTCCAGGCCGACTCCCAGATATGGCCGTCGGTGCCAATAGCGCAAATTGTGTTTCGATTCAAATCCGGGCCGCGCGAAGTTGGAGACTTCGTATTGAGCGAGGCCAGCATTTTCAAGCCGCTCGATGGCGCGCTCATACATGCGAGCGATCGCGTCGTCACTCGGCACCAAATCGGCTCGGTAGCGCACGCCACCTTTGAGCATCTCGCGCCCCAACCTAGAATCCTCATCGACTTCGAGCATGTAAACGCTGGCATGAGGCGCTCCTGAATCGACGAGCGCGTCCAGAGACTTTTCCCACGAGGCGAACGTTTGTCCGGCGAGGCCCGCGATCAAATCCACATTGAGATTCTCGATTCCCGCCGCGCGCAACCGCCGCAAATCTTCCTCAACGATTGCGCGGTCGTGCAATCGCCCGCTCGCGTGGGCTTCGGAATCAACAAAGGATTGCACGCCGAGGCTCACTCGGTTCACGCCAGCCGCTGCCATCGCTATCAGGGTCGTATCCGCAATTTGGCCGGGCGCGCACTCCATGGTGATCTCCGCATCGGCGTCGAGATCGAATTCCGCCCGGATCGAGTCAAAGAGTCGCACGAGGAAATTGGGAGCCAACAGGCTCGGCGTTCCACCGCCGAGATAGACCGTGTCCACGCGATGCGGGCACTCCGTGCCCATACTCTTGGACCAGATTGGTGCTTGAGAAACGTCCCCGACCAGCCGGTCGACATAGCGCTCGTGATCTGTCGCCGGGTAGACGCCCGAAGCAAAGTTGCAATAGGTACACTTCGACCGGCAAAAGGGGATTGAAACGTAAATCCCAAGCGCGCTCTCGCCGTTCCGGGTCATGAAAAGATTGTTTCACGAGATCTCTGTCTCATCGCTCCGGGAATCCCAGTCGGGCCGCATGCAATCATGAATAGAAGGAGATCCGGATTTGAAAGCCTGGCCTGTCCTTGCCATTCTCGTAATCCAGGCCATCCTTCTTCTTGGGCATTGGTTCGTTTACTCCACCTTCATCGCCTTCAGTCCTGGCCTCGCTCCCGCTACGGCCGCCGATCTGCGCATCGCGTTAATCGTTCTGGCCTTCAGCTTCGTCGTCGCTTCGCTGCTCTCGTTCCGCTATTCCAATCCCGCCGTTCGGGCCATTTACTGGGCCGCGGCCGTGTGGCTCGGATTTCTCAATTTCTTATTCTGGGGGTCGATCCTCATTCGGCTGGTATGGCTGGCGATCAAGTTTTCGCATTTGGCCACCAATCCTGGGGTTTTTCGTGCACCCCTGGCAGGCGCGATCTATTTGGTTGCGACACTCACCGGAATTTACGGCCTCATCAATGCCCGCATCATTCGCATCCGCCGCGTACCGATAAAAATCCCTGATCTACCCGCATCCTGGCGGGGACGCAAGGCCGTTCTGATAAGCGATTTGCATCTCGGACCCATTAACGGCGAACGTTTTTGCCGACGCATGGTCGCGGCGGCCTCACAGCTCAAGCCCGACATCGTCTTCATTCCCGGCGACCTTTTTGACGGCACAAAGAGCGATCTCGATCAATTGGTCGCGCCCTTCCACGCGCTTAAACCGCCGTTCGGTCTCTTCTTCTCCACCGGCAATCACGAGGAATTCACTTCGCCAAAACCTTACATCGAGGCCATTCGGCGGGCAGGCATCCGCGTTCTCGCCAACGAACAGGTTGTGGTCGATGGCCTCAGGATCGCGGGCGTGCTCTATCACGATTCGTCATCGCCGTTGCACATGAAGGCCGCGCTCAGCAGGATGGGCCCAGCGGGTGGCCAAACTGATGACGCACTTCCGGGCATTTTGCTGAATCATGCGCCCGCGCGCCTCCCCATCGTGGAGCAGGCAGGCTTCAGTTTGCAACTCTCCGGCCACACGCATGGCGGGCAGTTTCTGCCTTTTACCTGGATCACACGCCGCGTCTACGGCCGCTTCACGAGCGGCCTGCACAGCTTCGGATCGCTCGAGGTCTACACTTCTACGGGGGCCGGAACCTGGGGTCCACCGATGCGCGTGGGCACGCGGCCGGAGATCGTTCTGCTCGAAGTTTCTTAGGGGCTCATCGCTTATTGGCACGCAATTCTGGAAACCTGGAGAATCCTGTTTTGAGCACTGAATCGACCGCGCCAGGATCGACCGCAAAGGGCCAGCACGTGATTCGCACGCATCTTAGCGGGTTCAATCTGCTCATGAGCCCGCGGCTCAACAAGGGAACGGCGTTCACTGAGGCGGAACGAGACACGTTCGCTCTGCACGGTCTGCTCCCGCCGCATATCGGAACCCTCGAAAACCAGCGCGATCGCCGCAAACGCGTGCTCGATAGCCACCCCACGGCGTTTGACAAATACAGCTACATGCGCGACCTGCAGGACAACAACGAGACGCTGTTCTACTCGCTCATTGCCAACAACATTGAGGAGTTGTTGCCGATCGTCTACACGCCGGCCGTGGGTGAGGGCTGCCAGCGCTTTTCTGAGATCTGGCGCAAGCCACGCGGCCTCTTCCTCAGCTATCCCAACAAAGATCGAATGGAACAGATTTTTTCAAGCTCCCATTTCGATCCCATACGCTGCATTGTGGTCAGCGACGGGGAGCGGATTCTCGGACTCGGCGATCAAGGCGCCGGAGGCATGGGGATTCCCATCGGCAAAATGGCGCTGTATACGGCGTTGGGCGGCATTCCGCCAGAACATTGTTTGCCGGTGCTGCTCGATGTGGGAACCGACAACGAGGCGCGGCTCAACGATCCCATCTACATTGGTTGGGAACACAAGCGCGTTCGCGGGCAGGAGTATGACGATTTTATCGAAGCCTTTGTAACGGCCGTGGAGCGCCGGTGGGCACACGTTCTTTTGCAGTGGGAGGACTTCGCCGGAGCGAATGCTGCGCGCTTGCTGGAGCGGTATCGCGATCGACTGTGCACGTTCAACGACGACATTCAGGGAACCGCGGCCGTGACGACATCCACGCTCCTCGCGGCGGTGAACGCAACCGGCATTCCGCTCCGTGATCATACGATCGCCATGTTTGGCACAGGATCAGCGGGCACGGGAATTCTCGATCTTCTGATTTCCGAAATGAAGCAGGAGGGTCTTAGCGATGAACAGGCGCGCCGGCGCATTTACGCGTTCAACCACCTTGGTCTGCTCGTCGAGGGGTGCGAGGGCATCCGCCCCGCACAGCAACCATTCGTGCGCAAGCGCGAGGACGTTGCCGGGTGGAAGCTCTCGGCGCCTGGCACTGGCGTCATCTCTCTGCTCGATGTTGCGCGGAACGCGGGCATCACGGTGCTGGCAGGCGTGAGCGCTCAGCCTGGCGCGTTCACTGAGGGGATAGTGCGCGAGATGGCGCGCCACACCCCGCGCCCAGTCATCTTTCCGTTGTCGAACCCCACCTCGCAATGCGAGGCTGCTCCGGCCGACTTGCTGCGATGGACCGAAGGCCGCGCAATCGTCGGCACGGGCAGTCCATTTGCTCCGGTCGAAGTCAACGGCAAACTTGTCCGGATCGCGCAGGTCAACAATTCCTACATCTTCCCCGGTCTCTCGCTCGGCATCCTTGTCAGCCGCGCGCGGCGCGTGACCGATGGCATGATCATGGCCGCCGCCAAAGTCCTGGCCTCACTTTCGCCGGCGCGCGCAGACAAGAGTGCGCCGCTTCTGCCGCCGATTGCGGACTCTCGCAAAACGAGCACTGCGGTGGCTACGTCTGTTGGCCGGCAAGCGATGACGGAGGGGGTCGCTGACGCCTGCGACGAAGCAGAATTCGCTGAAAGAATTCGCGCCTACGTGTGGGAGCCGGAATACCAGCCGTATGAACGCATTGTGAGCCCGGACTAGCGGCAGCTATTCCTCGGCTGGCACTTCTTCCAGTAATCGCTTCCACGTCTTCTGGTTTTTGCGGAAGCTCTTTTTCAAATCCTCGAGAATCCGCTCGAAGTCCGCGTTGGTGCGCAGGTTATTCCACGCGGGATTCTTTTGAAACCAGGGATAGTTCTCGTTGCCGAGGTAGATAGCGCGGCGGAGCCAATGCAGGGCTTCGCTGGAGTCACCATCGACAGCGAAATAGGTGGCGAGCCGGTAAGCCATTTCGCTGTCGGCCTCGGCGGCATCCAGCGTATCGTCCTTGAGCAGAGCGACGCCACGCTCTCGCGTATTCGCCTGCACGTAACAGATGGCCAGCGTGGGCACCGCGATGCGCAGCGAGGAGTCGTCGGCGATCACGCTTTCGAGAGTCTCGATGGCCTTGTCGAGATTGCCGAGCCGCATCTGCTGATAACCCCACGAGGTGCGGAGCAGCGGATGGCGCGGCTCCAGCGCCAGCCCCTTCTCTAACTCGTCGCCGGCCAGCTCGATTTGATTCTGATAGTGGTACACGCGGGCGCGATGGTTATAGAGAATGGCCGCGTTCGCCGGATTGAGTTTGAGCGCACGGCTGAATTCGCCCAATGCCTCGTCGTACATACCGTCGCCGCGCAGCGCCAGGCCAGCTACCATGTGAACGTTCCAGTCATTCGAGGCGCCCGCAAGCAGGTTGGCAATTCCATGGCGCGCCGACTCCTTTTCGCCGCGCGATAGCAGCATATAAATGCGATAGAGATTGGTTTCAGTGGACGCCGGATCGAGCTTAAGCGCCTCGTCGAAGGCGCGGCGCGCGCGCATCACGTGGATTTGGCCGCCGAAGCCGTGGCGCGCGTATTGCAGCTCAGCGATGCCCAGGCCGCTCCATCCCGCGGCGAAGCCCGGTTCGGCTTCGATGACGCGCGTAAACAACTGGTGAGCGCGATCGAGATCGGCAAGAGAACCGGTGCGCACCATAAAGGAACTCAACAATGCCCGCGCCTGCAGATAACGCTCACTGACCAACCCACGCAGCGAACCTTCTCGGGCAGGGCCGCGCGCCGGGGCACGAGTCGCGTCGGTGCTTAGCCCAGTGCGCGAGGATTCGATTCCTTCCGCGGCCCCCATTCCCTGCAGCGTGGCGAACACTTCGTTTGAAATCTCAGACTGCACGGCGATCAGATCCAGAGATGCGATGCGAATCGAGCCACCGGTGCGCACGCTTTGCGACGCCACGTCGAGCAATTGCCAATTCAGGTCGAATCCACTTTCCGAGCGGACAAAGCTTCCCGCGAGGACGAATTTCACCAGCAGCTTTTGGCCAACCGCCAGCGGATCCATTTGGGCCCAGGGCTGCGCGCCCGCCAGCGGCATCAGCGCGCTCGAAGGCCGCACGACCAGCGACGGAATCCGCGCCAGACGAGCCGCAATCGCATCCGCGAGCGCGTATCCGTAAAGCGGCGCAGCCTCTGTTGCGCCCAGGTTGGCAAAGGGAAGCACAACCAGCGAGTTTTGCGCCTTTTGCTCTCCCGCGGACTCGCGAAATCGTTCGGCCAGCATGGAAAGCAAGCCAGTAGTGCGTTTTTCCGTCTCGGGGCCCGTTGCCGGCAGGTTGGCTGCTGCGTCGCCGGGAAGGATGCCGGTCTCGATGCGCAGCGCCTTCATGATTGTCTTGAGCCCCTCGCGAACCTCGGCCGCCGATGCTGTGCGCGCACCCGGATTTTTTTCCAGGCAGGCAGCAATCACGCTCTTGAGCTCGACCGAGATGTCCGGGACGATCGCGCTGAGATCATCCGGCTCAAGAAATTGAATGGCGCGAATGGCCTGAAAGTCTTCGGCGTCGGCGCGTGCGAACGGGTGGCGGCCGCCGGCCAGTTCATAGAGGATCACGCCCAGCGCCCAAACGTCCGACTGCACGCTGGAATGTCCGGTGACGAACTGCTCCGGCGCCATATAGCGGATGGTTCCGCCGCGCGCTGTGTAGGTTGACACGGCGGGTGTGTCCTTGGCGAGAACGGGCTTAGCCGGGTCGAGGCGCGCATCTTCGGGAGCGATCCGTCGAGCCAGGCCGAAATCCAAAATCTTCACCAAGCCGCCATCGGTCAGCATCACGTTCTGCGGCTTCAGATCGCGGTGAAAGATACCGAGTGCGTGTGCTGCCTGCAATCCGTCGGCAATCTGAATTCCCACGGAGAGCACAAGCTGCAGAGTTGCCGGGCCGCGGGCGATCAATTCGTCCAGCGGCTGGCCGGGCACAAATTGCATGGCGATATAGGCTTCCTTGGCGTTCTCGCCGACCTCATAGATTGCACACACGTTGGGATGCTCGATGGCCGAGGCCAGGCGCGCCTCGCGCAATACCGTCGAACGCATCTGCTCGGCAGTGAGCAGCCCGATGTGAAGCATTTTGAGAACGACGGGGCGCTGCAGCAGCGTGTCGTTTGCCGCGTACACCACGCCGCTGCCTCCGGCGCCAAGGCGCCGCAGAATCTCGTAATGTGCAATTGTCCTGCGCTTCATCGCTTATCTCGAGTCTAGCGGTTTTCGCGTAAAGACTGTCTCAAGACGGGAGTCTTCGCTACGCCGTTGTCGATCTGTTAACGTCGAATTGACAATGAGCGATGGAAGCGGATTCGCGGGCCGTAGCAACCGGCACACAGCGCAATCGCATGCAAGCACGCGACTGCCTCTGGGAAGGCTGACGTTTGCATTAGCGCTTGCCGCGCCGTTCTCTTCTCTCGTTGCACAGCAAAACGCAGATCAACCGCCGCAGCAAGAGACTCATCAAGAAGTACCCGCTTCGCCGGATTCGGAAAGCAAACCATCCTCTATAGCGCAGCCACCGGGCGCCGGCGCGCAACTCCACACCGGAACAAGCAGCGGCCTTGATACCGATGCGCGCTTGCAGAACCTGCTCGCCGATCACCAATACCTTCACATTCAAGCACAGCTCGATCAGCTACCTCTGGATCAGGCACAGTTCTATCGCGGAATTCTGGCCAATCGCTCAAACCAGCTGGAACAGTCGGTGAAGCTGCTGGAGCCGCTTGTCGACAATGTGAGTGCAAGCGGTAACAAGGTTCACGAGAAACTGCTGCGCATGACGCTGGCCGAAGACTACCTGCGCCTTGGCGATTGGACCAAGGCCGCCCAAGCCTACCAGACAATCGAAGATCGACTTCACGCGAACCTAAGCTCCAGTGAGCAGGATGAAATTGAAATGCCGCTCAAGATGCTGCCGCTGGCCAAGGATAATCCGCCCATTACGATCGATCCCTGCGCACCGTTCAGGCTTCAGGTCAGCAACGATCCTTTAGGTCTTATCGATGTGCCGGTTTTTATCGACGCACGGTCCCATAGCTGGATGCTCGACCCGACGGCACCGTTCAATCTGATCTCGCGGTCGATCGCGCGAGACGTTGGCCTTGAGGTCTCAGAGAAGTCCGCCACGATTCGCACGCTCACCGGGCGCCCCATCGAGGTTCACGCGACCGTTATCCCGCGCTTTACGATTGGCGGCCGGCTGGCTCTGCACAATGTAACGGCATTCGTATTCGAAGACGCGGACTATTCGTTTCCTGATTCCGGTTATCGAATCGAAGGCGTCCTCGGGTATCCCGCGATCGCCGCGATGGGGAGAATCACGGTCTCCGATAACACCATCCAGGTGGATCCCGCGAAGGAGATGGACCCGCAATCCGATCAGGATCGCCTCACTGCCGGCGCCCGTTTCTACCTCGACGGCGATGAAATTATCGTGGCTTTCGGGCGGAATCAGGACCCCGGCGCTGATTCGACTTCGCAAGAGGCCTCAGGCGGCAGCCGCGACGACTCCGGCGAAAGCGACGTCCGGATGTTTGCCATCGACGCGGGCGGCCAGCAAACGTACCTGACATCGCGCTGGTTTGACGAGCACGCGGCCGAGTTTAATGGCAAGAAGATGGAACCGTTCTCGTTTCCCGGCATGGATTCCGGGCCGAGGTCGGCCTATGTCGCCGAGGATGTAACACTGGCGGTCGGCAATAAGACAGTCAACCTTCATTACATCCCGGTCCTCACCCAGCCGCTTGGCACAGCCGCGCGCGACGACGTTTATGGCGTGATCGGCATTGACGGACTCGACCAGCTGAACAGTTACACGTTCGACTACCGGACGATGCGGTTCAGCGCACGCCAACAGTAAGGTCTTTCAATGGTGGCCGTACCGTCCTTTGGGCCGCCCGAACGCGAAAGCTCTTGCCGATCTGCTTGGTGTGCATTTTTTACCAGGCACCGAGGTAACGTGGCCGCCCATTCGCTTGCCAATTTGGGGTGAGATCGACGTATACTTACGTCGAGCAGACGCCGTAAGAGAGCCTTGGCATGGCAAGTGTACCTAATTTGGGTGCACCACGAATTGCTCGCGGGCACCGAAGTTCCAACGGGACAAGAAGATCCTGAGATCAAAGTGCTGGAATCCGCGTGAGCGATAGATTAAGAGGACTTATCATGCCATTGATTCGACTGAAGGCCTCGACCGGCCGTAAAGCCCATTCCTGCGCAGCGACACTCCTGACGGTCGTGCCCTTGTTTTTGCTGGCCCTCAGCAGTGCGCTGGCGCAAGCACAGGTTGCATCGAGTCCCATCCCCTCAACGCGATCGATCGATTGGACCCAGGCGGGAATTCCAGGCGGGATTCCGGATGCCAACTGGCCGATCTGCAAAACGATTGCGCCAAGCGGCGGTGCGGATGACAGTGTGACGATTCAAAGCGCCATCAACTCCTGCGCGGCGGGATCCGTTGTGGTGTTGACTGCGGGAACCTACACACTCCACAGGACGACAGGCGTCGTTTGCTCGGGAAAGAGCGATGACTACGGATCGGGCGTGTATGAAGCCGGTCTCTGCCTGACGGACAAGTCCATTGTCTTGCGCGGCGCCGGGCCCAATAATACAGTCCTGAATTACGGAGACGGGGCGAGCATCATCAGCATGGGAGAAACATATCTCTCATCGTCTTCAATTAGCTTTATTAGCGTTACGAGCGGAGCGACGAAAGGTTCCACGTCGCTCACCCTGGCAAGTGCCACCGGGATTACGGCGAATAGCTACATTACGATTACCGAACTGAATCCAACCGATCCGGCCGACGGGAATGCGCTGGTTTCAGCGACAGGTTACACAGGAGCATGCGATTATTGCGGCCACGATCTTCCGACCAAGCTGATCGAGCAGGTGGATCGAGTGACTGCCGTCAGTGGGAATGTCATAACCCTGGAACGGCCGCTCTACTTTGACTACACAAATTCGCCGCAGGTCTATTCTCTGCCGATGATTCAGAGTGTGGGCCTCGAGAGTTTGCGAGTCGTTGGCACCGCGGCATCCGGGACTGGACTTGTCTACAAAAACATCAACATAGAAGCATGTGCCAAGTGCTGGGTGCACAATGTGGAGTCGGACTGGGCCGTCGACAAGGCCAGTATCTATCTTTCAGATACCTACCAGAACGAGATCAGCAACAACTATCTCTATCAGGGATTCAATCACGACAGCGGTGCAAGTTACATGATGCTGCTGGAATTCCGAAACTCGGAAGACTTAATTCAAAACAACATTATCCGACTGGGCAGGCATGCAACTCCAGAGAGCGGGGGCTCCGGAAACGTGTACGCATACAACTATGAGCTGAACGATTACATGGGCGAATACCACAATTCATTGCCTGAGACTGAATCACATGCAGCGAACCCTTACATGAATCTATGGGAAGGGAACGTGACACCCAATTGGGAATTCGACTATGCGCATGGCAGCAGCAATGACAACACAATGTTCCGGAATTATGTGAATATGACGAATCTGGATCCGGACAACAGCCAGCCCATGACGGGCGGCTTGATCGCCTTGAACATCGCATATTACAGCAACTATGAGAATATCGTGGGCAACGCATTCGGGCCCTACAGCTCAGCCTGCAACGCAACCGTCTACGAGACGGATGCGGACGCTTCGGAGACGAACGGGGTGATTTATCAGCTGGGGTACTACGACGACGGAGGAGGCGCTTCGCCGAATCTGACGTTGTCGGCCAAGGTCGGCCAGACTGTTCTGCGCGGAGGCAACTGGGACTGCGTCACGAAGTCGGTGGTGTGGAGCAACAACGTGCCAAAGGGCAGCCTGGCGTCGTCGTATTTGGCGTCCCAGGCATTGCCGAACTCGCTGGTATTCTCCGCGGCGCCGAGTTACTTTGCGGCAACGGGGGCGGTCTGGCCTCCGATCAACACGGCAGCGAGCACGATCGTCAATCCGATCCCAGCTCAAATCTGCTACAACTCGGGGCCAGTCAACAGCCTCGGCGGAGGATTCAATCCGGCTGCCTGTTACTCAGGCAGCGCCGCACCGCAGCCCGCGGCTCCCACGAATCTAACGGGCGTCGTGCAGTAGGCTTTCAGCGGCCGCGCGTCTTTTTGGGCAGCGCCTTTTTATTCTCTACCGGCTGTGCCGTGCCCGGAGCTTCTTCCAGGCGCGCCTGGCCGCGGCGGCCCAGGATTAGAGTCGCGATTCCAAATACGAGCAGCACCAACCCCCACCAAAGATTGGCGTCAATCCCCATGCTCTTTGCATATACGTCCACGTTGGAGCGCGTAGACAGGCCGAAGGCCGTGAGAATGGTTCCGATCAATGTGAACAGCATCCCCATCGAGATACGCGGATCGTAGAACATGATTTCCTTCCTGCTCAAATGAAGATCAGGTTCACGGCGATGGCAACCAGCAGGATCGCCGCGGCCATTGCCTCCGGACCCTTCCACCACCGTGCGTTCGTCGATGCCTTCGCCACCATCGAGTGTACAAGTCCTTTGAGATCACTTTCCGTCCGAGCCTGTGTAAACACGCTTACGGCCACTGCAACCACAATACTGACGAGGAAAGCCAGCATCGCCGTATTCAAGCCCAGTACGATTTCGCTCGAAGGATGGATCAGCGCAGCAATCCAGCCGCCGTGAATGCCCGGTTGTTCACCACGAGGCAGAGCCAGCCCATGATGCAGCAGGGCTGCGGCCGCGCCCGCAATCAATCCCGCAAACGCGCCGTGCCCAGTCGCGCGCTTCCAGAAAGCCGCCAGCAACAACACCGCAAACTGCGGAGCGTTCACAAATGCGAAGATCAGCAGCATGGCATCGAGGATGCTGTCGAATCGCATTGCGGCGCATCCCGCGCCGAATGCAAGCAGCGCGCCGCCCACGACCACCCATCGGGCCACGGCGAGCAGCTGTTTGTCAGTGGTGTTTCTGGCAAACAGCACTTGGAGGATGTCGCACGTGAAGACTGTGCTGAACGACGTGATGCTCGCGGCTACGCCACCCATGAGGCATGCCAAAAGAGCGGTTACTCCCAGTCCCAACAGGCCGGTGGGCAGGAGCTCAAGGAGGACGTTCGGAGTGGCCATCACGTAGTCCAACTCAGCGTGGCCGTCGGAGGCCAAAATCGGCTTTCCGGCCGCATCGGCTTTTGCGGGAACCAAGCCGCTCCCCGCTTCCACAGCCGGCGGCACAACCGTGATCTCGTGATAAATGACACCATTGTCGTTGTGAATCACGATCGATGTATGCGGAGTAGGCAATGCTACGGCAATCAGTCCTGGGACAACCACGATGAAGGGCACAAAAACGCGGACCGCGGCGGCGATGATCGGACTTCTTTGTGCCGACTCAACATTCTTCGCCGCCATTGCGGTCTGCAACAGCCTGAAGTCCGTGCACCACGTTCCGCCTCCCAGCACAAGGCCCACGCCGAGTATGAGCACAATCGCGCCGGCCCCCATGGGATGCGTGCCCACGTGAGCCGACCCTTGTGTCAGGCCGTGCAAAGAGCCTGCCGCAGCCGCGGCCTTCAACCCACTCCAGCCGCCTAATCTCTTCAGTCCCAACAGGACGATCGGGAACAGCCCGGCAAGGACAAGGCAAAATTGCATCGCCTGGTTGTACATCGCGGCGCCAAGTCCGCCGAGCAGAACATAAGCCAGCACCAAAGCCGCGGGAAGCCCCATTGCGAGAAGCAGACCTCCGACGGGCGGCAAGTTCAATGCACCGGCAACTCGATCGAAGACATGGAGCGCCACAAAGGCGCGCGCCATGGCGTAGAGTGCAATCCCTGCGCTAAATAGGGACATCGCGGCAAAGAGAAATGCATTCAGCACACGCGTCTTCCGGTCGAAACGCTGACCAAGATATTCCGGAATCGAGCGCGGGGCAGTCAGAGCTGTTTTCGAGCTTGACGCAGCAGCCGAATTCGAGCCGTAGAAGACGGGCATGAGGTATAAGCCCGCGAAGAGCATCGCAGGAATTGAGCCTAGCGCGAAAAATCCCACGCTGGCGAGCCCGTACCGCGCTCCGGCCGCGCCCATGCCCAGCACTTCCTGGGAGCCGAGGCCGGCGCCCAGCATCGCCATGCCGCATAGCCAACTGGGTAAAGCGCGCCCGGCCTGCATGAACTCTCGGCTTCCTGTCATCGCCGGCTTAAGCGAGAATCCTGCGGCCAGCATAAAAAAGGAGTAGATCAGCAGGATCAGCGAGTCAGTTGCGGCAAGATTGGGCACAAACGTTCCTTCCATCTCGATGGTACAGAATCCGCACGGCCCGCTGCCCGGCGTCCGATGCAATCCTATGTCGCGCTGGCCTGAGGTTCACAGCCTTCGCCGGAAACAAAAACGGCGGCAAGGTGGAAACCCCTGCCGCCATCTAGCTGTCTGTCAACTTCGTTGCCCGTTATGCGAAGCAGCTGCATTTCTGCCGCGCTCAGCTCCAAGTGCTAATCGCTGCCCAGTAGCCGCCGCGCGAAAATCGCAGTGCAGCGCTCCGTTATTGCTCCTGGCTCGATCCGGGTGCAGGAGTTGGAGCCGGCGCTGTTTGCGGAGCACCATCCGATGGGGGCGGCGGCGCCTGCGGCCTGTGGAACTGCCCGTCTGGCCCGCGGAACCGGTTGCCTGGGCCGCCCATGCCCGGTCCGCGCCCATCTTGCCCCCACTGACCACGGCCATGCTCACGCATTCCGTCGTGCTGCATCCGATTCTGGTGCATGATCTGAAGCTGTTTCCACTGGTCCGGCTTTAATTGCATCCGAATGTCCAGAAGAAAACGCGCATTCGCTTTTTCAAGATCCGCGCGCGCGCTCACGACTCTGTCGATTTGCGATTCGATT
>Ga0326728_10003469_pt1 | contig 48844 bp, 39 predicted proteins | sample MB3enrmetagenome_FD_207602 | JGI IMG/M metagenome (GOLD analysis project Ga0326728, IMG submission 207602) | Lab enriched peat soil microbial communities from McLean, Ithaca, NY, United States - MB31MN | ecosystem: Environmental > Terrestrial > Soil > Wetlands > Peat | place: USA: New York... | reverse complement strand
TGGAAACCCGCCTGTTCGGCCTTGTGCAACAGCCGCCCTGGCCGAGTGCCACTCGGCCGCAGGATGCCATCCTGCCCCACATGGGCGCGCCCGGCCATAACCGGCCATAATAGGAGTGCCATGTTCGTTCTTCTCGTCTATGTTCACGTCCAGCCGGAACACGTCGAGGCGTTCCGCCAGGCCACCCTCGAGAATGCCCGCGGCAGCCGGCGGGAGCCCGGCGTAGCCCGCTTCGACGTCATCCAGGAAACCGAGGATCCCACGCGCTTCGCGCTGGTGGAAGCCTACCGCAGCCGGGATGCCCACCGGCTGCATCGCGAGACCCCGCACTACCAGGCGTGGGCCGCCGCGGTCACGCCCTGGCTGGCCGAGCCGCGCTCCCGCACCACCTACCTGGGCGTCGATCCGCCCGACGGAGACTGGTAAACCGTGGCGTTTGAATTCGCCACGGCCACGCGCATCCGCTTCGGCGCGGGGACGCGCCACGAACTCGCCGGCGCGGCCGTGTCCATGGGGGCGGCGCGCGCGCTGCTGGTGCATGGCTCCGATCCCGGCCGCGTGGCGCCGCTGGTCCAAGCCCTGACGGCCGCGGGCGTGACGTGCCTGCCCATGGCCATCGCCGGGGAGCCGGAGGTGCCGGCCGTCCGCCAGGGCGTTGCCTATGCCCGCGAGCAGGGCTGCGGCCTGGTGGTGGCCATCGGCGGCGGCAGCGTGCTGGACGCCGGGAAGGCGGTGGCCGCGCTGCTGGCCCACCCCGGAGATCTGCTGGACTACCTGGAGGTGGTGGGCCGCGGGCAGCCTCTGGTGGAGGCCAGCGCGCCCATGATCGCCGTGCCCACCACCGCCGGCACCGGCAGCGAGGTCACCCGCAATGCCGTGCTGATGTCGCCCGAGCACCGCGTGAAAGCCAGCCTGCGGTCGCTCGGGATGCTGCCGCGCCTGGCCATCGTGGATCCCGAACTGACGCTGGGCCTGCCGCCGGCCGTCACCGCGGCCTGCGGCATGGACGCGCTCACGCAGCTCATCGAGCCGTACGTTTCGCCGCGGGCCAACCCCATGACCGACCTGTTTTGCGTGGAAGGCATGCGCGTCGCCGCCCGCGCCCTGCCGCGTGTCCGGCGGCAACCCGGAGACCTGGAAGCGCGCACCGGGATGGCGTGGGCCAGCCTGCTGGGCGGCCTGGCGCTGGCCAACGCGGGGCTGGGAGCGGTGCACGGGTTCGCCGCGCCATTGGGCGGCATGTTCCGTTTGCCGCACGGAGCCGCCTGCGCGGCCGTGCTGCCCTACGCCATGGAGGTGAACATCCGGGCGTTGCGCCAGCGCGCGCCCGCCAGCCCGGCCCTGGAGCGGTATGCCGGGGTGGCGCGGATTCTCACCGGCGATCCCCACGCCGGGCCGGAGGATGGATTCCGCTGGGTGGCGCAACTTTGCGCCGCCCTGGAGATCCCGCCGCTGCGCGTATACGGCGTGGAGGAATCCGCCATTCCCGCGCTGGTGGAGGCCGCGGCGCGCGCCGGCAGCATGAAAGGCAACCCGATTGCGCTCGAACCCGGCGAACTGCGCGAGATTATCGCGCGGGCGATTTGAAGGGCCGTTTCGGCCCCGCCTTCAAATCCCCAGCGTCACCGGCCCGGCGTCGCGGGCGCGCCGCTCGAAGAAGATGACCATGGCCCACCAACAGAACCACGCGGCGGCGGTCGCAATGGGCGCCTGCACCCACCACGGCGTCGGGCGCGGCAGCAGCGAGAGCAGCATCACCAGCGGGATCAACGGGAAGTTCACCGCGGCCGCCACCAGGCCAAGGGTGGTCGCGATGCCCTCCGGCGCCCCTGACAACCCCACCAGCGCCGCCAGCCAGATCAGCGCCACGGCGGCGCTCGGCCAGATGACGCGAGTGGCCCGCCAGCCGGTCCGGCCCAGACGCCGGCGGGTCAGCCAGGAAAGAAACCGCCAGTAGCCGTGCAATCCCACCCCGGCCACCAGCAGCGGAATGTACACCTCCTGCCAGGTGGGAGGGCCCCACGGGTTGTCCCACCCGACCGCCTCGCTTCGGCCGTCGAGCCACACCCCGGCCGCCACGCCCAAACCCGCCGCCCGCAGCCACGTGCGCATACTTCCATAGACACCGGCGGGCGCGCAAAAGATCCCGCCCATCGGGCGCGCGCCGCCAGGGTTTCCCGCTTTCACCGCGCGCCGCCCAGGGCCCGGTCGCACTTCTCGATCCCGCTTCGGGCGTCGTCCACCATTGCCAGCTCGCGGCCCTGAAGAATCTGCCGCTCCCGCGCCCGCGTCAGGCCGGGCAGACTGCGCTCGTACCACCCCCGCGCCTGGGCGAATTCCCGCCGCGCCGCCGCGTCCGCTGGTCCGCGGGCCAGGGCCGCGTGCAGGTACGCTTTGCCCATGCGGAACCAATTGGTGGAGAGCGACGCTTCCTGCTCGGCGTTGGCCGGCATGGCCGCCAGCAGATCCAGCGTCTTCTGCAGTTGGGCGATGGCGCGGGCGGTGTCGCCCATATCGATGGCCGAGTTGGCGGCCAGCCCCAGGGCGTCGATCACGTCGGAGCGGTACTGTGCGTCGCGCGGATCGGCGGCGGCCAGGCTTTCGAAAACCGTGAGCGCCTGCGCGAACTGCGCGCGGGCCGCCGCCGCCTCGCCCTGGAGCGAGAGCACCAGGCCGATGTTGACCCGGGCGTAGGCCGCCGCCCTGCGGGCCGGAGCGTTGAGCGGATCGGCGGCCGCCAGTTCCTCGGCCAGCGCCAGTTCCTTGCGGTGCAGCCAGAGCGCTTCGGAGTACGCATCCGAGTAAGTGGCCAGCAATGTGGCGGTTCGCTCATACGCGATGGCCAGCCGCCGCTTGAGGCTGGCGTCGCCGGGTTTCGCAGCGGCCAGGCCTTCAAACAGCGCCACCGATTTGCGCAGGTTCGCCAGGCCGGCCTGCCAGTCGCCGCTGCCCGCCAGCTTCCAGCCCACATCCACGTAGGCGGAGGCCAGGTTGGCCCGGTCGGCGGCGTTCGCGGGATCGCGCGCCGCCAGCGCTTCCGCCATGCTCAGCAGCATGCGGCTGTGGGCCAGCGCTTCGGCCACATTGCCGGAATAGAGCAGCACGTCGCTGAGCTTGCCGTGATTGCGCAGCAGGTCGCGCTCGAGCGGGATATCGGTTCCCGCCGCGCCCAGCAGCTCCTGGCGCAGGCCCAGCGCCTTGCGGTAGCTGTCGATGGCTCCGGCGGTGTTGCCGAGGTTGGCCGAACGGTAGCCGCCCTCGACGTCGCCCAGCTTCTCGTAGGCGGCCGCCAGCTCGCGCTTCAGTCCTGGGTCTCCGGCGGATTCGGCGCTCAGGCTGTCCAGGTACCGCAGCGCGCGCTCCACCAGCAGTTGGCGCGCCCCGATCGAACCGGGCAGCGTCTGGATGGCGTCGTACACCTCGAACATAAGGGAATTCGCCAGGCTGCGCACGTCCTGGAAGCGGCGTTCGGCGCGCGCCCGCTGCAGGTTGGCGACGTGCGCTTCCCGCAGCGTGGCGGCCACGCCGCCCACCAGCGAAAGCGCCGCCACGGCCGAGGCGATGGCGCCGGCTTTGTGCCGGCCCGCGAGTTTGCCGGCGCGGTACGGCCAGGAAGCGGCGCGCGCCAGCACCGGCCGTCCGTCCAGGTGGCGGCGGATGTCGTCGGCCAGTTGCTCCACCGACCGGTAGCGGTCTTCCGGCTTCTTCTGGAGCGCCTTCATGACGATGTTGTCCAGGTCGCCGGAGAGCGATCGGACCAGCCGCGCCGGGCGCCCGTCGCGCGTGACGCTGACGCTTTCCGGCGTCACCGCCTGGGCGCCGCTATCCGGATCGGCCGGCTCCGAGCGGCGCACCACCGTGCTGGGCAGCGCCGGCTCGGCTTTGCAGATGGTTTCCGACACCTCGTGCGCCGAGCGTCCCTTGAGGCGGTACGGCGCGTGCCCGGTGAGCAGCTCGTAGAGCAGCACGCCCAGGGAATACACGTCGCTGGACGTGCTGACGGGCTCGCCGCGCGCCTGCTCCGGGCTGGCGTACTGCGGCGTCATCATGCGTATGGCGGTCAAGGTGACGTGCGGCGCGCCGCCCGATGGATCGTCCTCCAGGATCTTGGCGATGCCGAAATCCAGCAGCTTGGGATCGCCCTCCGCCGTCACCAGGATATTGCGCGGCTTGAGATCGCGGTGGACCACCAGATGGCGGTGCGCGTACTCCACGCCGGCGCACACTTTCAGAAACAGCTCCAGGCGGCGGCGCGTATCCAGCCGGCGGGCGTCGCAATGCACGTCGATGGGCTCGCCGGGAACGAACTCCATCACGAAGTAGGGCTGCCCGCCGGCGGCCAGGCCGGCGTCGAGGAACTTGGTGACGTAGGGGTGGTCGAGGTGCGCCAGGATCTGCCGTTCGTTGGCGAAGCGCCCGAGCAGGAACTCGCTCTCGATGCCGCGCCTCACCACCTTGAGGGCCACCAGTTTCCGTATGTCCGCGCGCAGCGCCTGGTAGACCGTGCCCATGCCGCCTTCGCCGATCGGCTGGACGATCTCGTACGGCCCCACGCGGGTGCCGGGTTCCAGGCGGCCGGAGACCGCCGCTTCGGGGAGCGATGCCGGTTCGTCCAGGAAGCCGGACGCGTTCCGGTGGGCGGCCAGTAGCGACTCCACTTCCCCGCGCAGCTCCGCGTCGCCGTCCGCGGCGCTCCCGATGTAGGCGGCGCGCTCCGCTTCGGGCAGGTCGAGCGCGGCCTGCACGATCTGCTTGATCTGCGCCCAGCGTTCGGGCGTCATCCGCGCGTCCGCCATAGCCTTATCCTAGTTCTTTATCCTAGTTCTTTCCGCCGCGCGGGATGGAGGGGTTTTCACGCCGTCAGCTCGCGGTACAGCCAGGCTCTGGCGGTCGCCCACTCCCGCTTGACGGTGGCCGGAGAGAGCTGCATCGCCTCGGAGGTATCCTCGATGGAAAGTCCCGCGAAGAACCGCAGTTCGACGATTTTCTCCTGCCGCGGATCGAGCTTGCCCAGGTTGGAGAGCGCCTCGTCGAGGGCCTCTACGTCCACGCCGCGCCCTCCGGGAGCCACCAGGCCGGCGTCCAGCGTGACTTTGCGAGCCCCCTCGCCGCGTTTGGCGGCGCAGCGGGCGCGGGCGCGATCCACCAGCACGCGCCGCATCATCTGCGCGGCAATCCCGAAGAAGTGGGCGCGGTTTTGCCACTGCGCGTTCTGGTCCATCATGCGCAAAAAGGCTTCGTGCACCAGGGCGGTGCTCTGCAGGGTATGTCCGGGCGGCTCGCGCCGCAGGTGGCGGCGGGCCAGGCGGCGCAGTTCGTCGTAGACCAGCGGGAGCATCTCGTCGAGGGCGCGCGCGTCCCCGTTCCTCCACCGCAGGAGCATTTCGGTCACGTCGTGCCGCGGGTCGGAGGCCATCACCTGTTGTTCGCACGATCGGCGAGGCTTGTCAAGCTGCCGCTTGGGAGGTATGCCGGGCCTGGAGCGGCCGGAGGTTTCAACGGTGGCCGGCATGGCGGCGGGTTACAACCGGGCTGGGTGCGGTTTCCCGGGCCACGGGGCGAGCTTCGCTCGCCGGGCCGATTACCAATCCGCCGCAGGCTGCCAGCCTGCCCCACAAAAACCGGTGGGCGGGGAACCGGGAAGAAAAGTAGTGCAAAATCGACGGAGCCTGCGAAGAAACTGCCGGGTAGTAGTGCAAGAACCGCCGCGGTGCGCGCGGATCCTGGCCCGCCGGCCCGTTTCCCTCCGTCACATCCCTGTGTCGGGTTGCCCCGGCGAGGGAACTGCCCGGCGCGGCATGGGTTTGGGCCGCGCATACGGCAAACAAAAGACCTTTTGCATTTAAAACAAAAAGAGTACAATCTGTTTTATGCGGGAACCCGATTGGCATCCATCGTGCAAGACGAGATATGCTGAAGGCGTCTCTCCGCTCCGGACCGCCTATGGATGGAGGTTTGCCTTGAATAAACGGTATGCTGTTTTCGCACTGATCGCCCTGGCCCTGGTGGCCGCGGGGGCCGCGCGCGCTCAAACTCTCCTGATCTCGCCAAACCCTATCAGTCTCTATGCCCAGTTGGGGACTACGTCTTCGGCTCCGCAGATCGTCACCTTTACCAGCAGCGACAACACCACGGCGATCCCATTCAACGTGTCTCCGGGGAATGCCTGGATCACGGTGGTGTCGGCCGCTCCCGCGGGAGGCTGGACCACGCCCGCCACGGTGACGATCACCGTCAACCCGAGCCAGCTTCCGCTCGGCCAGAACGTCGGCTCGCTCATCGTGAGCGGCCCCGGATTGTTCAAGAGCGTTCCGGTCAATGTCACGGTGAGCACCATCGGCGTGATTCTGCCCAGCGGGCAGACGGGCAGCCTGGCGCTCGGGACCTACGCCGCCGGCAGCACGGTCTATCCGCCTTCCATACCGGCGTTGACGGTCACCGGAGATACCACCAACCTGAAGGTCACCAAAGGGGCCAACGACACCTGGTATACCTTCCAGGTGTTTGGAACGCCGCCCTCCGCGGTAGAGGTCACCTTCAATTCGGCGGTGGCCGCCTCGCTGTCTCCCGGTTCGCTGGCCGGAACTCTCACGCTGACGCCCGAAGGCGCCAACCCGGTTCCGGTGGCGATCCCCGTCACGATGACGGTCACCAAGCTGCCGCAGGTCACGGTGAGCCCGGGAGCGCTGGTGTACAACTGGCAGTCGGGAGGCACCGCCAACGAGGCCCTGCAGTATATTACGCTGACCTCCAATGCGCCGCAGGCCATCAATTTCTCGGTCTCCGTGCCGGGCTTCAGTTGGATCACGCTGCCCTCGTCCAACGCCACCAGCATTCCCGCCAACGGCAGCGTCCAGGTGGGCGTCCAGGTGGCCGGCGACGCCCAGGGGCTGGGCACCGACAACGGATCGATTCAGATCTCCATTCCCGGAGGCGGCGCGCTGTTTTCCAACGGAAGCACGATCCTGACCGTTCCCGTCACCCTGAATGTTTCGCTTTATACGGTGTTATACCTGCCGCCCACGCTGACGTCGCTGAACTTCAACTACCAGTTCGGCAGCAGCACGACTCCCACGCCGCAGGCCCTGACGCCCACCAGCAGCGGCACGCCCATGAGTTACACGGTGTCGCAGCCGGCCTGTTCGTGGGTGACCATTGCGCCGCAGCCGGGCCAGACGCTCACCACCAACGGCGGGTCTTTCACGGTGGGGGTGAACGTCTCCCAATTGACGCCGGGAAGCTATGGTCCTTGCAATGTGGTCATAAACCCGGTCGCCAACGGCAGCGGGCAAGCTTCCATCACCATACCGGTGTCGCTGAACGTGACGTTCCAGAACCTGCTGCGGACGAACCAGCCCAGCAACACGATGGTGTTCGCCTACCAGGTGGGACAAGCCACGCCCCCTCCGCAAATCGTGAAGCTTACCAGCGTCACCGGCGCGCCGCTGAACTATACGGTCTCGCCGCCCTCGTCCACTGCGGGGTGGGTGCAGGTCTCGGGCGCCCTCACCGGCAGCACCGATCAGACCCAGTTCAGCGTTGCGATCGTCCCCGCGGGCATTCCCTCGCCGCCGCCCTCGAGCTACCTGGACGCCACCATCAACATCACCGCGACCGACCCCTCCACGGGCGCCGCCGTGCCCAGTATCTCGATCGACGTGAGGCTGTACGCCAGCACGACGCCGCAACTGGTGCTCAGCGCGACTACTCCGGCCATCAGCGCGGTGTCTCCGCTGCTGCTCTCCACCTGGATCAACTCGACCAGGTACCCGAGCGACGACCAGGGCCCGGTCACCATCTACCTCACCAGCACGCAACCGGTGACCGAAGAGCTGTCCGTCACCTCGGTGCAGAGGACGGTCAGCAACCAGTCGACCACCGGCGACTGGCTGAGCCTCACCAATCCCCTTTCCCAGACGCCGACATCGTTCTCCCTGCAAGCCGTGGTGAACCCCAGCACCATGCCGGTGGGCACCTACAACGGATCGGTTTCGGTCTCCGCCACGGCGCCTCCCAACGGCGCCACCGTGGCCGACAACGGCATTTCCATTCCGGTGCAGCTCATCGTGAATTCCGCCAAGGGCTCGGTCAGTTACGCGCAGTCGTCGTCGGGCGCCCTGACGTTCACGCATACCAAGGGCGCCGCGCCGCTGGCCGCGCAGGTGGTATCGGTGAACACCGACTCGGCGACGTCGTACCCGTTCTTCGCCGTGGTGAACACCGGTTCGCTCAACTGGATCACGCTCAGCGGCATCAGCGGCCCCACGCCGGGCAGCTTCAACGTCAGCGTGGACGACACCAACCTTCCGATCGGCGTGTACCAGGGGGCCATCTACGTCAACATCCCCAGCGCGTCTCCCAACCCGGACGGCAGCCCCATGCGCATCCCCGTCACCTTCAACGTGAACGGCGGGACGATTTGCGCCGGGTCGTGCTCGTCCCCGACGCAGTCGCTCACCTTCACGCAGGTGGTGGGCGGCGCCACTCCCGCCCCGCAAAGCGTGTCGATCACCTCCACGCCGTCCTCCGTCAACTATACGGTGAACGCGACCGTCACCTCGCCGGCGAACGGCACCTGGCTCTCGGCCGCGATCTCGACCGGAGGCGGCGCCACGCCGGGAAGCGTAACGGTCAGCGTCACTCCGGGCAACCTCACCGCCGGGAATTACCAGGGAACCGTGACCATCACCTCCGCCGGAGCGACCGGGAGTCCCATCAACATTCCGGTCACCCTGACCCTCCAGCAGGCCACCATAACGGCGCCTACCACGCCGCTCATCTTCAACCAGTTGGCTGGAGGACCGCCTCCCGCGGCGCAGATGGTTACGGTGGCGTCGGTTCCCTCCGGCGTCAACTTCACGGTGACCGCCACGCCGGGCACGGGCGCGGGCTGGCTCACGGCCACGGCCGGGCCCTCGGGAACCAGCGGAACCACGGGAACCCCGTCCGGCACCATTCAGGTTTCCGTCAACGGCGCTTCGCTCTCTCCGAATCCGTACACCGGGCTGGTCACCATCACTTCGCCCGGCGCCACGGGCAGCCCCATCTCGATACCCATACTGCTGACGGTGGGGCCGGCCGTCCAGCTCAGCGTGAGCCAGTCGTCGCTCAGCTTCGGCGCGAGCGTCGGCCAGGCTACCACGCCGCAGACGGTGCAACTGACTTCAAGCGCCAGCACCACGTTCACCGTCAGCACGTCCACCAAGGACAACGGCGCGTGGCTGAGCGTGAATCCCGCGAGCGGGGTGGCCAGCGCTTCCCCCGTCACGCTGACGGTTTCGGCCAACACGCAGAGTCTCGTCGCCGGCACTTATACCGGCACGGTCACCATCTCTTCCACCAGTTCTCTCACCCCGGCGACCATCAGCGTGAGCCTGGTGGTGGCGGCCATTCCGACTCCCGTGGTGACGGCCGTGGTGAACGCCGCCAGTTGGGTGGCGGGCGCCGTCTCACCGGGTGAGAACATTGTCATCGGCGGCGCGGGCATCGGTCCGGCGCAACTGGTGCAAGTCCAGCAGTTGACCTCCGCTGGAACGTTTCCCACCACGCTGGGCAACACGCAGGTGCTTTTCGACGGCATCGCCGCGCCGATTATTTACGCCTCGGCCACCCAGACCAGCGTGATGGTCCCGTACGAAATCGGCGGCCGCTCGGTGACCAACCTGCAGGTGGTCTACTCGGGCGTGCCATCCACCGGAGTGCCTTACAACGTGGTGCAGGCGGCCCCGGGCATCTATGCGCAGAACAGCCGGGGCTTCGGGCCGGGCTCGGTGGTGAACGCGGATGGCACCATCAACGGCCCCAACAATCCCGCGGCCAAGGGCGCCGAAGTGTACCTTTACATGACCGGCGAAGGCGCCACCAGCCCGGCGAGCACGGATGGGGCGATCGCCAACACCCCCGGCAATACGCTCAACAAGCCGCTCCTGCCGGTAAGCGTGACCGTCAACGGCGTGCCCGCTCCCACGATCCAGTACTGGGGGTCGGCGCCGGGGATCATTTACGGCGTGATGCAGGTGAATTTCACCATCCCGCCCAGCACGCCCACCGGCGCGCAGGCCCTGCTGGTGACCGTGGGCAACTACACCACGGCGGCCGGCGTCACCGTAGCCGTGCAGTAACCCACCGGGGACGGACTCCGTTTTTCGCGGCCCGCAAAAACTGAGCTCGTCCCCAGGATTTTCCCGCTCAGCGCTCCGGCCGGCTACATGGCCACTCCGGTGCGCCACAGCAGGTATCCGACCGCCTGCTTCACGTAGTTCCACCGCTCGCGCCAGGGCGGGTGGGGGGCTTCCTTGCGCGGCGAGCCGTAGACTTTCAGCCCCTCGAAATTCAGCATCCGCTTGGCGCGGTAGATGTGATACCCGTCGCTCACCACGATCACCGAGCGCAGCCCCATGCGGTGCATGATCTCCCCCGCCATGGCGGTGGATTCCACCGTGCTCCCGGCCTCCGACTCCACCACGATCCGCTCCGACGGCACCCCCTGGGCGATCAGGTACGACCGTCCTACGCCGCCTTCCGTGAACACCGGGTCGCCGCCCGAGCCGCCGGTGGTCATCAGCAGGCGCGCCAGGCCCCGGTGGTACAGTTCCAGCGCATGGTCCAGCCGCGCGCGGAAGACCGGCGAGGGCCGTCCGTTGTACTCGGCTGCGCCCAGCACCAGAATCACGTCCGCGCGCCTGGCCTCATCGCGCGTGGACTGCTGCTCGATGCGCCGCGCGACATAGGCGACCGAAACCAAGGCCATCCCCGACGCCGTGAGCGCCACTGCCGCCAGCGCGATCCATAGGACACGTTTCATCTGCGGTATGCTGATCGTTCGAATCATTATTGTAAACAATGCCCCGGGCCGCCACCATCTCCAGTTCCGCCAACCCGCTGGTGAAGGACGTCCGGCGCGCCATCGAGCGCCGCGGGCTCACTTCCCAGGGATGGTGCGTGGCCGAGACTTTCCACCTGCTGGAAGAGGCACTGCGCGATGCCCAGGTGCAGCAGGTTCTGGCCGCGGAATCGGCGCGCGACGCGGCCCTCGCCCGGCTGGGCGCGTATCCGGGCGTGCCTTTGGCGGTGCTTCCGGACCGCCTGTTCCGGACCGTATCGGCCACCGAAACCAGCCAGGGCGTGCTCGCGCTGGTGCGGCTTCCCGGCCGGGCGTGCTACGGCTTGCCGGCTCTCATTGTGGTGCTCGACGGCCTGCAGGATCCGGGCAACGCCGGCGCCATTGTGCGCGCGGCCGAGGCCTTCGGCGCTACCGGCGCCATTTTCCTTAAAGGCGCCGCCAGCCCCTACAACCCCAAGACCCTGCGCGCGTCGGCCGGGTCGCTGTTCCGCGTGCCGTTCCTGCACGCCGCCGACCCGGTGGAAGTCCGCGACGCCCTGGATGGCAACCGCATCGCCCGCTACGCCGCCGTTCCGCCGCGTCCCGGCGCGCCGGCGCGCCCGCTTTCGGCGACGGACCTGGCCGGGGATTGCGCCCTGATCGTGGGCAGCGAAGCCCGCGGCGTCAGCCCGGCGCTGGCTTCCGGCGCCATCGAAGTTTCGATCCCCACCGCCGGCGTCGAGTCGCTGAACGCCGCCGTGGCGGCCGGCATCCTGCTCTACGAGGCCAGCCGCCGAAGGAGCGCGCCCCGGTGAGCCTCTTCGATTCCATTCCGCCCGGCCCGCCACAGCCCTCCGGGGCGGATGCCAAGCGTCCACTGGCCCAGCGCATGCGCCCCGAGCGCCTCGAAGATTTCGTCGGGCAGGAGCACATCCTCGGTCCCGGCAAGCCGTTGCGCCGCCAGATCGAGCGCGACGAGATGACCTCGGTGGTGCTCTGGGGTCCGCCCGGCACCGGGAAGACCACGCTGGCGCTGCTGATCGCGCGCTCGACGCGCAGCGAGTTCATCTCCTTCAGCGCGGTGCTCAGCGGCATCAAGGAGATCAAGGCGGTGATGGCCGATGCCGAACGCCTGCGCCGCTCCGGCCGCCGCACCATACTTTTCATCGACGAGATTCACCGCTTCAACAAGGCGCAGCAGGACGCGTTTCTTCCCTACGTGGAGCGCGGCGATATCATCCTGATCGGCGCCACCACCGAGAACCCGTCCTTCGAGGTGATCTCGGCCCTGCTCTCGCGCTCCCGCGTCTACGCCCTGCGCTCGCTCACCGTGCCGGAGACCATGACGCTGCTTCGGCGCGCCCTGCCAGTGGTGGGGATGGCGGCCGAAGATTCGCTGCTCGAACAGATCGCCATCTACGCCAACGGCGACGCGCGCCAGGCCTACAACACGCTGGAATCCGCCGCCGCCGCGAGCGGCGCGGGGCCGCTCTACGCATCCGCCGTGCAGGACGCCATCGAGCGCAAGGTGCTGCTTTACGACAAGGGCGGGGAAGAGCACTTCAACCTGATTTCCGCGCTGCACAAATCGGTGCGCTCGAGCGACGCGGATGCCGCGCTCTACTGGCTCACGCGAATGCTGGAGGCCGGCGAGGACCGCCTGTACATCGCGCGCCGCGTCATCCGCATGGCCATCGAAGACATCAGCCTGGCCGACCCGCGCGCCCTCGAACAGGCCGTGGCCGCCATGCAGGCCGTTCACTTCCTGGGGATTCCCGAGGGCGACCTGGCGCTGGCGCAGGCGGTGATCTACCTCTCGGTGGCGCCCAAGAGCGACGCCGTTTACCGCGCCCTTTTGGCCGCGCAGCAGGACGCCGCCGGCATGGTGGCCGAGCCGGTGCCCATGAACCTGCGCAACGCGCCCACGCGCCAGATGAAGGAATGGGGCTACTCGCAGGGCTACCAGCACGCCCACAATTTCGAGGACGCCATCGTCGATATGGATTGCCTGCCGCCGTCGCTGGCCGGCCGCCGGTATTACCACCCCAGCGGCCGCGGCCTGGAAAAGCGCATCGCCGAGCGGTTGGAAGAGATCCGCCGGCTGAGGGAGCGGAAGTGAGGCGGGGCGGACGTTTTCCCGCGACCTTTCGCATGTTACAACATCTATTGTGATAACGAGCAAATAGCCGTTCCAGGAGGACCCACGATGCCAACCGTTACCTACCAGATCGATCCGGCCCATTCGGCGGCGCACTTCAGCGTGCGCCACATGATGATTTCCAACGTTCGCGGCGAGTTCACCAAGGTCTCGGGCAGGGTGCTGTTCGACGCGGAGAACCCGGCCAATTCGGCCGTGGAAGCCTCGATCGACGCGGCTTCCATCAACACCCGCGAAGCCCCGCGCGACGCCCACCTGAAGAGCGCGGACTTCTTCGACGTGGAGAAGTATCCCGAAATCGCCTTCCGCAGCACGGGGGTTGCGGCGGCTGGTGACGGCGAGTTGCGGGTGAAGGGCGGCCTCACCATCCACGGCGTGACGCGCGAGGTCACGCTGATGGTGGAAGGGCCGACGCCCGAGGCCGTCGACCCGTGGGGCAACCGGCGCATCGGCGCCACGGCCACCACCAAAATCAACCGCAAGGATTTCGGCCTGGTGTGGAACGTGGCGCTGGAGGCCGGCGGCGTGCTGGTGGGCGAGGATATCAAAATTTCCATCGATATCGAAGCCGTCCGCCAGGCGTGACGCCATGTCCACCCTGCTTCCGGCCGTGTTCTTCGGCCACGGCAATCCCATGAACGCCCTGGCCGTCAACGGCTACACCGAAGCCTGGCGGCGCATCGGGCAGGAGACTCCGCGCCCGCGGGGGATCCTCGCCATTTCGGCGCACTGGTTCGTTCCCTGGACCGGCGTGACGGTGGCGACCACGCCCCGCACCATCCATGATTTCGGCGGCTTTCCGCCGGAACTGTACCGGGTGCAATACCCCGCGCCGGGCGATCCCGAGCTGGCGCGGCGCGTGGCGAAGCTGCTGGCGCCGCTGGCGGTCAACCTGGACGAGACGTGGGGCCTGGACCACGGCACGTGGTCGGTGCTGCGCCACGCGTACCCGGCGGCGGACATTCCGGTGGTGCAGTTGAGCATCGACGAGCGCGCGCCGGCGTCCTTCCATTTCGAACTGGGCCGGCGCCTCGGGCCGCTGCGCGCCGAGGGAGTGCTGATGGCGGCCAGCGGCAACCTGGTTCACAACCTGCGAGCCTACGACTGGGGCGGGGAACGGCGCGGCCCCTACGACTGGGCGGCGCGTTTCGAGCGGCGGGCGCGCGGCCTGATCGAGGCTGGCCAGTTCCAGCCGCTGGTGGATTACGCCAGGCTCGGAAGCGACGCCGCGCTCGCCATCCCCACGCCGGACCACTACCTGCCGCTGCTCTACGTGCTGGGCGCGAGCCAGCCCGGCGACCCGGTCGCGTTCCCGGTGGAAGGCGTGGATGGCGGGTCGGTATCGATGCTGGCGGTGCGCGTGGGGGCGTAGTCTTCAAGCACACGGAAACAGGATCGGGCGAACGTGCTGGCGCAGGCGGCCAAGCTCGCCCGCGTTGTGGCGAAGGAGATCGTGGTTCCAGATGGTGTCGGTGCCCTCGCGGCAGTCCCTCGCCATCCACTCGCCGATGGATTCGTAACCCGGACTGCCCAGAGCGGTCTTGAGTTTCTCCGGCTCGCTCCACACACCCAGAACGAAAACCCGGTCTCTCAAATGGGTGGGAATTCGTTCCAGCGCCTTGTCCATCCTGTCTTCCTCACAGTCGAAATCGATCAACAAGACCATGAATCGGCCTGGATAGGCGTCCATCTTGCCGACATGCTCCGACTCGAACAAGTCCAGGACCTTGCTCCAACCGCCAGCCACTGGAAGCGGCTGGACGCTTCTGGCTGAGAGGCACGGGTCCAGAAGGAAGCCGTTGAGCAACTGGCGGTTGAGATCGTCCTCGGGCAGTACCACGACGTGTGGGAGGTACTTATTGGAGGCCATGGCTACACGTCGTCGCGAATCAGCGCGCCGACGAGATCCCCTACGATCTGCAATTGCCCGAGCGGGCGAACGACCGTGGGCTCCAGGTGGTTCTCGCGGCGGAGGTAAAGCGTATTCTCGTTGGAAAAACGCCGAATGGCCTCGTCATTGTGCGACGTCGCTATGAACTGGCCGCCGGACTGGAATGCCCGCCGAAGAGCCGTCACGAAGTGCCCGACCTCGTTCGGCGCCAGGTAAGTGTCCGGTTCGTCCCAGAAACAAACCAGGGGGCCATAGGCACGGTTTGCGGCGAGCACCAGCGCGCATATCATGAAGCACTTCTCCCCGTCGGACAAGTCCTCGAAAGGAAGCTGGACGATTCCCTGAGCGGTTGAGAACTGGACGACGAGGCTTCGCGAGTCTGTGCCAACGAGAGGATTCTTGATGTCTTTCAGGTCGGGCATGACCTGCTTGAGATACTCGTCGATTGTTTGATATTGGGAAGGCGCGTAGGCCAGGAGGCCCGTGAACCACGCGCCGAAGTTCGTGACCTGAGGACTCGGCTGCAGCGTCTCTCCCGTTGAACTTCCCGAAATCAAGCCGGGCATCGGCCGCAGGATGAGCATGCGGGAGAGCCACTGCTTGAAGACGATTAGCGGGTGGTTAATCGACTGCTGCTGAATAATTGGCAGGGCCACCAAGTGCCAGTCGATCGGGAAACTCGCCTCGTTCTCCCGACCCGTCTTTGCCAGATGTACCTTTGCCACTTCGCGGGCGAGAACGGGTTTGCCATCGACCGTGAGCTTCTCTTCCAGTACGCGAAGCTCCTTGAACCCCTCTGGAAACTCGAAGGCAATGGCGTACGCGTAAACCTTGCCTGCCAATTCGACCTCGATCTCAAACCGCATCGGAACATCCGAGCGTCCGCGCGCGAAGTCCTTCGGCTTCACCAGGTCGCCTACCCGGTTCATATCGCGTGCGATCTTTTGAAGGATCTCGAGCGCCAGCCCGACCGTGGTCTTGCCCGATCCGTTCTTGCCGATCAGCAGAACGGACGGCAGACCGGACACCGGCAGCTCAAAGTTCTCCAGGCAACGGAAATTGTGAATGTAAAGCCGACGTATCACAGTAGACAATGATACCGCGCATCCGAGGAGGGATGAAGAGGCGCCGCCCGCGTGGCAGCGCAACCAGAGCCTGGTTGTGCTGCTTCAGTAACCAGCCCAGTTTCAAGCAATTGCAGATCTTCCCGCGCCTGGATTCCAGTCGCGCGCCGGCGTCCTTCCATTTCGAACTGGGCCGGCGCCTCGGGCCGCTGCGCGCCGAGGGAGTGCTGATGGCGGCCAGCGGCAACCTGGTTCACAACCTGCGAGCCTACGACTGGGGCGGGGAACGGCGCGGCCCCTACGGCTGGGCGGCGCGCTTCGAGCGGCAGGCGCGCGGCCTGATCGAGGCCGGCCAGTTCCAGCCGCTGGTGGAATACGCCGGGCTCGGAAGCGACGCCGCGCTCGCCATCCCCACGCCGGACCATTACCTGCCGCTGCTCTACGTGCTGGGCGCGAGCCAGCCCGGCGACCCGGTCGCGTTCCCGGTGGAAGGCGTGGATGGCGGGTCGGTATCGATGCTGGCGGTGCGCGTGGGGGCGTAGGGCGAGCGGGAAAACTCCGGCCGGTTTCCGTACTTATAATGAGAGTCTGGGCTCGGAAAAGGGCGGTGGACCAGCGGGAGGAACAGGGTGAGCGTACGCAGACTTATGGGTGCGGGTGGGCCGGGCGCGGCGGCGAAACGCGCGGGTTCAGGCCTCGGGCGGAGCGGTCGCATGAAGCTGTGGTGCGGGCTGCTAGCGCTGGGCTGCGCCATGGCCGCGCCGGGCCATCGATTCGCCTGCACCGACTACACCCAGGGCAAGGTCTTCCTGGTGGACGAGGCGGGCAAGGTGGAATTCGCCTACGACGCTCCCAACGCCAACGATATCTGGGTGCTTCCCAACGGCAACCTGCTGTTCAATACGGGACACGGCGTGAAGGAAGTGGCGCGCGACCGGCGCGTGGTGTTCGATTACGAATCCAGCAGCGAGATTTACGCCTGCCAGCGGCTGCCCAATGGCAACACCTTCGTGGGCGAGTGCAATGCCGGCCGGCTGCTGGAGGTGGATCGGGCGGGGCGGATCGTGCACCAGGTCAAGCTGCTGCCGGAGGGCCAGGACGGCGGCTCGGCGTATATGCGGAATGCGCGGCGGCTGGCCAATGGCAACTATCTGGTTGCGCATTACGGGCTGGAGGTGGTGCGCGAGTACGATCCCGAGGGCAAGGTGGTGTGGCAGGTGGCCGCGCCGGGCGGCCCGCACAGCGTGGTGCGCCTGCCGGACGGCAACACGCTGATTTCGAGCGCCGACCGCGGCGGCGCACCGGCGCGGGTTTTCGAAGTCACCCAGGATGGGCGGACCGTGTGGGAGGTTCGGGGCGAGGAGCTGCCCGGCATCAGCCTGAAGTTCATGGCCGGGCTGGAGCGCCTGCCGAACGGCAACACGGTCATGTGCAACTGGCTGGGACACGGCCAGTTCGGCAAGGCCCCCCACGCGATCGAGGTGACGCGGGACAAGCGGGTGGTCTGGACCTTTGCCGATCACCAGACCATGAAAACCATTTCGAGCATCTACATACTGGACGTGCCCGGCGACGCTATCGCCGGCGCGGTTTTGCATTGAGGGCGGCGGGCATGATGAACCGGCGAAGTTTTCTGTACAGCAGCGCGGCGCTGGGAGCCGTGCGTCCCGGCCCGGCCGCGCCTGCCGGGGATGGTCTTCTGGCGGGTGTGGCGGAAGCCGCGCTGGCCATGCAGCGGCATTCCTGGGAGCAGGGTATCCTGGCCCAGGCGTTCCTGGATATGGACGACCGGCAGCGGCTCATCCTGATGGCCAAGGGCGCCATCGTCGAGAAAGCCGCCGACGGGCGGCTGGCGGCGATCGGGGGCGGCGTGACCGATCCGGCCATGGGCGGAGCGGCATATTGGCGCGCCGCGGAATTGGCCGGCGATCCGCAGATGCAGGAGGCCGCGCGCGGGCTGCTGGAGTTCGTGCTGAAGAAAGCTCCGCGAGCCGCCGATGGAACCTGCTATCACGTCGCCAACTCTCCCGAGATGTGGTCGGACAGTTTCTACACCACGCCTCCGTTTCTGGCGGCGACCGGTAACTTCGACGAAGCCCTGCTGCAAATCGAGGGCCTGCGAAAGCGGCTGTGGAATCCCGCCGGGAAACTGCTGTCCCACATCTGGGACGATGGCCGCCGCGAGTTCCGGGACGGGGCGTTCTGGGGCGTGGGGAACGGTTGGGCGGCGGCGGGGATCACGCGGGTGATCGCGGCTCTGCCGGCGGCCCGGCAGGCGGACCGAGATCGCGTGTCCGCGTTTCTGAAGGACCTGCTGGACGGGTGCCTGGCGCGGCAGCGTCCCGACGGGCTGTTCCACAACGTGCTCGACCGGCCGGAGAGTTTTGTCGAAACCAACCTGGCGCAGATGCTGGCTTTCAGTATCTACACCGGCGTGGCGGGTGGCTGGCTGCCGGCCAGTTACGTCCCGGCCGCGGACCGCATGCGCGCGGCCGCGCGGGCCAAGGTGGACGCCTACGGGCTGGTGCAGGGGGTGTGCGGAGCCCCCAGGTTCGACCGCGCCGGCGTGGCCACCGAAGGCCAGGCGTTTTTCCTCATGATGGAAACGGCCGGGGCTAAGTTCGACCGGGCGCGCGCGCGGTAGGCTGGTCCCGCCTGGCTCCGCCCCCTTGTCTCACGAGGCCAATGGGGTTAAGCTGAGTCTCGCTCGTTCGAGCCGTCCCGGAGGTTCAACATGCCGCGCAGATTCGCCACGCTCCCGCTCGTCCTGGCTGCCGCCGCTTCCATGGCGCAGGCGCAGAGCAAACTCATTCCACAACTGGTCGCGAAAGGCGCCCAACATACTTTCCTGGTCGATGGGAAGCCGTTTCTTATGCTGGGGGGACAAGTCGACAACCGTGTTTTTGTCCCGGATGAAATGGCCAAGGTGTTACCCGGCTTTAAGTCATACCACGCCAACACGGTGGAGTTTCCGGTTCCGTGGAAACTTATCGAACCGCAGGAGGGTAAGTTCGAATTCGCGACGTTCGACCAGATCGTGCGCGACATTCGCGCCCACAATCTCAGGGCCATCGTGCTGTGGTTCGGCACCTGGAAGGGAGACGAGACAGCCTATCTTCCGAGCTGGATCACCTCCAATCCCACGCGTTTTCCAAAGGCGCTGGACGGCGACGGAAAGGCGTCGAGTTCGCTCTCGCCGCACGGGGCGGCTACCCTGGAGGCCGACCGCAAGGCCTTCGCGGCGTTGATGAAACACATCCGCGAGATCGACGAGAACGACCGCACCGTGATCCTGGTGCAGGTGGAGAACGAGCCGGGGATCGTGGGGCCGGCGCGCGATCACTCGCCGGAAGCCGACAAGCTGTTCCACGGCCCGGTCCCGGCGGAGTTCGCCGCCGCGCTCAAGAAGCAGCCGGGAACCTGGACGCAGGCATTCGGCCCCCAGTTCGCCGAAGAGGCGTTTACGACTTACTACATGGCCAGATACATTAACTTAGTCGCCCAGGCCGGGAAGGCCGCTTATCCGCTGCCCATGTATGAGAACGTGTGGATGGGCGGGGCGGGAACCAACGACCGGTTTTACGATTTCGACCGCCCCGGCGACAGTTACCCCAGCGGAGGGGGACAATCGCACACGCTGGACTTATGGAAGGCCGCGGCGCCGGCCATCGATCTGATCGCTCCCGATATCTACCACCGCTCGGCGGCGATTTACCGGACCATTCTTTCGCGCTATGCCCGCCGCGACAACCCGCTGTTGATTGTGGAGACCGGGCGGGGACTGGAGTTCGCGCGCTACTGCTTCATGGCCATCGGCGAATACTCGGCCATCGGGTTCGCGCAGTTCGGAACGGGCATCGGCCAGCCCGCGGTGGGCGATTTCGGCCCGCGCTTCGCGGACATGGCGGCGAATTTCGGTTTGCTGGCCAATGCGGCTCCGGTCATCTTGCCACTGCAAGGCACCGGCAAACTGCGGGCCGCCATCGAAGAGGAGAACATCCCCGGCCGGACGCTCTCGTTCGAGCGCTGGGATGTGCTGGCGATGTTTCCGCCCGCCCTTGCGAAACAGCCCAGTTGGGTTGAGCCCACGGGCCCCGCGGCGGCGCCATCGGGCCGCGTGCTGCTGGCCCAGTTGCAGCCGGATGAGTTCCTGGTTCTGGGGTTCGACACCACCATCGACTTCCGGCCGCCCGCCGTTTCGGGCCACAAGGAAGGCCGGTTCGTGCGGGTCGAGGAAGGCACTTACAAAGACGGCGTGTGGACGCCGGTCAGATCCCAGCCCGCGGCTTCTCCCGCGCGCGGTTTGACGCTGCCGAAAGAAGGCGCCATGTTCCGGGTGAAGTTGGAGTGGAACTGATTCGGCGCCGGCTTCAGCGAAGATTCTTTTGCATCTCCATCACAAAGGGATGCCCGGCAAAGTAACTGCCGTAAGCGGCTTCGGCGGCGCGCAGGCCCACGCGCGCAACTTCGGCAGCCTCCCGCTCCCGGCCCGAGGCGCGCAACAGTTCCATCAGGCGAACGCAGATCTCGACGCTCAGGTCAGGCTGCCGGCTCATCTCACTCTCGCGGGTGGCGAGGGCCGTGCGCAGGTGGGTTTCGGCGACGGCCTTCGATCCGAAACGCATTTCGACCATCCCCGCCCACAGGTCGTTGCGGATGTGGTCGACCGGCGCAACCGTTTCTCCTTCCAGCGGTCCCTCGACCGAGCGCAGGCGGGCCAGCGAGCCCGGGTTCCCGGCCAGGGCTTCATAGGCGGCCAGTTGCAGCGCCAGTTCGTCGGGCTGCATGAAGGCCGCGCGCTTGCGGACGGCCAGGTCCAGCGCCTCGCTCATCAACGCCACGGCCTCCGGGTAACGGCCGCGCACATCGGCTGCGAAGGCGCGGGCGTAAAGTGTGGACACGATTTCGATGGGCGGGTCGCCATCCGCGCGCAGCGCCCGATCCGATTCCAGCAGCAGCCGCTCGCCACCGGCCAGATCGCCCTGGCGCAGCCGCAGCAGTCCGATCCGGCCCTTCGTGATAGCTATATGCAAGGACGACCTATCGCTGAGCGCCAACGACAGATGCTCCCAATACAACCGCTCGGCTTCCGGCAAAGGCTCGCCTGCGCACACCGCCACGTAAGCCGTGTCGTGCAGCGCGCCGCCCAAGCAGTCGAGTCCGCCCGAGCGGCAAATCGCCAGGCTCTGGCGGCATGCGGACAGCGCGTCTGCGAAGCGGCCCTGAAAGTTGAGTGTATCGCACAGATTCAAGTAGGTAATGCCGGCCAGCGAAGGCGCGCCGCCGGGAATCCGATCGATCGCCTTCAGCCCCAGCAACTGTTGCGCTTCGCCCTTGGCCGGTTCGCCCAACACGCCGTAGGTGAAGCCGATCGTGTTGCGCAGGTCGGCTTCCGCCGCGGGATCGCTGGCCAGTTCCGTACCCACCCGGCTGGCGGCGTTATCCAGAACGTCGGTGAACTGAATCGCATCGTGCTTCCCGTGCAGGGGGCTCGCCCAGAAGGAACTGGCGGACAGGAACGTATTCTTGGCAAACTCGCTCACCCGCTTGGCGCGCGCGGCCTGGGCCCGCGCCTCGGCGGAGGCATGAAGGCTGACTCCAGTCAGGCTCACCAGCGCGACGACCGACAGGCCCGTCACCGCGACCGCCAGCCGGTTGCGCGAGGCGAACTTGCGGGCGGCATACCAGGCCGTGTGCGGCCGGGCGTGGACCGGGTGCCCCTGGCGGAAGCGTTCCAGATCTTCGCGCACCTCGCGCACGCTGCCGTACCGATGGGCCGGCTCGCCATCCAGCATCTTCAGCAGAATGGTGGACAGGTCTCCCTCAAGCTGGCGCCGCAAGCGGTCGCGGCTCACCGAGCGCTCCGCCGCGGCCGCGTCCGATACCGCAGCCGCCGGCGCCGTCGCCCCACGCCCGCGCAACACGCGTTCCATGCCGTCCCCGGTCGAGAGCGGATCGCCGAACGGCCACGCGCCCGTCAGCATTTCGTAGAGAATCACGCCCAGCGAGAACACGTCGCTGAGGGTGTTCACCCTCTCGCCGCGAATCTGCTCCGGGCTGGCGTAGCGCGGGGTCAGAATGGCGAACTGGCTGACGCTGGCCTCCGGATCGCGCGACAATTTGGCGGTGCCGAAATCCAGCAGCTTCGCCGTGCCCTCCCCGGTCACCAGTATGTTGGCGGGTTTCAGATCGCCGTGAACGATCAGGTTGCGGTGCGCGAATTCCACCGCATCGCACACCTGGAGAAACAGGCGGATGCGCGCCTCGACGGTCAACTTGCGGCTGTCGCAGTAGCGGTCCAAAGCCTGGCCCTCGACGTATTCCATCGCCAGGTAAGGGTCGCCGTTTTCGCTCACGCCGCCATCCAGCAGGCGCGTGATATTGGGATGAGCGAGCGAGGCCAGCAACTGCCGCTCGTTGCGGAAGCATCGCTCGAATTCCTCGCCGGCGAGATAGGCGGCCATCACTTTGAGCGCCACGGTCTGATCGAACTGCCCGTCGGCGCGCCGCGCCAGGTAGACCGCGCCCATGCCGCCGCGGCCCAGCAGCCGCTCCGTGCGGTAAGGACCGAAGCGTTGCCCCGGCGCGGGCGGCGCGGCCGCGGAATCGCCTCCGGCAGCCTCGCTCAGCTCGCGATTCCGGCGATCCGCGGCGACGAGCGAGCGGACCTCGTCGCGCATCTCCGGATCGAGCCCGGTTTGCGCAGCCAGCCACGCTTCCCGTCCGGCTTCGGGTTGTTGCAGCGCGGAATTGAACAGTTCTTCGACGCGCTGCCAGAACGAATCCATGTGAATGCCCTCCAGCCCGGGAACCCTACTTCTCGGGCCGCAGCTCGCGGCAAAGCCAGGCGCAAGCCAATCTCATCTCGCGGTCCACGGTGGCCTTGGACAGGTTGAGTATCCCGGCGGTCTCCTCGGCCGTGCAACTCAGGTAGACGCGCAATTCCAGAATCCTGGCTTTGCGCGGATCGATCTCCTCCAGCCGCGACAACGCCCGGTCCAGATCGAAGGCGTCTTCTTCCCGCGCCCCCAGCCAGCGGAGTTCCTCGGTGCGCGGAAGCGCCAGATCCGCCCGGCGCTTGTCGCGCAGGCGCGCCTTGGCGTAGTCGGTGAGAATCCAGCGCATGGCCTTGGCGCAAAAACTATAGAAATGCTCGCGGTCTTTCCAGTCCGCCAGTTTCGCGCCCTCAAGCCGCAGATACAGTTCGCCGACCAGCGCGGTGGGCTGGAGCGTGTGATCGGGCCGCTCACGGCGCATGCGCGCGCCGGCCATAAGCCGCAGGCGGTCGTAGGCCAGGGGCAGTAAGTCGCGAAACGCCTGGTCGCGCCCTTTGCTCCACTGGCGCAATAGCTGGGTGATGTCGCCATCGGCGGCGGCCCCGGCTTCCATGCCTTCCTCCACTTCGGTTAGTTAGTAGAGCAATCATCATAGCAAGTCCTAGTGACGAATTCTTAAGTGGGGCGGTCGCCCTCGTCCGCAGCCGGCCCCCTGGCCGGCTTTTCAGGCCCGAAGCAACTCATGCTTCGAGAAGAGCGCGGGTCCAGGGGAACCCGCACGGACCGAGGGTCCGCCCCACGGCGGCGGCTACACCGGGCGCCTCCGAACGCCTCGGCGCAGCAGGAATGCTCCCGCGACGGCCAGCAATCCGGCCAGCAGGAACAGGGCAAACTGGGATAGCGTGGGCACGGAGATCGGCGTGGGGGAACCGTCGAGCTCGTAGACCTGCGACGTCGCAGAGAATGAGCAAAGTCTTCGTCATATGTACCCTTCGCATACGAAGCGACGCCGCACGGAAAAATGCCTCAAGGCGCCGGAAAAAAGTTGGCGCCCGGCTGCCCCTCATTGCGCCGGAACGGTGGCCGAGCCGCCCGTCCGGCCGCGGGCTGCGCCACGCGGATGCGGCGGTTGCCATTGCCGGCAAGACATCGGCCCGCATCCCTCACTGGACCGCCAGGTACAGCGTCTGCGTCCCCGCCGTCCCACCTACCTGAAACGTCACCGGCGCCGCATTGTTCGCCGCGATCGACGGCACCACCACGTTGAACTGATACAGCCCCACGTAATTCGGCGCGAGCCCCGCGTACAGCACCGTGGCCGGCGCGCCGCCAATGGAAATGCCGAACGACGGCAGCGCATTCTGCTGCTGCGCGATCTGCCCTTCCGGAATCGACGGGTTCACCGGACCGAATCCCACCCCGTAGAGGACGATCACGTCTCCCGGATTGGCCGGCGCGGAGGTCGCGCCGGCAATGGCCCCCGCCGGCGCCACATAATTGCTCCCATCGATTGCCACGGCGTACTGCAACCCGTTGACCTTGAAACTCGCCGGCGCCAGCAATCCGGGATCGACGGCCTGGATCGTCAGATTGTAGGGCGCGCTCTTGTTACCACCGGCGCTCACCACCAGTGGCTGCGTTCCAGCCGCGACATTCGGCACCTGTACGTTCACCTGTGTGGGGCTGATGTAGTCTACGAACGCCAATTGGCCGCCGATGGTCACCGAAGTTCCATCCAGCACGATGGGCGCATCTACGCCGGTGAAGTCGCTCGCCTGCCAGGACCGCGAATCGGATGCCAGGTTGGTTCCATAAATCTCGATCCAGGAGCCGGGCGCGGCGGACGCGAATTCTCCGAACGCGCTCGCGCTCACTACGCCGCCACTGGCGACCGCCGGTGTGCCGGAGTTGGCTTGACCGAGATTTGTCAGGTTGAACGCCGCGGGCGCACCGGCTCCCGAGGCGCTCGCCGTAATGGTATAGCTGCCTGTAACCGCGTTGGCCGTGAAAAAAGGCGCCACAGCGACACCCGAACTGTCGGTGGCAACCGTCGCCGACGACGAGAAAGTGCCTCCGGCGCCCGTCGCCGGAGCGGCGAAAGTTACCTCCGCGTTCGCCACGGGAATCCCGCTCGCAGTGGTCACCGTGGCCTGCAAAGCCGCGGCAAATGGCGTATTGATCGTTGCGCTCTGCCCTGAGCCGTGGCTGGCGGCGATGACGATGGGCGGCGCGCCAGCGAACAGGGGAGCGGAGGAGAGCGAGACGGCGCCATTGCCATTGGTGATCGTGATCATCGCGACACCGGGAGCGGCCGCCGACGGAACTTGAAACGCCAACTGCGGCGGCGATGCGACGACATACACCAGAGGCGCGGGCCAATCGACGTTCGCGCCGTCGGTGACCAGCACGGAGGCTCCGGAATCGAAGGCAACGGAGCCAGTGGCCACCGCGATCGTACCGGGTGTGAGCGTGGGTGCGTAGCTGGGCGCGGCGACATATGCGGCGTTCTGGGTCCCGGCCTTCCACGCCGGCTTAGTGTGGTCATAAGCGCCGATATCCGGGGCGGATCCCGAATAGCCGTTGGTATAGGGCGGGATCGCCAACCCGGCGGCGATGGCCGGCGAGGTGGGCTGCAACTGGAAGTTGTAAGTCGCCGGATCGATGAATTGGGGGTTGGTGGGTGGGAGGATATTGTTCGTCGCAGTGGCCAAGGAAAAATACGATACGGCAGGCGTGAAAATGTCGTTTTGTATCCGGGTGCCAGAAACCTGCGAGCCCATGTTCAAGCCGAGGATGTTGCCAACAAAGGTGTTGTTGTAGATTTGATGGGGCCCTCCGCTAGTCAGTTGAAGCGCGTGGTCGACGTTCCAAACTACATTATGGTGGACGACGAAATTGCTGGTGTTGTCGTCAAGGTAAATGCCGGATCCGGGGAATCCCTGCGGTCCCGAATGGTTATCGTGGCAGACGTTGTAGGCGATCTCCGTTCCCATCCCGTCCGTCGTCCAGGTGTATGTACACCCCAAGTCGCTTGTCTGCAGGCCGATGTCGTAAATCTCGTTATGGAGGATGCGTCCCGTTCCAAACTGCTGCGAATGGTAAATCCCAAACCTGGCGGAATTGTAAATGGTGTTGTATGCGATGAGGTGCCGGTTTTGCTGCGACACGCCATCGTCGCTAACTCCCGTGAAGATTGGCGATGCGTAGGTTGGACGGTAGTCGGTATCGCGGATAACGTTGTTGAAGGCGCGCTGCCCTGTCCCTTCCAGGAAGACACCTGTGCCGGAGCTGAACGCTATCGTACTGTTCCGCAGAACGTTATTAGTTCCGCTCAGCAGAATTCCAGCGTCGCCGCCCGTGTAATACGAGCCCTGATTTAACGGAAGAGGAACATGCGCGATGTACTGGCACTGCAGACCGTCCAGAACCAGGTACTGGCTCTGGGGACTGGATCTGATGGTCGCCGCGAAGAGAGTAATTCCTTGAATTGTGATGAACGAAAGGCCGCTGAGATTGAAGGCGAGCGTCCGGTGCTTGGCTTCCACGGTATGCTGAGCGGGGTTGTCGCCCAACGGGGTCCAGAAAAACAGGTTCGCTGTGCCGCTATCGCGGAACCACTCGCCGGGTGCATCCAGCTCGCTGAGCTTTCCCGTCAGGAAATAAGCGTTGTTGGCGCTGGGCACCAGCGAGTCACTCTGATTGCTGAAGGTGAAGGTAAGCTGTTGGGGTACCGAGGAGTCGGTAATCGTCCCGGACTGCCAGATCCAGCATGAGCCCAGACAGATATTCAGAGTGGCGCCATTCCAATAGCCAGAGGGCTTTGAAGGCAGATTCACGTCGGTGATGGTCCCCGTCCAAAGGCCCGTTCCGCCGTTGACGTATGAGCCTCCGGTGGTCTGGGCGGCTGTGGGGTGCGAAATATCCAGCGTGGTATTTGGCCACTGCGCCTCGATCATCATCTGGCCGTCGAGGAACACCTGGTTGGCGCCGGCGCCAAGATCCCACGACATCGGCGCCTTGTAAATAGTGCCGCTGGACAAAGTCCACGAACTCGCCGGAATCGCGTCGGCACCGCTGACGGTCACCGATTCGCCGTTGTAGGGCATAAACGTGATCGGCGCGTACTGGGTCCCGGAGTTCGCCGGCGTCACGGTCTCCCGGTAGGTTCCGGCGCGAATGAAGGCCGTGTCTCCGGCCACCATGACCGAAGCGGCTTTCTGAATAGTCAGGAACGGTTGGCTGAGGGTTCCAGGGAAACTGTCGGAGCCGCTGGGGGAGACATAGTAGTCGGCCGCCAGGGCTGGGGACGGCCCCAATAAGCCCACAAGCCAAGCGAGCCCCAACAGCGAGGCGGCGGATAGAATGCGCCGGAACAGATGGGTGACGATGGTTCCGGCTTGTGTCCGGCCGAAGGGGGCTTGTCCGCGGAGCGGCGTGGCAAGCGGCGTGAGAGAGTTTCGGAAGCTTCTGGTCGTCATAGTGCATCCTTCATAGAACGAAGCGACGCCCGAAGGAAAACCGACTCACGGCGCCGGAAAAAAGTTGGCGCCCGGCGGCGCCCCTCATTGCACCGGAATGGTGGCCGAGCCGCCCGTGCGGCCGCCCTGAGACGGCACCAGCGGCGCCTGCTGCGGCGGCGCGATCCGCGCCGGCAGCGTGGCGTTTACCCGATACAGCCCGGTGAATCCCGAGGCCGGACGCGCAATTCCAGATGGCGCAACAACGAGGTGATGTCCCCTTCGGCGGCAGGCCCGGCTTCCTTCGCGCGGCTGCCGTCGGTCGCACTGGTCTGGCCAGGAGCACTTCCGGGGGCGCGTGCCAGCCGCCTCCCAGCGGCGTGAACAAGGGGAACCGGGCAACCCGCTGGAAGCGGTCGAGATTCGCCGCACTCGTCGCAGCCGGCGGCGCGTACTGAAACAGCAGGGCCCGCGGCTCACGGCTCCGGTCCGCCGGCTTCCGGCCTTACCCCGCAACCCGCAAGGGATTGACGATTTTCAGCCCCGCGAAGTCCCTCTCGTTATCGGTGACCACGACGCAATCGTTCGCCTCGGCGATTGCCGCGACGATCATGTCGAGCGGGTTCCGTGGCCGGCCAGCCGCCGTGCCGCCGGTCATCAGCCGCGCCCAGACGAGGGCGGCCTTTTCGTCGAAGGGCAGCACACGGCCGGCGAACAGAGCTTGCGGACCCTCGGGACCGGAGAACCAGCGCTCCAGTTCCTTGCGCTTCGCTCCGGCGGGCTGCGCCAGTATCCCGCGCCGGATTTCGGCCACGGTCAGAGAGGATATGAACATATCCTCATCGGCCTGTTCGGCCATCCACGCCGCCAAGGCTTCCGATGGTTTGGGCTTGGTGACGTTGCTGATGATCTTGGTATCGAGAAGATACCGGCTCACAAATCGACCTTGCGCGCAGCCGCCGCCGGGCGGCGGAGATTCAGGCCGGCGCCCACTAGAGGCGACCGGCGCAGGGCAGTGAGGATACCGCCCTTCTTCGGCTGTTCCCCTGCGAGGGTGCGGCACACCGTGGCACGAATCCGCACCGAATCGGCCGCGCCATCGGCGAGCCGCCTGGCCAGCGACCGGATCAACTCGCGATCGGTGTCCAGCCCGAGAACCTCGAACCGCGCCATCCCGCGCTGGCTGAGGCGCTTCCGGTAGTTTTCCAGCGCGCGCTTCTGCGGTGTGACGCTCATGCCGGGCTCCTCTCTATATCCAGCAATATATCCAGATCATAGCACGAGTGGCGCACCCGCTCTCCGGCGCCGCCGCCTTACGCCGGATTCCCCGCCACGCCGCAGCACTTCTTGAACTTCTTCCCGCTGCGGCACGGACAATAGTCGTTGCCGCTGATTCTCGGCGGCGCCTTGGGCTTGGCGGCGGTTATCGGCGTGTCGCTCAGCCTGTTGAGGAGCCATTCGACATCCGAAATATCCTCGGGTTCGTCCTCTTCAACGCCCGCGATCACCTGCCAACCGTGTTCGTTGCAAAGATCGACGATGAGTTGCGCTCTTTCAGCGGAGTTTACGCGGACCACGGCGGGCCGCTTGTGAGTTCCCAACTTTGCCACTTTTCCCCCGTGCGATCTGCTCAGTGCAAAAACGCAAATTCTCCGCGGCCAACGGGTCGCCTGGATCCATCGAGACGGCTCGCTCCAGGGTCTCCTTGGCCTGCATAAGGCGGCCCGCCAGAAAGAGAGTCCAGCCGAGGTCGTTCACCAACTTTTGATTGCCCGGTTCCAACTCCACTGCCCGCCGACCGGCGGACACTGCCTCTTCATGCAGACCTGCCTTACTGGCGCAATAGCCGAGCCCTTGAAACAGCGTGGCAACGTCCGGGTACCTCTTCACCGCCGCCCGGTATATCGCTGTTCCGTCTTCGTACGCCCCGATCCTGGTGAGAAACGTACCGGCCTCGTCGATGATCTCACAGATGTCCTTCGTGTTCTTCGGCAAGGACAAAAGCGACTGGAACAACTTCCGTCCCTCAGCGATTCTCCCGGTTTGATACTCGACGGAACCCATGCTGAGAATAGCCGGCGCGTAGGTTGGCATCGCCTCAAACGAGCGTTTCAGCGAGGCGATGGAGCCCTCGCTATCGCCCAACCCATCTCGAAAGATGCTGTCCGCGTATGCCGCTTCGGCGTAGAACCGGCGTTCGCTCAGCGAGGCCTTTTGCTTGGACGATTCCGCCGTTCTTCGCTTTACAGGCAGGCGCTCACCCCCCGCTCACACCCGGTGTTCTTCTCTCACGATCCTGCGCGCCCCGCCGTGCCAACTGGGGCGCCAGTCCTTGGGCGGGACGATGGCATCCAGGCGATCGAGCTGATCGATGGCCTTGAGGCGGTTGAAGATGAGCTGCCAGGCGCACGGGCGGCCGTCGTCCACTTCGCACTGCTCTTCGGTCGACCCGCCGCACGGGCCGTTCAGCAGGCGCTTGGCGCAGCGCGTCACCGGGCAGATGCCGCCGAACTGCGCCAGCATGCAGTCGCCGCAGCCCAGGCACTTCTCCGTCCAGACCGCCTGCTCCTCCAGAATCCCCAGAAACTGGGTGTTCAACGCGGGGTAGACCGGCTTGGAAGGGAAGCGCTCGGCGATGGCCTGCACGCCCGCGCCGCAGCCGAAGGATACGATGGCCTCGACTTTGGCCGCCGGCTCCGCCAGGTCCTTGATGAACTCGTTCTCGCACTGCCGCTCAATGGTGATCTGGGTGAGTTCCAGCGGCTTGCGCTCCATTTTGCGCGCCATGCGGACGCCGTAGCCGGCGATGCCCACCTCGCGTTCGCCTCCGGCCAGGCACACCGTGACGCAGGTGCCGCAGCCCACAAACAGGACCTTGCTGTGGGGCGCGATCAGGTTCTTCAGTTCGGTAATGGACTTGGGGGAAGCGACGATCATGGCTCACCTGCACTTTCTCTCTGGATGGACGGTTTCAGCGGACTGGGGCCGAGCGCGCGGACGGTCTCGACGATTCCCTCGACGTGCTCGACGAAGCTGGGCGCCATGGCGGCCGAAAAGTTCACCATCTTCAGCCGCTCAGCGCCGACGCCGATTTCCTCGAGGATCTCGCGAATGCGGCCGGTGTGCTTGCGTGCCCGGAGATTGCCTTCCAGGAAGTGGCAGCCGCCCTCCAGGCATCCGGCCACCAACACCCCGTCGATGCCCTTCTCGAAGGCATCCAGGATGTGTTCCATTTCGATCTTGCCGGTGCACGGCGTGTGAATAATGCGCACGTTGGCGGAATACTGCATGCGCTTGGAGCCCGCCAGGTCGGCCGCCGCATAGGCGCAGTAGTTGCAGCAAAAGGCGAGGATGCGCGGCTCCCATCGCCCGGCGGGCGCGGGGCTCGCGATTTCTTCCGGTTGCGTTTGAATCATGGGTTCACTCCGGCGACGAGCAACTCGTCGAGCATGGCCACCAGGGCGCGGTCTTCCTGGTGCTGGAGGGTGATGGTCCTGGCCGGGCAGGCGGCCGCGCAGGTTCCGCAGCCCATGCACTTGGCGCCCTGAATCTCGGCCTTCTTTAGCTCGTTGATCATGGGCGCGCCGTACGGGCAGATGCCCACGCAGGTGGCGCAGGCCACGCAGTCCTCGGGGTTGACGCGGGCCACCTGGCCGGGAATCTCCAGGTGGGTCTTGGACAGGATGGTGGTTGCGCGGCCCGCGGCGGCCTGAGCCTGGGTGATGGTCTCGTCGATGAAGCGGGGAGAATGCGCCAGGCCGCAGAGGAACTCGCCCTCGTTTGAAAGATCCACCGGGCGGAGCTTGGGATGGGCTTCCAGGAAGAAGCCGTCGGCCGTCAGGGCGCTGCGCAACAGCATGGAGAGCGCCGGGTTGTCGGACGCCGGAGCGAGGCCGGTCGAAAGCGCCAGCAGATCGGGGCGCAGCACCAGGTCGCGGTTGCAGGAAATATCGTGGACCACCACCATCAGCCGGCCGCCTTCTTCGGAGACCACCGGGTCGCTTCCCTCGGCGTGGCGGACGAACAGCACGCCGGCCTCGCGGGCTTTTTGGAAATACAACTCGCGGAACCCGTAGGTGCGGATGTCGCGGCCCAGGACGGCCACCTTGGCGAGCGGCAGCTTGCGCTTGATCTCGAGCGCGTTCTTGACCGCTTCCGAGCAGCAGATCCGGCTGCAGTATGCGTGCTTGTCGTCGCGGCTTTCCACGCACTGGATCATGACCACGGTGGGATCCGGCCGGCCCGCCAGTTCCGGCGGCAGGTTGCCGCCCGCCAGCGCAGCCTGCAGCTTGGCCTGCGTGGTGACGTGCGGGTTCCTGCCGTGAAGGTACTTTTCGGTGGGCCGCTCGCGCCCACCGGAGGCGACGATTACCACGCCATGGCTGATGGGCTTTTCGCGCCCGGCCACATTCAGAACACTCTTGAAATTGCCCACGTGGCCGCCGATGGAGGCGGGCGTGGAGTTCAGATATACGTGGATCTTTTCGTGCGACTGCACCCGCTCGACGAGTTGTTTGAGATGGGCCTGGATGTCGGCGCCTTCGAGAGTGCTGTGGACGCCGCGGAGCAGGCCGCCAAGCTGCGGCTCTTTCTCCACCAGGTGCACCTCGAATCCCTGGTCGGCGATGCCCAGGGCCGCGGTCATGCCGGCCAGGCCGCCGCCCACGACCAGAGCCGATGCCGTCACCGGCAGCCGTCCGGTCGGAAGCGCTTTCAGGTGCCGCGCCCGGGCGACCGCCATGAAGGTCAGCTCCAGCGCCTTGGCGGTGGCCGCCTCGGGGTCGTCGCGGTGGACCCAGGAGCACTGGTCGCGGATGTTGGTCATGGCGAAAAGATACTGGTTCAACCCGCTCTCGCGGAGGGTCTCCTGGAAGAGCATTTCGTGGGTGCGCGGCGAGCAGGAGGACACCACCAGGCGGTTGAGCCGGTGCTTCAGGATCATGCTCCTGATGTGCTGCTGGTTGGTGTCCGAGCAGGTGTACAGGTTGGCTTCGGAGTGGCAGACATGCGGCATGGCGCCGGCTTTTTCGGCGATCTGATGAACGTCCACCACCGAAGCGATGTTGTGGCCGCAGTGGCAGATGAACACGCCCACGCGGGGGCTCTCGTCGGTAATGTCCCGCTCCCAGGGATATTCGTGGCGCTCGATCATGGCGCCGCGCGAGGCGGCCAGTTGGCCCATGGCGCAGGCGGCGGCGGCCGAAGCCTGGGCCACCGATTCGGGAATGTCCTTGGGTTCCTGAAACGCCCCGGCCACGTAGATGCCCGGCCGGGAAGTGGCTTCGGGAGCCAGCCGCCCGGTGCGGCTGAATCCGAATTCGTTCAGCTCCACGCCCAGCCGGCCGGCCATTTCCTGCATACCCGCGGAGGGCCGCAGCCCCACGCTGAGCACCACCAGGTCGAACTCCTGTTGCCGTTCGGCGCCGTCCTGGTCGAAGTAGCGGATGCGCGGCGCGCGGCTGCCGGGCATCTCCACGATGCGCGAGGGGATGGCGCGGATGAACTTCACGCCGTGCTCGTCGCGGGCGCGGTTGACGTAGCTGTCGAACTCCTTGCCGAACGCCCGCACGTCCATGCAGAAAATGGAGATCTCGAGTTTCCGCCCGTGGGCGTGCTCGAGCGCGACCATGGCCTCCTTGGTGGCGCTCATGCAGCAGATGGACGAGCAGTAGCCCGCGCCGCGGGCCGCATCGCGGCTGCCCACGCACTGGATGAACGCGATCTTCTCGACCGCGCCGCCGTCGGATGGCCGCCGGACCACGCCGCCGGTGGGGCCGGCCGCCGAGAGCATCCGCTCGAACTGGACGCTGGAAAGCACGTTGGCATAGCGCCCGTGGCCGAACTCGCCCCGGAGCGACGCCTGGAACTCCTCGAAGCCGGGCGTGAGAATCACCGCGCCCACGTCGAGAGAGCGTTCCACCACTCGCTGGTCGTGCCGGATGGCGCCCGCCGAACAGGCCCGCACGCACTCCATGCACTCGCTGCACAGGCCGCACGCCAGACACCGCCGGGCTTCGGCGACAGCCTGCTCCGCCGTGTAGCCGCGGTTGATTTCGGTGAAGCCGCGCTGCCGCGTGGCCAGGTCCACCAGCGCCATGGGAACGCGGTCCTGGCGCGCCGCGCCGGGCTTGGGATTGCGGGCCGGCGTGGCCTGCGCGGCCTCCGGCTGCGGCGTGGCCAACTGCGCGCCGCGAAGGAAAGCGTCGATGGCGTCGGCCGCGATGTGCCCCTGGCCCATGGCGTCGGCGATGGAGGACGGACCCAGCACGGCGTCTCCGCCGGCGAAAACGCCGGGAACGCTGGTCGCGAGGGTGGCCTTGTCGGCGGCGATCCGGCCGCTCTTGCCGGTGGCCACGCCCAAGCCGGTCGAGTCGATGGCCTGGCCGATGGCGGCGATGATGGTGTCGGCGGCGAGGATGGTGGTCTGCGATTCGTCGAAGCGCGGCTCGGTCTGGCGGGTCTGGCCGCTGCCCGGGATGCGCGGGTGGAAGGCGATGCCGGTGACCTTTCCGCCGCCGATCTCGATTCCGGCGGGTCCCAGATCGGGATGGAAGACCACGCCTTCTTCCAGGGCTTCGGCGAATTCCCAGGGATGGGCGGGCATTTCCGCGCGGTTGCGGCGATAGGCGATGCGCACCGATTGAACGCCCGGCAGCCGCAGCGCGCAGCGGGCCGCGTCCATGGCCACGTCGCCGCCGCCGATCACCACCACCTTCGGTCCGATGGCGGGCGGCTTCCCGTTGTTCACCTTGTAGAGGAAGTCCAGAGCCTCCAGAACGGCCGGCGCGTCCTCGCCGGGGATGCCCATCTTGCGGCCGAGCCACGCGCCCGGAGCCACGAAAACCGCGTCGAACCGGCCTGCCCAGGCATTCCCATCGGAGGGCCCCGCGGATTTCAGCAGGCTCTTGGGATCGGCCACGCGCGTGCCGGTTTTGGCTTCCACGCCCAGGTCGAGGATGTATTGAATCTCCTTGTCCAGGACATCCTCGGGCAGCCGGTAATCGGGGATGCCGTAGCGCAGCATGCCGCCCAGGCGCGGCTGCGCCTCGAATATGGTTACGCCGTAGCCTCGCAGGGCCAGGTCCGCGGCCACGGTCAAGCCCGCCGGGCCGCCGCCCAGCACGGCCACCTTGGGGTCCAGTTTGGCGGCGGGCGCCTTGGCAGCCGGGTACAGCGCCGGGTTGGAGTGGATGTAGTCGGCCACGAAGCGCTTCAGATCGCGGACGTTGACGGCCGTATCCACTTCGCGGCGGTTGCAGGAATCCTCGCAGGGGTGCTGGCAGACGCGCCCGCAGGCCGCCGGCAACGGGCAGCGCTGGCGGATCAGCTCGTAGGCTTCCTTGAACTTGCCGGCGGCCACCAGGGCCACGTATCCCTGGGCGTTCACGCCGGCCGGGCAGGCGGAGCGGCAGGGCGCGGTTCCGGCGGCCTTGGAAATGCCGAAAACGTTGGGAATGGCCTGCGGATACGGGCGGAAGATGGCCTTGCGCATCCCCAGGTTGCGGTCGAACTCGCTCGGCAGGCTGACCGGGCACGCCTCCGTGCAATCGCCGCAGGCGTTGCACTTTTGCATGTCCACATAGCGCGGGTTCTGGCGGATCTTGACTTTGAAATTGCCAGGCTCGCCCGAGATACCCTCCACATCCGCCAGCGTGATGATCTCGATGTTCCGGTTGCGGGCGCACTCCACCAGCTTGGGCGAGAGGATGCACATGGCGCAGTCGCCGGTGGGAAAAGTCTTGTCGAGCTGGGCCATCCGCCCGCCGATGGCGGCGGAGGAATCCAGAAGGTAGACCTTGAATCCGCTCCCGGCCAAATCGAGAGACGCTTGGATGCCGGTAACGCCGGCCCCGCAGACCAGCACCGCGCCGACGGCTTCGGACGCGTCAGGCGTATTCCCGTTGTTCCCTATCATAAGTTATGCCTCAGCGCCCGATTCCCCTGGCCTCGAGCAATGCCGCGGGTTCCACCACCAGGCTGCCTAATGACAGCTCATCCGCCGGGCAGCCCATTGCCAGGCCCAGCAACTGCGTGAAGTAAAACACCGGCAGGTTGTACCGGCGTCCGGATTTGGCTTCGATGTCTTTCTGCCGCATGTCCAGGTTCAGTTGGCACAGCGGGCAGGCGGTCGAGATGCAATCCGCCCCGGCGGCTTGCGCCATGGCCAGGATCTCGTTGCCGAGTCGCAGCACGATGCCCGGCTGGGTGATGGAGAAGCTGGCGCCGCAGCATTCGGTCTTGTGCGGCCACTCGACCGGAGTAGCTCCGGCGGTTTCCAGCAGCCGGTCCATCAGGGTGGGGTTCTCGGGGTCGTCGAAGCCGGTGATCTCGGGCGGGCGCGCCAGCAGGCATCCGTAGTAGCAGGCCACCTTGAGCCCGGCCAGCGGGCTGCGAATGGCCGCCCGGATGCGCTCCAGGCCGATATCGCGGACCAGGATTTCGAGCAGGTGCAGAACCGGCGTCCGGCCGTCGTAGTCGCGTCCCACCACCTGCGCGACCCTGGCGCGCAGGGCGGCGTCGGCGGCGATATGGCGATTGGCCGTCTTGAGCCGGCTGTAGCAGGCGGCGCAGGCCACGGCGACAGTTGCGCCGCCGGCGCCCGAGAGGCTCTTGGCGGGCAGGGCGTCGGCCAGCAGCGGGTCGGTTGAGTGAGCGGCCGTCGAGCCGCAACAGATCCAGTCCTTCAGCTCCGGCAGTTCGAGGCCCAGCCTGGCGGTCACGGCCAGCGTGGAACGATGAAAATCCCTGGCGGCGCCGTCCAGCGAGCAGCCCGGAAAAAAGGCATAGGTCACTTGGCGCCTCCCTCGGCGGCCCGGCCGAACATTGCCTTGCGCTCGTCCTTGCCGGCAACCTCCCGCGCCAGCAGCGGCAGCTTGCCCTTGGAAAGCATCATGGGCGCCTTGTCTACGTCCTCGAAGAACCGCCGGGTGCGGAGTTTGAACCGCACCATCAGGCCCAGTTCGTTGACCCGGCCGTGCTTGCGGACGGCGTCCAGGAAGAGGTCGGTGAAGACCGGAACGGCGGTCGAGGGAGCCACCGCTCCGGCGCTGCGGCTCATGCCGCGAAGCGCGTCGATCATGGCGGCGATGTCCACCTTCTGCGGGCACCGCGTGGTGCAGGTCTGGCAGGACGTGCACTCCCAGATGAAGCGGCTGGAGAGCACGGCCAGGTGCTGGTCCATCTGCACCAGGCGCACCAGTTCGTGCGGCTTGAGGTCGCCGCCGGACGCCACCGGGCAGCCGCCCGTACACTTGGCGCACTGGTAGCAGCTCATGGGCGAGGCCCCGCTGCGCTCGGCAACCTGCGTCGCCAGGCTGCCGCCGATGCTCTCGATTTTGATCGTGGGCGACATTCTGCCGGTCATTTCTTTTTCTCCGAACCGGCCAGCACCGACAGCTTCACGGCGCCGACCTTGCGATACACATCCTGCGGCGCGCGCACGCCGCCATCCACCGTGAGCAGTTCCCGCACCTGGATGCCGAAAAGCCGCTCGTTTTCTTCCAGGTAGGGGCGGATCAGCCGCCAGTCCTTGTCGGTGACCGGGAGAAACACGCCGCCGTTAAGCTGGCGCTCCACGACCTTGTGGTGCGGATCGCGGATGTAGATGGCCCCGCCGCTGGCCAGCGAGAACAGGTTGGCGCCGGGGTAGGGCACGGCCTGGGGCGTCATGTGCCCGCGGGCGTCGAACTCGATGCCGTTGAGCACCACAAAGCCGCCGCCGTTGAGCGGATCGCCGGCCATGAACGATTCCGCCAGGAAGTCCAGGCAGGTGCCGTTGATCACCACGCGCGGGCGTCCCACGGCGTTGATCAGCGGGCGCCCCGCGGCGTTGCCGAGGACGTAGACCTCGGCTCCCTTGGCGCCATACATAAAGGTCTGGCCGACGTCGCCGTAGATGACCAGTTTGCCGCGCTTGGCGATCTGGGCAACCTGGTCCTGGGCATTGCCGTGGATGCGGATCTCCACGCCATCCATGCCGCTGGCGGCATAGTCGCCGTTGGAGCCGTAAAGGTCGATGCGCACGCCGCCGGTGCCCGCGCCCAGGCCCACGCCGTGGAAGCGCTGGCCGCGAAGGCGGTAGACCGCAAACCGCTTCCAGCCGGTTTCATAGGCGCGGCGCAGCAGCATGGCGTCGCAGTCGTCGCCCTCCGGCGGAAAGCCCTGGGCGTCGATGACCAGCAGGTCCTCGCCAGGCTGCGGCGCGGAGAGCCGGTCGCGCGTGGCAAAGGTGCTCCGGCGCCAGCAGCGGGCGGTGGGCTCGCCGAAGAGCGGAGCGGTGTCCAGGAGGCGCTCGATAGCCTCCTCGACCACCTGGATCACGGTGGCGCGGCGCTTGTCGCCGGTGTCGAAGCGCCGGTCGTGCAACAGCGTCAGCACTTCGAGGGCGGTCGAGCGGGATCTCGAAGTGTCCGCGGCATGCACCAATCCCTGGCAGAACCGCCGCAACTGTCCGGCCGGCCAGGAAGCCAGACCGAGCGCGTAGTGCAATAGGCCTTCCACGTCGCCAGTCCGCTGCATTTCCTTCACCGCGTCGGGCGTTCCGTTGCCGTGGGTCTCGAAGCTTCCCAGGTCGCAGCGGACCGCGCCGCCAGCAAGCTTCACGGCGCGGCCGAACTTGTCGGTGCAGTGTAGCCGCTTGCCGCCGTTCTCGTCGGGAGCGACGGTGAAAATGAACGCGCCGCCGTCGCTGCTGGACCCGCCGCGGGCGTTCCAGTACTTGTCGGCCACCGGACAGAATCGCGGATCTTCCTTGGCCAGGCTGCGCAAGGTGGCGTCGATGGCCTGCTTCTCCGAGCAGATCAGCCCGATCTGCACCTCGCCGCTATCGGAAAGCGCGAACACCTGGGGCCGCAGCATGGCGGTGTCGGTGATTCCCAGCAACTGGAACTTGTCCTGGTGGGTGCGCGCGATGATGAAAAACCACGGGCCGTCCGGCGAGGCGTGAATGTGGGTGGCCTGGATCTGCCGGTAGACGGCCTGCTTGGCGGGCGGCAACTGGTCGAAATCCAGTTCCGTGGTGGGCGCCAGGGCTTCGATGATGTACTCCAGCGGGTACTGGTAGACGCGGTCCCACAAGTCGAAAAGCTGGACGGAGACCTCGGTGTCGGTGAGGAACTGCTGGCGGATGTTGCGCTGCCGCAGGTACTCGCACACGGAGTGGTAGTTGGCGAAATCGCCGTTGTGCACCAGCGCCTCGTTCAGCCCGGCGAAGGGGTGGGCGCCGCCCGGGTGCCACACCCGGCCTTTGGTGGGGTAGCGCTGGTGAGCGATCCACACGTGCGCCGCGAAGTCCTGAAGCTGGTAATACTGCACGTTCTGCTCGGCGTATCCCACCATCTTGAAGACCAGTTGGTCGCGGCCGTGCGACAGCACGAAGGCCCGCTTTTCGCCCAGGGACGCGTAGAAGGCGTCGTTGAGCCGGTAGGAATTCCGCCACACAAACTCGTCTTCCAACTGGCGCGGCGCCAGGCCCTCCAGGCCGGCAGAGCGCGCAAACGCCTCCAGCGCGTCCGGCTTCACGCGGACCACGTAGCGGTGCACATCCGGCGGGCGGACCTCCAGGCCCGGCAGGTCGCGATAGTCGTCGATGTGCGGCTGCCGCGTGGAGAGCGCGATGTCGAAGTGGGGCAGAACGAACTCGCGTTCCACCTCGGCGTGAACGGCGGAATCGAGCAAGGCGATCTGCAGCAGGTAGTGGCTGTCCAGCGTTTCGCGCGATACGCCGATCTGCTCGGGCACCAGGCCGACGGCCGCGATGCCGCCGCCCTTGCCGTTGCCGCGGTTCTGCATCTGAATCGAGGGCTCGTAGATAAACCGTCCCTTGACGGGCACGCTGCAGGCGAACCCGGTGACGCCGCAGCCGCCTTCTTCCTCGCGCTCCGGCGCCGGCTCGATTCCGGAATAGATCTGCGACCTGGAGGCCAGCAGCTTTTCGGCTAGTTCGCTCACTGGGACACCTCCTCGTCGCTCAGGCGGCACAAAACGTCGGTGCGCCCGCGGAGTTCGCGGATGGATGTCATGCCCAGCCGCGACAGCACATCGACGATCTGCTCGCGCCAGGCGTTGTTCAGGTTGATCAGGCGCTGGGTGGCCCACTCCAGAGGCACCTGCATCATCAGCTCGGGATCGGTGGATGCGATGCCGCGCGGGCAGCCGCGGCCGCTTTCGCAGCAGGCGCACCGCACGCAGCCCAGGGCCACCATCTCGGCCGTGCCGATCACCACGCCGTCGGCGCCCAGGGCGATGGTTTTCAAAACGTCGTAGGCGGTGCGGATGCCGCCCGAGGCAATCAGCGTCACCTTGTCGCGGATGCCTTCGGCCGCCAGGAACTTGTGCACCTTCGGCACGGCGTACTCGATGGGCATGGCGATGTTCTTCTTGGCGATGTCCGGCGCCGCGCCGGTGCCGCCATAGCTTCCATCCAGGTGAATGATGTGGGCGCCGGCGTAGTAGCTGCCCACGGCCACCATGTCCACGTCGGTGGGCGTGGACACCTTCACGCTCACCAGGCAGTGGCGATTCACTTCCTTGATCCAGTCCACGTGCTTCTTGTGGTCTTCCACGCTGTAGACGCTGTGGAAGGGGAACGGGCTGAACAGCGCGTTGCCCGCCACGGCCTCGCGCATGCGCGCCACGGCGGGGGTGTTCTTGTCGCCCAGCAGGTGCCCGCCCAGGCCGGGCTTGGCGCCCTGGGCGTATTTGAACTCGACGATGCGCACGCGCTGGATGGTATCCTCGCGCACGCCGAAGAGGCCTGTGGCGACCTGCGTGATCACGTAATCGTCGTAGGGCTTCAGCCGGTCGTGGTATCCGCCCTCGCCGGTGCAGGTGAAGCTGTTCCACGCCGCGGCCGCGCGGGCCTTACCCAGAATGGTATGAATGCTGACCGACCCGAAGCTCATCCCGCCGCCGTAGATGGGCAGGTCGATGTGCACCTGCGGCCGGCCGTCGCCGCGGTGGTTCAGGTCCAGCCCGGTGTCGATTTCGGCGCCCGCGGGGACGGGCGTGGCCTGGTCGAACCCGGGGACCTCGAACTTGAACCGGAGGCTGTCGAAGCCGCCGCCGGAAGCGCCGGTGCGGCTTTCCAAATGGGCTGGCGCGGCGTGCCCGGTGGCGGCCTGGTGCCAGGTGGAGAGGATCAGATCGCTCGACCAGCGCGCGTCGCCCATGCACTGGGCGGTGGGGTTCGGCCGCACGCTGAGGGCCTGGTGCGGGCACTGGGAGACGCAGGATTCGGGCGTTTCGGCGCACTCCGGCCCGATGCAGAGACAATCGAGCGGGCGCAGCGTGAACTTGTACCCGGCGGGCTTGCTATGCACGCCGTACCGGCACACCTCGGTGCAATGCCCGCAGGACTGGCAAGCCGCCAGGCGCTCCACCTTGTATTTGCCCAGGGCGTTGCGGTAGCGGTCGGGCGCGGGCCGGATCTCCCGCGCCACGGTTTCCTGGGGCCAGTCGCTGTGGCCCAGGCGTGGGGATTCGGGCTCGGGAGTCGAGACGCGAATCCGGACTTGAACTTCGGCATCGCTGATGGTCATGCGCTCACCCGTGAGCGAGGCACGCGGCAAATGTCGCCGAACGCCTCCTTCTCGATGTCTTCCATGAAGATGGCTCTTCCCACCTCGCCGCGCAGGCGGCGAACCTCGCGGATACCCATGGCGCCCAGAACCTCGATCAACTGGCTGTGCCAGGCGCCCATGAGGTTCACGATGCGCTGCGTGGCGTAGGCGCAGTCGACCGAATCGGTTTCGGCGGGGCACAACTCGGCCACGCCGCACCGGGCTTCGCCGTGGGCGTCCCGGGGATGGGCGTCGCGGCAGACGCGGCAGCCGAGCGCTACCAGCAGGGCCGTGTCCACGGCCACCAGGTCGGCGCCGCAGATGATGGCCTTGGCCATGTGCTCGGCCAGCGCGATGCCCCCGGAGACGATCAAAGTGATCTCGTCGCGCAGGCCTTCGGCGACCAGGCGTCCGTGCACCTCGCGCAGGGAGTCCTTAATATGACGGCCGGGCGCGCCGTTCCCGAGCCTCTCGCGGCCGTGCTGGTCGGCGCAAAGGTGGAACACCTTGAGGCCGGCGCGGCTCAACTCGACGATCCGTCCGGCCGAGGCGGGCGAAAGCGGCATCCGCACCGAGATGGTCAACTGGGGGTTGATGGACAGCAGTTCTATGGCCAGGCCCACCACCTCCGGGCCGTCCCACAACTGCGCCATCCGCGCGCCTTCGAGAATGTCCTGGCTGTTGGCGATGTCCTCTCTAGTCAGCACGGGCGTGACCGACGGCAACTGCTTGGGCAGCGCCTGAACGGCATCGCCGGCGCGGACCACGGCCAGGGTCTTCAGTTCCCTGGCCGCCGCGATGCGGGCCGCGGCCAGGCGGGTGCCCTGCGCCGCCCAGGCCGGCATGTCGAGGATTGCGGGGAGTTGGAGCTCCAGCAGCCGCAGGGGCGCGCTCAGCATGGCGCCATCGGGCGTGAACTCCAGGCGCAGCGGCTTGGGACCGATATCCACGCTGGTGGAAATGTACTCGCGCCCGTGAATGCCGTCGCGGGTGGGGCGGACGATCTCCGACATGTCCGTCCAGATGGAGTCGAAACCGGGACCGTGAAACCGCCCGCGGTAGCCCGCCCCGGAGACCGGGATCTTGCCGGTGTCCGCCTGATTCCAGGTGGTCAGCAGGATCTCGGGCTTCCAGTACTCGTCGCCCATGTCCAGAAACTCGGGGTTGACCGAGACTCCCAGCAGCCCCTTGGTGCAGCCCTGCACGCAGGAAAGGCAGGCTTTGCACTCGTCCAGGGTTTCGACGGGGGTTTGCGGATCGCGGTTGTAGGCCGACTCGCGCTTGTAGACGTCGTAGAGACAGCGGGGCTTGACGCAATTGCTGCACCGCGAGCAGTCCTCGCGCCAATCGACATTGGCGAATTTGCCGATGCGGCGAAACCGCGCCGGCGCCGCGACAGTGTGAATATGGTAGCGATCGGGCATATCGAGCCTCGCCTAAACCAGCCCCGCTTGCGCCATGACCGCGGCGGCCGCCGATTCCGACCCGCCGCTGAGAATGTGGATGCCGCGGATGCCGGGAACGGCTTTGAGCTTTTCCGCCATTTCCGCCGCGATGGCGATTCCCTCTCTGGCCGAATCGGAGGCGCTGGCCAGGCGCGCGATCACGCTCTCCGGAACCGGCCCGTAAGTTCCCCGCCGGCCGAGAACCTTGGCCTGCTCCACGCTGCCGAGAGGCAGCACGCTGGGGATGATGGCCGCCTTCGCGTCCAACCCGGCCGCCCGGACGGCGTCCATCCAGGCGGCGAAACCGGCCAGGTCGAACACCGCCTGGGTCAGCAGAAAACCGGTTCCGGCCGCAATCTTCTTGCGCAGGCGGAGCAGGCTCAACTCCATCGGTTTCTGATACGGGTGGGCGCAGGCGCCCAACGGCAATTCGGGCATCGGGCCCTCGCGCATCAATCGCTTGAGGATCTGGGTGAGCTGGATGGAGTCGATGTCGTAGACCCCGGCGGCCTGTGGCGAGGCGCCCAGGGACTGGTGGTCTCCGCTCAGGCAGAAGATGGCCTCGACGCCCAGGGCCGCGGCGCCTTGAGCGTCGCTCACCAGGGCGATACGGTTGCGGTCGCGGGTCACCATGGACAGCACGCTGGGGCGGCCGCTGCTGGCCAGCATGGCCGCGCACGCCATGGCGGAGCCTTGAATCTCGCCGGGGTTATCGGCCACCACCACCGCATCGAGGGTGGCCGGCAGCGTGGCGGCGAGCGCGCTCACCGCGGCGGCGTCGCTGCCGCGCGGCGGCAGGCATTCCGCGGTGAGGGCCAGCCGGTTGGAAACCAGCGCCTGGGCCAGTCTACTCTTAGTTATCGTCATTGCCGACCTCCACTTCCTGGTTGGAATCCCCGTCCGCTCCCGCCGTGGGAGCCTGCATCAAAGGGCTCGGGGCCAGGGTCCGCAGCTTTTCGAATACCTGGCCGCGGATAGCCGCCACCTGGGCGTCCAAAGCCCCGGGGTCGAGCGCTTCCACGGTTCTTCCGCTCCCCAGCGCCATGTCTTCGGCCGCCGTGCCGGGCAGGTGGAAGAGCATCAAACGCTCGCCGCCGAGGCCGACCTGGTCGAGAATCGCCCGCAGGAAGGCCGCGCGGCGCGCGCAGCGCTTGCTGCCTTCCAGATAGTGGCAGTCGTCTTCCTCGCAGGCGACCAGGCAGACCGCCTCGGCGCCCGACTCGAAGGCCTTCAGAACCTGCTCCGGCTGCAAACGCCCGGTGCAGGCCACCAGGGCCTGCCGCACCGGCCAGGGCCAGCCGAAGTCCGGGACAATTGGCCGCGGGAAGCCGGCCGAGGTGGCCGCCCGAGCCGGGCGGGCGCAGTTGGCGCACAGGAAGACGGTGAGCGCCCGCCGCGGGGACGCCTGGTTTTCCGCGTCCAGCGGCTGTACGGATATGGTTGCAGCGTCCGGGTTCATAGAGGAGAGTCCTCGACGGAGAGGAGATTGGCAGTATATCAGATTTTCAGCTCTGAAGATATTACTGCTTGAAAATATTATGGTGGCTTATAATGGTGAACCGGATGACCCTCGACCACCTCAAGCTTTTCAGGGATGTCGCCCTGGCGCGGAATATGACCCGCGGGGCGGAAACCTGCGGCATAAGCCAGTCCGCCGCCAGCCAGCAGTTGCAGGAAACCGAGCGCCTGCTGGGAGTGGAACTCCTGGACCGCAGGAGCAGGCCCCTGGAGATGACCGAGGCCGGACGCCTGTATTACGAATTCTGCCGCGACGTGCTGCGCCGCAAGGAGGAGTTCGACGGGCAACTGGACAAGCTCAAGGGGCGGGTGCAAGGCACGGTGAGGGTAGCGGCGATCTATTCCGTGGGTATCTCGGACATGTCGCGGCTGGAACAGGAGGTGGCCGGCCGGATGCCGGAAGCCGAACTGCAGGTGGAGTACCTGCGGCCGGAGAAGGTCTACGACGCGGTGGTGACGGACCGGGCCGACCTGGGCCTGGTGAGCTACCCCGAATCGAACCGGGAGATCGCGGCGATTCCGTGGCGCGAAGAGAAGATGATGGTGGCGGCCGCTCCGTCCCATCCCCTGGCGCGCAAGCGCAAGCTGGTTCCGTCCGACCTGGTGCAGCAGGACTTCGTGTCTTACGACGACGAGCTGCCGGTGAGCCGCGAAGTGAAGCGCTACCTGCGGGAGATCGGGATCCAGGTGAACGTGGTCATGCACTTCGACAACACCCAGACGATGAAGGAGGCCATCATCCTGGGCGGCGGGATCGCCATCATGCCGGTGCGGGCGCTGCGCAACGATGTGGAACAGGGCCGCCTGGTGACGATCCCCATCGAGGGCTGCACGCTGGTCCGGCCGCTGGGGATTATCCATCGCCGCCGGAAAACGTTCAACCAGGCGACGCAGGTCTTTTTGGAGCTGCTGCGGCGGGAAGCCGCGCAGGAGCGGCCGGGGCCGGTCAAATCGGCGCCGCCTTCAAGATCGGGGAGTTAGGCGGGATTGCCCGGACGGAACTGTCCACGCGGCGACTGGCGGCGGGAGGCGCGGATATGCGCGGCCTCGGAATGCCCGGCGCCTAGCCGAGGTAGCGCTGCAGGTCGTCGGTGCGGTAGCCGTGGGCGAAGGCGGTTTCGCGCGAGATGCGGCCCAGGCGGACCAGGTCGGCCAGGGATTGCTCCATGGTCATCATGCCCTCGGCCTTGCCCACCGAAATCTGCGAGCGCAACTGGTGGTCGTCGCCTTTGCGGATCAGCGCGCGCACGGCGTCGGTCGCGATCATGACCTCGGTGGCGGGCCAGCGCGTGGCGCCGTCCACGCCGGGGACCAACTGCTGCGCGATCACGGCCGCCAGCGCCAGCGAGAGTTGCTGGCGGATCTGCGGCTGGTTGCCCGCCGGGAAGGAATCGAGTATGCGCGCCATGGCCTGAATGGAATCGTTGGTGTGCAGGGTCGAGAACACCAGGTGGCCGGTTTCGGCGGCGGAGAGCGCCGTGGCCATGGTTTCGGCGTCGCGCATCTCGCCCACCAGGATCACGTCGGGGGTCTGCCGCATGATGCTGCGCAGGGTGACCGCGAAATCCGGCGTGTCGCGGCCCACTTCGATCTGCTCGACGATGGCGGTGCGGTTGGAGTGCTGGTACTCGACCGGGTCTTCGATGGTGACCACGTGCGCCGCGCGGCGGGAGTTGACGATGTCGATCAGCGCGGCCAGCGTGGAACTCTTGCCGCAGCCGGTGGGGCCGGTGAGCAGCACCAGTCCCTGGCGCCGCTCGCACAGTTTGGCCAGCGAGAGCGGCAGGTGCAGCGATTCGAGCGACGGAATCCGGGAAGGCAGCAGGCGGATGCTGGCCGCCAGGGTGCCGCGCTGGTGGTGGATGTTGACGCGGAAGCGGCCCAGGCTCTCGCGCACGAAGCTCAGGTCCACGGATTTGCGCTTCTGCAGCTCTTCGGCTTGCGGCGGTTCGAGCAGCGGCAGCACCATGGCGCGAACGTCCTCCGGTTCGAGCGGCGCGCCGCTTAGCGCGACCAACGCCCCGCCCACGCGCAGCACTGCCGGCGCGCCGGCGATCAGCAGCACGTCGGAGGCGTTGCGTCCGGCCGCGACCCCCAGCAACTGGTCGAGCGAGGGCGTCGCCCCTGCGCCGCGGCTCGGCGGCGTCTTCTGCTGGCTGGGCGCCGCGCGGTTGAGCCTGGCGACGAGTTCGGAAAGTTCGCTATCGTATTCGCTCATGGGTGTCTGACCACTGCCTGCCGGCCACCGACCACTATAATAATCTCATTGAGACTGCTGATTTTCTCCGACATCCATAACGATTGGAAGACGCTCGAGGACCTGCTGCGCGTGGAGGCCGATTTCTACGTCGCGGCCGGAGACCAGGTTACGTGGGCCCGGGGCATCGAGCGCTGCGGAGAGATACTGCGCGCGCGCGGCGATAAAGTTTACGTCCTGCCCGGGAATCACGAGTCCGCCGAACAAGTGGCCGGGATGTGCGCCCGCCACGGTCTGCACGACTTTCACGGGCGGCATTTTCAGGCCGGGCGGTGGCACGTCGCGGGCCTGGGCTATTCCAACCCGACGCCCTTCAACACCCCGGGCGAATACAGCGAGCCGCAGATCGCCGACCGGCTGGCGCGGTTCGCGGAACTCGACCCGCTGGTGCTGATCTGCCACGCCCCGCCCTACGGCACGCCGCTCGACCTGATCCGTCCGGGGCTGCACGCCGGCTCGCGCTCCATCGCCGAGTTCATCGAGCGGCGCCAGCCCGCCTGGTTCATCTGCGGGCACATCCACGAAGCCGAAGGCGTCTCGGTCGAGATCGGCCGCACCCGCGCCCGCAACGTGGGCAAGCAGGGTTATTTGCTAGAATTGGATTGAATTCCCATGACACTCGAAGAACTGGAACGCTCCTACCAACCCCTCCGCGACCAGGCCCTGGCCGTGCGGAGGTATCTTTGACGCTCCCGCGCAAAAGCAGAAGCTGAGTCAGACCGAAGCCCAGATCTCCGCCCCGGACTTCTGGAGCCAGCCCGAGAAAAGCCAGAAGGTGATGCAGGACCGCAAGCGGCTGGAGGAAGCCATCGCCAACGATGGCCGCATCCGCTCCCTGACCGACGACCTCGACACGCTCTTCGAGTTGGCGCACGAAGGCGAGAGCGTGGCGGGCGATATCGAACGCGATCTCAAGCCATACGGCGAACTGCTGGACCGCCTGGAAACGGCCATGCTGCTCTCCGGCGAGAACGACGCGCGCCACGCTGTCGTGCACATACACCCCGGCGCCGGCGGCACCGAGAGCCAGGATTGGGCCGAGATGCTGCTGCGCATGTACCTGCGCTGGGCCGAACGCCAGGGTTTTCCGACGGTGATTACCGACCGGCTGGAGGGCGAAGGCGCGGGCATCAAGTCGGCGACCTTCGAGGTCAACGGCGAGAACGCCTACGGCCTGCTGCAGAGCGAAATCGGCGTACACCGCCTGGTGCGCATCTCTCCGTTCGACGCCAACGCGCGGCGGCACACCTCGTTCGCCTCGGTCTTCGTGTACCCGCAGGTGGACGATGAGATCAAGATCGACATCAAGATCGAGGACGTGCGCATCGACACCTTCCGCTCCTCGGGCGCCGGCGGCCAGCACGTCAACATGACGGATTCCGCGGTGCGCATGACGCACATCCCCACCAAGACAGTGGTGCAGTGCCAGGATGAGAGGTCGCAGCACAAGAACCGCGACAGCGCCTGGAAGCAACTGCGCCAGCGGCTCTACGAGATCGAGCTCGAGAAGAAGCGCGAAGAGATGCGCAAGACCGAGGACTCGAAGCTGGAGATCAACTTCGGCAGCCAGATCCGCAACTACGTGCTGGCCCCCTACCGCCTGGTGAAGGACCTGCGCAGCAAGCTGGCGATGGGCGACGTGGACCGCGTGCTGGAGGGCGACCTGGAGCCGCTCATCCACGCCTACCTGGTGTGGCGCAAAACCGGCAAGACGGCCGGCGACGACAAGGACGAAACGCCCGAGTGAACCGCGTAGCCCACGCCGCTTCCCTCATCCGCGCGGGCCGCCTGGTGGCCTTCCCCACCGAAACCGTGTACGGCCTGGGCGCCAACGCCCTGGACGCCGCCGCGGTGGAGCGCATTTTCGAGGCCAAGCGGCGGCCGCGCACCAGCCCGGTGATCGTCCACGTGGATTCCATCGCCATGGCGCGGCGGCTGGCCGCGAACTGGCCGGACGCCGCCGAAACGCTGGCCCGCCGCTATTGGCCGGGGCCGCTGACGCTGGTGGTGCCCAAGCGTCCGGAGATTTCCGATATCGTCACCGCGGGCCTGGCCACCGTGGGTTTGCGCATGCCGGCGCATCCGCTGGCGATCGAGCTGATCCGCGCCGCGGGCGTTCCCATCGCCGCGCCCAGCGCCAACCGGTTCACCGGGCTTTCGCCCACCGGCGCCGCGCACATTCCGGAATCGCTGGCGGATTACGTGCTGGATGGCGGCCCGGCGCGCGTGGGCATCGAGTCCACCGTGCTCAGCCTGGTGGAGGCTCCGCTGCTGCTGCGGCCGGGGGTGATCCCGCTGCCCGAAATCGAGGCGCTGATCGGGCCGGTCGAACTGGCGGCGACGCCGGACGGCGCGCACGCCTCGCCGGGCATGCACCCGCGGCACTATTGTCCTGCCACGCCGCTGTACCTGCTGGCGCCGGGCGAAGCGCCGCCGCTTGGCCGCGGCGCATGGCTGCGGATGGGGCGCGAGATGCCCGCCGATCCGCGCCAGTACGCCGCCGCGCTGTACGATACGCTGCACCGTCTGGACGAGGGGCAACTGGATTGGATCGCGGTGGAAGCGCCGCCGGACGGGCCGGAGTGGGCGGGCGTGCTCGACCGCCTGAGAAGAGCGGCGTCCATCCGCGAGAAGGAGAAGGCGTGATGGGTTTGTTCTTGTGGGGCAGGTTGACAACCTGCGGCGGGTTGTCAACCCGCCTTCGGACGCCCGCGCCGGACCCGCCAGGCAGGATGGCATCCGGGCCAAGTGGGGCCTCAGGAACTATTGGTGACGGTGGATCGCTCACTGGGCGAGCTTCGCTCGCCGGGCCGATTACGGGTGCCCCCTGGGCGCGGCCGCAGGTTGACAACCTGCCCCACATGGAGGAAAAGCCATGACCGGTAGACTGGTACTCG
>Ga0326728_10003468_pt1 | contig 48848 bp, 40 predicted proteins | sample MB3enrmetagenome_FD_207602 | JGI IMG/M metagenome (GOLD analysis project Ga0326728, IMG submission 207602) | Lab enriched peat soil microbial communities from McLean, Ithaca, NY, United States - MB31MN | ecosystem: Environmental > Terrestrial > Soil > Wetlands > Peat | place: USA: New York... | reverse complement strand
CCATCCGATCGACCATACGATTGTCGGCTCGACCGAGGAGTTCCGCTCCGGGGAGTTCCAGATCGAACAGGTCAGCTTCGGCGGCGACTTCCACTGGGAGGGCGTGAAAGCGCGCTTTCTCTCGATGTTCGGCATGTTCTCGACCACCACGCCGCGCAATGACGCCAGCGACGCGGTGGGCCAATGGGACCTCGAAAATGCGTACCGCTACTTCTCGGAAGCGAATGCCGGGTATCACTGGGACGTGAACCACGGCCTCAATGTCGACGCGGGCGTATTCGTCTCGTACATCGGCCTGTTCAGCTACTACAACTACGATAACTGGACTTACCAGCCCTCGTTCGTGTCATCCAACACGCCCTGGTTCTTCAATGGACTGCGCCTCCAGTGGTGGCCCACCCAGGACCTGAAGATCGAACCCTGGCTCATCAACGGCTGGCAGTCCTATGCCAAGTTCAACAGCAAGCCGGGCTTCGGCGGACAGATCCTTTGGATACCGAACAACTCGTTCAAATTGGTGCTCAACAGCTATTCCATCGGACAGGATAATTTGAACTGCCAAACCAATAGCACCACCGGAGCGGGAACTACCGATACCCTCTGCCAGCCTCAAAATGGCGGCAATCTCAACGCGGCCGCTGGCTCTTATGTGGGGGCGGGGCCGCCCGTCGACTGGTCGCGGGTGAAGCGCATTCACGAGGACGACAGCATCCTGGTGAAGTACTACGACGCGCACGGCAACGGCGGCGCCGGCGTATCGAAAATGGCCTTCAGCTTGACGGCCGATATCGGCTGCGAGTACGGCGGCGGCGTGCACTGTTCGAACGGCCCAAACAAGGAGAATTTCTTCGGCATGATGCTGTACGACCGGACTTGGTTCCATAACGATCTGTACGCGGTGACGCTGGGCGGTGGGTTCATGAATAATCCGGGCCGCTATCTGGCCCTGACCCCCCCCATCAATGGGGCGACGGCCGCCAGCGGTTCGCCGTACTTCACTCAGCAGCCTGGACAAAAACTCTATCAATGGGATACGCAGCTGAATCTGCAGTACATGCCGCGGGACTGGATTACGTGGTGGACCGAAGCGACGTTTCGGCATTCGGACGTTCCCTACTGGTCGGGATCGGGCGGCGTGACCCCTCCCGGCGGCAACAACGGTTCGCCGGGAAGCTGCGTGGGCGGCGGCGCCAATGCCACCACCGGTCAATGCGATGCGGGGGACTGGTTTCCGGATCTGCGCACGCGCGAAGTCATCTGGGGCGCCGGCGTTCTGGTCAAATTCTAGAAGCCCGGGCCGCTGAGGCGGTGGTAGTCTGGCCTGTCAGAGTGTGGAAACCCGTGTCACGTGTGACATCCAAGGTCACGCGTGGCGCGATGAAGTTACGGGACCTGCAGGTAAGCAATGGCCGAGACCGAGCGCCGCAATCCGGATGAACTGCTGGCTGACGTTCAGCGGGAGGACGCGCGCGCGCGGCGCGGACGGCTGCGAGTTTTCTTCGGCGCCTCAGCCGGGGTGGGTAAAACCTATTCGATGTTGGAAGCGGCCCGGGCGGCACGTGCCGGTGGCGCGGATATCGTCGTTGGCTACGTCGAGCCCCATGGACGCGCCGAGACCGAGCGCCTGCTCGAGGGGCTCGAGCAGCTGCCGTTCCTCGAGGTGCGTTACCGCGGCATCACTCGACACGAATTCGATCTCGACGCCGCCCTGCGGCGCGCTCCGGCGATAGTCCTCGTCGATGAGCTTGCACACTCGAATATCGCCGAGGGCGAACCGCTGCCCCGGCATGCCAAACGCTGGCAGGACGTGGAGGAACTGCTAGACGCCGGCATCAGTGTCTGGACAACGCTCAACGTTCAGCACCTCGAGAGCTTGAACGATGTCGTCGCCGGTATCACGGGCGTCCGTCAGCAGGAGACGCTGCCGGACCGGATATTCGACGAAGCGGATGAAGTGGAGCTGATCGATCTGCCGCCCGACGACCTGCTGGCGCGCCTGAAGGCTGGCAAGGTGTATACCGCCGACCGGGTGGGTACCGCCACCGAGGGATTCTTCCGTAAGCCCAACCTCCTGGCGTTGCGCGAACTCGCGCTGCGCCGCACGGCGGACCGGGTGGATGCCGCTGCGCTGGAATTTGCGGGCCAGGCGCCCACCTCGCGCCCATGGCTGGCACGCGATCGGTTCCTGATCGCCGTTACACTAGACGACCAGGCGGAACAACTCGTGCGCATCGGCAAGCGCTTTGCCGATGCGCTCGACGCAGAATGGCTCGTGGTGTCGATCGAGACGCCCAAACTTCTCAAGCTATCCGAAAGCGACCGCAACCGGCGCATCGATGTCCTGCGCCTCGCCGAATCGCTGGGTGCCGAAACGGTGACGCTCGACGGCCCGTCGGCCGCCGACGCGTTGCTCCAGTATGCACGTCTGCGCAACGTCACCCGAATCGTGATTGGCGAAGCGAAGCGCAAGGGCTGGCGCGCGTGGCTGCGCCGCTCCACGGCAACCGAACTCGTGCGCCGGGGGCGCGGCTTTGACATCTCGGTAATAGCGCGCCGCGAGACGCTCGCACTTAGGCGACAGGAAGTGCCCGACAGCGGTCCGACCGAGATTCGGTGGGAACGCTATTGGGCGGCGCTGCTGATCTCCGCAGGCTGCACCGGGGTCGCGGCGATCATGTATCCCTATTTCGCACTGACCAACCTCGTCATGGTCTACATGCTGGGGGCAACCGTCGCCGCCTTACGGCTTGGACGTGGTCCGGCCAGTCTGACCGCGGTCGCGAACGTCCTCGCGCTCGACTTCTGCTTCGTAGCGCCGCGATTCACGTTCGCGGTGAGCAGTCTTGAGTACCTCCTGACATTTGCCGTGATGCTGGTGATCGCACTCGTCATTGCGACCCTCGTCGCGAACGTGCGCGCTCAGACGCGAGTCGCCGGCGCCCGCGAACGCCGGACCTCGTTGCTCTACGCGATGAGCCGGGAACTCGCCGCCACGCGCAGCTTCAACAATCTGGCGCGGGTTGCCATCAAACACGTTGCCGAGTCCTTTGAGAGCCGCGCCACCGTGCTGTTGCCGGATGCCGAGGGGCACCTGCGACCGCTGCAGGGAATGGAGTTGGCGGGGTCGCTCGATGGCGCTGATCTGTCTGTCGCCCAATGGGTTTTCGACCATGGCCGGCCGGCTGGGCTTGGTACGGACACGCTCCCTGCGGCCGTCGCTCAATACCTGCCGCTCACGGGCACGCACCAGACGCTCGGTGTGCTCGCCGTGCAGCCCACGCAGCGGCGCCGCTTGCTGCTGCCGGAACAGCGTCACCTTCTCGAGACCTTCGCCGGCCAGATTGCGCTTGCGATCGAACGGGCCCAGCGGGCCGAGGAGGCCGAGGCGGCGCGCGTCGCCGTAGAAACGGAAAGTCTGCGCAACACCCTGCTCGCGTCAATCTCGCACGACCTGCGTGCTCCGCTTGCGGCGATCACGCAGGCGAGCCGTGCGCTCAATGATCCCGACACGAGGCCAGACGCCGAAACGCGTGCACAACTCGCCCGATCGATCGACGCCAAGGCGCGGGAGATGTCCGAGCTCATCTCCAACGTGCTCGATCTGATGAGTTTCGAGTATGGCGAGGTGCATCTGCGCCGCGACTGGCAGCGCGTCGACGATCTCGTCCGTGGCGCGCTCGCAAGACTCGATGGGCTGTTCGGCGAGCGCACGGTCGATGTGGCCCTGCCGGCCGAGCTGCCCTCCGTGTATGTCGACGCGCCGCTCGTCACGCGGGTCCTGTTCAATCTCCTCGAGAACGCCATCAAGCACACACCGCCGGGAACACGGATCACCGTCTGGGCGGGAATCGAGGGCGAGGCGGTACGTGTCGTGATTGACGACAACGGGCCGGGGCTTCCGCCGGGCCAACCGGAGCGCCTATTTGCCAAATTCTACCGCGGCCGCGATGAGGTCGACGTCGGTGGCGCCGGCTTGGGGCTCGCGATCTGCAGGGCCATTGTCAATGCGCACGGCGGCCACATCTCCGCCATGCAGCGCCCGGGAGGCGGAGCAAGGTTCATGTTCACTTTGCCAACCACGGCGCCGGCGGCGTAGGGAATGGCCGCCTGGAACTTAAGGTCGCCGCGAGCGGAATGTCGCTCGATCGCGCGCGCTTACTCGTTATTTCAAATGCGCCGCCAACATCGCATTTGGACGCCGCCGGACGGCGCTCGACGTGGAACCGAAAGGGTCGCCTGCCTCGAGCTTGCTCTGGAGTGACTCGACGCGCCAGGTAGCCTCTATCTCTCGGCCGTGGCGGCAGGCTTCGTCGATCATGCTCAGCTGGCGCTGCATCCAACTGGCCTGGGCCAAGGTATACGTCCTACCATTCTTCGCAATCATCCGGTCTTGCGAATTTGCATCGGCGCGAAGTGAATCGATCACTTCTTGGACATCATGAAGCGGGCCCATCAATGGCTCCTCGCACCCCGCGCCGGCCCAGGAACTGGCGGCGGGCCCAACCAGCGACGCCAATAGAGTCAGTTGCACCAACCGGCGGCATGCCATAATTTATCTCCTCGCACCGCGTCCAATGTCTGTTGAAACCAGCAATTGTCGAATCGTAGGGGTTCGACAAGTGGGTGCCTAGACGCAAAGGCGTTAAGAAAACGAATGGCGTTGCGCGAACGCAACGCTCGGGGAATCGAATCGCTGACTGATGAGCGCGTGGCAGTTGACGTCACCGCTCGGCCGCCTTCGATTCGAAATGAGAAGCGATTTACTCAGTGCAGAGCGTTGCCGTATTGCCCGTCGGTATCGATAACCAATCGATATCCAATGCCGAGTTCCGTGAGAATGTATCGCGGACGACTGGGATCCACTTCTAGTTTTCGCCGCAAGCTGCCGATATACACGCGCAGCGCTCTCGAGTCATCGCGATTCGGTCCCCAGACTTCTTTGATGAGCGCCGCGTGAGTCATGATGCGATCCCCGTGGCGTACCAGCGACTCCAGGATGCGGTGCTCCAGCGGGGTCAAGCGTACTTCGCGACCGTCCCGGTCTTGGGCAACGCGTCGAGTCATGTCGACGGAGACCTCGCCAAGCTGCAGCATACCCATGGGCAAATCGCCGCGCACATGTCGTCGAACCATGGCGCGTGCGCGCGCCAACAGTTCTGGAGCGCTGAACGGTTTGATGACGTAGTCGTCCGCCCCTTTCTCGAACGCCGCGAGACGCTGTCCCTCGGCTGTACGGGCCGATAGCACGATGATGGGTACCGGTGACCATGCGCGAATGTCCGTGATGACATTGAGGCCGTCGCGGTCCGGTAGCCCAAGATCGATCAACACGATGTCCGGCCTATGCAGCTTTGCATCGTGCTCACCGCGAGCGGCGGTTCCGGCGACCACGACTCGAAAGCCGTTTGCCTCGAACAACATGCGCAGGATATTCTGTATCGCCTGATCGTCCTCCACGATCAGGATGAGGTGCATGGCCTCCGTCACGCCGGCGTTCTCAAGTAGTCGGATTCCGAGGCGGCCGGCATATCGATGAGCATCTTTACCGGCAGCCGCAGCTCGAAGCGTGCCCCACCTCCGGGATTACTCATGGCGCGTATATCACCGCCATGCAGCCGGGCAGCAGCCCTGCAAATCGCAAGTCCAAGGCCGACGCCCACGACGTTGCCTTCCGTACGGCCCCGCTGGAACTTTTCGAACAAGCGCTCCGGGTCGCCGGGCGGAAGGCCGGGCCCATCATCCGCCACCACGATCAACATGTCGGCGTCACTTACAACAGCGCTGATTTCAATCGTGGTGCCCGCAGGCGTGTACTTCGCCGCATTTTCCAGAAGATTATTGAGTATTTGCACGATGAGTGTCGCCTCGGCCAATATCAGCGGTAGATCGGCAGGCAAATTCACCACGATCCGCTGTTGGGAAAGACAAACCTCATGCGCGCGCAGCGAGTGCGAGATCAAGTCTTCCACGGCGTGCCAGTCGGTGCGCAGAGCACCGTCGCCGAACTCCATCTCGGCCAATTTGAGAATATTCGACACCAAACTCGACATATCTTGCGCTTTACGTTCGATCAGCTGACCCAGCGTAGTTCGGCGATCGAGGTTAAGCACATAGCCGGGCAGCGCAATCAAACTGCCCGCACCGGCGATTGCCGACAGCGGGGTACGCAGATCATGTGAAATGGACGCCAACAGGGTGTTGCGCAGCAAGACCCGCTCAGAGGCAATGCGGGCGAGCTCGGCGGCTTCGGCTAAACGAGCCCTTTGGAGTGCGAGCGCCAGCTGAGCCGCAAAAGCATCGAGCAAATTGAGCTGTTCATCGGGAATCACGCAATCCGGGACGCGTGGACACACGATGAGCACGCCCTTGGCGCGGCGACTTCCTTGCAGCGGTATGTAAACGGCCTCGGCGATGAGACGCTCATCTCGTGCGATCACTTTCCGAGCCGTTTCAAGATCAAAACTTCGTAAGGCAGTATGGGAATCATTGGTGCAAGTATCGGCAGGCAGCATTGAAGCCAGTCCTCCTTGCTCATCGGCCAGCAACACCGCGGCGGTGGCGTGAAAAACCTCGCAGATGTGTCTGACAGCCACCGCCGCCATGGTTTGCGCGTCGGGGGCAACACACAGTTCACGGCTCATGGCGTAAAGGACGGCACTACGCCGCTCGCGCGTTACGGCATTATCGCTATGACGCCGAATCGTCACCACGAGATTGGCGATCACGATTGCCACGATCAACGTCACCCCCAAAGTAAAAAAATAGGGCAAATCATCTATCTCAAAGCTGAACAAGGGCGGAATGAATAGATAATCGAGCACCAAGATGTTCACCACGCTCATGAACACCGCCGGTCCGCGGCCCAGTCGCAACGCTACGAACGTCGTGCCCAAGAGGTACAGCATCGCGATGTTGGTGACGTTGAAGTTCGGATAAAATGGAATCGCAATGGCCGTGCAGATACCCGTCACGGAAAGGGCAATAAAGTACTTGCGGATATGTTGTCTAAGAAATATAAGAATGACGTGCAGTGGGCGAGGCAGCGCGATCTTCCGCTGCGAAGAGACGTCAAACACAGGGCTGGACCCGGAATTTTCTCTCGACATATGGCGACCTTGTATCCATTCGGGCGTATCGCGGTGATCGAACTTAAGTCCGCTGTGACCGGCCGAGCGCAGGGGGCCGAAACCGACGCTTTCCTGCAACATACACTCCCGTTGCGGCGCTGTCGACGTATGGGAAAAGCTCGATCAGTGAGCCGGACGCTAGCACTGTTCAAGCCTCGAGTTGGCCATGAATTTGGGTCTCCGGCGGTCCAGCGCCGCCGGAACCCTTAGGCAAGCGGTAAGGATGCTAGCGGCCGGGGCCTTTCGTCGGATGACTTAGAGACGGGAGCAGCCCCTTCAGCTCATTCACGTCTAGAACGCCGTCCTTGCTGGTGTCGAGCCTGTCAAATTCCTTGGCCATAAAATTCAGGAACTCTTCCTTGGACACCTTGCCGTTCTGATCCGTGTCCATGAGGAGCAAGAGTTGCTCCGTGGCCCGCAAGCCGGCGTCCACGGTCTTGGAACTCGGCGCATCCGCAGCTAACGAACCCATTGCGAAAGTGGCCATGACTGCGGCTAACAACACCACCGTCCGACTGTTTAATGTTTTCATACAGCGCTACCTCTGCATATCGCGTGGCGGAACAGCCCCTGCTCTGGATAGGGAGCTTCTCATCATCTGCATTAACGATAGTGTTAAAAAAAAATAACCTACGCCTGCACCTGAGCGCGCCCCTGCGCCCACAGCTTAGCGCATGCCTTCGCGGAAATCACTCGCGCTCCGCGCTCGCCCCGTATCCGAATCGCTCGTTGGCTGCGTCTCGCGCGATCTTACGAAAGCGAAGAATACGACATTTTGACCGAGAGAATTGTACTGCCGGGCCCTACTTGCGGACGGGCTCTCCCACATCGACTGCACTCTTACAGGTAGCTCTTGGCGAAATGAAGGACACCGGCCGAGTCGAATAATGACCGCCGCTGCGAATCACTACCCGACTCGGCCGATCAAGGCATGGGATAACTTATCGGCTGGCGGTTCGGACAGCGGTATCGATGCCATATTTCGCGGCGCGATCGACACCGTTCTTTTCGATATAAAGCTGCGACAGTTGGGAACTATTGATCCTGCGCACTGCATCGGCCATAGTGTCTTTCACGCAAGCATTCGAGCCATGGCGGTATATTACGTCGATGTCACTGTCTGATGTACCGCATGCGGCGTCGGCAGCCTGCTTGATGAGCACATAAAGATGCGCTGCGCCTGCAGGCGTATTCGCAGCCGCGCTCGTGAAGCGTATCTTCGGCGTATTCTGTGCAGAATCATCGGCGTGAACGCAGATTGGCGCGAAAGCGACGATCGCCGCAGTTGCGCAAAGCACGGCGCGCATCTTCGAATTCAGGTTCTTGATCATCTTGACTCCTGCTTATGGAATTAGGGCTATAGCCCACCTCCGAGGTTGTCGGCCGACGATCCCGCGCATTGAGGGCGGGAAGGCGATTTCGTGACGAAGCCCTCACAATTGCCGCATGCAGCGTTCGCGTCGGGTGCCGTTGGTGCCGGAAGGACTGGCGATAGCGCGCCAGGGCGGCCGTGGGCCATTGGGGTCGCGCGTCCAAAATCGCTCCCAGCGATCTTGTCGAACTCGCGAGCTCGTTGGCGGAGAGGGTGAGATTCGAACTCACGAGCCCCGTAAAGGGCCTCCGGTTTTCAAGACCGGTGCATTCAACCGCTCTGCCACCTCTCCGAGACGTCAAACGGGGCCTTCGCGTCTTTTTAATTTTACCTTACAATATCCGTACCTGTCTTAAGTGCACAATTTCAACCCGCGCCGCATTGATTCGCTGGGAAATACCCCAAAATAAGCACGCCAACCGGCCGTTTCGGCACGCGACGGCCGGGAATGGTAAAATGTGGCAATCGATCGATTTAATTAACCGACTTTCAGAGGACTTGTGACCATGGCCAATTTCCCCAGTAACGCTGCACTTCCCCGGGGCGGAATCGACAGCCGCAGCGTCTTCATCACTCGTACCTACACTCATCTAGTCGCCGGCATCCTGGGCTTCATCTTGGTGGAACTGGGATTGTTCGAATCGGGTATGGCCGAGCAGGTCGCCCGGTTCATGTTCGGCTTCAACTGGATGTTGATCTTGGGCGCCTTCATGCTGACCGGATGGTTGGCGACGCGTACCGCGCAAACCAGCACGTCCATCGGGATGCAATACTTTGCCTATGCGGTATACGTAGTCGCGGAAGCGCTCATATTCGTTCCGCTGCTCTACGTTGCAGACGCCAAGGCACCGGGCACCATCGACAGCGCCGTTCTGGTCACCGCTCTCGGAGCAGGCGGACTCATGTTCGTCGCTCATCGCACCCGCAAGGATTTTTCCTTCCTGCGCGCGATTCTGATGTGGGGCGGCGTGCTGGCACTGGTGGCCATCATCGGCGGCGCAGTTTTCGGCTTCCAGCTCGGAACTTGGTTTTCGGTGTTGATGATCGGGTTCGCAGGCGCGGCGGTGCTGTACGACACGTCGAACATCATCAACTTCTACCCTGAAGATCGGTACGTATCGGCTGCGATGCAGCTGTTCGCATCGATTGCCCTGATGTTCTGGTATGTGCTGCGCCTGTTGATGGGCAACCGCAACTAACCTAATCGCAGCCGCCCCCGCCCTGCAGCCGCACTTACGGGCTCAGAGCGGCCGCTCCGCCCATGTAGGGTGCCAATGCGGACGGTACGGTGACCGTACCGTCCGCGTTTTGATAATTCTCAAGGATCGCTACGAGGGCCCGGCCGACCGCTACGCCCGAGCCGTTCAAGGTGTGCACCAATTCGGGCTTGCCGGTCGCCGGATTCCGCCATCGCGCTTGCAGGCGTCGCGCCTGAAACGACTCACAATTGCTGCAGGATGAGATTTCGCGATAGCGCTGCTGCGAAGGCAACCACACCTCGAGATCATAGGTTTTGGCACTGCTGAAACCGACATCACCCGCGCACAGGGAAATGACGCGGTAGGGCAATTCGAGCGCCCGCAGGACCGCTTCTGCGTTGCCGGTCAATTCCTCGAGCGCCGCATACGACTGATCGGGCCGCACGATGTGCACCAGCTCCACTTTCTCGAACTGATGCTGGCGAATCATGCCGCGGGTGTCCTTGCCCGCGGCTCCCGCTTCGGACCTGAAGCATGGCGTATGCGCCACGTACTTCAAAGGCAGCATGTCCGGTGCGATGATTTGGTCACGCACGAGGTTGGTAACCGGAACCTCGGCCGTGGGAATCAGAAAAAATCCCGGATCGCCGCGCACTGCGAATAAGTCTTGCTCGAACTTGGGCAGCTGTCCGGTCCCTACCAGCGCCGTCGCATGAACCATGTACGGTACATAGGCCTCGCGGTACCCGTGCTTGGCCGTATGCATGTCGAGCATGAACTGGATCAACGCACGATGGAGCCTCGCCAGGTTTCCAGTCATCACGACGAACCGCGCGCCGGATATCCGCCCCGCCGCTTCAAAATCCATGCCCAGTGTTTCGCCGATGGCCACGTGATCCTTCGGTTCGAAGTCGAACGCTCGCGGCTCGCACCAACGGCGCACTTCGACATTCGCCGACTCGTCGCGGCCGTCGGGCACGCTCGCATGCAGGAGGTTGGGCAACCCCAGCTGCGCGACTGAAAGTTCCGCTTGGACCGCCTCGAGTTGCCTCTCCACGGCCTGCAACTCAACGCCCAACGCCTCGCCTCGAGCAAGCAGAGGCGCCACGTCCTGCCCTCTGGACTTCGCCTGCCCCACCGCTTTGGCGCCGGCGTTGCGCTCGGCGCGCAAGCGATCCGCCTCGATCTGAAGGGCCTTGCGCCTCTCTTCGAGGGCGGAAAAACCCGCGACATCGAGCACGAAGCCGCGTCGCGCCAATTGGGCGGCCACTCCGGGCAAATCGCTGCGCAGTAGCTTCGGATCGAGCACGGTGAATTCCTCGAATTGCCAAAGCCCGATATTATCCTAATGCACCGTGCCACGGCCTTCAGGCGGAGGCTGGAGATGCATTCCATTGCTGCGCTAGGTCGCCGGAGCCGCTCCCGATGATTTCAGTTCGATCTCGACGAAGACGAACTCGGTCGAGCCCGGATTGATCACATTGTGCTCGACGCCGGCAGGCCGAGAATAAGAGATGCCCGCCGTGAGTTGGCTCGTTACCGGCCCATCAGGCGTCTCCAACAACAGCGCGCCCGTGGTTTGCGGGACCACCACGTAGTACATGGCATGGCGATGCCAGCCGGTCTCCCCGCCGGGCGGGAAGCGCCACTCGGTCACCTTTACTTGGTCGTTGTCGATCTGCACCGTGGGAATGGCGGCGGGACGCGGCATCAGGAACCTTTGACGCCGTGCGGGTTGCGGTCGCGGGCACGCCGCGCCTCGAGCGCCTCACCAATTTTAATTTCCAGACCGCGCGGTGCGGGCACATAGTATCGGCGGTCCGGCATCGCGTCGGGAAGGTACCGCTCGCCGGCGGCATATGCGCCCGGCTCGTCGTGCGCATAGCGATAGCCTTTGCCGTAACCGATCTCCTTCATCAGACGTGTCGGCGCATTGCGCAAGTGCAGCGGCACTTCGAGCGACCCAAAGCTCGCTGCATCCGCGGTCGCGGCGTTGTACGCGGTGTAAACGGCGTTGCTCTTCGCGGCGCAAGCCATGAAGACGATGGCCTGCGCGATCGCGAGTTCGCCTTCGGGCGACCCCAGGCGCTCGTAGACCGCACACGCCTCCAAAGCCAATGTCAACGCGCGCGGGTCGGCATTGCCGATATCCTCGCTCGCCATCCGCAAGGCGCGGCGCGCGACATACAGCGGGTCGCAACCACCGGCCAGCATTCGGCACAACCAATACAACGCCGCATCAGGATCGCTGCCGCGAACCGATTTGTGCAGGGCAGAAATCTGATCGTAGAAATTCTCGCCGCCCTTGTCGAACCGCACGTAGGTGCTGCCGATGATCGCGCGCGCGGTGTCCACGTCGAGACGCCGGCCCGCACCTTCGGGCACACTCAAGTCCGCGGCGGTTTCCAGCAAGTTGAGCATGCGGCGCGCATCCCCGTCGGCCGCGGCCAGCAGCAACTCGCGCGCGCCGGGATCGATTTGCAGCTTCAATCGGCCCAGTCCGCGTTCCTCGTCGCGCAGCGCTCGATCGAGCAACTTATCCAGGTCCTCCGCCGTCAGCGATTTCAAGACGTAGACCCGCGCCCGCGACAATAGTGCATTGTTCACTTCGAACGAAGGATTTTCCGTGGTGGCGCCGACGAAAATCAACGTGCCGTCTTCGACGTACGGCAGGAAGGTGTCCTGTTGCGCCTTGTTGAAACGGTGTACTTCATCGAGGAACAAGACGGTGTCGCGGGTGCCGCGCAGCCCGCGGGCCTGCTCGACGACGGCTCGAATGTCCTTGATCCCTGCGAGCACCGCCGAGAGCGCGATGAATTCGGCCCGAGCGCCGTGCGCCACCAACCGCGCAAGCGTGGTCTTACCGGTCCCGGGCGGTCCCCAGAGAATCATCGAATGAGGCCGGCCGGACGTGAGGGCGCGGCGCAGCGGCGCGCTGGCGCCCAGCAAATGAGGCTGCCCTACGTACTCATCGAGCGATTGCGGCCGCAGCCGATCGGCGAGCGGTCGGTACGTGCCGTCGCCGCCCGAGCTCACTGAGGAGCCTGTCGCCCGATCACATCGACTCCCGGCGGCGGCGTGAACGAAAACCAGTCCGCCGGAAATTTGGCATTGCGCGAGGGATGGGTGAAGGTCAATTGCGTCACCTGGCCGAGTTTGTCCGCAAGGAACATGGACGCCAGTTCACCCTTGTCGAAACCGATGCGCACGAGTTGGAAATCCGTGTCCGAATGCTTGGGTATGAGCTGAAACCACTCCAACCCGCCGGAGGACGGGAGCGCCTTGATGTCGAACTGGCTGCTCACCGAGCCGCCCCCCGACAATAAACTCGCCGGGGTACTCGCCAAGGTGCTGTCCATGTCGCGTACGTTGGCTTGAGCGAGGTCCTTGTCGTAGAACCAGATCTGCTTACCGTCGGCCAGAACCAACTGCTCGGACGGTTCCGTGTAATCCCAGCGAAATTTTCCCGGCCGCTGCAGATACAGTTTTCCGGCTGCGCTGCGCAGTACCTTGCCGCTGCTGTCATCTATGGTTTGCGTGAAATCGGCGGACCACGTCGCGAGCCCCGCCAGGTACTTCTCGACGTCCGCCGCCGCGGTCGCGCAACAAATACCGTTCAATCCCAGGAAAACGCCCAGAGACAGCGCGGCCGCCTTCATCGTGCCAATAATCAAAGCATCTACTCCTGGGGCGGCGCTGCGCCGAAAATCTCGCGGGCGCCGTTCGATTGCAACGGGCCGACCAAACCGGCGGCCTCCATGGCCTCGACCAATCGGGCCGCCCGGTTGTAACCGATCTTCAGACGGCGCTGCACACCCGAGATCGACGCCTTCCGCGTTTCGGTGACGATGCGCACCGCCTCGTCGTAGAGCGGATCCGCTTCGGCATCAACCGCTTCACCCTCGCCCTCCTCGTCGTCGGACGGAAATCCGGGAATGGGATTGCGCGGACCTTCCAGGATTTCATCGATGTAAACCGGCGGCGCGGCCGCCTTGAGCCCCGCCACCACGCGATGCACCTCTTGGTCGGACACGAACGCGCCGTGCACGCGCGTGGGGATGGAGGTCCCCGGCGGCAGGTACAACATGTCGCCATGGCCCAAGAGCGACTCGGCGCCGCTTTGATCGAGAATGGTGCGCGAATCGACCTTGGCGGAGACTTGGAACGCAATGCGGGTGGGAATGTTCGCCTTGATGAGACCGGTGATCACGTCCACCGATGGGCGCTGCGTCGCGAGGATCAAATGGATGCCCGCAGCTCGCGCTTTCTGAGCCAGGCGCGCGATCAATTCCTCAACCTTCTTGCCAACGATCATCATGAGATCCGCCAGCTCGTCGATGATGACCACGATGAACGGCAGCGCAGTCAGATCCTCCACATCCTCCGCGACGATGCCCGGCACGCCTTGCGCAATCTTCTGCATTCGAATCGGGTCTTTGATGGGCTTGCCGTCGTCCGCCGCATCCTTGACCTTCCGGTTGAAGCCGCCGATATTGCGAACACCCAGCATCGACATGAGCTGGTAGCGCCGCTCCATCTCCGCGACGCACCAGCGCAGCGCATTCGCCGCCTGTTTCATATCCGTCACCACCGGCGACAAGAGATGCGGAATGCCCTCGTAGACGGACAGCTCCAGCATCTTCGGATCGATCATGATCATGCGCACGTGCTCGGGCGTGGCCTTGTAAACGAGGCTCAACACCATCGCATTGATACCGACCGACTTGCCGGATCCGGTCGTGCCGGCGATCAACAAATGCGGCATTCGCGCCAAATCGGCGACCACCGGCACGCCGCCGATGTCCTTACCCAGCGCCAAAGCAAGCGGCGAGCTCACGTCGTCGTACGGTTTTGATTTGATGATCTCGCCGAGCGTCACGATTTCACGCTTCTCGTTCGGTATTTCCAGCCCAATCACGGACTTGCCCGGAATGATCTCCACGACCCGGACAGAGATGGCGGACAGCGCACGCGCCAGATCCTTCGCCAGGTTGCTGATCTGACTGACTTTGACACCGGGTGCAGGCCGCAGCTCAAAACGGGTAATCACCGGACCCGGCTGGACCGCCACGACTTCCGCTTCCACACCGAAATCCCGCAGCTTGATCTCCACCAATCGGGACATCGCCTCCAGCGCCTCGTCGGAATACGATTGTTCGCGCGGACCCGGTTCGTCCAACAAGGACAACGCCGGCAATTCGCTGGATTTGGGCGCATCGAACAGCGGCACCTGGCGCTCGCGTTCGATGCGCCCGCTCTTTTCGGGCACGGGCGCGACCGGTTCGATACGCGGCGGCGGCCGGCTCGCGACCTTTTTCTGCTCTTCGCGCACCACGCCTTGGCGTGCCTGCTTGCGTTCCTTTCCCGTTGCCAGCTCGCGGCGCTGCTCGATCTGGGTGATCGCCCAGTCGATGCCGTGCAAAACCCAGGCGCCGAGCTTGTCCATGATTTCGAACCAGGACACCCCCAAAAACAATGCCACGCCCGACAGCCATAGCGCGAGCAACAACAGCGTCGCTCCCAAGAAACTTAGCGCGTGCGCGCCGTTGGTGCCGATAAATGCACCCACCACGCCGCCGGCGGTGCTTGGAAAGGCGGTTCCGTCCCAATGCAGGGTCGCAAGCCCGCAACTCGTCAGCAACGTCAGCACGAAGCCTGCCGCCCGCAGCATCGTGTTGATTCGCGAGCGCGCGTCGGGGAGCGCCTGTTCCTTGTGAACCAGCCAGCCTGCATAGGCCAACATCAAAGGAAACAAATACGCCGGGCGCCCGAACAGAGAGAAAAAGAAGCCCGCGAGCCACGCGCCTACGGGGCCGATCCAGTTATGCAGAGCCGCCGAATCTCCGGTGCTCCAGAAACTCGGATCGTCCTTGTGATACGAAAACAGCGCCAAGATCAATAGGAGCGCGAGCGCGCCCAGCACCCACAAAGTACCCTCGCGCAACGCGCGGGTCACTGCTGCGGACAGCTTCATCGTGGCTTTTGATTTTTTGCCGACAGTCGCTTCAGTCAATTCTAGACCTTTAATGACATGTACTTCTTAACTAATTGAATATTATGTGATAGTAACTGAGTCTCGCGCGTTGTACCAAGCGCAGCTCGTGAGCCGCACGCGGCGCCTTGTTTGAACTGGCTGGCGCCCACAGATTTACTTACCATGAGCCGGCGGCCATGACGTCCGCAGCGACAATTCATCAGAAGAGAGGCAAATTATACATGAGCGTAGTCAGGCACAGTCGTCTCCTCATCCTGGGATCAGGTCCGGCAGGCTATACCGCAGCCGTGTATTCGGCTCGAGCCAATCGCTCGCCGCTGCTCATCACCGGGCTGGAACAAGGCGGCCAACTGATGACCACCACCGATGTCGACAACTGGCCCGGCGATGTGGAACACCTTCAGGGGCCTGCTCTCATGGATCGTATGCGCCGCCATGCCGAGCGATTCAATACCGAGATCGTATTCGACACAATCAGTCGGGCGGAGTTGCGACAGCGTCCGTTTCGCCTGTTCGGCGACAACGGCGAGTACACGTGCGATACCCTCATCATCGCGACCGGCGCTTCCGCCAAATATCTTGGCTTGCCTTCCGAGGAGGCCTTTCGGGGTAAGGGAGTCTCGGCCTGCGCCACCTGCGATGGCTTCTTCTATCGCGACAAGCCGGTCGCCGTGATCGGTGGCGGCAACACGGCCGTCGAGGAAGCGCTATATCTTGCGAACATTGCATCGCATGTCACGCTGGTGCACCGGCGTGACAAGTTAAAATCTGAAAAAATCCTTCAAGATCGGCTATTTAAACTTGAAAGCTCAGGTAAAGTCAGCATTACTTGGAATCATGCGGTGGATGAGATTCTGGGCGACGAAGCAGGGGTAACGGGAGTCCGACTGCGCGCGGTGCATGGCAATGCAACTTACAGCCTCGCGGTGGACGGCGTATTCATTGCCGTCGGCCATCAACCGAATACCCAACTCTTCGATAAACAACTGGAAATGCGGGGCGGCTACATCGTGGTCAAGGGTGGCCTAGATGGCGACGCTACAGCGACCAGCGTTCCCGGCGTGTTCGCCGCAGGCGATGTGGCCGATCATGTCTATCGTCAGGCGGTGACCTCTGCGGGCACCGGCTGCATGGCAGCCCTGGATGCCGATAAATATCTGGAACGCATAGAGGCTGCGCCCCACGTCGCACCGCTCGCTGCCCGCGCGTGACCGCCCCGCGCGTACGATTCTTGGAGAGCATCGCCGACATCGACGCGGCGAGTTGGAACGCGCTTACGGGGTGCGAACAGCCTTTCGTGAGGCACGAGTTCCTGCTGGCGCTGGAGGCATCCGGCTGCGCAAGTCCGCGCACCGGATGGACTGCGCGGCACATCGTGCTCGAGGACTCCGACGGCCGCGCCATCGGCGCGATGCCGCTCTACCGCAAAGGGCATTCCCGCGGCGAATTCGTCTTTGATTTTTCATGGGCGAATGCCTACGCTCAGCACGGCCTCAAGTACTACCCGAAGCTCCTCACCGCAATACCGTTCACACCGGTCCGAGGGCCGCGCATGCTGGTGGCCGCCGGCGCCGATCAATCTGCGATCGCCGCAGCGTTGGTCAAGGCGGCGAAGGACTACGCCCGTTCCGAGCACCTATCTTCCTGGCACGTCCTGTTTCCCAGCGAAGAAAACCTAATGACTTTGAAAAGCGCGGGACTGATCGAGCGCCGCGACTGCCAGTTTCACTGGTTCAACCAGGGGTATGAGTCGTTCGATGCGTTTTTGGCGACTTTTACCGCCGAAAAACGCAAGAAAGCGAAGCGCGAACGGCGGCGCGTAGCAGACGCAGGCATTGAATTCGATACTCGGCTCGGCGGGGAGATGGATAACGCATTGTGGCGCGCGGTATATGAGTTCTATGCCGATACGTTCTATCGCCACGGGCATGAACCCTATCTCAATCTCGACTTCTTCAAGCGGATTGCGGCCACCATGCCTGATAAGCTAATGCTCAAAATTGCCCGGCACGGCCCCTTACCCATCGCGGTGGCGATCTTCTTCGTCAGCGAGGACGCCCTGTTCGGCCGCTATTGGGGAGCCGGCGGTAATTTCCACAGCCTGCATTTCGAAACCTGTTATTACCAAGGCATCGAATACTGCATCGAGCATGAGCTGCAGCGGTTCGAACCCGGTACGCAGGGCGAGCACAAGGTGCCGAGAGGCTTTGTGCCCACACTGACGAGTTCGGCTCATGACATCGTCGATGGGAGATTTTCGGCGGCGATTCGCGACTTTGCCGCGCGCGAAGCCCGGGGCGTCGATCGTTACGCTGCTGCGGTCAATGAACACGTTCCATACCATCGCGCACCGGAAGAGGCGTTGCAGCTCTGAGTAGGTTGGTCTGGTTGGGCGAGCACGTGGATCCGGATTGGTTCCCGCCCTTGGAACAGGCGCTGCGCGACCCGCCGGGATTGTTGGCTGCGGGCGGCGATCTCAATCCAACCCGGCTGCTCGCGGCCTACGAGCGCGGCGTTTTCCCATGGTACTCGGCGCAGCAGCCCATTCTCTGGTGGTCCCCCGATCCACGCATGGTCTTGTTCCCAAACGAATTCAAGATCTCCCGGAGCTTGCGCAAGACGCTGCGCAGCGGCCGCTGCACCACACGGGTTGACCAAGCGTTCGGCGAGACGATTCGCCAGTGCGCGGCACCACGGCGCTCCGGACCCGAAACCTGGCTCAACCACGACATGATCCGTGCTTATGAACAACTGTTTGCGCTGGGCTTCGCTCACTCCATCGAAACCTACCTCGGAAATGTGCTGGTGGGCGGCTTGTATGGAATCCACCTGGGCGGCGTGTTCTTCGGTGAATCCATGTTCAGCCACGAGAACGACGCCTCTAAAGTGGCCATGGCCCGGCTGGTCGATGAGTGCCGCGCGCGCGACATCCACGTGATCGATTGCCAGGTGGCGAGCTCCCATTTGGCCAGCCTCGGCGCGCGCGAGGTGTCGCGCACCGAATTCGTTGCGCTGTTGCGCCGCCACGCCAGGCGAGCCCCGAGCGGCCGGTGGGCAGGCGGTCCCGTGATACCGGCGTCCGCTAGGCACGTGTAAAATTGCTTTAGCAGGGTGCTTTATGCACAATGCGCCCGGCTTATCTATCCCCACGCACAACAAGGACGCATGTCAAAAGAAGAGGCAATTCAATTCGAGGGCGAGGTCGTCGAGACCCTGCCCAACACGACGTTTCGCGTCAAACTCAAGACCGGCCACGTGGTGACTGCCCATATCTCGGGCAAGATGCGAAAAAACTACATTCGAATCTTGACCGGCGATCAGGTCACAGTTGAAATGACCCCTTACGATCTGACCAAAGGTCGCATCGTTTACCGCGGGCGATGATCTAGTCATGCGCTTCGCGCAACTTCCAACGGGGTCGAAACGACCCCGACCAAAGGGCGGGGCCGCGTCACGACCCCATTAAACTCGGCGCGCAGCGCCTAGATTAAAGCGGGCTCGTCCGCCGCGCGCGTCTCGAGCTTCAACTTGTCCCCTTCCTCGCTCAAGGTGACTTCAACGTGTCCGCCGTTAACGAGTTTGCCGAACAATAGCTCCTCCGCAAGCGGCCGCTTGATGTACTCCTGAATGATCCGCGCCATCGGTCTCGCGCCCATCTTGGGGTCGTAGCCTTTCTTCGCAATCCAGCGGCGCGCCGGTTCGTCCACCGAGATCGACACGCGCTTTTGTTCGAGCTGCGCCTCGGCCTCGACGAGAAGCTTGTCCACCACCCGCTCGATGGTGTCTTGATCGAGACTGGCAAACTGCACGACGGCATCCAGGCGATTGCGGAATTCCGGAGAGAACAAGCGTCGAATCGCCTCCATTCCATCCGATGCGGTGTCGGATTGCGTGAAGCCGATGCTCGGCCGGTTCATTTCGAACGCGCCCGCATTGGTGGTCATGACGATGATCACGTGGCGGAAATCCGCCTTGCGGCCATTATTGTCGGTGAGCGTACCGTGGTCCATGACTTGCAGCAATAGATTGAAGACGTCCGGATGTGCCTTCTCGATCTCATCGAGCAGCAACACGCAGTGCGGATGCTTCGCAATCGCCTCGGTGAGCAGCCCACCCTGATCGAAGCCCACATAGCCGGGAGGTGCGCCGATGAGCCGGGACACGGTATGGCGTTCCATGTACTCGGACATGTCGAAGCGCACGAACTCCACGCCCATCGCGATGGCCAGTTGCCGCGTGACTTCCGTCTTGCCGACGCCCGTGGGACCCGAGAATAGGAACGAGCCGACCGGTTTTCGGTGATCGCCCAATCCGGAGCGCGACATCTTGATGGCGGCCGCCAATGCCTCGATCGCCTTGTCCTGGCCGAAAATCGTCAATTTCAAATTGCGCTCGAGGTTCTTGAGAACATCGCGATCCGACATGGAGACGTTTTTCGGCGGGATTCGCGCAATGCGCGCGACGACGTTTTCGATTTGGCTCACCGTGACGGAGGCCTCGCGATTCTCGACGGGCTTCAGCCGCAAATTGGCGCCGGCCTCATCCACCACGTCGATCGCCTTGTCGGGCATGTGCCGATCATTGATATGACGTGCCGCGAGTTCCGCCGCCGCCTGCAAGGCGTCGTCTTCATATTTGACGCCGTGATGCTCTTCATAGCGAGTCTTGAGCCCGCGCAGAATATCCACCGTGTCCTGCACGGAAGGCTCGGTGATGTCGATCTTCTGAAAGCGGCGCGCCAACGCATGGTCTTTCTCGAATATTCCACGATACTCGTTGTAGGTCGTGGAGCCGATGCAGCGCAATTCGCCGTTGGCGAGGGCCGGTTTGATGAGATTCGAGGCGTCCATCACGCCGCCGGAAGCCGCACCGGCGCCGATGACGGTGTGGATTTCGTCGATGAAGAGAATCGCACCGGGCTGCTTCTTGACTTCGGCGAGCACTGCCTTCAAACGCTTCTCGAAGTCGCCGCGATATTTCGTTCCTGCGACCAAGGATCCCATATCGAGCGAGTAGATCGTGGCATCCAACAGCACGTCGGGAACGCGATTCTCGACGATCATGCGGGCCAGCCCTTCGGCAATCGCGGTTTTTCCGACGCCGGCTTCGCCGACGTATAGCGGGTTGTTCTTGCGCCGACGGCACAAAATCTCGATCGTACGCTCCACCTCGAGCTTGCGCCCGATGAGCGGATCGATCTTGCCCTTGCGCGCCGCGTCATTGAGGTTCGTGGCGTACTTCTCGAGCGCGTTGCCGCCGCCGTCGCCGTCGCGCTCGGCATCGCCGGCCGCGCCCCCATCCTCGCGTTCACTGCGCTCCTCGCCGCCGGCCTTGGACAGACCGTGGGCGATGAAATTGACCACATCGAGCCGCGACACATCCTGCATGCTGAGCAGATAGGCCGCATGCGATTGCTTCTCGCTGAAGATCGCGACCAGAACGTTGGCCACGGTGACTTCCTTCTTGCCGCTCGATTGCACGTGAAACACCGCCCGCTGCAGCACCCGCTGAAATCCGAGCGTCGGCTGCACGTCCCTGTCCTCGCCGGCCGCCAGCCGCGGTGTGGTCTGGTCGATGAATTGTTTGAGTTCGGTCTTCAGCTTGGCGGTATCCGCACCGCACGATTTCAAGACTTCCCTGACTTTGGGGGTATCCACGATGGCGAGCAGCAGGTGCTCGACAGTCATGAATTCATGCCGTGCTTCCCGCGCACCGGCAAACGCATCATTCAAGCAAAATTCGAGTTCTTGACTAAGCACAGGTTATGCCTCTTCTAGCGTTGCCATCAAAGGATGCTGATGTTGTCGCGCATATGCGATCACTTGAGCTACCTTGGTCTCTGCGATTTCATAAGTAAAGACCCCGCACACTCCTTTTCCCTTAGTATGCACCTCGAGCATAACCCGAGTTGCCTTGGTGCGGTCCATCGCAAAGAAGCGTTGCAGGATATCGACGACGAATTCCATCGGGGTGTAGTCGTCATTGATGAGGACAACCTGATAGAGTGGCGGGCGCTTGAGTTTTGGCGCCGATTCCTCGACGACCAATCCCGTCCCTTCCCGACCTCGTTCGATGTCACTCATGAATGAATAGTTTATAGGGTGCGTAACCGCGGTTTACAAGACTCCCAAGCAAAAGCCGGCCACAATTGCGAATGTCGCCAATCAGTGTCACTTTACTTTAACAAGTAAAAACAAATGCTTGAGCGGCCAAGCGCATAGCCCGTATGATTGACCAACTTGAAGGTTCCTGACAAAGGCTGCATGGCCGCCGTCCAACTTTCGCGATCATCGCGACATTACACATGCTTGATACGCAAAAAAACGAGTGGCTGTCCCGCCTGCGAGGCGACGCCCCTAGCTATGCATCACTCGCTCTCGCGGCGCTGATCGCCGTCGAGCTGGCGCGTCTTGCCATTTCGCTGCTGAGCGGACCGGTCAAATCCCCGGAACCGGTCATGGCGACGGCTGTTCAGCCCCATAAACAGCCGGGCGTGGACGTTCAAAGCGTGGTTTCGGCCCATTTGTTCGGTGTCGCCACGGTCGACCCCAGCACTCAGGACCCAGCCCACGCACCCCTCAGCAGTGCCAACCTGGTGCTGGCCGGCACCATTGCAAGCCAAGATCCAAAGCGCGGAATGGCCATCATCAGCGACGGCGGGCCGTCAAAGGTGTATTCGGTGGGCGATAACGTGAATGGCGCGACATTGCACTCCGTGTACTTGGACCATGTCATTCTGGACCGAGCGGGGACTTTGGAAACTTTGTTGCTGCCGCGTCTGCTCCCCGGCAACCGGCCGGCGCCCAGGACAGGCGGCGATCCCCGAACCGTCGCGGCGGTGGACAACATTCGGCGCATGGTGCAGCAGGATCCCGGCATCTTGGATCAAGTCATGCGCACCGTCGCCTCATACGACAACGCCGCGGGCAAGTTACGGGGGTTTCGCGCTTACCCGGGCAAGAATCGAGCTATTTTCAGCAAACTGGGTTTGAAACCCGGGGATTTGGTCACGGCAATCAATGGCATGGCGTTGGACGATCCGGCGCACAGTCAGGACGTATTCAATACCATTCAGTCGTCGGATCATGTGACCGTGACAATCGAGCGCGCCGGCCAGAAACAGGACATCACCCTGAATATCGCCCAAGTCGCGGCGCAAGCCACCAAGGATTTGGAGGGCGACCAGGCACCGCCATCGTCGGTCCCGAACAGCGGTGCGGGGGCGGCGAGCGGCGCACTGCCGCAGCCCAACAGCAGTAATGAGAATCTCAATGAATAGTAGCGCAGGCCTCGTTCGAAAGCGTTCAATACGCGGGTACCCATGATGCCGATGACAACCAAATCGCAACATAGACTCCGTTCAGGAGTGGCCTGCCTGCTCGCGGTGTTGCTTGTGGGGATGTCGTTTCCGTCGGCGGCTCAAAAAGGGCCGCCGGACGGGCCGACGATCACGCCGAACTACAAGGACGCCGACCTCAGCCAGATCATCCAGGCCGTCAGCGAAGTCACGGGCAAGAATTTCATCATCGACCCGCGCGTCAACGCCAAGGTCACGATGTTGTCGGCGACCCCCATGTCGCCGGCGGCATTTTATGAAGCGTTTCTCGCCGTCTTGCAGGTGTATGGCTATGTGGCCGTGCCGGCGGGCAAGGTCATCAAGATCATCCCGAACACGGACGCGCGACAACTGCCGTCGATCGACTTGCCCAACGAAGTCAGTTCCACATCGGATGAGATCGTCACCCAGATCATCACGATGAAAAACATCAGCGCCGCACAGCTCGTGCCGCTGCTGCGGCCGCTGATCCCCCAACAGGGGCACCTCGCGGCCTATCCCGCCGGTAACATGCTCATCATCTCGGATCGCGCCAGCAACGTGAGCCGCATCATGAAAATCATCCAGCGCATGGATGAAAGCGGCGATGAACCCGTGGACGTCATCCAGCTGCATAATGCCAGCGCCACCGACCTGGTGCGCACGGTGAATCAGTTGAGCCAGGGGCAAGCGGGCGAGGGCGCCGGGGCGACAGTCAAGGTGGTCGCCGATGAACGCACCAACAGCGTGCTGGTAGGCGGCGAGAAATCAATGCGGTTGAAGACCAAGGCCCTGATAATCACTTTGGACACCCCGGGGCTTACCGGCGGCGATACCCAGGTCAGGTATCTTCGCTATGCCGACGCCGAAAAGATTGCGGATAAGCTCAAAGGTCAGGCCAGCGCCTCCGCAAAGGCGCAAGCCGGCCCGCAGCCCGCGGGCGGGAGCGCAACCGGCGCGACCTCCAACGTGGACGCCAGCGTGACCATTTGGGCCGATGTCCCGACCAACGCGCTCATCATGACGGCACCCCCGAAAATCATGAAATCGCTGATGGCGGTCATCGACAAACTCGACATCCGGCGGGCGCAGGTCCAAGTGGAGGCCCTCATCGTCGAGGTCGACGTCAACAAGAGCGCAAATCTCGGCGTGCAGTGGATACTGTACGGTCAAGGCAACTCGGTCGTGCCCGCCGCCGTCACCAATCTGCCCGGAAGCGGCACCAGCATCGTCAATTTGGCCGCCGCCGCAATTGGGGGTGTCACCGGTCTCACCTCGAGTACGAGTGCCACCACCGCGAGCACGACCGGTTCGACTGCCGCTTCGACCCTGTCCGGCGCCATTCCGACCGGGGCGACTCTCGCCGTCGGTCGCTTTGAAAAATCGGGAACGAATTTTGCCGCCATCATCCAGGCATTGCGCAGCGATGGCACGAGCAACATTATTTCCACTCCGTCGCTCATCACGATGAATAACGAGGAAGCCGAGGTCAAGGTGACCCAGGAGATTCCGTTGATCACCGGCCAGTACACCAGCAGTACGGCTGCCGTGAACGGCACCACCAGTCCGTTTGAGACCATTCAGCGCGAAGAGGTGGGTACCATCCTGAAGGTGACCCCGCACATCAACGAGGGCAACTCCGTCCAACTCAAGATCGAGCAAGAGGATTCCTCGCCCGGCGCCAAAATCACGGATTCGGCTGATATCTCGACCAACAAGCGCTCGATCAAGACGACCGTGCTGATCGAAGACGGCGGCATTGTCGTGCTCGGCGGCCTGATGTCGGATACGGTCACCGAAAGTGAAGACCGCGTGCCGGTGCTCGGCGCCATTCCGCTGCTCGGCAACCTGTTCAAGTCCCGCAGCGGCTCGCGGCAGAAAAAGAACCTATTGGTCTTCATCAGACCCAAGATCTTGCGCGATTCCGAGGCTCTGGAAGGAATCAGCGAATCGAAATACAACAACATTCGGCAGGACGAGAAGACCCTCCACAATGGGCACATCATGCTGCTGCCCGGCGAGAAGCAGCCGAGTATTCCTGGGATCCCGCCCAATTCGGCGCTGCCGCCCGCCCCGCCGCCGGCCATTACCAATCCGGCCGGGGCCACGCCGAACCCGCCGTCGCAGCCTGCGCCGGTCGTCCCGGCGCCGCAGTCGGGATCGAGCCCGCCCTCGGGTGCCCCATGAACGCCGAACTTCAAGACCCGCTTCAAAGGAAACTCTCCTTCCCCTTTGCAAAGCGGCATGGCGTGCTGGTGCGAGGCATCGTCGGTGACGTGGCGGACACGGTCTGCCGGCCCGGGGTGACCCCCCAGGCGCTCGCCGAGGTGCGCCGGTTCGTCGGCGTCCCCTTGAAGCTCGAGCGGGTCTCAGTCGAAGTTTTCGATTCAATGCTGCGCATCGCCTACGAAGCGGGCTCCGGCGCTGCCATGCAGATGTTGGAGGGGTTGGATGACAACACCGACCTCGCCCACTTGGCTGAGGACATCCCTGAATCCTCGGACTTGCTCGAAAGCGACGATGAAGCACCGATCATCCGCTTGATCAATGCCTTGCTCACGCAGGCCGTGAAGGAAAACGCCTCGGACATTCACATCGAACCGTACGAAAACCGTCTGGTGATTCGGTTCCGCGTCGACGGCGTGCTGCGCGAGGTCCTGCAAACGAAGCGCGCCGTGGCGCCGCTCGTGGTATCGCGCATCAAGGTGATGTCGAAGCTCGATATCGCCGAACGGCGTTTGCCGCAGGACGGCAGAATCTCTTTGCGAATCGCCGGCCGCGCCGTCGACGTCCGCGTCTCGACGCTGCCGTCGGGCCATGGCGAGCGAGTCGTGTTGCGCTTGCTGGACAAGCAAGCCGGACGCATCGAACTCACCTCGCTCGGCATGGATCCGCGCACTCAGGAAACGATGGATGAAATCATCCATAAACCCCACGGCATCATCCTCGTGACCGGCCCGACCGGATCGGGTAAGACCACCACGCTGTATGCCGCGCTCGAGCGCATCAACGACAACACCCGTAACGTGATGACGGTGGAAGATCCCATCGAGTACTACATCGACGGCATCGGACAGACCCAAGTCAACACGAAGGTGGAAATGACGTTTGCCCGCGGCCTGCGAGCCATCTTGCGGCAGGACCCCGACGTGGTCATGGTCGGCGAAATCCGCGATTTGGAGACCGCGCAAATCGCGGTGCAAGCCAGTTTGACCGGTCACCTCGTGCTCTCCACGCTGCATACGAATACCGCGGTAGGCGCCGTCACCCGACTGCGGGACATGGGAATCGAACCGTTCTTGCTGTCCTCCAGCTTGATCGGCGTGCTCGCCCAACGGCTGGTGCGCGTACTGAATCCGGAAACTCGCGAACCCTTCCTCGCCGGCGAATACGAACGCCGGCTTCTGAATCTCGATTCAAGGGGCGAACCGGTGACCCTCTATCGCCCCAGCAGCGAGCCTGGCACGGGCTATCGCGGACGCACCGGTATCTATGAACTCATCGCCGTCGACGATCACATGCGCACCATGATCCATGACGGGTCGTCCGAACAAGACCTCGAGCGCTACGCCCGCACCGCGAGTCCCGGCATCCGCGACGATGGACGGCGCAAGGTGATGGACGGCGAGACGACGCTCGAAGAAGTGCTGCGCGTCACCCGCGAGGACTAGGAGTTGGGTGCGTTCGAATACACCGCGCTCGACGCTCAAGGCCGCGAACGCAAGGGGCTGATCGAGGGCGACACCCCGAAGCATGTCCGGCAATTGCTGCGCGACAAGCAGCTGCTGCCGATGGACATCCAAGAGACGGCGCAGCGCGAACTCAAGCAGCGCCGGCGCCGCGGCTTCATGCGCCGCGGGCTATCGACGTTGGATTTGGCGCTGCTGACGCGCCAATTGGCGACGTTGCTGCACTCGGGATTGCCGCTCGAGGAATCGTTGCAGGCGGTTGCGGAACAGACCGAAAAGCCGCGCGTCCAGCGAATCATCCTCGGGGTTCGCGGTAAGGTCGTGGAAGGCCACCCGCTGGCCGATGGCCTCAAGGACTTTCCACAGGCGTTTCCCGAGATTTATCGAGCGACCGTTTCCGCCGGCGAACAGTCGGGCAAACTGGATTCCGTTCTCGAACGGCTCTCGGACTACACCGAATCCCGCCAGGTTATGGGTCAACAAGTGAGCAACGCGTTGGTATACCCCATCGTGCTGATGGTGCTATCGTTCGCCATCGTGTCGTTCCTGCTGGCGTATGTCGTTCCCCAGGTCGTAGCCGTTTTCGAATCCGGCCATCAGGAGTTGCCCCTCGCCACACGTATTCTAATCGGCATGAGCGACTTCGTGCGCCTCTACTGGTTCTACGGTGTGATCCTCATCGTCATCGTCACGTGGGGTTTCCTGCGCTGGCTCCGGGCGCCGGAAGCACGCTTGGCATTCGATCGATTCCTGCTGCGGGTGCCGCTTCTGGGCAAGCTTATCCGCGGTGTGAACACCGCCCGATTTTCCCGTACTTTCAGCATCCTCACTGCAAGCGCCGTGCCGGTGCTCGAGGCGCTGCGCATTTCCGCCGAGGTCGTCAATAACTTACCGATGAAGCGGGCCGTCGAGGAGGCGGCGCTGCGAGTCCGCGAGGGCGCGCCCATCGGCAAATCGCTGGCGGCCCGCAAAGTCTTCCCACCCATGATGATCCATCTCATCAGCAGCGGCGAGAGCAGCGGCGAACTCGAAAAGATGCTCGAACGTGCCGCGTCGAATCAGGAACGCGAAATGGACGGCCTGCTCTCCACCATGACCAATCTCTTGGGTCCGTTCATGGTCGTCTTCATGGGCGCCGTCGTCATGTTCATCGTAATTGCACTATTGCTGCCGATCTTTCAGCTCAACGACCTGGTCAAATAGCTGGACGCTTCAGCAGACGCGCGTAGCAAACGTGTGTAACGGACATGTTTACCGGACATGCGTAGCAGATGTTTTGACGAGTGTGCCTCAGGGTATTGCGCGCAGGGCGCATTTCCGTTTATAACCCGCGCGTGTTAGTTCACTGGTGAAGCGTAAGCTTCGGTGGCATGAGCGAAAAACCCGAATCGGACGAGTTCGAGGAAGAAGACTCAGAGGACGCCGCGCCGGGCGGCGACGATGTTGACGTGGATCACATCATGCGCGACGTCGAATCGCAGCGGCGGCGCGCTCCAAAGGGCGCGGAACCGGCATGGCGACGCCTGGAACGCGTGATGGAGGAACGCCGTACGGCTGAGCTGTTGAGCGACTTCGACGATTACGAAATCGACGATGCCGGCGATATCGACTCCATCGATGGCGGGGAGATGGATAAAGCGCGGGCGAAAAAGAAGAAAAAGAACAAGAAGGATCATTGAGCGGGTTCCCCGCCCATAGAGCGCGGACTGCGCGCTTTGCACCGTTCCGGAACATTCGGCGTCGGCGGCGCCGCGCGACCCGCAAAACGGTGGGATACTAGCCCGGAGTGAGCTACTTCCTCATTGGAAACCTCGTACGCTGTGAGTCCATCAGAACAGTATTCAGATCGCCTCGCCCAGCGTGAAGAATCGCTGGCTCGATTGGATCGACTGGACGCACGCGCCGGCGCCGCGCGGCTGGTGCTTGCCGCCGCCTTTCTCACCGTCGCGTGGGGATGGACCGAACACCGCGTTTCGCCCGCTTGGCTGCTCGTGCCCGCAAGTCTCTTCATTGCGGTGGTGCTTTATCATCAAAGGATCAGAAGTCTGCAATCCCTCGCTCGGCGCGCGGTGGCGTTTTACCGGGCGGGGCTCGAGCGCATACACGGCCAGCGCCCCGATGGCGGAACATCCGGCGACCAATTCGTCGACGAGCATCACTTGTACGGCGCCGATCTCGACCTGTTCGGCAGGCAGAGCTTGTACGAACGCATGTGTACCGCACGCACGCCCATGGGAGCGGGTACCCTCGCGCGCTGGCTGCTTACACCCGCCGCCCCCGCGACGATCCGCGAACGGCAAACCTGCGTTAGCGAATTGCGCCACCGGATCGATCTGCGCGAGGATCTCGCGATCCTCGGTGAACCGCAGCGGATTGCGCTGCACGCGGATACGCTCGAGAAGTGGGCGGCTGCGCCCAGTGAGCTGTCGCGCGGGTGGCTGCGCATCGCCGCGATCGCTCTGGTCGCTGCGGCCGCCGCCACGGCAGGGATCTGGGCGATCTGGGGACTCGCATTTCCGTTTCTCGCCGTGCTCGTGGTCGAAGCGAGCCTCACCTATGCTTTTCGCACCCATGTGCACGCTGCCGTATCGGGCGTGGAACACGCTTACGACGACCTCGAGCTGTTCGCGGCCCTCTTGCGGCGGATCGAAGCCGAATCCTTCGATGCGCCGCCCCTGAGGGCGCTCAAAAAAGAGCTCTCTTCGCATTCGCTGACGGCCTCCGCGACGCTATCGAAGCTCGCCACCCTCGTCAATTTCGTCGAGGCGCGCCGCAACCCGTTCCTGACGCCGTTGATGCTGCCCCTGATGTATACCATACACTCGGCGCTGGCGGCCGAGCGGTGGCGGCAGCGTCATGGCCAGGTGGTTCAGTCGTGGCTCCGTGTGCTCGGCACCATCGAAGCTTTGCAATCCATTGCGGCCTACAGCTTCGAGCGCCCCGCGGATCCGTTCCCGGAGTTCCTCGAGGGCGCTGCCGCCTTCATCGCGACGGGTCTCGGCCATCCGCTGATTTCATTTCAAGCATGCGTCCGTAACGACGTCGACATTTCGGGCGAGACCCGGATACTGATGGTAAGCGGCTCCAACATGTCCGGTAAGAGCACCTTACTCCGCTCGGTCGGGATAAATACCGTCCTTGCAATGGCAGGCGCGCCGGTGTGTGCGGTGCGCCTGCGGCTTACGCCGGTTCAAGTCGGCGCCAGCATTCGCGTCAATGATTCGCTATACGAAGGGAGCTCGCGTTTCTACGCCGAGATCACCCGGCTGCGGCGATTGTTCGAGCCCGCAAAATTGCCGCTGCTGTTTCTGCTGGACGAGCTGCTGCAGGGAACCAATTCGACCGATCGGCGCATCGGCGCGCAAGGCGTGATCCGCGCGTTGCTCGAGCGCGGCGCCATTGGCCTCATCAGCACCCATGATCTGGCCCTCACCGACGGCATCGAGCTCCAGCCTGGCGCGCTCAAGAACGTTCATTTCCAGGACGAATTGCTGGACGGCAAACTCAAATTCGATTTCAGGCTACGCGACGGAGTCGTGACCAAGAGCAACGGCATCGAGTTGATGCGCGCCATCGGACTCGACGTTTGATCCATTCCGATCGCCGCTGCGGTCAATGAAAGTTTCGCGACGCGGCGACGAGACCGCCCAGCAGCTCCGATAGATTGGTCAAGCGTTGCGCGATCACATGCAACACATCGCCCTCCCGCTGCAACTTGCCGCGCACCAGAAGTAGTCGTGATTCCAGCAATGCCGCACGCTGTGCCGTTGCCACCCGTTCCCACACGATCAAATTGACATAGCCCGTTTCGTCTTCAAGGGTGACGAAGGTCACGCCGCCCGCGCTGCCCGGCCGCTGCCGCGTAATCACCAATCCCGCCGCCGTCACCAATCGGCCATTGGGCTGTTCCCAAAGCTCTTGATTGGGAATGACGCCGCGCTTGACCAGTACGTCGCGCAGCAGCGCCACAGGATGACGGCGCAGCGTCAAGCCTAAGCTGCCGTAGTCGGCGACAATCTCCTGGCCTTCGTGCGGTGCGCGCAGCAGGGGCATACCCTCGTCGACTACGGTGTCCGCGGGCAGCAGCGGCAGCGCTCGTTCGACTCCGCTCACCTGCCACACGGCACGATGCCGGTGGCCGGCAAGACCCGCGAGCGCATCGGCAGCGGCCAGCGCTTCGAGATCGCGGCGATCGAGCGCAGCGCGTTCAGCAAGATCGGCGACGTGAACAAAGGCGCGCGCGGCGCGCGCGGCGAGCAAACGCTCGGCACCCTCCTGCGACAGGCGCTTGACCACCCGCAAGCCCAATCGCAATGCCGGGCGACCACCGTCTTGCCGCTCGAGCGTGCAATCCCAGTCGCTGAGGGCGACCGCGACCGGGCGCACCTCGACGCCATGCGTCCGCGCATCGCGCACCAGCTGCGCCGGTGCGTAGAAGCCCATGGGTTGACTGTTGATGAGCGCCGCGCAGAACGCCGCGGGTTCATGATGTTTCAGCCAGGCGGAGGTATAGACGAGGAGCGCAAAGCTCGCCGCATGAGACTCCGGAAATCCATATTCGCCGAATCCCAAAATCTGGTTGAATATTTGATGGGCAAAAGTTTCCGGATAACCGCGCGCCTGCATGCCGTCGATCAGTTGCTTCTGAAAAGGCTCAAGGCCGCCTTTGCGCTTCCAAGCCGCCATCGCGCGCCGCAAACCATCGGCCTCGCCGGGTGAAAAACCGGCGGCCACGATGGCCAACTGCATGACCTGTTCTTGGAAAATGGGCACGCCTAACGTGCGTTTGAGCACCGCTTCGACATCCGTGCTCGGATAGGTCACGGCCTCTTCCTTGTTGCGGCGGCGCAGGTAAGGATGCACCATTTCGCCTTGAATCGGGCCGGGACGCACGATGGCCACCTCGATGACCAGATCATAGTAATTGCGCGGTCTCAAGCGAGGCAACATGGCCATTTGAGCCCGCGACTCGATTTGAAAGACCCCGACTGTGTCCGCGCGGCAGATCATGTCATACACCCTCGGATCCTCGCTCGGCACCGTCGCCAAATCGAGCCTCCCAGGCACGGCGCTCGAACCGCCGAATTCATTGACCAGATCGAAAGCCCGACGTATTGCGCAGAGCATGCCTAGCCCCAGCACGTCCACCTTGAGCAAGCCCAACGCATCGAGATCGTCCTTGTCCCACTGAATGACCGTGCGGTCCGGCATCGCCGCGTTTTCGATGGGAACCAGCTCATCCAGACGGCCGCGCGCGATCACGAAGCCTCCCACATGCTGCGACAGATGACGAGGAAACCCCAGAATTTCCGACGTGAGCGCCATGAGCCGCTGCGTTCGAGCATCGCCCGGATCGAAACCAGTGGCACGGATGCGCTCCGGATCGATGCACTGACCATCCCACCACTGAAAGCCGCGCGCCAGTCGATCCACTTCCGAAAGATCCAAGCCCAACGCCTTGCCCACGTCGCGCAGAGCGCTGCGCGGCCGATAGGAGATGACGGTGGCGGCGAGAGCCGCACGCTCGCGGCCGTATTTTCGGTAGATATATTGGATGACCTCTTCGCGCCGCTCATGCTCGAAATCCACGTCGATGTCCGGCGGTTCGTTGCGCTCCTTGGAAATGAAACGCTCGAACAGCATGGCCATGCGCGAGGGATCTACTTCGGTGATCTCCAAGCAGTAACAGACCACGGAATTGGCTGCGGAACCTCGGCCCTGACAGAGTATTTTTTGCGAACGGGCATACTGCACCACGTCGTGCACGGTGAGAAAGAATGGCTCGAACTTGAGCTCAGCGATCAATCGCAATTCATGGTCTATGCTTTCGCGCACGGCGAGGGGCACGCCCGCCGGCCAGCGCTTGGCACAGCCTCGTTCGGTCAGCGCGCGCAAATGACTGGTGGGGGTTTCACCTGCGGGCACGATTTCCTCGGGATATTCGTAACGTAGTTCGTCGAGCTTGAACGTGCAGCGCTCGGCGATCGCCAGCGTTTCGGCCAGCAATGGCGCCGGGTAGAGTTCCTGTAAACGCTGCACCGGCCGTAAACAGCGCTCACCATTGGGAAACAAGGCATAACCCGCCGCGCTCAAGGGCGTGTTCAAGCGAATCGCGGTCAGCACGTCTTGCAAGGCTCGGCGGCCGCGCCGATGCATGTGCACATCGCCTGCGGCAACTTGCGGCAGATCCAGTGTCTTGCCCAGCGTCTCCAAGAGTTCCAAGCGGCGGACATCGAAACCGCCGGTCAGCAGTTCCACACCGATCCATAAGCGGCCGGCGAAGCGCTCACGCAACCAACGGCCGTCTTGGTCGTGTTGCGGCAGCGCCGCCCTGCCCGCGCGCGGCAGCCAAATGAGGAGGCAGCCATCGAGCGAATTCTCGAGATCATCGCGTTGGAGCGTGTAACTGCCCTTGGCGGTGCGTCGTCGTACACGGCTCACCAGCCGGGACAGCGCGCCGTAACTTGATCGGTCCGTTGCCAGGGCCACCAGTTTGAGGCCATCCACGCAGGTAAATTCCGCGCCGATGATGAGCGGCAGACCGCATTGTTTAGCCGCAATATGTGCGCGCACCACCCCGGCCAGCGAGCATTCATCGGTAATGGCCAGCGCTCGATATCCCAACTTTCCCGCCTGCAGCACCAGTTCTTCAGGATGCGAAGCACCGCGCAGAAAAGAGAAATTGGTCAAGGCATGCAGTTCGGCGTACACGTCGGCCTCAAGCGAACACGCCATGCAGATACCAGGACTGGGTCTGCCGTTCCTGAAAAACCCACCACCGGGCGCCATGGAGTTGGCGTGCGATGTAGTAATCACGCGCCACGTCTTTACCATCCCACCAACCGCTCTCGATGCGCTCGGGACCTTGCTCGAGAATCAAGCCCTTTTTACGTAGATCTGCCGATAGCAGCACGGGTTCATCCAATAGCCATACTGGCCGCGGCATGTCGAGTACGCGCACGTCGCCCCGCATGCCTGCGCGCAGGTCGCCTGCGCGCACGGCAGATGTCAGGTGCAGTTCGTGCACCCGCTGCCAAGCAGCCTCCGGCCGATGCTCCGCGATGGAAACGACCCCGTACACCGCCTCCTCACCGAGCCGCGCACGCAAACGTTCCACCAATTGCGGCGCCGTGCCGCCTACGCGCCCGTCGCCGCGCAAACCCGCGAATGCATCCAAGGAATCGGACGATAGGGGTTGCAGCGAATCCGACAGGAGTTCCATGCCTCTCACCGGTGCCGCAAGCTCGAGCCGATTCAGCTTTTCATCCAACACGTCCGCCAAGCGACGACGCTCGCTCGTGATGCTCGCCAATCCACAGCGCACGCGTGTGACAGGGAGCACGCGATGCCGCAGTCTGAGTTCCAATGCTTGTACACCTGCCTGTCGCTCGCGCAAGAATTGCGCACAGCGCTCGACCACAGGCTCGAGTGCCTTTTGCAAATAAACGACGGTCTCGATCTCCGTCTCGAAATCGCCGCGCTCGCGAAATCGCTCGCGCGGTACGAACGCTCGACGAGGGGCGGGTTGCCGTGCCAACGCGATGTCGAGATCCAAGACTGCGGCAGGGCTGAAACGCCGAGCAATGCCGGCCCGCGGCAGACGCAGCAATTCTCCCACGCGAGTCACTCCCATCGCGCGCAAAGTTTGCAGCCGTTCGGGATCCCAGGACGTGCAGGCGATCGGCAACTCGGCAAGTCCACGCGCGAGCTGTCCGGGATCTTCGATGCATACCCGTTTGCCGGCACGGGCCAACCACAGTGCCGCCAAAGTGGTCGGAGCCATCGCACTGTGAGCATGCAGCGAGAGGCGGCCCCATGCCGCATCGATGGACGCATGCAATATGGCCAGCGAACCGAACAACTTCACGCTGCCTTTGATTTCCAGCAACAAGGCATTGGGCATGTCGATGCTGACCAACGACGTGAATTGCTGCGCAGACAGGCTGAGCCGTTGCAGCATGGATGCCGCCCGGTGCGCCGGCCGCTGCGGTTCCATTAATTCCGGAAACACGGCGGCATACCACAACTGTTTGAGACGCGGCCGGGCAATGAGTTGCGGGGGCGGCGGTACAGCCCGCACGATCGCCTGGGCGGCACACCGTGGCCGCGCTTCGGCGGGGCCGGTACCCGCGCAGGTATCCCCGTCGGTACCCGCGTAGCCATCCGCGAATAAATCCGCGGTCGCTGATGTCGCAGCCTGGCTGTGCCGCCCACCAGTACGCCGGCCGCGCGCCTTCATGTCAGTCGGAATTCAACGGGACCGGGTCGGCCACCTTGCACTTTGACTAATTCGAGATGTGTCTCGTGTTCACCCTGCGTCATAGCCACACGCAAGCTGGCAGGAGAAGACTCAAACCGATGCCGCTGCGGACGAAACAACACGCCGAGTGCACCACCCGCCTCCGCCGCGAGTTTCAAACGCCGCAGCCAACGGTCATCGGTACCTTGCAGCCAAAGCAGCACCGCTGCACAAACTCCCGAACTCAAAGCCTGTTCGGCAGCCCACAGCGCCTCGGTGGCGCTGGCAGGACGCACCACAAGCAAGCGGCTTAGTTCGATTCCCTGCTGCGCTAGAGCGGGTGCATAAGGCTCATGAGGTGGCGCAATCCAGACGAGCCAAGGCACCTCGCCGTCGAGTCTATGCTGGCATTCCACCAAAGCGGGTAAAAATAGCTGGATTTCACCGAGGCCGGTCGTCTCCAGCAGCACTTCGACGAGCGACGCCGTCGGCCAACCACCGCCCGGCAAGCGCGCATCGAGTGCGCTTCGACCGGTGGACCAAACCGGACGAGACGGACGTAGTCCGGCCGAGGCGTCTTTTAACTTCCAGACGCGTGCATCGGCCAAGATGTCCGCAAGCGATGCTACCTCACGCGGCATCCACGTCTTTACCGCGACGAAGCACCCCGACCACAACCCCTTCGATGATCATGGGCTGTTCTTTGAGGTCGACCCGAATGGGTTCGAAATCGGCGTTCTCGGGCAATAGCCACACGATGGTGCCTTCCTGCCGATAGCGCTTGACGGTGACTTCGTTTTCCAGGCGCGCCACGACGATTTGACGATTGCGAACTTCGGGGGTGCGATGAACGGCAACCAGATCGCCGTGCATAATTCCGGCATTTTTCATGCTCATGCCTTGCACTTTCAGCAGGTAATGCGGTTGCGGTTGAAATAACTGAGGATCGATTTGATAACGCGTCTCGATGTGTTCCTCGGCCAAAATCGGGCGCCCGGCAGCGACTCGACCGATCAGCGGCAGCCCCAATTGTTCTCGCAAGATATCCTTGAGTTGAATACCACGCGAAGCACCGGGTATCAGATCGATGACGCCCTTGCGTTGTAAAGCGCGCAAATGTTCTTCAGCCGCATTGGGAGATTTGAAACCCAATGTACGCGCGATTTCCGCACGGGTAGGCGGCATGCCACTTTCGGCAATAGCGTCTTGAATGAGCCTGAGGATCTGAGTTTGACGGGGAGTGAGGTCGGACATATGTCACCTGTATATGTAACCAGTCTGTTATTATATACAGTATGAGGTCGCTGGCAAGTGAATTGAGGCCAGGTTAACTTGCCGGACGGTTAAATCGCCTCCAACCCCCAAGCCTTCAAGGAAATTTATGCCCGAACGACAAGAGGATAAATTCAAAGATCGAGCGTTGGGCATGGACCGTCCCATCACCCGCCGCGACTTTCTGAACGGCATCGCCATCGGCGCCACCGCGGCAGCTTCCGCACCCTTATTCGCCGCTACTCTCGACGATGCCGGCGCCACCTCCCTGTCCAATGCCGCTCAGGATGCAATTGGCTACTATCCCCCGCTCCTCACCGGCATGCGCGGCAGCCATCCCGGATCGTTCGAAGACGCTCATGCGCTACGCGATGGCCAAACCTGGCCGGCAGCAACCGATACCGGCGAAGAATACGACCTGATCGTCGTCGGCGGCGGCATCAGCGGCTTGGCGGCCGCACACTTTTACCGTGCGCGAGCAGCCAAGAGCCGCATCCTCATTCTCGACAACCACGATGATTTCGGCGGCCATGCCAAGCGCAACGAATTCAATCTGGATGGTCATCTGAATCTGATGAACGGCGGCACGCTGCTCATTGATAGTCCACGCCCCTATGGCCCCGTTGCCGCCGGCCTGCTCACCGACCTCGGACTAGACGTGGCGAAGCTTTCCAAGACCGCACAGGACCCGACCTTCTACGAACGCAGGGGATTCCAATCCGGCATCTTCTTCGATCGAGAGACCTTCGGCGCCGACAAACTGGTGGTCGGCGACGGCAAACTCCCAGTGCGCCAACTCCTGGCACTCGCACCGCTATCGAAACGCGCCCGGGAAGAAATTGCCCAGATCGAAGAGGCCCAGATCGATTACATGCCCGGGCTATCCTCAGACGAGAAGAAGCAGCGCTTATCGCGCATCAGCTACGAGGCGTTTCTTCGCGACATTGTACGCGTCGATCCCTCGGTTCTAACCTACTACCGGGCGCGCTCCATGGACGAACAAGGCGTTGGCGCCGACGCGCTGTCCGCTCTCGATTGCCGGACGCTTGGGCTACCCGGATTCCAAGGAATGAACATCAGGCATGGCTCGATCCCTCGCATGGGATTCACGCCGGCAGGCTACGAAGATACCGGTGGTTCGCTGCGTCTGCATTTTCCCGACGGCAATGCGACCATCGCCCGGCTATTGGTACGGAACCTGATCCCCCCATCGATTCCCGGCAGAAATGTCGAGGATGTGGTCACCGCACGTGTCGACTATGCACAACTGGATCGTCCAAACGCACCGGTTCGGTTGCGCTTGAACAGCATTGCCATTCGCGCACGTCATCTCGGCGATCCTCTCACCGCGGAGCAAGTCGAAGTCACGTATCGGCGCGGTGGACGATCCTATTGCGCGCGTGGGCGAGGTGTTATTTTGGCCAGCTACAACATGATGATTCCTTATCTTTGCCCCGAGCTGCCGGGCGCTCAGAAGGATGCGTTGCACAAGCTGGTCAAGACCCCGCTCGTATATAGCACGGTCGCCCTGCGGAACTGGCAGGCGTTCGATCACCTCAAGCTCCACGGAGTCTACGCTCCAGGCAGCTATCACACGACTTTTCGTTTGAATGCGCACGTCAATATCGGCGCCTACCAAAGCACCAAATCGCCGCTGGACCCCATTTTGGTGCATATGGTGCGCACGCCATGCAAACCCGGCTTATCGGAACACGACCAGAATCGGGCGGGACGAGCTGAACTTCTGAGTACCTCGTTCGAGACCTTCGAGCGCAATATTCGCGATCAACTGGGCCGCACCCTGGAAGAAGGGGGATTCGATCCGGCACGGGATATCATGGCCATCACGGTGAATCGCTGGCCGCATGGCTATGCACCCGAATATAATCCTTTGTTCGATCCGGAGCTTCCTGAGTCACAAATGCCACACGTCGTTGGCCGCGCACGCTTCGGCCGGATCACCATTGCGAACTCGGATTCCGGCGGCGGTGCATATACCGATTCGGCGATCAATCAGGGCCATCGTGCCGTGATGGAGCTGCTCCACGCCGCTAAGGCATGACATGCGTTTCAGCGGTAAAACTTACAATTCCCGAGGCATTCCTAACGGGGAATTAATATCCGAGCAGCAAAATGGGGCAAAATAGTCGCCGCTTTCCGACAATACGCGCATTTCAGTTGCATTCGCGCCGCGAATTTGGCTTCATGTGCGACTGTGTTGCGACGCATGTAAGCCCGACGTTGAGACAGGACCTGCTTGCGACAACACTTCGGGCTTTCCGAAACCAATGAATTAACCCTAGGGGAATAATGTTATGAAATTTTCTACGACACTCAAGGCCACCGTCGCCGCCGCTTGCGTAATTGCTTTCGCAGGTTGCACCGACTTGAAGCCTGTCCAAGCTCAGATCGACGATCTGAAGGCCCAGGTCAGCAAGCTGCAGAGCGACACGGCGAAAGCCTCTAGCGATGCCGCCGCTGCCAACAGCGCCGCTGCCAGTGCCTCTTCCGCCGCCTCCGGCGCGCAGAGCACGGCGAACCAGGCGTTGTCGACGGCTCAGTCGAATTCGACGGCTATCGAAGCGATCAACGAGAAGATCGATCGCATGTTCAAGAAATCAGTGTCGAAGTAATTTCGAGCATTTGATGCGAACGTGAGACGCCGCGGTCGATCCGCGGCGTTTTGCTTTTGGAGGGGTGTTACTACGCAAATGACCAATTGGTAATGTAATCAATGATTTCGGTCTTGATTTCAACGTGAACGAGCAGTGCTGAAATTTTCGCCATAAGTTCGAGTTTTTCTCACGCGTGTCCCTGTACGACCCACTGCCAACTCTACTACGAGGGTCGCAGCGGCTCCTATCGCTTACGAGCCGCGCATCAATGCAGGAAGCGCCTCATAGCGCGCCGCGAGAGCAGCTGACTCTGCCGTTCTATCGGGAGGGAAGCCGGACATGTTCAGGGGCTTCAACAGCGAGAGATATGTTAGGAAGTCAACTGCGGCGATTGTCTTAAAAAAATTCAACGGCCGCCCGTACTCTGAATCTGCGTAAAAGCCATGCAGTACCCCGTGCCGATTGGTGCCATCCAGGAGCGGATACCTGGCGGTATTGGCGTAAAAATAGACTCTTATGAAAGATGAAAAGGAGTCAAGCATGGTGAGATTTTCACTTACCGCACCTATGCTGTGGCTCACAACATGGTCTCTCGCATGCGCTGCCAGATTCTCGAAAACAGTTTTCAGAGAAGTGTTCGGATCACTGCCGAGGTTGCGGGCAGTCGCAAGGCGCCTTCCAGCTCCCTCAATCACCGGCATCAGACCGCAGACTGCGACGTGTGGTAGCCCCGCAAAATGAGCCAGGACCGCCTCAGCGATCGTTTCTGCATATAGGCTAATTTCCGGCACCGTGGGATAGCGATGCAAAACCATACTGGCCAAATAGCTCGGTCCGTACAGTGACGCGAGCATTGTCTCCAAGTGTTCCTGCGTGAAGGGGCCGCTCCCTAGGATTTCCTGTTCGCGTAGGCATTGCTTAATAAAGCCTACTGAAACGAACGGCGGCAAGAACCACCCCACACTATTCAGTCGTACCGTCAGATCGGAGAAATCACGCGGTGGAATTTTGAGCGTACGAATCATTGTGAGGCTACTCCGCCGGGCTTCTGAAACTCCTCGTGGGTCGAGGCGCCAAACATCGCCTTTGTGGTTCTCACTCGTTTCATCATCGCACCCAATCCTCTGCAGCTACGCTAGCGCCGATCCGAGAATTCGATCGAGCATTCGCACTTACGGACTTCCCAGGGCTGAGGCAGACTCTATATAGGAACTGTCACTTGAGAAGGGAGGCAAGCCGCTTTACGATCCCGGCCACTGAGTTTGTCGCCGCTTTGGCTTCCTTCAGAAGAGCTTCCCAGTTATCCGGAGGATTTTTGTCCGCGAGCATTTTGGCAAACGCTCGATATGCGTCGGTCTTCGATCCGTAGGCACGTAAAGTCTCCTCATCGTTTACCCAACCTACGACAATAATTTTGCTTCGCTCGTCATAACGGAAAAACAGCCGGTACTGCTGGAAGAACTTCGCGCGAAACCAGTGCTTGTAGTCATCTCCCAGAGCTCCCCCTAATCGGAAGGCCTTGTCAGTGGGATCAGAGGGAATGGTCTCGTTGACTAGCTTAAAGATCGCTGCAAGTCGCTTGGTAGCGTTTTTGCGGGTGTAGCCCTCGGGGTCCGTCTTTCGTAGCTTCTCGACTTCATCGACAAGCTCCACGAGTTGCCCCAAGAACATAGGGTGCGGATAAATGGTCCATCCGTTGACGACCCATGCGGACGGGGCCGCGGTCGGCCCCGTCATTCGTCATCAGGGGAGAGGGGTGCCTCGAGGTCAACGTCGATATGCCCAACGAGCGACTGAAGTCGCTCACGTAGCCCCTCGTCGAAGCCTTGGAGCCGTTCGGGGTGCTGCTCAATGTCACGAGCCAAAAAAGCCAAAAAACGGCCAATTGCCGGATCTTCGGCCTCGGTCGCCCGCATCATGACTACCGAGCCATCGGCTTGGAGTAGATAGCGAACCTTGTCCTTCTTGTGCAGGTTCAAGGCGCGCCGTATCGGCTCGGGCACCGTCGTTTGGTAGCGGTCAGTTAAACTCGATTCAGCTTCGAGCACAGCGGCAGTCATGGCGGTCTCCAAATCTCGTCCTTCTCTCGAGGGCGTATAGTAATGCAGATGCATTGTCATGTCAATTAGACCATTGAGGGTCTAAATGGCGAGTTGCTGCAACGCACACAATGAAATCGTATTTTGGCACAACCAAGGGTCGCATCGAGCTGATTTAGCAGAGGCACGCCGAGAATCTAGCTTCACGCGTGTCCCCTTACGACCCCGGACTGGTAGCCGCGCTTCCGCTCCTCGACCGCATCGGCCGGCATCAGCTTCCAGAGCTCTAGGACCACATTCTTGAGCCCTTCCGCATTGTTCTGTGAAACGAAAGCTCGTCCCTGATCGCAAAGGCGCGAGGCGCGCGCTTGGTCGGTTGCTGAGGCAACCCCTTCTCGGCCTCCTGAAATTGATAGACCCAGAAGGCTGGCTGGGCGAACAGTAAAGTCCAATACAACGATGTTGCCTGACGAACCTTTACGCGAAGGTCGTCAGTTTTGTTCGTTTCGATGAGTTTGGCTAACTCTCGGGTCACGACCTCGACTTGCTTCTTAAGCTGAGGTTGCGGAGTCCTTGAGGCCTCATCGACCAACCGTTCTGACAGCTCGCGCGCCTCGGCCACGAGACCCGGCCATTCGAGTTTGTCGGCGACTTCATCGATGGCACATCTCAGTTCTAGCAGCCGGTGTTCGCATTTTTGCCGGGCGTCTACGAGCTCAGCGTCCTTGGCAAGCGCCTCGAGTTCTGCGACGAGCTCGCCGCCCTCAATTGATTGGAGCCGTTTTGCGCCCGAGGCGTCGCCAACCGCGAGAGCCTTGCCGACAGTCTCACGCAATCGATCCTTCTCTGTTGCGACTTCTTCGGCCGTAGAAGGTTATTGATGCGCCTTGGAGTCCTCAATAGGACTCGTTTTGAATCAGATACGCCGCCAGCATCATCGCCACCACGACAAAGACCGTATCCACCATCATCGCGCGGAAAATCAGGCTCACGGGCTTCTCGATGGGAAACGAGGGATCCGCGACGCGGCGCTGGATGCGCGAGATGAGGGCGAATCGATTGAACACGCCGATCAGGATCATCACGCCCACGATGAACAGCTTGGCCGTCAGCACCCGCCCGTAGCCGGTCCCCGTCAGCGCGTCCCAGCTGGGTAGCCGGAGCAAGGCGTTGCCCACGCCGGTTGCCAGCACGAGCACGAGCGCCACACCGGACAAATTGGATAGTCGAATGGCGATCAAGGACATCTGCGATCCCTGCGTTCGCAGGATCGGCAGGACGAAAATCGCCGACGCCAGGATCGCTCCGCCCCACAGTGACGTTGAAATGATGTGGAACCAGTCATTCAACTCCGACAGCGTGAAGTCGCCGCCGTCGCTGGCATGCGATGAAGCGCTGTAGGTGAAGGCGAGCAGCAGCGTCCCCCCCACGGCGATCGCCATCCATCGGTTGGAAGGACGGCCGGCCGAAAAGACGGCGCAGCACACCCACAGCAAGCCAAGTGCCGCCAGGTGAATGCACCAAATCAAGCCAAAGTGAGTCTTGGTCAGCACGACCGGCACGTCCGGCAACGCCTCCACCACCCCAGTGTCGTCCATCTGCGCGGTGCGCACCAGCAGCAGCAGGACGCCGGTTACGGTCAGGAGCGCGAGACATTCCTGCAGCATTTGCCGCCACCGCGCTAGCAAGTCCGGCATGTCGAACGCAGCGGAGGGCACCAGCCAGACTTTCGCGATCAACAGGCCGCAGAACGTGTACAGCGACCATAAGCTGAGAAAGCTTACGGCGACGAGCAGGCCGTGTCCGTGCGGCTGGATCATTTGACGGTGAAGACGTAATCACCCTTCACGCGGTGTCCATCATGACTCACAACGTCCCAAAAGACGTGATAGGTCCCCTTCCCGGCAACGGCGACCGTGGTCACGAGCATTTTGTGGTTGTCGGGGGAGACGGCCCCGTCACCGGCGCTCACCTTCTCACCCTGTTCATTATTCACGATGAGCTTGCTGAACACGGGCTCGAGTTCGGAATCGAAGAAGATCGTCACGGCCGTGGGCATTTGGCTCAACGCCGCGCCGGCCGCAGGCGTCGAGCGCTCCAGGCGCGCATGCGCCCCGGCGGGCTCGAACCAAAGGATGCACGCCACGAGGGAAGACAGGAGCGTGAGCGGTCTCATGGGTTGATCACCTGATGATGGGTTTATACAAACGTCGAAACGCCATAAAGTCCCTCTCGGGGTTACTGCGCAGACGGCGACCAAAACGCCACCAGATAATAGATACCCCATACGATCAAGCCCACCACGACGATCCAGAGCCACAGCGGAACTTCGCCGTGTCGTTCCTGGATGCCGGAGTCCACGTACCGATACACGGGATCGTGCTCCGCCGGGGCATCTTGCGTCGGGTGATCGCCGCCTGCATTTCGCTTCGGATTGGGGTCGTTATTCATCGGCCTTCCTCCGCCGTGTGCAAGGTGGTCGTCGCGGCGACGCGCGCCGGCGGCGCGGCTCGCAGCACGGCCGCTTCGATTCGTCCCTTGCCGGCGGCCGAGGAGATGTCCTGCCACAGACGGCCGCGGGCGGATTGCTCGTCGCCGGCCTGCATCCCCGCCGTCTTCAATTCCTGAATATGCACGTCGATCCGCAGGGACTGGATGAAGTGAACGACGTCCCACACATCCTCGGGACTGAGGGTACCCGCGTACGGCGGCATCGGACCGCCCCCGATGCCGTTCATGACGGTCTTGTACAAATGCGCGCCGTCGTGGCCGAGTTTGACGCCGCCGGTCACGCCGGCGGGCAGCGTGTAATTAGCCGGCAGCGCGGGCAGCCCCCAGACGTTTCGCTGAGTCGTCGCGAGCACCCCGTCGCCGTGTCCCCGATCCCCATGGCAGATCACGCAATTCGCGGCATACACTTCGTGGCCGTGAGCGATCGACGTCTGGCTCACCTCCGGCTCCGGCACCACGGTGATGGGCGCCAGCACCTCGTCCTTCTGCCAGCGCTTCGAGAACGTCTTGATGTACTGGATCACGGCGATGCGCTCATCGGACGTGAGGCTGTACCAGGGCGGCATGGCCGTTCCCCACAGGCCGTGGCTGATCGTGATGAACAAGTCCTGATCGGTCGGCAACGCATCGGCGCCCGGCGTCGAATGAAACTTGAAGATCCCCGTGGTGAAATCGCGGGGCTTGGTCTTGAAGAAGATCGCCGAGGGTCCCTTGCCGTCCCCGTTGACCCCGTGGCAGCCGATGCATCGCCGTTCGTAGACCTCCTTTCCCCGTGTCTGTAGCTCGGCGGTGTTCTCCGGCGCGAACTGCACGGCCTCACCACCGGTCAATCGAGTCGACACGAAGGTTTCCCGCCAATCGCCGATGTTCGTGCCCAGCCGTTGCACATAGGCCACCACCGCGACGCCGTCGTCATTGAGCACGGGCGTGCCGTCCTTGGACCGGGTGAATAGCCACGGAAACCGCGGCATGATCGAATCGGGCACCACGTCGCGGGCATTCCAGTGGTGCGCGATGTGCCAGCCGTCTTCGTATTTGCGTCCGACACGCGACAAGTCCGGGCCGATGCGCCGGGTGCTCAGCATCTGCGGTTGATCGAAGGCGAATTCGCCGGCCTGCGACACGGGTCCCCAGCGAGTGGTTTCCCCGGTGACCGGGCGGACGTACTGGGAATGGCAATACCAGCATCCTTCACGGATATAGACCTGGCGTCCCCGCTTCTCGAGCGGCGTGTAATCGGCGGCCAGGATCGTCACCCCAGTGGCGATGTCTTGCACCTTGTTGCCGCTCTTCTCGATGAGCATGCTGGGCACGATGCCCTGGATGATGACGGCGGCCGCGAAAAACCCTAAGCCGGCGACGACGAAGACGGCCGAGGGCCGCTCGAACCAGCCGATCCTCTCGCCGGTCGGCTGGGCTTCGAGCTGCTTGCTGACTTTGACGGCCGGCTCATCGAAGGGTTTGCCCAATTTCGCAGTGAAGTAGAAATTGAGCATCATTAGAAGAAAGCCTACGTCCATCGTGGCGCCGGCGATCGTGCGCGTGACCCACCAGGGGGCCATTTCCTTCACGGTGTCGACCCAGTCGGCGCCGTATTCGAGCATGCTGCCCTGGATGAAGCCCTGCACGATCAATCCCGCGAACATGAGCGTGGCGCCGCTGATAAAGAGCCAGATGTGCCAGCTCGCGAGCTTCGCACTCCACAGTTGCCTGCCGGTGACCCGCGGCCAGACGTAGTACATGCCGCCCACCGCACCGACGACGAAGGTGCCGAACACGGTCATGTGCGAGTGGCTGATGACGAAGTCGCTGAAATGGGTGAGCTCCTGCATGCGCCGCAGCGCCTCGGTGGATCCCTGGAAGCAGCCCAGCAGGTAATAGAGCATCGATAGCAACAAGAACTTGGCTGCATAGTTGTCGGCGCTGCCGCCGCCGAGGATCTCTCCCCAGCGCCTCTTGGCGGTGCCGAATATGTTCGTCACCACGGCCCACACGGGGATGATCAGCATCATGCTCGTCATGATGGAAATGCTCTGATGCTGGTAGGGGATCGGGCTGAACAGGTAGTGATGCAGCCCGACGAAGGGATAGAACAGCGCGATGCTCCAGAATCCGAGCAGCGACAGGCGATGGCTGAACAGGGGATTCTTGGAAGACACGGGCATGAAGTAATAGATGATGGCGAGTCCTGCCGGCGTGATCCACAACCCCACGACGTAGTGGATGAACAGACCGTGCAACATGGTGTTGCTCAAGCCGAGCATCGACACATAGGGGAGGACGACGCTGCCCAGGACGAGATTCATCACGGTCCAGACCAGCGCGGCCACCGCATACCAGAGCGCCACATAGAAGCGCGGCTCCTTGCGCCGAAACACGGTGACCAGCACCTGGCCGGTGACGGCCCCGAGCACGATGAAGCGGATGAAGCTTGGTACCCACGGATATTCATCGGCTTCGAAGCCGATGTTGTAGCCCATCAGAAGAGAGACCGACCCGATGACGAGGAAGAGATTCCAGGCGATGAGTTCCCACCAGCCCCACTGCTCGGCGGCCATCCGGCGCCCACAGAGCCGGGGCACCATGTAATACAGCATCCCCAGCAACGGCGTGGAAAAGGCGCCGAAAATGACGCCGTTGACGTGCACGGGGCGCAGGCGCCCAAAGGTGAGCCAGGGGGTTTCGCCGAGAAGATCCGGACTGTGGAACTTGATGGATACGAGCAACCCGACCAGGGGGAAGATCGTCATCCACACCAAGGACCATGACATCCAGGCCTTGACCAGTCGGCTATTGATGAGAGTTGCCTCGGAGTCCGAGGGGCGATCGATTTGTTCAGCGTTGACCATAATTCCTCCCAAGTTGACGACGCTGCCCCGGTCGGACCCCATTCATGGTGGAGAAAGTCTCAGCGGGCGATCGTATTCAATGAAAGAAAATGCGGCGGACAAAACGGGTCAAACTTGAAACTCGCAGAACTACCTTGAATCGACGGTCGGCAGGCGAGTCGCCCAAGAGGCGACATTCGTACCCGTCGGACCCTGAGCGTCTGTGATTGCATGGCCAATTGGCTTGGAAAGAGACCTCTCCGAGGAAGGAGAACCACTGCCCAAACGCGAAGCAGAGCTCAGCGCCTCGGTCAACCTCCCGTTGGCACCATTCCAGTCGACGAGGTGGCCTAGAAAAGCGGCAATGTAATCGAGACGGCGATGCTGATAGTCGAGATAGTAGGCGTGCTCCCACACGTCAATCGTCAGAAGCGTCGCCACCGTCGTCACCAGCGGTGTCTCTGCATTGGAGGTCGCCGTCAGTCGCAGCCGACTCCCATCGAGCACCAGCCACACCCAGCCGCTGCCAAACTGGTCTCCCGCGGCCGCTACAAATTGTTGACTGAAGGCTCGTTGACTGCCAAAGGTCTCTTCGATGAGCTGCGCAACTTCTCCGTGCGCTTCGCCACCGCCCCCGGGGATCATGCTTCGCCAATAGAACGCGTGGTTCCATGCTTGGGCAGCCGCGTTGAAGAGAGCGCTGTCCCGTCCGGCACTCGAGAGCACGATGTCCTCAAGCGACGCCGACTCGAGCGGTGTCCCTTGAATGAGTGTCCGTGTTTTCGCTACGTAGGCGGCGTGGTGGTGGCCGTAATGGGCGCCAAGCGTATGTCGCGACAGATGGGGCTCGAGCGCGTCAAGTGCGTAGGGGAGTGCCGGCAGGTCGATGCTCATGGAATCATCCCTATCTGGACAATTCGCAGCCTAGCGTCGATTTAATATTTTACAAACGATAAATTATGACGTTATATATTGAGGATACCGATGGATACGGAACTCGCCCGGACTTTTCTGGCGGTCATCGCTGGTGGCAGCTTCGTTGAGGCTGCTCAGCGACTGCATGTCACCCAGTCGACCGTCAGTACCCGAATCCTGCGTCTAGAGCAGGCGCTCGGCGCCGAGCTCTTCGTTCGCAACAAAGCAGGGACGACGCTGACGCCGGCCGGCCGGCAGTTTCAACGCCACGCCGCGCTGTTGACGCGAACCGTCGAGCAGGCGCGGCAAGAGGTGGGCATTGTCAGTGGATTTCGAGCGACACTGACGGTCGGCGGCCGGATCGGGCTGTGGGAGGATCTGCTGTTGCGCTGGTTGGCCATATTCGTATCGCTCGCTCCGGACATTGCCGTGCGGGCTCTGATTGGGTTTGAAGAGGACCTGATGGAGGCGCTCATAGAAGGCCGCGCGAATATTGGTGTGATGTACGCACCGCAGGCTCGCCCGGGACTCACGGTCGAACCCCTGCTCGAAGAACAGCTCGTGATGGTCTCAACCAAAGCAAAGCCACCTCGCGAGCCGCAGAGCGATTATATCTACGTCGACTGGGGTCCTGAGTTCTTTGCTCAGCACAGCCTGGCGTTCCCGAGTTTCTCGGGTGCTGCCCTCACGGTAAACAACGGCTGGCTCGGGTTGCAGTATCTCTTCGCCAAGGGCGGGACAGGTTACTTCCCGGCGCGAATGCTCCGACAACAGGAGCTCGCCGGTCGGCTGCATCGCGTCACCGGTGCGCCGGATTTCCGGCTGTCCGCCTATCTGTGTTTTCCTTCGAAGACGGACTCCACAGTGCTCCTGCTCGCCTTGGACACAATACGACGCGTGGCCGCCGACGCTGCGTGAGCGAACGCCCGTAACGTATCGCCAACATCGATATCATCCCCGATTATTTCTCGCTTGTCGGCTGCGCAGTCCCGACCTAGTCTTCGCCGAGAGGTTTTCGGACACTACCAGCGACGTTAACCGCGTCGCCCAGGGTTCGAAGTGAATCGGGCATAGGGCGCCGATTACGCAAAGCTGCTCATGCCAGGAGGAAACGATGAGCCTACTGCAGGGAACCTGGGCAAGGGTGCTCGCAGCGGGCGACGGCACGCGACCGTCGACTCTAACGACGGACGAGCACGGCGATACCGTACCGAAGCAGTACTGCTCGCTCAACGGGGGGCCGCCGCGAGTCGCAACGGCGGGCTCAGGCACGCTATCAGAGGAGCCGCGGCGGTGCGCGGCGACACGCCGCCCGGCAACGCCGGTGGCGCGAGCGACAACGACAAAAGCTAAAAATAGTGACGCATCAGGGATCCCCGGTCGCGGTGACCCAGTGCATCGTGGCGGTCAGTCCCGTCATGCAGAGCCAACCCGCCGATGCGAGTCCCGACGAACTCGAGCAACGCCCCAAAATCCATCTGCCGCTCGATCGCTGCGCGTTTTGCGGAACCGCGCTACCCGCGTGGACCCCCCAGCGGCCATGGCGCTGGAGCGGATGAGCGACGCGGCGGCGAGTCGCGGGTCCATTCATGATCTCGCGTGCCCTCGAGGCGGAGATCCTGCGCCTGTATCACGCCGAAGGCTGGCCGATCGGCACGATCGCGCGACAGTTACCTGTGCACCATGGCACCGTGCGCCGCGTGCTGTGGCAAAGCGGTGTCACGGCGGTGCG
>Ga0326728_10003467_pt1 | contig 48853 bp, 44 predicted proteins | sample MB3enrmetagenome_FD_207602 | JGI IMG/M metagenome (GOLD analysis project Ga0326728, IMG submission 207602) | Lab enriched peat soil microbial communities from McLean, Ithaca, NY, United States - MB31MN | ecosystem: Environmental > Terrestrial > Soil > Wetlands > Peat | place: USA: New York... | reverse complement strand
CTCCCAGCCATTGGTACGGTGTGGCGTCTCTAGGATAGGTCTGCTGCCACAGCTCGTCGGTCTGCGCCACCCTCTCCAGCTCTCCCGTCGCAAAAAAGTAGTAGCCTGCCTCGATGAGGAACCGCTCCCGTTCGCTGACTTTCTCCCGCAGCTCGTAAGCCATGCGTGCATTCCCGGCCGCCCACTGGATTTCGTTGAGGTCGAAATAGACCGACGAAATCCAGGTGTAGGCCATAGCAAAATTCGGGTCAAGTTCCACCGCCCGTTGGAAGAAGGGTAGAGCGGGTGTGTCCCCTTTCGCATAGTCCGTCTTTACTCCCAGGCTGTAGGCTTTCAGCGCCTCCAGTGACGGCGTGGTTGCTTCCTCCAGCGGCGTGGCGTACTTCTCCACCGAGTTGAGCGACTCGCCCAGCTTGCTCCGCAAACTGACCGCCGCAGCGTCCAGAGCCTTGAGTACTGCTTCCTTGCCCGCGGCCTGTTCCTGCTCTTCCGCCAGCACGTCGCCCGTGTTGCAGTTCATCGCCTTCAGGCCAATCACGTACTGGCTCCCCAACTCCGCAATCGAGCCCGTCAACATCGCCGTGCTACCCGTGCGAAGACAGACCTCGCGAGTGACCTCCGGCGTCAGGCGGTCGTCGAGTGAATGTCCCATCAGCCTCAAGGTCTCATTCACCCTGCGCTCGGAAAGCAGGTCGAGAAAGGGCGATTGCTCAAGCTGCACCGAGAGTCCCTGCTTCAGCGTGTCATCGAATACCGTATCGCCCGTCTTGTTGTCGAAATCGGCTAGAACAATGGTGTCCTTGTTGGTCAGTACCCTGGCTCCGCGCCAGTGATAGAAAAGCCAGACGGCGTTCAGCACGACCAGCAGCAGAACTGCCGATGCCACAACGATCTTCCAGAGCTTCTTGTGCTCCGCTTCGGAACCTTTCTGCGGCGGAACGGTTGCCGCCGCCGTGGCTTCCGCAACCGAAACCGCGCCAACAATCTCCTTGCCCATGCTTTCGTTGTGGCCTGGCTCAAGGCTGCGTTTCAGCCGCATCAGGTCGATGCGCATGTCTGCGGCGTGGTGATAGCGCAAATCGGGACTCTTCTCCAGCGCCTTGCCGACAATCTCTTCCAGGGCGGCGGGCAGGTCGGGGTTCACGCGCAGCAGCGGAGCCGGAGCGCGGTTCAGGATAGCATCGAAGATGAGCCCCGGGCTGTCGCCGCGGAAGGGGAGCAGGCCGGTGGCTACCTGGTACAGCACCACCCCGAAGGAGAACAGGTCGCTGCGGGCGTCCACCTCTTTGCCGCGCACCTGTTCCGGAGACATGTACGCGACGGTGCCCATTACCGATCCGGGACGCGTCGCATGATCTGCGCTGGCCGTGGATGCGTCGCCCGACGGGCGCGCGCCGGCGACCTTGGCCACTCCGAAGTCCAGTATCTTTACGTGGCCGCGACGCGTGATGAAGATGTTCCCCGGCTTGATGTCCCGATGAACGATGCCGGCGGAGTGCGCCGCGTCGAGGCCGTCGGCGATCTGAATGGATAATGTCAGCGTGGTTTCCAGTTCCAGCCGTTGATTCGCCATTCGCTGGCGCAGCGTAAGACCATCCAGGAACTCCATGGCGATGAAGATCAGCCCATCCTGCTCGCCAATCTCGAAAATCGTGCAGATGTTGGGGTGATTCAGTGCCGCCAAGGCGCGCGCCTCACGCCGGAACCTCGTTACCAGGCCCGTGTCGCCCGCCAGCTCCGGATGCAGCACCTTCACCGCCACATCGCGCTGCAGATCTCGATCGACAGCGCGAAAGACCTGGCCCATCCCGCCTGACCCCAGCGGTTCCACGATTGTGTAACGTCCCAGCCGAGTTCCCTTTGGCAAATCCTCGCCGGCAGGCCTGCCGGACGGCGTGAACGGAGGTTCCGACAGGAACCCCTGAAGGCGATCATTTTCCTTGAGCAGCGCCTCCACACTGCTGCGCAGAGCAGGCTGGCCAAGACAGATCCGATCCAGGAAAACTTGCCGTTCCTCCGGCCCGAGCTCCAGCGCTTCTCCGAAGATGCTCTCCGCCGCTTGTTCCTGATTGGCGATGGAACACCTCCCAGACTCTGCCCTCGAGTCTTGAAGTTGACTCCACAGTACCATGTTCGGCAAGCACGGGCCGCATCGATTTACAAAGAAAAACAGGAGTTCCCCTGAAGGAACTCCTGCTGGTTGGTTCTCGCCTTAGTGTTATTTGCCGAGCTGCGGCTCGCTCAGCGCGGCGACTGCCTGCACATCGGGAGCCTCGTGGTTCATTGCCCACTCCTTAGCCACGCTCCGCTCATTCTTCGACTCCAGGCCGGAAATCTGCGCACTCATTTCTACGTTCGTCAGTCCATTCAGAAAGTAATGGTCGCCGTACCTGTGGAAGATAACCCGAGTTGCGTTGACCCGGCCAGGATCGCAAGCCATCTTGGCCCACCCCATGAAAGTGCCGGATGCGCCGCTCACCGTCACGATCTGGTCATAGGTAAAGGTGAAGATGTAGGTGCCGGCAGTAAGGTGCTTCGTCCCGTAATCGAAAGCGAAGGGCACGTTCGCGCGCATGGAAATCGGGGTTGATTGAGCTTGCGCGATCGGCGCCAGAGACGCGACTGCGGCAAGGGCTGCAGCAGAGATCATGCTGATAAGCGATTTCATGGTGAGTCCTCCTTGGAAAGCGCTGCATCGTTACGTTCAAAAGCGCTTTCACTGGAGAACGCGTTGCCGCAGGCGAAAAGGGGCAACGAGACGCAACTATTTTTCGGCGGGGGGCTTTCGGGGCCCATCGCCCTGGCTCTCCTTGCGCCCAGCCGCGCCCGGACGGAATTGGCGAGACAGCCAGATCTTGGCCAACGACCAGTCTCGCTTTACGGAGCGCGGCGACACTTCGAGAATCCGCGCAATCTGCTCCACCGAGAGTCCCCCAAAGTAGCGCAGTTCGACGGTGCGGGCCTGCCGCGGATTCTCCGCCGCCAGTCTGGTGAGCGCTTCGTCCAGCGCCACAGCTTCGGCGAGGCGCTCCGGCGAGATCGCCAGATCATCCTGCATTTCGACTCGACGCATCCCTCCGGCACGTCTCTCGGCAGCGTGGGCGCGCGCGTAATCCACCAGAACCTGCCGCATGACACGGGCAGCCAGTCCAATGAAATGCGCGCGGCTGGTCCAGCCAATATCTTCACCCACGAGCCGGATATAGGCTTCGTTGATGAGGGCCGTGGCCTGAAGGGTGTGATCGGGCCGCTCCCGGCGCATATACGCCTGGGCCAGCCGGTGCAATTCGCCATACACGAGCGGGAGAAGACGCTCGGCAGCGGCCGGGTCGCCCGCGTGCATCGCCTTCAGGAGTTGCGTGACGTCGCCATCTGCGGTTGTCATTTCTGCCCTCCAGGGAAAGCCGGATTCAGACGAACGCATCGTCTAGCGCCCGATCGAAAAAAGCTCAAGGGTAAGCGGGATCGGGCACTTCTCGCGCTGCTGCTGGCGTGCGGATCAAAAGACCCACGGTGTTCAGCGGCACGAGCGAGGACGAGCGGCGTTGACTCGGCGCATGGCCGCACACTGACATCTGCGCCACTGCGGCCTGCTTCTCCGCCTGTGCCCAATGACGATACGGTCGCTTCATCTAAAGCCTCCATTCCATGAAAATGGGGCTTTCCTGCTCTGTCTCAGTTTAGGGGGTCACTCCAGATCGATGCGCAAAAGTCAATACGCCTGCCGCAACATTCCTTCGCAAGTCATTCCAAATCAATCACTTGAATGTGCTAAAACTTTGCGCAGTATTTTGTTGAATCGAGCTATTCTCTTCGCATAGGCAAATTGAGCGAACGGGCTCCTGAGCATGGGACCCGTCAGGAGCTTAACTCCGCTGTTTCCAAAGAGCTGCAACGAACTCCAGCGGGCTCAAGAAGTTAGAGCGGAGGGTATTCGCTAACGGCAAGAATATACTTGACACACCATGAGCCGTGCGATACAGTGATATTGCTATGGGAAACAAGACTGAATTTCCAAAGAGTCTTATCGAAGCAACCCGGTACTTCCAAGACCCCGATGTGTGCGTGGATTTCGTTGCCTCTATGCGCTGGCCGGACGGTGTGACTTGTCCGCATTGCGAGTCCAGGCGCGTGTCCTACCTGTCTTCCCGTCGCATCTGGAAGTGCATGGCGAAGGACTGCCATAAGCAATTCAGCGTCAAGACTGGAAGCATTTTTGAGGATTCGCCCATTCCGCTCGATAAATGGCTCACTGCCGTTTGGCTCGTGGTCAACTGCAAGAACGGCGTGTCGAGCTACGAGATTGCGCGTGATCTCAAGGTCACTCAGAAATCGGCATGGTTCATGCTGCATCGCATCCGGCTGGCCATGAAAGACACTCGCACCCATAAATTCGGCTTTAGCGGGCCGGTTGAGGGCGATGAGACCTATTTCGGGCCAAACCCTCAGAAGATGCACAACGACCGCAAGCGGAAGTTGCTGAACTGGAACAACGCTAAAGGCTCCTACGTTTCCAAGACTGCAGTTCAGGGAATTCTTGACCGTGATTTCGCCAGGTTCGCGCCAAGGTGCTGCCAAACATCCGGCGCAAGACTCTGCAAAAGCTGATTCTCGACAACGTGACCCCGTTCGCAAAAATCTACACCGATGAGGCTTCGATGTACGACGGCCTGAGCGACAACTACATTCACAAGGTCGTCAATCACTCGCAGCAATACGTCAAGGGGCAGGTTCACACTCAAGGAATCGAAAACTTCTGGTCCCTGCTCAAACGAGGGCTCAGGGGAACCTATGTAGCAGTCGAACCGTTCCACCTTGACCGCTATTTGGATGAGCAGATGTTTCGCTATAACAACCGCGCCACAAAAGACAATCCCATTGAGGACGCAGACCGTTTCGTGCTGGCAGTATCGCAGATCGCAGGGAAACGCCTTACCTATGCAGAACTGACCGGCAAGGTTGGAGAAACGACCCAAAGACCGTTCTAAATGGAATGTTTTGGAGCGCAGACAGGGACGCGGGAAGCGGAAGTCTTAGACGGCTTCTGCTTTTCTGCTTCTATGCGCCGGTTTAGTTCCACTTTCGACACCTTGACTATCGTTCTCATGGCATCAGTGAACCGGGCAAATTCAGGATTGTTCGGCGGCGTCTTCATGGCATTATCATAGCGCAAAATATTCTGCTCTATTTGATTGCCTCCAGCTCATTTTTTATTTTCTGCTGCTTTTCCTTGTCGGCAAAACAGTACGACCAACTGCAACGAAAATCACGTCTACGAGTTGCGGTCAGGTAATCGTAGAGGGGTTTAAACTTGTAAGTCTTTCCATGTAGAACATAGGCGGCTTCTCTTCGCGCCAGCCATGATGCGAAATCAGCAGCTTGCAATGCGGGGAAATGCTTGTCGTCCGCGAATGTCAACGCCACTATTTTCTTATTCAGTTCGGGGTCCACATTGCACACGCCTCGCCAATGAGCATAGGCCTTTAGTGCAGTCTCCTGATCGTGATCACAAATTAGGCTTATACAACCATCGTCGCCCACGTACTTAGCAAGTTCTATCATTGCGCGAACGAATGCCACAAAATAAGGATCGTCGGGCTTGCCAAGACTGGCTTGGTTTTGCAATACCGACCACTGTCCCGAATTTCCTTCCACCTCCCATGCCTGAATCATTCCTATTTCCAAATGTTTGTTGATGCAGTCTGCAAAAGGCTTTAGGGCCTCCAGTCGGTCTTCTGGTTTCTGCGCTGGTATAGTCCCATATGGTCGGGAATAGCGCAGCGCATCAATCGTGTGAAATCCCCCAGGGATTCCATAGCGTCGAAGTAGTACACCCCAAGCCTCTTCAAATTTGCGAATTCTTGATCGAACCCCGCATACTCCACAGAATGTAACGACGAGATGATCAGATTTTTTCCCGCTTTCATCGAAGTGCGCGTAAAGAAACCCCATGAATGGCTCCCGCTCTGAGCAGGGGAGCATGTCAACGGTGCTCAACATGACGCACCCCCAGTCGTTGCTCAGTCCATTCCAAAATCTCAGGACGCGACAATTCTAGTACGCAAGCCACCATCCTTCCATCAAGAGCACGATTCCTGTTTACTGTAAAGAACAATTATCCCCTTGACATAGGAGAATAAACGTGCAAGGATAGTAAGCATGAACTTATTCTCTTTAGCAAGAACGTTTCCCACAGAAGATGCGGCGGTCGAATACTGGATTGCGACCCGCTGGCCGGACGGGGTTCGCTGCGTTGCCTGTGACCATGAAACCGTCTACCGGATTCAGACGGTGGGCAAGACCGGCAAGCCGTCGCTAATCTTTGAGTGCGGCAAGTGCCAGCTACATTTCTCCCCCACGGCAGGAACCCTGTTTCATGACTCCCATTTGCCCCTGCAAAAGTGGTTTACGGCAATTGCCTTGATGTGTGAAGGCAAAAAGGGAATCAGCGCAAACCAGATGAAACGGCACCTTGGGGTCACGTATAAAACGGCGTGGTTTATGTGTCACCGAATCCGCAAGGCTATGTCAGATGATTCCATTGACCCGCTCGGCTCTGAGGGACAGGTAATCGAGATTGACGAGTCGTTCGTGGGCGGCACCACGCCCCGAGTCGGGCCAAAGGAAGCCAAGCGCCGCAAGGTTAAGGTGCTAGGAATCGCAGAGCGTGGTGGGCGCGTCCATCTCAGGAAAATTAAGAATCTGAAACTGGAAACCATCGTCCCGATTCTTGACGCAGCGATTAGCCCAGACGCGAGCGGGATTCATACAGACGGCTCAACCCGGTATGTGAACCTGATCCCAACTGACAAGCATATCCGTGGCAACCACGCAGAGGAACTAAAGACCGGCACAGTGTCAAACCAGACCATCGAAGGCGCATTCAGCCTGTTTAAGCGCGGCGTAGTGGGCAGCTACCACAAGCTAGGGGAAGAGCACATGGACGCCTACCTGGGCGAGTTCTGCTGGCGTTTTAACCGCCGTAGAGCACAAGCGGAGATGTTTGACTCGGCTCTGTCCAATATGACGCGCGAACCACTTCCCTACGCCAAACTCAAGGGCGGGGATAACCCGTTCTAGCTAGCAGGTTCGGTACGTTTGCTGCGCGGGGATGTGCCGATTAAATCCTTGAGCGGTAAAGGTTTGGTGCTGATAATCTTTTTGAGAACAGCATCGAACCTGTCTTTATCGGCGGTAATTTCCTCTAATTTCCTAGGCGCTTCTGAGTCCATGGCTCTATTGTAGCCTTGCCGTCAAGTTCCGCATCCGGTCGAGTTCGGCGTTGATTGCCTAAATCGTGAGGTATCATAGCGCAGAGCTTGAAAGACGTGAGAAATGAACCGATTGTTTGCATTCGCCTCTGCGTTGCTTTTGCTCGTGGGTTGTGGCCCGGTTCAGGATACTCCACCGAAATCAACTCCCACGATTGCGGCAAGCGCTTCTTCTGCCGCAATCGACCCGGCTTTGATCGAACTTATCGACGGGAATATGGAGCGCAGTAAGACGTTTAGGATCGACGGTGATTTGCGGCCTTTTTGGGTCGTCTCAGGAAGGATAGAGAATCACTCTGAGATGGAATTGAAGCGCGTCACCCTTAGAGTCAGCATCAACTCAAAAGCCTCTTCAAGGCAAGTGGATACGGCAACTTTCACGGTTGACACAGACGTTCCCCCGTATTCCATAGCCTCATTCAAGCGCGAAATTCAAATCCTGCCCCCAACTGGCGCATGGGGATGGACCTATGCCGTTGTCGAGGCTGTTCCCAAATAAACAAAGGAAACGCCAATCACTTCGCGGCTGCTTTTCGGTAGACATTCTTAGTGCGTCCCATGAATTTGGGATCACGGCTCGGAAAATACTGCTGAATCTTTGCGTTGGCTGGTGTGCGCCCTAGAAACTTTGGTTTACCGGCAGAAACTTTCTTGGTTGTTCGCTTGCGAGGCGTGGCTTCCTTGCGTGCCTGCTTTGGATCATCTTGGTTTTGGATTTGCATTCGACACTCATCCTGTGCGAAGATTCGCATGAGGAATGAGCGGACAGAGGGGCAAACTCTGAAGGCTTGAATCCTAATAATCCTAGTTTTATTCCCCACCACTCAGCACAGAGCAGGCAGGTACTTCTATGCGAATCTTCGCACGGAGCCATGTCAAATGCAACAACCAGTTTTTTCTAAACAAGATGAACCGCTAATTCCAGCTAATTCACTTGCCCGTTTGGTTTGCCGGTGGGATTCCATCCTTCAAGCAATTCTCGAAGAGCCCGATCAAACAGAGATTCGTCAGTTAGCGCGAGAGATTTTTCAAATTCGAGAAAATGGGAATCCACCCATTCCTCAAGAGCAGGAGACCGTCTAGCGCTTTCCAAGAGTTTATCCACGTCAAGGACTCCTTCTCCTTCAACGGCGCTTGTGAACCCCCTGAGCTTCGCAACCTGAGCAAAGGCACGATAAACAGTCAGTTCGCGGAAAACGTATTTTAGTCGCAAATACGGTTTAAGCTCTTCATTGTTCATTAGAGTCAATCTCCGACGCCTAAGATTATAGCTGGTATTCAATCCTACATCAAAGGGATAATCGTTCAAAAGAGTAAAATTCGTGCTCAAGCAAGATTGACCCATAACTCCTTTGGATTGCGGATTTTACAAAATAACCCCTTTGTTATCAACGGGTCAGAGCAAATGATCGGATATTAAACCGCTGAAAAGGAAAGCACTTAGCTCCAAAAGGGGTATGGGGGGTGGAGTGACTGCAAGATAAACACCTGCCAGGACGCCAGCGAACCGGCCGGCGAGGTCACTGATCTCCGCACTTGGTCCGCGGTCCCTAGTCCCGAGTCCCTTATCTCTGATCTCTGATCTCTGTTTTTTTACCCGCGCACGCTCACGCCGGCGAACGACAGCACCGCCAATCCGCGGACGGGCTGGCCGAAGAAGCGGGCCGGCTCAAAGCGGCTGAACAGGAGCACGTTCTCAACGTGGGAACGGGTTGCGGCGTCGTTCGGTCCGGCGAGGATGCGGAAGTCGTAAACCTCGCCCTGGCCGTTGACATAGACCTCGACCACCACCGGGCCGGAGATGGCGCCCATCTCATTGCTGCCCGGCGCGTTGGAGAAATAGAGCAAACGGGGAGCGGTGGCGTTGCCGAGAGGCTCGTCGGGCGTGGCCTGGGCCGACTCGGGCTGGGCAAACATGGTGATAAGCACGATGACTGTGCCTAACAGCAGCACGGCGCTGCAAAAGCCCGCACTGGCCTGCAACAGAAACGGCCCCACGGTGTTTTTCCAAGCCAGGCCCCAGGCGGCGAAGACACGCCGGCGGCTGCGCGCGCGTTCCTGACTGATGGCGACACGGATGCGCAGCGGAAGGTCACTGGGCTCGGGCACCGGACCTAGCTCGGCCAGCGAGGCCTGCACTTCGCACAGGGATCTCCACTCGCGGGCACACTCCCGGCAATCGCGCAGATGCGCGTCGATCTCCTGCATTGCACTTCCGTTCAACCGGTCGTCAAGATAGTCCGTAAAGCCCGCCTGCACATGATTGCAGCCGTTCATCGCGCCTCCTCTCCCAGAGACATTTCGATCCCTGTCAATGCCGTGTGCCGTGTGTCTGGTTCGAGCGCAGTCAGCAGCGCCTTTAAACAGGCGCGCCCGCGCACCAGCCGCGACTTCACCGTTCCCAGATTGACGCCCTCGATGGCCGCCACTTCCTCGTAGACAAATCCCTCAATGTCGCGCAGGATGAGCGTGGTGCGGAAGGGTTCGGGAACCCGGCGCAACGCCTGCTCGACGCGCGCCCGGTTTTCCTGGCGCACGGCCAGGTCAAAGGGCGAATCGGCCGGATCGACCAGCATGTCTCTTAACCGCACCGTCCTGCCGTTTTCCCCCTCCTCCATCTCCTGCTCGATCGGCATCTCCTGCTGCTTGTGCCGCATCCACCAACGCCGGTGGTTGCTCGCTTCGCGCAGCGCAATGCGATAGATCCACGTCCGCAGCGACGACTCGCCGTGAAAGCTGCGTATTCCGCGAAAGATCTTGACGAAGACTTCCTGGGTCAAGTCAGCGGCGTCGGCGCGATCGCGCACGGTGCGCGCAAGCAGCGAGTAAATGGGCTGATGGTAGTGCGCAATCAGCCATGCAAACGCCTCCTCGGAGCCGGCCCGAAGTTCCTCGATGAGTGCCGCCTCGTCCGATTGGAACGCGAGTGCGCCAGCAAGATTGCCCATGGTGAGGTCCGCCTGCAAGTCCGTACCCTCCCACGTTACCGCATTTCGCCCATCGTTTCCATCTCAGCGTCCCACGCCAGAGTACTTGAGCGTCCATTACAGGGCCCTAAACTCCTGATGGGGCGTTTGTTTCCTGTCAAATGGTGTGCGGGAAGTGGCGCTGGTTGGTCGCCGGCAAGCCCACGCACCTACTACTCTTAGACACCGCGAGCCCCGAAAGTGTTCCCGGTCACTGACAGGCTGGGTTTTCGCGACACGAAAACACTGTTGAGGGATTCAAGCGCAAGGAGGATTGGTCAAGGCGCACGAGCGGGTCCTAAATCGTAAAGACGATCCTTCGGCCTTTTTCCACGCGGTTCCAGGCCGGCTCAACTTCCGCGAGCGGGACAGGCTCCACGGCAACGGTCAGCTTCCCGGCAGCGGCCATCTGGAAGAGGGTGGGAATGGCGGCGAGGACCCGATCCAAGGGGACGGATCCGAAACCGCTGCCCAGCAAGGCGAGGTCGATGCTGCGCAGGGTCGCAGCGGGAAGAGTGATGGTTGGGCCGGCCATTGCGCCCACCTCGACCAGGCGAGTTCTGTGCGCGTCCTGTGTCTTGAAGCCTTTAGCAAGCGCCTCGAGCAACACTTCCGTAGGCCGGCCCCAAAGGTAGTCGACCACTACGTCGATGCCGGAGGCAGCTTCGGCTGCGAAGGCCTCGCGGAGGGCATCTTCAGGCTGGCCGAGGGCGATGACTGCGTCGACATTGGCGGTTGCGATGGCGTCGACGTTGCGGCCGGCGGCGATGACGCGCTTTGCTCCCAACAGCCGCGCCACCTGGATGGCAAACTGGCCGGCCACGCCGGTGGCGCCCAGGATGAGAACGGTTTCTCCGGCGGACAGGCCGGCGCGATCTTTCAAACTGTTCCAGGCCGACATTCCGGGATTGGGGATGGCGGCGGCCTGCGCGTCGCTGAGCGCATCGGGCACGGGGATGAGCGATTTGCGCGGGGCCGCGGCAAGCTCGCCCATGGTTCCCCAGGGCTTGCGAACGAAGAGGAAATAGACGCGGCTGCCGTCGTCGAGAACGCCCACGCCGTCGACGCCGGGAACGGCAGGACCTGAGCCGGCAGCTGAGTAGTGAACGCCGCTGGCAATGGATTTCACGAGGTTGTGCAATCCGGCGGCGCGCACGTGGACGAGGGCCTCGCCGTCTATGGGCGTGGGATCGGAAAAGGTTTGATACCTGGGTGCCTGACCGGGAACGTTGACGACGGCCGCATGCATGAAGTTCACCTCCGAGAACAATTTATCCAGCCTTCCATAAGTGTATTGCAGCATTCCCTCGCCGCCACGAAAGGCACGGCAGGCGAGTGGAGCCCGGCGGCGTTTGAGCAGTTCCAGGAATTACGTAGAGTCGCCAAGCTCTGTGGAAGGTCGTCGCTCCCTGTTGGTGGCGCCGACTCTGCTGCGTGGCTTCGCGCTATACCATTCCTGAAACTGCTGTCCGCGGCTACTATGAAGGCTGGAGAAGACAGCCATGTTTACCGCACAACCGATCGGATTTATTCATAGCCCCCACCATGAAACTTCGTCGATTCCAAAGGGCCTTGGCGCCCAGCACGTTGCCGAAGGCTCGATTGAATTGCTGCGCGAGTTCGAGCCGGGACTCAAAGATATTGAGGGCTTCTCGCACCTGTTCGTGCTGTGGGAGTTCGATCGCGCCGAGGGGTTCGATCTGATTGCGCATCCGCCTTCGGACCAGGGGCGGGAGCACGGCGTCTTTGCGACGCGGTCGCCGCGGCGGCCGAACCCGATCGGCTTGACAGTTGTGGAACTGCTGGGGCGCGAGGGCGGTTCGCTGCGCGTGCGCGGCGTGGACATGCTGGATGGAACGCCCGTGCTGGACATCAAGCCGTATCTGTCGAGCGTTCCGGCGGAGAAGCTGCGGCGGGGATGGCTGGCGGAGGCGGAAGTGCGGAAGACTGAAGTAAAAGAAAGCTGAGGCTGCGGTCGGTCGTATAATCGACTCGATTTGCCGGATAAATTAAAGCCCGGAGACGTGATCTCCTACATGGAGATGTGCTCGGCTGTTGGAGTAAATCTGCAGCGCGGAATGAATTTTCGCCTTCGCGGCAGCGAGAGCGTCTTTCTCATGAGTGTTCGAGCTGGCGCTCCCTATGCGGATCGGGTTGAGGATGAAGGAAGAACTTTGATTTATGAGGGGCACGACTGCGCGAAGACGGCGGACGTACCCGATCCCAAGCGCATTGATCAGCCGCAATTCAATCCGGGTGGCTCATTGACCCAAAATGGACTCTTTGCTGAATCCGCGCGGCGCTACAGGGATGGAAATGCACCGCCGGAAAAAGTGAGTGTCTACGAAAAAATTCGCTCTGGTATATGGGTCTACAACGGGACGTTTCAATTGATTGATTGTTGGATGGAGACCTCGGGAGAACGGAGAGTTTTCAAATTCAAGCTTAGATTCTATGGCGCAGATGATCGCCCGTTGCCCGCGGCGACTTCATCAACGCTGGAGGACGATCGGCTGATACCGAGCTGGGTCAAACTTGAAGTTTGGAAACGCGACCAGGGAAAGTGTCGTAAGTGTGGAACAAATGCCGGGCTTCATTTTGACCACATCATCCCTTATTCAAAGGGTGGGTCTTCCAAGGATCCGGCAAATATTCAAATCCTTTGCGGGCGGCACAATCTCGAAAAACGAGACAACATCGAATAACGACTCAAGCTCGCTGCCAGCGACTGCTCTTACGGGATTCCCAGCACCTTGTGCGTTTGCAGGCTGAGACGCCACTGGGGATGGTCGAGGCAATAGCGCAGAGCGGCTTGAGTGTTGGCTTCGCGGCCAGGACCGTCCATGGGCTGCAGAAAGAAGTGGCGGAAGGGGAGAGTTTCGAAGTCGGCGGGATCGATGCCCGGCTGCGGATAAATGAGCTTGAGCTCGTCGCCGCTGCGCTGGAGGAACTCGGCGCCGGCCTTGGGACTGACGCAAAGCCAGTTGATTCCTGCCGGGGCCGCGATGGTTCCGTTGGTTTCGACCGCGATCTCGAAGCCGCGGGCGTGGAGGGTCTCGGTCAGCGCTGCGTCAAGTTGCAGCAAGGGTTCGCCGCCGGTGCAGACAACGAATTTCTTGCCAGGAGCAGCGGCGCCCGGCCATTTTTGCGCGACAGCGTCAGCGAGCGCGCCCGCGGACTCGAACTTTCCGCCGCCAGGGCCGTTGGTATCGGCAAAATCCGTATCGCAGAATTGGCAGATGGCCGAGGCGCGGTCGGCCTCGCGGCCCGACCAGAGGTTGCAGCCCGCGAAGCGGCAGAAGACGGCGGCGCGGCCGGTTTGCGCGCCCTCGCCCTGCAGGGTGTAGAAGATTTCTTTGACGGCGTACATAAATACAGCTTTCAGCTACAGGCTCCTACCTTCTAGCTCATCGTGCGGAAGGAAGTCAACACGGCACGGCAGAAGCCGGTAGCCAGGAGCAGGTAGCACGCGGAGAGCTCAGACAGTGCCGGGAGGTGAAGTTATGTCGAGCCCTTCAGTTGGGGGCGGGGCCGTTACACCGGATTAGGAATTGGTGTAGGGTGAGTTGATGCTCATTCTCGGATTCCTTACGTGGATTCCTAATCCGGTCTGGAACCACGGGGGACTTGCGAGGCCAGACAGAGAAGAGTGGCAAGCAGCGCTACGAGCGCGTGGCGGATGTCTTGCTCTACGATAGACGGCTTTTTTTCTGCGGCCTTTTTCGCGACGTGACGGACATACGAATCACAAAAGACCATCGACCATTCGGCAGGGATCAATGCAGCCAGCCCGTGACCATCGAGGTATGTGGCGGAAGGCTTAGGAAGATTGTCCGCGAAGCGGATGTGCCCACTCATTGGGGCACGTTTCAACGGATCAGGCAAAGAGGATTCAACTTGCTCGAGAAGCTTCATGACGGCCAGCGCAAAATTCTCGGGAACCGCTTCCAGAAGTATGATATCGGCGCTGTCTACTTTAACGTTTTGCCCAACCAACGGGTCCTGGGTGTTTCTCGCCTTCGCGAACGCGATGCTCGCGGCGCGGGCCAGATCGCGATCGACGTCATCCAGGTGTTGCGGGCTGGGAGCCATGCGGGCGTAGTATCGATATCTCGCCAGATAGGAAAGCTCCGCCTCTGACCCGCGAAAATGCTCATATTCATAGAGAAGATCCAACTCCAGCGCCGAGAGCCCTCGCGCCCGCGCGAGCGTGGCATACCACTTGAATGCTTTGTGCAGGTACCAGCCGTGCGTCTTATACAGGCGGTCGCGACCCGCATTTTCTCCGAAGATATTGAAGCTCAGTTGGTTGAACATTTCGATGTAGTCTTCCCGCTGCTGCGCGATTAGGTCAGACCAAAGCAGATTGGCCGATTGCAAGTGGTCATCCAGGGAGTCCTCAGGGAAAAAGGCGAAGTGGGGAGAGTAGCCGCCGTCACGATGGATATTGCCCCGGACAAACCCGGGCCTCATGCCTATCAGAAAGAAGTGAAAGCCGTGCACCCCCACAGTCCCGTTCTCGCTTAGTTGCACCTGAGGGAGTCCTTGCGCATCCTTCCCACCCAATCGCGGATAGAGTCCGTATTTGAGAAGTTCTTCCGTCAGAATCTGCTCCAGATATGATTTGAAGCCGGAAACATGGCCGACATCAGGAGGCAAAAAGATCCGCCAATCGAGATCGCGTACGTAATCCCAATCCACCTGCCCCCAGCGGCTGACGCTCAAGCCCAAGCTTCCGTAAGGAGAAATCGGCGTTTTCCCCACATATTCCAAAAGATGAGGGCTCGTAGCAGCATAAGCACGAAGAGTCTCATCGACAGTTTTGCGGATCAAAGGGACCAGCGCAACGTCCTGGGAACCTCCGAATCGTTCCTGAGGCAACAGAAAAGGTTCCGCGCCGATAAGGTTGCGATGCACCCCAACGAGAGGTTGAATCCGCAGACCCTGAAAGGACAAGTTCTCGGCAGCGTTTGGGAGGATGAATTCCAGTGCGGCGAGGAGTGTGGGATTTCGGGAGCGAATAGCGCGCAGAATTTCCTGCCCAATGGATGCCTTGCTTTTCGGAGAGATTCGGCGCGTAACCATAGCGTTCTTGTCGAGCGGCTGTTCAAAATTGTAGCTTTCCTACGGCAAAACCAGAGTTACTGGGTCCAAACCGAGACCTGGCGCCCGAGTCCATGGGCGCGATTACAAAATCGCTATAGCAAAACCAGAGATGCTGTAGCCCGAAGCCACGGCACTCAAGTCGCCGCGACCCCAAGGAGCGGCGACCTTACGCAAAACCGAACGGGACACATCATATCTGGTTTTGCCGTAAGCCAAGGTGCTAGGGGCTTAACGGGTCGGTGAGGCCATTTTCGCCGAAGCCCTTTTGGCGGAGGGCGCAGGAGTCGCACTGGCCGCAGGGTGCGCCGGTGGGCGAGGGATCGTAGCAACTGCTGGTGAGCGCGTAGTTGACGCCGAGTTCAATTCCCCTGGCGATGATTTGCGCCTTGGTGAGGGCGATGAGAGGGGTGTGAATCTTGAGCGCCTGGCGGCCCTCGACGCCGGCTTTGGTGGCCAGGTTGGCCATTCTTTCAAAGGCGGCGATGTACTCGAGGCGGCAATCGGGATAGCCGGAGTAGTCGAGCGCATTGACGCCGAGAAAAATGTCGCTCGCGCCCAGCACCTCAGCCCAGGCCAGTGCGAAGGCGAGAAAGATGGTGTTGCGCGCGGGGACGTAGGTGATGGGAATGCCGTGCGACATCTCATCGGGCGCGCGGCCCTTGGGCACCTCGATGTCGGCCGTGAGCGCGGAGCCGCCGAAGGCGCGGAGATCGATGGCCGCAGTGCGGTGCTCGGCGACACCGATGGACTCGGCGACACGTTTGGCGGCCTCGAGCTCGAATGCGTGGCGCTGGCCGTAGGAGAACGAGAGCGCGTAGGGCGCGTAGCCCTCGGCTTTGGCGATGGCCAGTACGGTGGCGGAGTCGAGGCCGCCGCTGAGAAGTACGACTGCGCGTTTGGGCATGGTGGTCATTGCAGGAAACCGAGCTACTTAAGGCCCGCGCCGCCGCGGCCGATGTCCATCGACGGCGGGATGGGATTGCGCTCATCGATGTAGGCCTCGATGCACTGGCCGAGCGTGCCTTTGGCTTCAAGGATGAACTCCACGGCGTCGCGCGCTGCGCCGTAGCCGCCGGCATTGGGCGTGACGTAGTGTGCCTCGGCCTTCACCTGCTCGCGTGCGTTGGCGACGGCGATGGCAAGGCCGACCTTGCGCATGGCCGGCAGGTCAATGACGTCGTCGCCCACGTAGCAGATCTCTTCGAGCGTGACGCCTTCTTTCTCGATGATCTCGCGGATGGCCTGCATTTTGAAGGCGCAGCCCTGGTAGATGAATTCGAGCTTGAGGTCGCGGGCGCGCGTGGCTACGGTTTCGCTCATGCGCTTGGTGATGATGCCGCACTTGAGGCCGCCGATGCGAGCGAGCGAGATGGCGGTGCCGTCGTGAGCGCTGTAGCCTTTGGCTTCGACCATCGTGGTGGATTGGACGCCGTAGCCGATCGTTTCCTTGCCACGAACCTCGTCCAAAAGGCTGCCGGCGGCAGCCCCCGGGACGAGCCAGATGGTGCCGTCGGTCCATACGCCATCGACGTCGAAAAGAACGATCTTGATTTTGCGGGCGCGTTCTTGCGCGGAGGGGGTCATGATTCGATTTTAGCGGGTACCTTCTGTGAAGTATGATCCGGTCAACCGCTTTTCACGAGGCAATCCGAGAGTGAGCCACCTCGCGTGATTCTCTTGTGGCTGAGGGTGGCCTTGAGATGTTATAAATCCGACACTGCGTTTTCAGGGCAGCCCCCAGCCCCGAATCTACGGGCCTTCTCCCAGCTCTGTGCCGCAGAAGAAAGAATCGGAAGATTGAGGAGGGGAACATGGGAATCATTTTATGGATCGTTGTCGGCCTGATTGCGGGTTGGCTTACGGGCAAGATCATGAAGGGATCGGGCTACGGTTTCTTCGTGGATATTCTGCTGGGCATCGCCGGAGGCCTGGTGGGCGGATTTCTTGCGCGCCACGTTTTTGGCCTGGAGGCTTCAGGGGGCTTCATTTACAGCACTCTGATTGCGTTGGCTGGCGCGATTATTCTGGTGGCGATCATCAGACTGGTTAAACGGTGAGCAAGCCAGCGAGTCGGCAAGCCGGCGTGCGATCCCACCCTCTGTGCGATTAGGCCGCGAAAAGGATGGGGCAGGGAAGCTATTGCGACGCTCCACCGGAGGAGGATTGACTCGCGGCGGGTGTGGCAGGCGGCGTGGCAGTTGGTGTAGGTGCCGGAGCGGCGGCAGGAGCCGCAGGTAGTTCGCGCACGAGCACGGCGAAGCGTGGAAATGCGAAGCTGCCGGCGGCATCGTCGATTACGTTCAACTGGCAGACGTACTGGCCCGGTTTGAGCTTGTCCAGCGGGACATCGAGTTCGAACGACACGGCGTCGCGGCCGTCGACGTTGACGGATTTGGCCTGCACAGTCGGCGTCTCGAAGACCTTGGTTGAGCCCTGAATCAGTTCGAGGCTGCTGAGCAGGTTGATGCCGGGCTTGGTTCCTTTGGGCTCGTTCTCGGCGGCCTTCTCGCGCGCAGGCTCGTAAACCTCGTAGAGCAAGTACATGTGCTGGTCCTGGCGGAAGACGTGGCTGATGTTGGGCACGTACTCCTGGCCGTTGCGGACGAGCGGATCCTGCTTCTTGCTCGGCTCGCGCTGCGAGGCAAGCAGGATGGAGCTCATCTTAAGCGGCACTTTCTTGAGATCGGGCAGCGTGACGTCGGCAATGAATGAACCCATGCGACCGGTCTGATTCTCGCGCACTACGAATTTGATCTGGTACATGCCCGGCGGCAGGTCGAAGCTGGTGGTGTACTGAATGTTCTTCTGCCGCGCCTGCAGGGACGGGTCGAGGTTGAGCTTGACGGTGTCGCGCACGCGGCCCACGGGGCGTTTGGACTCGTCGATGACGGCGCCGATGATGTCGAGCGTGGCTTTGTCCTTGTCGCCGCCGTTGACAAAGGGAATTTGCGAGCCGGGCACGACGAGCGAAACCGGCATATAGAAGCGGTTGGCGTCGAGGCGGAAGAACATGGCGTCCATGTAAACGGCCATGTCGGTTGCGGGCAGATCGCTCGAGAGCTGCTCCTCGAGTTCCTGCTCGCGGTCATCCTTGCCGGAGTGCTTGAAGTCGGCGGGCGCGTAGTAGCCGGGGCGGTATTCGAGCTTGATACCGGGACGGTCGATTTTGACCGTGAGCTTGCGGTATTTGCCGTCGCGCGCCGGGTTCTTTGAGTGGAAGCCGATGGCGTAGTAGGCCGAGGTATCGGCCTGGACTTTGGCGAAGGCGGGCGCAAAGTCGTTGGAGTCAAAGAACGCTGTGCCGCCGGTGTCGGTGGAGAGCGTGGCCATCACTTCCTGTGTGGCAAAGTTCTGGTTCATGTTGTTCATCAGTGATCCGCCGTTGAAGCCGCCCTGCCCGCGCAGGCTGCCGGTGGAGGCGTCGCCCAGGGGCCCGACGGATTGCAGGCCGCGCGTGTCGACACTGTAAATGGAAAGATCGGCGCGGACCGCGGAATTGATGGCCGACCGCAGAGACGCTTCGTTCTCGATGCCGTCGCGCGAGATACCGCCGGAGAAGTAGAGCAGCGACTTTTTCTCGTTGATTTTTTCGAGGGACTTGGAGAGGGCGCGCAGGGCGAAGAGCTCGCGGTCGGTGTTGAGGTCGTTGTACTCGCCTTCGTCGGGCGTGTAGGCAGTGGTGTCTTCCGCCTGGTTTGAATTGGCGTTGGCGCCCTGGGCGAAGCCCTGGCCCTCGGTGCCGTTGTAAGCGCCGACTTCGTTGATGAGCGCTTTTTTATCGGCGGTAAAGTCCTGGTCCACGCTGAGCGTGTCGCCGAGAGAGACCAGAGCGATAAGGTCGGCGGGCTGCATTTTTGTGCGCAGGAAGGTTTGCGCCGCATCCACGGCGCGCTCCAGATCCTCGGGCTGCATGGAGGTGAGGTCGAAGAACATCACGATCAATCTGTGATTGCGCAGTTCCTCGGGCTTGGCGACGACGACGGCTCTTTTGCCGTTGCTGGTGGGGCCGGCGGCGAGACCGCTGACGGTGGCTTCGTTGAGGGGCGCTGCCATGTCGACGCTTTCGAAGTCAAAGGTGTCGATGTTTTGCTCTTTGCCGTTTTCGAAGATTTTGAAGTCGCTCTGCTTGAGGCCCTTGACGATTTCGCCGGTTTTGGCGTCGCGGGCGACGACGTTGGTGAGCACCAGGTCGGCGTTTGTCTTGAGCCTGAAGCCGCCCTGCGGCGTGGAGCTGACCTGGCCGGGCGACTGCGCGGGAAGGAGCGGCACACCGGCAGCAGCCAGCGCCAGCAACGCAAGCGTAACACCCGTCCTTTGTACAGGTCCTTTCATCTCGATCGAGACCTCAATCTCTCGCTGGCCAATTTGCTGACTCGCTGACTTGCTGTTCTTTAGAACCTGAACCTGGCCAGGAATGTGAAGTTTCGCAACGGCCCGACCGAAGTTACCTGGCCGAATTGCGGCGCGCCATAGGTGGTGTTGATGCCCGAGTACTGCACGGTATTAAACACGTTGTTGATGGTGGCACGAATCTCCATGGTGCGGGTCTCGCCCAGATCCATGGTCTTGGAGAGCGCCATGTTGTTCTCGACCGTTCCCGGGCCCTCGATGGAGTCGCGCGGCGCACTGCCGAAATAATTGCAGAATCCGCTGGTGGCGGAGGGCGGAGCATAGGCCGAGGTATTGAACCAATGGCGCAGGCTGCCGCCTCCTGCAGTGACCGATTGGCCGGGCACAAGATTCGGCCGCAACGCGCCGGCATTGCCGCAATCCACGCCCTGCGCCGTAGGCTCGAATCCCGGCGAGATCCAGCCGCCCGTGGCGAAGGTGAAGCTGCCCGAAACCGAGAAGCCGTCGAGAATATGCGACGGCACGCCGGAAGTGGCCCAGAGTCTGCCTTCGCCGAAGGGCAGCTCGAAGAGGTAAGTGCCGCTGACCTGGTGGCGAACGTCGAGGGCCGAATGGCCCTCCTGCGCGGCAATGTTTTGCCAATCCTGCACCACGGTGGCGGTAGGGCTGTTCACTGAACTGGCGTCGTCGATGGCGTGGCCATACTGGTAGTTGGCTCCCAAGGCGATGCCTTTCTGCAGCCGCTTGTTCAAGCGCACCGTGGCCTGGTTGTTCTTGTAGTAGGCCTCGGCCTCGTCGTACGTGAAGGACGGCGGCAGATTGTTCGTGCCGGGATTGTCAGGATCGGTGCCTGTGCTATTGGGAAGCGCGCGCGGCGCGAGCCTGACATCGAGGTGATTGGAGCGCGCGCCGTTGTAGCCGAGATTCATCACGATTCCCATCGGCAATGTTCTTTGCAGATCCAGGTTCCACGCCATCACGTAGGGCAGGCCGTAGTGGGGATTTAAGGCGTAGCTTCCCACTGCTTGTCCGACCGAGGTGAATCCATTTGCCAGTGTGAAGCACGTGCCGGTCTGCGCGCAGGCGATGGACGGCGTGTTGCCTTGAGCTTCCTGGTTTGTCTGCTCGTTGTTGAAGGCCTGTCCGTTGATGATCATCGGCTGGTGCGCCATGGTAGTGGCAAAACCGGCGTACTCACCCACTGTGTAATTAGTGCCGAAGCCGGCGCGGAGCACCGTGCTCTTGATTCTCGGCACGCGCCAGGCAAGACCTACGCGCGGCTGGAAGGCCTTGTGCCAGGGAAACACGAGCGAAGTGGGCAGGCCGTTTTCGCCGGAGGTCTGCTCGGTCTCGCTGGTGAACGCCTGATCTGGATTGGTGGCTACATCGGCAAGGTGGCCGTATTTTTCGGTGTACGGAGCGAAAAACTCCCAGCGAACGCCGTAGTTGAACGTGAGCGAGGGCAGAATGCGCCAATCGTCCATGGCGTAGGCGTCGAAGACGTTGTCGCGCAGATAACTTTTGGCCAGCGAAGAGTTAAGCGTGGTGGATTGCGGCAGTCCGAGGAGAAAATCGGCGATCGACGAGCCTGTGCCTGAGACGGGCTGTTCCACGCCATTGATGAGTTGAAACTGCTCCGTGAAAAGGCCAGTGAACGTGAATCCGCCGGTGGCATTGGAGCCGGCGAGAAAATCGCGATGGACGCGGCGGTAATCGCCGCCGAAGCGCATGTTGTGCTTGGCGTGAATCCAGCTCAAGACCTCGGAGAACGAGATGGTCTGCGAGATGGAGAAGCTGGGTTGCGTTTCGCTCATGCCCTGGATGCCGTTGCTCAGCGAGATGTTCGGCAACCCGTAATTGAGCGGAACCTGATTCGGCACGGCAATTCCCGCGCCGTTCGGACCCGGCCCGGACACATTGTCCGACGTATTGGTGAAAAAGTTGGTGGTGTGCGCGTTGCTACGGTTCCAACTGGAATTGAAGATGTTGGTGACACGGTGGTAGCCGACGGTGTAGCCAGCCTGGAGCGAGTAGGAATCGGATGCGCTTTTGCCGCCCAACTGCGGGATCAGGTTTACCAGGTCGGAGGCCGAGTGCGACTGGTTGTAATTGAGGTTGATGCTCTGGCGGAGACCCTGATTCTGCGATCCGCGCCGTGCATACACGCCGCGTGTGCCCGGCAGCGTGGCATTGGGACCCAGGCTGCGGTTGTAGCGGATACCGGCGTTGGTTGAGTTCGACTGCGCTGTGGTGAGCAGATGGTAGTTGTAGCCGTTGATGGTGGTGCCACCGGGCAGGGGCTGAGGGAAGTACTGCAACAGCGCGGTTGCTTGAGGGGAGATCGATTGGTAGGGGACGTAAGGGGTGTCCGGCGGAATCACATTGCCGGTGAATTGCGCGCCTGTGACGGGATTGTAGATTGGGGGCAAACCGCTGGCGGAAAAATCGCCGCCGCGCTCCGCCACGGTCGGAACTGTGGCGTAGAAGTCGTCGGGGTTGGACGAGCGCGAGCCGGAGAGCGTGAGGAAAACCGTGTCTTTGCCGCTGGGCTTGGTGAGGTGCGGGATATACGGCGCGCTCATAAAGCTGATGGTGAATTTATTGGTTCCGTTGGACGGCTGGTTCTGCTGCTGTCCCAACAAAGCGAACGGCTGCGCGTTGAAGATGGAGTTGGTTCCGTTCCAGGCGATGGAGCCGTGAGGCTGGCCGGGGTTGAAGTTGCGGAAGTTGCCGCGACCGCCACCACCGCCGCCGCCTCGTCCGCCAAATCCTCCGCCACCACCACCAAACCCGCCGCCCCCGCCAAAGCCTCCGCCGCCGAAGGCTCCGCCGAACCCTCCTCCGCCACCGTATCCGCCAAACAATCCGCCCTGGCCCGCAAAAGCGCCCTCGCCGCCCTGAGGCCCCTGCCCGGTCAATCCGCCCTGGGCCTGAATGGACATGGCGGCATCGCGCAACCGGTCGGGATCCATGCCCGCCAGCGCGCTCACTTGACCTGCCTGGCCAGTGATGGCAACCGACTCGTCGCTGAAGTCGGAGTTGTTGGCGATGGAGGGCAGAGCGGCGCCGCTTGCGCCCTCTGTGCCGGCTCCGGTGTCAGTGTCGGCTGTGAGGGCGTTCAAAAGGCTCAGGTTCTCGGGCGCGTTGCCGGCCAGTTGGCGGACGGCATCGGGCGTATTGCCCTGCTGCGCGGTCTGGCGGGCCTCTTGCTGCTCCTGTTCGGCTGCGCGCGAGGCCAGGATGAGCTCGAAGTTGACCATCTGGTCGCGGCTCGTGGGGTTGAGCACGGTCTCCTGCGACCCTTGCGCAAAGGCCGCGAACTGGGTGCGGACGACATAGCGGCCGTTCTGTGGAATGTTGAGGGTCCAGGCGCCGGTAATGTCGGTGGTGGTGGAATAGCGCTTGCCGGTGAGGGTGTTCTGCGCGGTGACGGTGACGCCCGGCAGAGGGATGTTACCGCTCTTGACTACGCCATGGAGCTTGCCTCCGGTTGCTTGATCGGATGGGAGAGCGGCGGGCGCGGGCTGGCCTGGAGCAGATTGAACTGGCTGAGTGGCTGCGGGCGGAGGTGCAGGGGCCTGCGGAGCGGCGGCTGGGGCGGTGGGAACCGGGGCGGGTGCGCCCGCCGGGGCAGGGGCCTGCGCCCAAACCGCCAGACAACCCGCAAAAATGACTCCCGCCGTACCTGCACGCCTGATTGCTGCCTGCCGCATTCGTGCTACCCGGCCTCTCATGCCTGTATTCAGTCTGACGAACTACGCGTCTTGAAGGTTTACGGGGGCTGGCTCACACAGGTCCGGTGGCGGCGTGGAGCGAATTTTGGAACACGCTGAAATTTTGCGCTTGCAATCCGTACTGCCACATGTTAACTCTCAAGCTAATAGTTTTCTGATTGCTACCACACCTATAACCCCTGGTACGCATCGGACAGGATGGGAATGGGCATGAAGATCGGCACGACGATTCGCGCATACCGCTTGCAGAAGGGATTGTCGCAAGGGGACATCGAAAAGAAAACAGGCCTGCTCCGCTGCTATCTGTCGCGGGTGGAGAACGGCCACACCGTGCCGTCGCTGGACACGCTGGCCAAGATTGCCAACTCCCTGGACCTGCCGATCGCGCAGTTCTTTGCCAGCGACACGCTGGCGCGCCAGATGAATGCGCAAAATCTTACCGACGACGAACTGCGCTTCCTGACGCAGATCCGGCGTTACTCCTCAAACCTGAACGACAGCGACCGCAAACTGCTCCTGGCTATGGTGAAGAAGTTCGCGGCGACGGCGACGCGGTAAAGGCAGGGAACAAAGGAACGAGCTTTCAGCCTTTAGCATCTTGTGTGGTGAGTTCAAATAGACTCGCTGCCGGATGTCAGCTTTGCGGCGGCGGAATGTGGGCCACGTAGAACCCGAACAAGACCAGCAGAAGCACCACAAACGCCACGGTCAGGCGCAGCCTCATCTTGAATTCGCCGCGCGGCGAGCCGATCCGCGGCACCATCGGGACGGCAAAGAGCAGCCCACAGAGGAAACCGCCGATGTGCGCGGAGTTATCGATTTCAATACCGGTGATCCCGCTGCCAAAGTTGACTGACAGGCCGATGACGAGATTGATGGCGGCAAAATAAATGACGGATTTCCGCAGCCTGCGCACTTCGTGGGGCGGAACGGGCAGCCGATGCGACTTGAGTAGGATGATCAGGGCTCCGGCGATGCCGAAGACGGCTCCGGACGCCCCGGCGCCGGCCTGAAAAAACGGCGCGCCGGAGGCATCGTGAATCGGCCGCACCCAGTTCCAGAAGGTGGAAAGCAGATTGCCGGCGGCGCCGGTGAGGATGTAGACCGCGAACAAGCCGAATGAGCCCATCAGCGGCTCGGCCAGCAATCCCAGGTTCCACAGGCACCACATGTTGGTGGCCAGGTGGATGATGCCGACGTGGACAAACATGGCGGTGACGATGCGCCACCACTCGCCATAGACGAGAACATTGTTGGGCCGGTCGGCGCCCCAGAACATCAGTTGGTCGAGGGTGGGCATCCAGATGCTGGATCCGCGTAAGACCATGAGAAGAAAGACGCCGCAGTTGATGCCGGTAAGGATATAGGTGGCCGGCGCGGAGGCCCACATCGGGCGCGACCTGCGCACCGGGGGAGGCGCATATTGGTTCTCCGGAGGGAGGATTTCCGGCTGGGGCGTCGAGGGATAACTACCCATATCATCACTCTAATGCATGATCGGCCGGGGCGAAGGCGGAAATTGGGTAGTGTCCTAATCTGAACGATGCCTTGCGAAGGGTGAAAGGTGGGAGTGAGTTAGTTGCCCTTTCAATCTGTCAAAGGTTATACGCCAGTGGATGCTTGGGCTCGTAAAGCATGATGTCGTCCGCGCCAGGTACAGCCATCATGACCACCAGTCCGTACCCGTGATCCTGAACTTCGCCGCGGAACTCCGCTCCTTTGCCCTTCAGTTCAGCGACCGTTTGTGAGATGTCGTCGCACATCAGGGAGATCAGATGGTGCCGCGGCGATTCGTACGTCTTGCCATCGTAGACGCTGTGGGTCGGGTGCACGCCCATCTCACTTCGCCCGGTCTTGAAGATAAGCCAACCAGCTCCTCCGCCCAGCGCGTCCTCGACGTAGGGCCAGCCGAGTACGTCGCGAAGGAATGCTCGCGTTGCGGGGGCATCGTCGGAATAAATCAGGGTGTGGATACTGGTGATCATCAGACCGAACTCCTGAAATCACACAAAATGTACCATTTCGGTCTATTGCCAATCAAGAAGCCGCTCATCACAGTGGAGATCGAAATTAGGACACTACCGGGAATTGCGGCGGGGCGTTTGGACTTGGGCGTACTGTGCAGAATCGGGGCTCGGGAGTTCGATGTAGTCTAGTGTTTGATTCTTGATCGAATGATCTACGTCGCTCCGCTCAAGATGAAAATTGGATGGAGCACGGAAGTCCATCGAGGAGGGAGATTGTGAGTTTGGAAGGGAATGCGAGCGGTACGGGCGTGAAACCGATCCGGCGAGCGCTTCTGAGTGTCACCGATAAAACCGGCCTGGTTGAGTTTGCGCGGGCGCTGGCTGGCTTCGGGGTTGAACTGGTTTCGACGGGCGGCACGGCAAAGACACTGCGCGAGGGTGGGCTTTCGGTCAAGGACATCAGCGAGTTGACGGGTTTTCCAGAGATGCTGGACGGGCGCGTAAAGACGTTGCACCCGCGCGTGCACGGTGGGCTGCTTTACATTCGCGGGAACGCGGAGCACGAGGCGGCTGTTGCTGCTCATGGCATCCAACCGATCAACATGGTGGTGGTGAATTCGTACGCGTTTGAGAAGACCGCCGCTCAGGCGGGCGTGGCGTTCGGGCATCTGATTGAGAACATCGACATCGGCGGGCCGTCAATGGTGCGGTCCGCGGCCAAGAACTTTGAAGATGTGGCGATTGTGACGCGCGTGTCGGACTACCCCGCTCTGATCCAAGAGATGAAAAGCGCCCATGGCGCGGCGCTGACGCGCGCGACGCGCTGGCGGCTGGCAAAGCAGGCCTTTGCGCTGACGGCGGCTTACGATGCGGCGATTGCGAACACGCTGGAGCGGATTGCAGAAGCTCCTGCTGCTTCGGCTCCGGCCGCATTTGACGAGGCGGCGCTGCCCGCCACGCTGCGCATCAATCTGCCGCTGGCGCAGACATTGCGCTACGGCGAAAACCCGCACCAGCGAGCGGCCCTTTACGCCGACGGCAGCGGACTGGGGATTGCGGGAGCAGCGCAGTTGCAAGGCAAGGAATTGAGCTACAACAACCTGGTCGATCTGGACGCGTGCTGGGAGCTGGCGCAGGAGTTCCCATCCGGCGAGTCCGATCCCGCCGTCGTGGTCATCGTGAAGCATACCAATCCGTGCGGTGCGGCGACCGGGACGACGATCCTGGAGGCTTACCAGAAGGCGCTCGAGTGCGATCCGGTTTCGGCATTCGGCGGAGTAATCGGAATCAATCGCGTGGTGGATGGAGCTGCGGCCGAGGAGATTGCAAAGCTGTTTGTGGAAGCCATTGCGGCGCCGGGATTTTCTCGAGACGCGCGGGAGCATTTTGCCACAAAGAAGAATCTGCGGCTGGTGGAAGTGAAAGCGGCGCCTGCGAGGCCGGTGGTGAAAAACGTGTCGGGCGGGCTGCTGCTGCAGGATGCCGATACCGGGCGCGTGACGGAATCGGAGCTGAAGGTGGTGACGTGGCGGCCGCCCACGGCCGAGGAGCTGCGCAGCCTGCTGTTTGCCTGGCGCGTGTCGAAGCATGTGAAGTCGAACGCAATTGTTTACGCTCGCGATGGGCAAACACTGGGCGTAGGCGCGGGGCAGATGAGCCGCGTGGACGCCGCCAAATTTGGCGCCATGAAGGCGGCTTTGCCGCTGCAGGGTTGCGTGGCCGCTTCTGACGCCTTCTTTCCCTTCCCCGACGGCCTGGAAGCGGTGGCGGAGGCCGGCGCGAAGGCGGTGATCCAGCCCGGCGGGTCGGTGCGCGACGAGGAAGTGATCGCGGCCGCCGACAAGCTGGGCATAGCGATGGTTTTCACGGGGATGCGCCACTTCCGGCACTAATGCATTCCTTTGTTCTCTTACTTGCCGGATCTGAATAGTATCCCCAAGATGAGGTGGAAGGACTAAGCGATGGATATCTCTGGCAAGATAATCTGGCAACAGGCATCAGGCGATACGGACCGCAACTACTCAGATCTCTGTATTAAGTTGGGTGTAATTCTCAATGGACCGGGTAAAGAAGGCCGGTTTCCGGATTGCGTGGATGCTCTGCGTGCAAATGGAATTTCCTGGAAAAAAATCTCCGACCTCAGACGATTTTCCGAATGGATGAAAGATGGCGACCTTGTTGTGCTGCGGCTTGGTACGGCGAAGGTCCTCGCGGTCGGCCAGATTGTCGGCCAATACGAATGGCACGACGAGTTTGGAGACGTGGACGGATGGAACATACAGCACGTGCGGCGAGTCCGTTGGCTTTGGAGTGAACCTAGCTCCCCAAAAGAATTCGATTCTTTCTGTCTTAAAATGGGCGACACAACGCAGAAACTCAATCCAGGCCCCGTGACGAAATGGCTCTCATCGCTGGCGATTCCAGGAAGTGCATACAGTCGGCCACTCGCGGAGCTACCCTCTCTTGAGAAAAGGAACGGGATTGATGTCGAAGAGATTTCTGAGTTTCTGTTTGACCATGGGGTAGCAAGCATTTCGATCAAAAACTTAGTCGACGAAATCGATGAACTCACCCGAATCGCGAAGTGGTACCAACGTTCAGCTAATACGCCGTCTGAACATGAAACAGTAGCTTATCTCATAGTTCCACTTTTACGCGCCTTGGGCTGGACGCCACAGCGGATGGCCGTTGAGTGGAACCATGTTGATGTTGCGCTATTCGAACAACTTCCTCGAGAAGATAAATCTCTCCGTGTTGTGGTTGAAGCAAAGAAGATGGACAACGCGTGCCTTGCCGCGAAGCGGCAGGCTATGTCGTATGCCGGTGGCAAAACTGGATGCAAGAGGCTGATCGTCACTGACGGACTTCGCTATGGCGTCTATGTCCGCCACGAGACAAAGGAAACCTTTCGACTTCATGCGTATCTGAACCTGACGCGTCTAAGACGCAACTACCCAATTTACGAATGCGAGGGAGCTGAGGACGCTCTGTTGGCAATGGCTCCAGAATGGAAGCCGCAATAGGGCAGATCGGAGGTTCTTTAAGCCGCCCGCGCAGCCTCGCGCCGAACGACGGTGCTCTTAATCTTCCTGCCGGCCTTCTGCTCGGCGAGGCGCAACTCGTAGAGTTTTTGCAGATTGAGCCACATCTCCGCCGAGGTGCCGAGCCATTGGCTCAGGCGCAGAGCCGTATCGGCCGTCAAGGCCCGTTGCCCCTTCAAAAGCTGATAAATCCGGCTGGCCGGCACATGCAACACCGCGGCCACTTCAGGAACATTCATGCCCAGGGCTTCGAGCTCATCGGCCAGTCCATGCGCTACTAGGCAAAATTGACGCACCGCGTCAAGAGAACGGAGCGAATCCGGGGGAGTTTGGCGCAGGCCAGGTGAGCTGCGTGGACACGGGTCCCGCCCCGTTCCCGATCCCTCTTCCGTGTTCCCCTGATTTACGCCCTTTCCTGCCGATACTGAATGAAATCCCTTGAATCCGCTACGCATTTGCGACCAATGCCGCGTAAAATCGTCTTAACAGTAGGCAGAGTTTCTTGGAACGGCTGCCTGCGCCGCCTTTCGGTCTTTCAGAGCGTTATTTCCCGTTTTGCCGGCTGAAAGCGTGGGGAACTCCCTGCATGATGACAAAAAAGTCCCTATTGCCGACCCTTGGGCGAAAACTTGCCCCCGCCCTCCTGCTTTTGCTGCCAGTTGCGTTCTTGTGCGCCCAAACCGCTCCTGCGAACACCACGCCGGCCAGCCCGGCTACGGACCAACAGGCCCAGCCGAGCGCCGCACCCGGTCAAAATACGCCGGCGCAGAGTGCCCCGGCGCAAACCACTCCGGCGTCGGCCGCACCGGCGCAAACGCCGAAGACCAATGCCGCGCCAAGCCAAACGAATACCAGCGAGGCCGAGCCTAACCGCGAGCAAGCGTACTATCACCTGGCGCTGGCCAGCGTGTATGAGGACGACGCGGTCTCCGACGGCCGGTCGGACGAGATCAATAAAGCCATCGAGGAGTACAAGATGGCGCTGAACGCCGATCCCAATTCAGCAGAGCTGAGCAACGGGCTTGCCGACCTCTATTTTCGCGCCGGCCGCATGCACGACGCCGAGGTGACGGCGCGGACGCTGCTGAAGGACTCGCCTGAAAACATTGACGCGCACAAACTGCTGGGACGCATCTATCTGCGCCAGCTTGGGGAGGGAGACAACAGCGTTTCGTCGGCTTCGCCCTCGGGCAATGTTCTTGACCAGGCGATCGCGGAGTTCGAGAAGATCGTTGCTCTCGAGCCCAAGAGCGTGGAAGACCACATGGTGCTGGGACAGCTTTATACGGTGAAGCACCTGCCGGAGAAGGCGGAGGCGGAATTCAAGACCGCCCAGGCGATTGAGCCTGAGTCAGAGGAAGTGGTGCTAAACCTGTCACGGCTTTTCGCCGAGAGCGGAGACATTCAACATGCCGTGAAAGTGATCGCGGACGTACCCGTGGACGGGCGCACGCCTAAGATGGAGTTCACGCTGGGAGCGCTCTATGAGCAATTGAAGCAACCCAAGGACGCTATCGCAGCCTATAAGCGCGCGGAGGATATGGAGCCCGGCGACCCGCAGACCATGGACGCGCTGGCGCAGGCGCTGATGAATAACGACCAACTCGACGAGGCGCTGAAGGAATACAAGGATCTGGCCGACGCCGATCCTGAGAACACGGAGGCGCTGGTACATATCGGTGAGATTCAACGGCGCCAGGGAAAGTATGAAGATGCGCTGGCCACCATCCGCAAAGCGCGGAAAATCGACCCCAACTCGCTCGAAGCGGGATTTAACGAGGGGCTGCTGCTTGACGTGCTGGGACGCTTTGACGAGGCCGTGCAGACTTATCAGCAGATGGTCGATCTGACCTCGCACGCCAACGGGGCTTACACGGACGAGGAAAAGAACAATCGCAGCATCTTTCTGGAGCGGCTGGGAGCGGTGTACCTGGAAGAGAATAAGACCGATCTGGCAGTGGCTACTTACCAAAAGATGATCGACATGGGCGGCAGCTCGGTTACGCGCGGCTACCAGGGACAGGTGGACGCCTATCGCGACGCCCGCCAGTTCGATAAGGCCATCCAGGTCTCGCGCAACGCTGTGGTCGCCGATCCCAAGGACCGCGACCTGAAGTTGATGCTTGCGGGAGAACTGGCCGACCAGGGCAAGCCCGATGAGGGCCTGGCCATGGCCAGGAGCCTGCTGGACGGTGCCACTCAGGACGAGCAGCGCGGCGTGTGGTTTGCCATTGGGCAGATGGACGTCCGCCTGCACCGGTGGAAGGATGCGGAGGACGCGTTCAACACGGCCGACCCACTGACGACCAAGAAGGAAGACCGAACTTATCTGCTCTTTTTGAGGGGCGAGCTGGCAGAGCGGCAGAAGCATCTGGAACCAGCCGAGCAGTATTTCCGCCAGGCATTGGATCAGGATCCCACGAACGCCATGACTCTGAACTATTTGGGGTATATGTGGGCGGACAAGGGCATCAAGCTGCCCGAGGCCCTGAAGATGATCAAGAAGGCCGTGGATCTGGAGCCGATGAACGGCGCTTATCTGGATTCTCTGGGCTGGGTGTACTTCAAGATGGGCGAGTACGAGTTGGCCGAGGACAACCTGCGGCAAGCCGTCAATCGCGACCAGACCGATCCGACGGTGCACATGCACTTGGGCGATCTGTACGAAAAGACTGGGCGCATCCGGCTGGCTGCGGCGCAGTGGGAGATTTCGCTGGACGAGTTCGCCAAGTCGTCGCCCGCCGACATTGAGCCGGGAGACGTGGCCAAGGTGCAGAAGAAGCTGGAAAGCGCGCGCGAGAGGCTGGCCAAGGAGGAAGGCTCCGTGGGCCCGGCCAAGCCGGAGTAGCTGCGGAGCAGAGCACCCTCTGCCCAAGCATCATTCGATAGGACAAAATTGGAACAGCGGCTTTGTTGCACAATGAAGCCGCTGTTTTTTCTTGCCCTGAAACGGGGCCTGCTTGCCGCTGTCTACGGTATAACCATACGTAAGCGGGAAACCACGAAAGAAAGATGAACTTAGGATTGAGATCGCCTGCCGTATTGCCCGCGGGAATCGCCGTGAACGGGAGCGCGGACAGCGAACTGACACGGCGCGCCCACGCCGAGCCGCTGCACGCCTATCGCACTCCGTTTGCGCGCGACGCCGCCCGCATCCTGCACGCGCGCGCCTTTCGCCGCCTGGCCGGAAAGACGCAGGTCTTTACCCGCCTGCCCGCCGAGGGACTGTCGGACCACTTTCGCAGCCGCCTGACGCACACGCTGGAAGTGACGCAGATTTCGCGCACGGTGGCAACTGCTCTGGGGCTGAATGCGGAGTTGGCCGAAGCGCTGGCGCTTGCGCACGACATCGGTCATCCGCCCTTTGGGCACGCAGGCGAAAAGGCGCTCGACCGCGCGTTGCGGGCTCATGGCTTGAGCTTCGATCACAATCTCCACGCGCTGCGCATCGTCACATGGTTTGAGGAACGGTACCCGGCGTTTCGCGGATTGAATCTGACGCTCGCAGTGCGCGAGGGCATCGTGAAGCACTCGCGCGACTACGCCGCTGCGGACCACCCCGAGCTGGCCGAGTATTTTCTTGACGCGTTTCCGCCGCTTGAGGCGCAGTTGATCGACTTGGCCGACGAGATCGCCTATTTGACCGCCGATCTCGACGACGGGCTGGACTCCGGCATTCTGGCGATCGAGCAGGTGCGCGAGGCCGCGCCCGTCTTCCGCGGATTCCACGACGCCGCGCTCTCAAGCTATCCCGCTGCGGCACCCAAACTGGTGGTATATGAGGCCCTGCGGCAGGTTTTGAACGCGTTTGTCACCGATCTGATCCAGGAAGTGCGCACGCGTGTAACCGCGCTCGGCGCGACAACGCTGGCCGAGATCCGGCGCGCGCCCGAGAGGCTTGCCGCGCTGAGCCCGCGAATGGAAGCGGAGCGCATGGCCGTGAAGGAGTTCCTCTACGCGAACCTCTACAACTCGCCGGAACAGGAGCAGGTACACGCGCACGCGGAGGGAGTAGTGATGCAGCTTTTTGCCGCGCTCATGGACGAGCCGGGCACGATGCCGGAAGACCACCAGGCGCAGATTCCGACGGAAGGCCTTGCAAGAACCGTGGCCGATTATATTGCCGGCATGACGGACAGCTACATTGTGCAGCTTTGGAAGCGGCGCCGGGGGCAGTGAATCACTGGCTCATGCCTTGGCTTTTTTAGCGAAACAGTTATAGAGCCATGCGAAAACCGCACCGCCGATGAGGCCGTCCGCGAGCGCATAGAGCGTTACGACCAGGACCTCGCCGATGTTGCGAGCTGCATGGTAGCCGGGATAAATGGATGCGAGAAATGCGAGGAAATGCACACCGTATCCGGCCCAGATCAAGTTGGCTACGCCCATGAGCAGAACGCACCCGCCCCAAAGAACCGCTCCAGCAAAGGCCAGCGCTTTGACGTCGAATTTCATGGCTTCTTCCCTCCGGCACGGATTTTAAGTCCGGCGGGATGAAGCTGGCTGGGGAATCGCGAGGCGATTTGACTACGTCGAAAGCGAACTTCATGCGGAGTGCGCTACTGGACAGTTCCCTGGGGCCGGATGCGGCGGAGGTCGAGGGCGCAGGCTACAGCATTCTGCGCATGCAGGCGGAGGTTATCGGATGCGGCCCAGAGCCACAGCCGCGAGGCTGCGGTGGAGTTGCGGGCCAGGAGCTCGGGTCGCAGGCGAACCAGGACCTCATTCTGCCCCGTGGCAGCCAGGTTCGAGGGCGAATCGGTGTCTTCGAGAACCAGGTCGACGTGTTCACCGCTCAACGCCTCTTCGAGCGAGGCAATCTCCACCGGCCGCTCCAGTTCCACAGCAATGGAAAAGGTGTGGCCGTGGAAGACAGGCGCGTGAATGACCTGCAGGGCCAGTGCCGGGCCGCGGTGCCCGATGAGCGCCTCATAGTGGCGGCGAATGCGCGCCTCGACCGCGGGCAGGCTGATGGTGGCGCTTTCTCCCAGGCCGCCTAGCAGGTTATAAGCCGCCTGCGCGTCGTAGGTGGCGCGCGGCAGGGACGTAAAGCTAAGCAGGCTGACGGTCTGCTGGTGCAACTCGTCCATGGCGGCACGGCCGAACTCGCTGGCCGGCTCGATGACCGTGGCGGCGGCAAAGCGCACTGCCGCGGCCAGATGCAGCCGCCCGAGCAGCAGCGCCAGCGCAATGACCGCGGGATGCGCAGGCACGACAGCGGGAGTGAACAGGTCCACAGCCGATTCCTCAATTCCCAACCAGGGAGCGCGCACCAGCACGCCGGTCTCCTGGTCGAGCGCGCCGGAGAGATCGAGGACCGTGGAACCGGCGCGGAGCGCCTGCCGCCAGTGCTTGCGGGTCAGGTTTTCCGTGCCGCAGAAGAAGGTAAAGTCGGCGCGGTCGAAGGCTTCGGCGCTGATGGCCTGGATGAAGGTGACCTCATCGCCGACCTGGTCCACCTGGCCCAGCACTTCTTCCTCGTCGAGTAGGACAAAGTGGGCCGAGGCAAGCGGCGACTCAGAGAGGACGTCCTTCAACTCTTTGCCAACCAGGCTTGAAGCTCCGGCGATTGCGATCTTGTACACAGGCATCCTTAAGAGAACAGCGGGTCAGCATTCGCGGCGCGAGACTAATCGGAAAATCTTGGTCCCATCGATTCCGGATCCACGGGAGCAGCCGGCGCGGGTGCATCGGCGGGCCTTTTGCGGCGTCGGCGCCGCGACCACCCGTAGGCCGCGCGCGCCCAAATGCCCGAAAACATATAAACCAGCGCGGCCAGAAACAGCGCCGTGTTGGAGTAGCGGATCATGACATAAGCGACCACTGCCAGCGGCACCAGCAACTGGAAGGGATGGCGGCGGGAAAGGTTGATCTCCTTGGCCGACCAGAAGCGCCAGGTGCTGACCATGAGGTACGCGGACAACCCCACTAGGGCAAGCCAGAGAATGGCAACCCACCAGGCCTCGACAGGATAGGCGAAATTGAAGTGAACGGTGGCAGCCAGCAGTCCAGCGGCAGCGGGAATCGGCATGCCGACAAAATATTTGCGGTCGGGCCGGCCGGGATTGCGCGGCTGCGCATCGTGGCTGATGTTGAAGCGCGCCAGCCGCGACGCGCCGCCGAGGAGAAACAGAAAGCTGATGAAGCCGCCGGCCTGCACCAGATGCTGCCGCAGTTGGGGATTGATGGAATCGGGAAGGAAATGGAAGCCCCACACGTAGGCCAGCAGGCTGGGGGCCACGCCGAAGCTAATTAAGTCGGCCAACGAGTCGAATTCCTTGCCAAAGTCGCTGGCGGTGTTGGTCATGCGCGCAATGCGCCCGTCAAGCGAGTCGAAGGGAATGGCAATGAGAATAGCGATGGCCGCCCAATCGAGGTGCAATGGCGCGTCGTGCGTGATGGCGTCGATGGTTTGCGTAATCGAGAAGAAGCCCAACGCCAGGCTGACGGCGGTAAACAGCGAAGGCAACAGGTACATGCCGCGGCGTAACTGCGCCCGTGTTCTGGCTTTGGCCTGGGCGGAATCGAAGTGGTGGTTCACGCTCGCTCTCCTTGCTCGACGGCCGGTGTCCCCGCCGGCTGGTCTTCGCCGGTGGGGTGCACAGCGGCCAGGACGCTGGCGCCGCCTTTCACCCGCTCTCCCACTTTGACGCGCAGCACGGCATCCGCGGGAAGCACGACATCGACCCTGGAACCGAATTTGATGAGCCCCACGCGCTGGCCGCGCTCTACCCTCTGGCCACCCACACAACGACAGACGATGCGCCGTGCCAGCAGGCCGGCGATCTGTTTGAAGGTTACTTCGAGTCCCGCGTCGACGCCCTGGCCGCGCACCGTGACCACGTTTTGCTCGTTGCGCTCGGCAGAGGCCGGATTCATGGCGTTGAGAAACTTGCCTTTCTCGTAGCGCACATGGCTCACGATGCCGCCGATGGGTGCGCGGTTGACGTGGACATCAAAAACACTGAGGAAGATGCTGACGCGCTGGCGGACGCCTTCAGGGGTGGTAATCGAGGCAGTTTCGGTGACCAGTCCGTCGCCAGGCGAAACGACCAATCCCTCGCCGGCGGGAATGGCGCGTTCAGGATCGCGAAAGAACCAGAGGAAGAAAGCGGCCAGCAGGATCGGAATTAGACTCAGCCATAGACTGCCGGTGAACTTCCAACAGGCAGCCGCCACTACCAGAAAGACAAGCGCGTAGATGTAACCGTCGCGAACCATCGTTCCCAACGATTATACGGCGATTGCGTGGATGAACTGTGAACGCAGGCGGCCCGGCAGGGACCCAATGCACACGGTAACGCCGCGGAGGCGTTCCGCTGGGCACGTCGACGGGGAAGGGGAAAGCCCTTTGCTTTAAACTCTACGCTACCGCGAGTTGCCGGCGCTCAAGCGCGAAGATCAGGTCTTTGGCGTGCAGCTTGAGCTTCTTCAGGCGCACCTCTTCGAGCTGTTCGTCTTCGCTGAGGTAAGGTTTTTCAAGCAATTCTTCCAAACGCTGAGCGTAGCGGCGATGTTCGGCATGCAGGCGATCGATCTCTTCGCTCAGCGTGGAACCCTTTACTTCATCCATCAAGCACCCCCGGCGGGCGGTTCCATTTAGGATCTGTGGAACCGTCGTTTTATTTTATTAGAACATTTACATATATCGCCCTCACGGGGCAATCGGCAAGCAGGAAAATCACTGAAAGTAATGCGAGCTGTGAATTTCGAGCTGGCGGGTGGGCTTCAGGGGGCTTGGACGAGCCTCGGGGCGGTGCGACGCGCGCCGGTCCGGCTCAGCCCAGTGTGAGGCTCATCAGGACAGCATCTTCAACAGGATCAGCGTAGTAGCGCGGGCGGAGGGCGGTTTCGACGAAGCCGAGAGAGCGGTAGAACGCAAGCGCCGCCCGGTTGGAGGCGCGGACCTCAAGCAGAATCTCATGCGCGTCGGCGGCTTCGAGCTTACCGGCCAGTGCGTGGAAGAGCCGACGGCCCAGGCCGCACCGCTGGCTGCTGGCCGCCACGGCGATAGTTTCCAGCTCAGCCTTAGGGGGCAAAAGGCTGGCCACGGTAAAGCCGAAGACGCCTCTGTGCGTCGGATCGACTGCAGCGGGGACGATTACCAGGGCGATGCGGCGGGGGGTGGAATCGGGGTTCAGCGCGTTAGCGTAGGCCGATTGCGGCCAATGGGGCGCATCCGGGAGAATGGCGGCAATCGAGCTGACCTGTTCCAGGTCAGCTGCCCTCATGAGCCGGACCTCCGCATCCGAATAACCATCCGCACCTGGGCTAGTCATTCGCCTTTTGGCTCCGCCGTGGGCTTTTCGCCGAAGATCTCCGCATCGGAGCGGCGCAGGTAGTGGCCGTCGAGCAAGGCGACGTCAACAAATTCTCCGGCATCAACTCGCGGCACTGCGAGCATGAGCGCATCGGCGGCAGTGGGCGCGGGAACCTTGACCAACTCCGTGGCTGGCCAGGCCGCCGCGAGCAGAGCCGCAGCGCCCTCGTCGCAATAGGCGACGCGCGGCGGCGCCGGGATAGTGGCCAGCTCGGCCGCACCTGCCAGCAGTTCTCGTCCCGCGCCGGACGCCTCGGCCAGCCGTAAAAAGACTTCGTGCCGGTGGGCGTCGAGGGCGGCGCAAGGGACTCCGCTGGCGCTGGCGAGCACTTCAAGGCGGGAGACGGCGACAACCGGCGTCCGATTCCCTTCGGCCAGGCCTTTCACGGCGCTCAGCCCTACCCGCACTCCGGTAAAGCTGCCCGGCCCGTTGACGGCGACGATTGCGCTTAGCGACGCGAGGTGCACCTCGGCCATGCGGAGAAGGCCAATCGCTTCTCCGATCAAAGTTTCGGAATAACGGCGCCCGCTCAGATGCGCATCGCCCAGTATGTGGAATTTTCCGAAAAGCTGCTGCCCCAGCGCTATCGAGCCGTCGGGGCCGCAGGTGTCAATGGCCAGCAAAAGCATCCGTTCGAGCATCGCGCGCCCCTTGAAACCTGTAATGACGGTTTATCAATTAGGGCTTGTACGCAGATCCCCGATTGCGCCGTCTCTCCCTCGCTATCTCTTGCTCAGTTTGTCGAAGAACGCAAAGCATTCTTCCACCAATCTGTCCTTTTGATCCTGGGACAGGCCTTCGAACATATGGTCGGCGCCTGGCACCAGTTCCAGTTGCACCGGCACGCCGACGGCCTTCAGCGCACTGGCCAGTTCCTCGCTTTGTTGATGCGGCACCGAGCGATCGTTCAGGCCGTGCATGATGAGGAACGGCGGGGTCCTGGCGGTGATGTAGGTGAGCGGGATCGCGGCTTTCACTTTGGCTGCAGGGCATTGGGGCAAGGTGCAGCCGAGCAGCAGCGATTCCGCCGAGTCCGGGGCGTTGTGTTTGAACGGCGCGCCAGGCAGCGATTGCGCGTCCATGGTCAGCAGATCTTCGGGCCCGTACCAATCCACTACACCGTCGACGCAATCCGAGGCTGAGGGGTCGATTGCGACGACGCCCATGCCGGGGGGGCCGGGAATGCCTGAATCGACCAGTTCCAGCTCCTTGACTCCGCAGGATGTGCCGAGCAGTGTTACCAGGTAGCCGCCGGCCGAGGAGCCCCAGGCATAGACCCGCGATGGGTCGGCGCCGTAATGCGCGGCGTTGCTGCGCAGAAAACGCACCGCGCGCTTCAGATCCTGGATCTGCGCCGGGAATTTCGCCTCGCCATCCAGGCGGTAGAATACATTGGCCACGACGTAGCCGCGACGGGCCAGGTTGAGCAGGAGAGCGGGGCCATCCGTCATCCCCGGCGCGCTATCCGATACGGGCCGCACGCCGAACGGATCGAGGCCGAAACCGCCGCCGTGCGCGTACACCACGATGGGAAACGGGCCGACGCCTTGCTGGGGCACGTAGATGGTCATCTGCAGCGGCCGGTAACCGATGATGGAGCCGAAGGTCACGCCGGAAAGCTCGGTAACGCCTGGGTGATTCACATGGGGTATATTGGCCAGGTTATCCGGCTCGACGGCCCGCGCGGCAATGCCGGGCTGGCACAGGGCCGCCAGCAGAGCAGTCAGTGCGACGGCGCCAAAGATGCGAAATGATTGCACAGTCGATCTCCTCGTTGGGGCATACAGCGGAACCAGAGTGGGCGTATCTTAAGCACGTCAGCCAAGTGGCTTCTTCCGCAGGAAAAAGCCACTTTTCACAACTTAACGCAAGGAGACATTTACTCTGGTTCCGCTCTAAAAGCCCGCTCTCGTGAAGGTTAGTCCGGCGGTCGCCGCCCTGTCGAGCGCTCAGCCCTTATACCGCCTTCAGCGCCTGGTCGAGATCGGCGATCAGGTCTTCCTTGTCCTCGATGCCGATGGAGAGCCGGATGCGACCCTCGTTGATGCCCATCGCCCGGCGCGTTTCCTCGCTGACCGAGCCGTGGGTTGTGGTGGCCGAGTGGGAGGCCAGCGACTCCACGCCGCCCAGCGATTCCGCGTTGATGAAGAGCTTGATCGACGTCAGGAACCGCGCCGCTTCCTCGCGCGATTTGAGCTCGAAGCTCATCATGGAGCCGAAGCCCTTCTGCTGCTTGACCGCGAGATCGTATTGCGGGTGCGTTTTGAGGCCCGGATAAGCCAGCTTGCTGACCTTCGGGTGCGTGGAGAGAAACTCGGCGACGGCGCGACCGTTTTCTTCGTGCTGCTTGATGCGTAAAGGCAGCGTTCTGATGCCGCGCAGGACAAGGAAGCACTCGAAAGGCGACATCACGCCGCCGGCAGCTTTCTGGACGAGTAGGAAACGGTCTTTGTGCTCGGGCTTCGACCCGATGAGCGCGCCGCCGAGGCCGTCCGAGTGTCCGTTCAGATACTTCGTCGTCGAGTGCATCACGATATCGGCGCCCAGTTCGAGGGGACGCTGCAACGCCGGCGACAGGAACGTATTGTCGACGCTGACTTCGACGCCGTGCGCATGGGCGATGCGGCTGACGGCGGCAATGTCGGTGAGCACCATGAGCGGATTGCTCGGGGTCTCGATGTGCACGAGTTTGGTGTTCGGCTTCATGGCCGCTTCGACGGCTGCGAGGTTGCTGGTATCGACGTATTCGATCTGGATGCCGTAGCCCGAGACGATCCGGTCGAATAAACGGACGGTGCCGGCATACACGTCGCGCGAGCTGACGACGTGATCGCCGGTACGCAGCATGGCGACGAGGGCGGAGATGGCGGCCATGCCGGTGGTGAAGGCGTGGCCGCTCGTGCCGCCTTCGAGCGCGGCCAGAGCCGTTTCAAGCCGGTCGCGGGTGGGGTTGCCGGCGCGCGAGTAGTCCCAGCCGCGGTCGCTGCCGATACCGGTTAGCTCAAAGGTCGAGGAAAGGTAGACGGGCACATTCACGGCGCCCGTAAGCGGGTCGGGCTGCTGCCCGGCGTGGACGGCTAGGGTCGAGTACTTGTAAGGGAGCATGACTTAAGGTTGGCGTTCGTCGTTTTGGAGCGGCGCACACCACGATCTCCTGCGTACTAGCTTATCGTGTCGCCATGCCCGATCACTCCGGGTTCTTGCAGGTGAAGTTCTTTCCATCCTGGGGATCGCCCGAGCCGTTGTAGGCGGCGTACTGCGGATAGGGGCAGAGGGGGCGCGTGCGGCCAGGAAAGGCACTGCCGGTGGCCATGATCGACTGTGGGGCCTCGCCCTGCTCCACCCATTTTTCGAGAGCAGCTAACGAGTCGAACTGGTCGGTCGCCGGTCCGCCGGCGCAATGGTTCATGCCTGGAACAAGGAAGAGACGGGCCATGGACGCGGTCTTCTCCTGGCCGCCGTTGTCGCGCTCCACTTGGCGGTAGTAATTGACGATGTCGTCGGCCGAAAAGACTGGATCGCTCAGCCCTTGGTAGATCAGTAGCTTTCCGCCGCGGGCGGCGAAGGTGGAGAGATCGGTATCGACAGCGTCGTTGATGCGGGCGGTCTGATCGCTCAGGGCCGCGGCGCGGTCGAAGTCGAGGTTAAAGGGAGTCAGGCCTTCAACATAGGGATGGACGAAGTAGTCGGTGAGCGCTTGCGCACCCATGGTCGTGTTGATCGCATTCGGCTGGGTTGTCTCCGAGGTGCCGATCTTCCACATGCGCCAGCCCATATCGCCGATGCCCGCGTCATAGGGCCAGCTTGAATAAAGCGCATTGCCATGTGAGTCATGCGCTCCGCCAAAGGATTTCTTCAGGGCCTCGACCTGGTCGCGGCTTAGACACTGGTCTGTCTTGGCGCCCTTGCATGTGAGTGCGGCAGGATCGAACTTGCAGGCGCTAAAGTTATTGATCTCGCCGTCCTTGATTCCGTCGAGCGCATCGCACTTTGCCAGCACGGCATCTGACACCAGCTTCAGGTCGGCGTTCGAGAAGGCTTTGCTCAGGATCGGATGGCCCTGCGCGTCTTTGGGCGCGATCGCGATAAAGGCTTGCGTGTCCCAAGCCTCGCCGATGGCGGCGTGTGTGAGCCGGAAGCCGGGATCGCCTGCGATAGCTCCGTCAAAGTCGAGCGGGGTACGCTCGACGGCCATCATGGCCTCGCGTCCGCCGTTCGAGCAGCCCACAAAATAGGAGTGCGCCGGAAGCTTGCCGTAGTAAGCCGCAATCAATCGACGGGCCACGCGCGTGGTTTCGATGGTGGATTCAAAGGCGTAGTCGAGGCGGGCCTGCTGTTCGCGCCCGAAGGAGGTGTCGCCACCGCCCTGGTGGCCACCATCGTCGCTCACCACTGCATAGCCGCGCTCGAGCGCTGTGGGCTTACCAAATCCTGCCATGCCGATGGCCGGCCCAAGATTGCCGTCGGTCCCGCCGCCGCCCTGAAAAAAGAACTTGCCGTTCCAGTCGGAGGGCAGGCGCAGCTCGAAGCGAATGCCGTAGTGCTTGCCGTCGGCTCCGGTGCGGTCGCGTACGACGCCCGTCACTTTGCAGAATGCGGGCAGCGGGCCGATCTGCAAACCTGGCATTCCCATGGGCATCGAAATTGTGCTGCCCGCAGGCACTACCTCCGCGCTCTCGATCTTCGTCTGGTCGATGGCAGCATTCTTCAGGCCGGCGCAATCCTGCGCCCTTACGCCTATGGAAATCTTGCCGCAGGCCAGAATGCCTGCCGCAGCCGCAAGAGCCCACCATTTCATGCGCATGGCCGATTCACCTTTCTCACGTAGATTTCTGCGCATCAGTGTAGCACTCGCCGGCGCCGCGCGATCTTTCGCAAGCAGCAGCCGCGCATCCGCGATGCACGAGATTTCTTCCTGCACTGATGTTGGTGGCGCACCGGCACGCGTCTATAGCGGTTCTCCGATTGGCATGGAGCGGAGCCTGTGACCTTAGGTGGCGTTCGCCGCAGCGAACATGACCTTGCACGCCTCTTGGAATCTGTCGAAAAACTAGTTGCGCGCCTTTTCAGGGTCCGTGCTGTCCCGCCCTTTCGTCAGAAAAAAGGCGAAAGGACGGGGCACGGGCGTTGACGGCGGTTTAAGAAACCAAGGAAGCGCAGTTTTTCGGCAGGTTCTTAGAGTGTTCACAGGAATTGGAAAACCGCCGCAGTTGCACAGCGCCTGCCAGCCTTCACTCGTGGCCGGGCACTTTGCCGGCGCTCACCCCGCGAATTGGCTGCGAAAGACGGCCTTAATGTGCGCCAAGCGTGCGCTCAGAGATTTGTGCTCTTCATTGAGTCCCAGGCGGTGGGCCAGCCCGATCGCATCGTAGAAGCAGTCCTTGGCATCGCTGTAGCAAATGCTTGCGTCACGCTGCGAGTGCGCCTCGTACATGTCGTCGTAGTACTTCTCGCCCAGCTTTTTCAGGTGTTCGAGTTGCGCCAGTTGCTGCTCTCTCTCGGTCTCAGCGGCCATATTGTGTACTTCCTTTCATGGCGCTATAGCATTCCTCGGATTGGTATAGAGCGAAGCCACCACTGCCTCGTGGATTTTTCCTCAAGAAAAATCCAAATTGCACGCCACTTGGTGACCCTGCAGATATCCGAGAAATGCCGTAGCCTCGTCGGCGTTTCCGGCCCCTGAGCAGGCCCACAATTTTCTTCCGGCCTTGCGCAGATCTTTATCGGCCTTGCGCTCGGTTAATTCTACCCAGCAGCGCAGGCATGTGGGCCAACCGGCGCGGCGGCCTGTGGACGGCTTGCCGCAGCGTACGCACGGCATTGCTGGTAATTTGCGTTTCACGGCTACTGCCTCCGGTGTGGCCCGGAACATCCCCGCTATTTTCCCACCGCGGCGGTTTGCTTGACTGTGCGCACCACCGGGAAGTAGCCGGTGCGGGTGCGGACGGTGAGTTTGCCCTGCCCCTTGGACTCGGCAGTCACTTCAATGCGCCGGAATCCCGGCTCAGTGGAGGGCTTGGTGGAGTGATAGCCGAGCGTGTACTGGCTGCGAATGTCGCGCGCCACCTCGGCGGCGATTTGATCGATCTGGTCGATGGATTTGGGGAAGAAGGCCATGCCGCCGGTTTCGGTGGAGAGCATCTCCAGCGCGCGGCGCGCGTGGCGCACCTCGGCGCGGCTCATCTCGTCGCCAAAGAGGAGGCCGATGGAGTAGATGACGGGCCCGGAGAGCTGCTGCACGCGGTGGATGGTTTGCTCCAGCGTGAGGGTGGAGGCGTTGTCTTCGCCGTCGGTGATGAGGATGAGAACCTGCTTGGGCCGCTTGGCGTCGGCTACGAGCTTATCGGCCGAGGCCACCACGGCGTCGTAGAGCGCAGTGCCGCCGCGAGAGTCGATATGCGACAGGCCTTCGCGCAGCTTGTTGATATTCGCCGTGAGGTCGCAGTCGATAAACGCCTCGTCGGAAAAGTTGACCACAAAGGCTTCGTCCTGGGGATTCGAGGCCAGGACAAGATCGAGGGCGCTCTTGTTGACCGAGGGACGCTTGCGGTACATGGAGCCGGAGTTGTCGACCACCAGCCCCATGGAGACGGGGAGGTCAGTGTGCTGGAAGCTAAGTAGGGTCTGCTTGACCCCGTCTTCGAGGACGGTGAAATCGTCCCTGGTGAGGGTCTCGACCAGTTCCGTGCCGTTCAGCACCGTGGCGTTGAGGACGACTTCTTCCACGTCGGTGTGGAGCAAGTAGCCTTCGCCCTGTTTTTTCAGCGAACCGTTGGGCGGGGCTGGCGTGACAGCGTCAGGCGAGCGGACGGGGTCGGTGTCGACCGTGAGGGATGGCGCCGGAGTTGCCTGCGTGCCGGCGGCCGCGACAGGAGCGGAGGCAGCAGCCTGCTGCGCTGGCAGCGCGAGAGCAGCCACGGTTAGGAATGCGGCGAGAGCCGCGTTATTGCAGAGGCGCATAGTACCCGGTGCGAGCATAAACGGTGAGCGGCGGCAATCCCGGAGGAGGATTCACCTTCACCTTCACTTTACGCCACTTGCCGTCGCGGGCCAGGTCTTTGGGCTTGTAGCCGATCACATACTGGTTGCGCAGCTCGGTGGAGATCTTCTCGGCAATGTCGCTCATCTCGTCGACATCGTCGACGCGGAAGAGCCGCCCGCCCGTCGAAGAGCTGACATCGTCGAGAAGCATGGGGCCGGTGCGCTCCTCGGGGGTGGGCGCGTAGGGATCGAAAATGCCGATGGAGTAGATCTCAACATCGGCCTCCCGCACCTGCGCCCGCACCTCGCCTTCGGTGTAGCGCGAGCGGTTGTCGCCGCCGTCAGAGACCACGAGCAGCGCCTTGCGCTCGTGATGCGCCTGGCTCATTTTGGCAATGCCGTAGTAGATGGCGTCAAGCAGCGCGGTGCGATGTTCCGCGCGTACGTTAGCCAGCCGAGCCTGAATGTCTTCGACGGAACTGGTGAAGTCCTCAATCAGCTCCGGCCGGTCGTTGAAGCCGATGACGAAGAACTCGTCCTGGGGATTGGCGGTCTTGATGAATTGGAGAATCGCTTCGCGGGCGCGGACCAGCTTTGAACTCATGGAGCCGGAGAGGTCGAAAATGATGCCGATCGAGACCGGGGCATCCTCGGAGGCAAAGCTCGAGATTTTCTGCTCGCCGTTGTTCTCATAGACCTGAAAATCTTCCTTTTCCAGTCCAGTGACTAGGCGGTTGAGCGGATCGGTGATGGTGACCGGCACCAGCACCATGTCAACGTTCATGCGGATGAACGAACCGGGATGGATTTTGAGCGCCGAGGGGCCGGTTTCGGGAGCCGCTTCGGTCCCCTTGGGCTCGTTCGGTGGAGTTGCCGTGGTGGAGGCCGGCGGCTCGACGTGGACCTTGTTGAGCTGATCGTCCTGTGCGCGGGCGTGACACAGGCAAAGGACAGCGGCCAAGGCGGAAATTGCCAAACGGCGGCGAAGAAACACGCGGTTGCCGCCCCCGTTCTTGCTAACGCGAGACTGGGGGAGCGTCGTCATGAGGCACCATGAGGGTCGAAGGCGATATTACCACTATTCGCTTATCGATGCCGGTATGAAATTCGCCCTGCGCCATCCCGAGTACCACAATTCGCGAATGCCGTCCGTGCGAGGCACTGCGATACAATCGAGCTTGAGCGAACCCCGCAATCCCCCGCAGGAACATCGGCAAAAACGGGGGTTCAAAATCCACCCTTCAACAGGGGAGCAAGATCTTCCTCATGGCTCGTGTTTATCCCTTTCGCGCCTGGCGCTACAATCCCTCCGCCGTTCGGCTGGATGAAGTGGTCACGCAGCCCTACGACAAGATCTCTCCCTCGATGCAGCAGGCTTACTACCAGCGCAGCCCCTTCAATCTGGTCCGTATCATTCTGGGACTACCCGAACTATTTGACGCAGAGAGGGGCGAAAACGTCTATACGCGCGCGGCGCGCGATTTTCGCGCTTGGCGCGAGCAGGGCGTGCTGATCCAGGAAAACGAGCCGTGCATCTTCGCCTACGCGCAGAAATTCAAAGTTCCAGGAACCGAGATTGTGAAGGAGCGGCGCGGTTTTATCGCTCTAGGCAAGCTGCACGAGTACGCCGAGCAGGTGGTATTTCGGCATGAGCAAACGCTGTCGAAACCCAAAAGCGACCGGCTCAACCTTCTGAAGGCCACGCGGGCGCATTTCGGGCAGATTTTTGTGCTCTATAGTGACCCCGCCGGCAGCGTGGAGAAGATCCTGTATGAAGGCAACGGCCCCGCTGACGCCGAAGTGAGCGACGAATACGGCGTCCTGCACCGGCTGTGGCGCGTGAACAGCCCGGCGGCCATCCGGCTGCTGACCACGGCTATGGCGGACAAAAAGCTGATTATTGCCGACGGCCACCATCGTTACGAGACCGCGCTGAACTATTCGAAGGAACACGCCCCTGCGTCGCCTGCAAAGGCCGGGTCGAGCGCCGCTGGTTTGCCGCAGCCGCCGTACCCCGAGGCCGCCGTGATGATGACCTTCGTCAATATGGATGCGGACGGCCTGGTGATTTTGCCCACACACCGCGTGGTGCACAGCCTGGAAGGTTTCGATCCGGCTGGCTTTCGCGCCCGAGCCGCTGAGTTCTTCGCTATCGAGCCGCTGCCGGCGGCGGACGCCGCAGGTTACATAAACACTCTGAAGGACGAGAATGGCACGGCCTTCGTCGCCGTGACCAGGACGGCTGCCTTGCTGCTGCGCGCCAAGCCGGAGGCGATGGCCGCGGCTTTGGCCGGCCTGCCCGAGCGCCAGCGCCAGCTCGACCTGACGCAACTGCACTCCATCGTGCTCGACCGGCTGCTGGGCCTGGACGCCGAGAAGGTGCGCGAGCAGACCAACCTGCGCTATCTGCGCTCCGCGCAGGAAGCGGTGGAACAGGTTCGCAAGGGCGAAGCCGATGCGGCCTTTCTGACCAATCCCGTGACCATGGAACAGTTAAAGGAAGTGGCCTTTGCCGGTGAGGTAATGCCGCAAAAGTCCACCGACTTCTTCCCCAAGCTGCTGAGCGGCCTGGCCATCTATGCGCTGGAGTGAGCGGATGCCCCGACGGATAACCCGACGGGTGCGCACGCGGCGGCCCACCGGTTTAACAAGTTCAGGACAGGCATTTTTGGCGTTTTTTGCGGGCAGAGCGGGGCGGGGCGGCGCGGCGTGCGTTCTTTCTCTTGCAGCGGCTGCGTACGTGTTTGGTTCGCAACTAGCCGCGCAGGACCGGAATGCCGCCGGGCCGCGCTTCGTGGTGGTGCTGGACGCAGCTCATGGCGGCGACGACGCCGGCGCCCGCCTCAGCAACGGCCAGACGGAGAAGTCCTACACGCTGGCGCTCAGCGTGAGGCTGCGCTCGCTGCTGATGGCGCGCGGCATTGCGGTGGTGACTGCGCGCGAATCCGACGTGACGGTGAATGCGGATCGGCGCGCCGAGATTGCAAACCACGCCAACGCCCAGGCATGCCTGAGCCTGCATGCGTCCCAGAGCGGCTCCGGCGTGCACATCTTTGTTTCTTCGCTGGCGCCCGTTCAGGGCACGCGCTTCCTGCCGTGGAATACCGCACAGTCCGCGTGGGTGCAGCGCAGCCTGTCACTGGCCGGCGTGATGAATTCCGCGCTCGGCCATGCCGGCATGAACGTGACCCTGGGCCGCACCGCCCTGCCCGCAATTGACAGCATGGCTTGCCCCGCCGTGGCCGTTGAAGTTGCTCCGGAACGAGGAGCGAACGCACGGGGAGATGCCCAAGGGGCGGATGGGCTGGACGACCCGGGCTACCAGGCACGCGTGGCCGAGGCATTGGCCGCAGCGCTGGTGGAGTGGCGGCAAGAAGCAATCGGGGGACGCCAGCCGTGATTCCGCGCCACCAGACCGTCCTGTTCATCGTTCTGCTGGTGGCCTCGGTCATCATGGGCAGCGTACTGTGGCATTTGCGCGAGCGCGCCCACCAGCGGCTGCTCCAGGGTGAAAACTCTGCGCCGACCCAGGCGCCGCAAGTGGCTCCGGCGGAGCAGGCCACGCTGATGGTGGCCAATGACGCCGACAACTCCGTGCTGACGCGGATTCTGGCGCTGCCTTTGCCGCAGAACCCTGAGGCCCGCGCACGCGCCGTGCTGGGCAAACTGCTCGACCTGTATGCCGCCCCCGATGCCACGCATCCAGTGCCTGGCGGCGCCAGCTCCATCGCGCAGGTTTTTCTTGTGCCCATCGCGGATGCGGGAGGAAAAGTGGCGCAAAGCGGACCAGAGCTTGCGGTCGTCAATCTGACCGGCGCGTTTGCCGCCAACCATCCGTCGGGGCTGGAAACCGAGACGCTCACCGTGCTCTCGATCTGCGCCACGCTGCACGCCAACCTGCCTCGCGTCTCCGAGGTGCGTTTTCTGGTGGACGGCCAGCAGCGCGATACGTTGGCCGGACACGCGGATTTGACGCGCACGTATCTGGCCGCGGAAGCCAGCCAGCCTCAAGGAGCACGCCCGTGACAGACCAGTCGAAATCCGCGGTTCCCGCCATCGGCGTCTTCGACTCCGGTTTTGGCGGATTGACGGTGTTGCGGGCACTGATCGAGCAGCTTCCGCGCGCGAGGTTCGCTTTCCTGGGCGACACCGCGCGGCTGCCCTACGGCTCGAAATCCCGGCGCACCATCGCGCGCTACGCCGCCGAGAGCGCGCAGTTCCTGGTTCGCGAACAGGGCGCGGAGTTCCTGGTGATCGCCTGCAACACGGCCAGCGCTTTGGCGCTCGACGCGATTCAGGAGGCCGTGCCGGTTCCGGTGCTGGGCGTCATCGAGCCCGGTGCAGAGGCCGCGCGGGCCGCGTCGCGCACCGGCGACGTGCTGGTGGTGGCCACAGAGGCCACGGTGCAAAGCCACGCCTACGCAGCCGCCTGCCGCGCACAGGGGCTGCGCGCTCTCGAAAAGGCCTGCCCGCTGCTGGTGCCGCTGGTTGAGGAGGGGTGGACAGGCCATCCTGTTACCGCCGAGGTGATCGAGATTTATTTGAATGAGCTGCGCGCCGAGGCCGCGGCCCTTGGCATGAATCCCGACACCATTGTGTTGGGGTGCACGCATTACCCGCTGCTGCGGCGGCTCTTCGAGGATGCCGTGCGGCCGGGAGCCAAAGTCATCGATTCGGCGGAGGCTGTGGCGCAGACTGCTCTGGGGCTGTTGAATGGCCGCGCAGCGGCTCGCGGCACTGTTCAGGAGACCGAAGTGCACTGCTTTGCCACCGATTCGGTGGAGAAGTTCGAGCGGCTGGGCTCGCGGTTTTTGGGTCGGCCCGTGGGCCATGTGGAGTTGATCGATCTGGGTGGATAAAGGCGCTCCATCTTTGGAACGTTCGCGCTCTCCCAATGCATTGTCATCCTGAGCGACTGAGCGTCCGCGACAGCGGATGCGAGGGAGTCGAAGGATCTGCGGCTGCTTTTCGCGATCCCCGGAAATGGCATACTTCCGAATTGGCGACCTCCATGTAAGTCTCTGTCAAGGGAAAAGCACAAGACTTCTGGGCGCGCTCAAGAGAGCGCGCATTGAACGTTTGCTTTCCACAGCCACGAACCCGTACAGCGGCCCGG